>Ga0126369_10001027_pt1 | contig 19013 bp, 24 predicted proteins | sample PanSoiMetaPlot_1_FD_109646 | JGI IMG/M metagenome (GOLD analysis project Ga0126369, IMG submission 109646) | Tropical forest soil microbial communities from Panama - MetaG Plot_1 | ecosystem: Environmental > Terrestrial > Soil > Tropical forest > Bulk soil | place: Panama | collected 2016-02-17 | reverse complement strand
CCTTACATGGGTCAAGCTGTCGTATGCCAGTCTGTCTCGCATGTGACAAGGTAGCACGACCGGGTCAAATTGTCAAGTCGATGCGCCAGACCGGCACGTATAATTTTGTCGCAACTTTTTGTGTATCAAAGGCTTACAATCGGCCTGACATGTCAACCGGCTGACAGCCGGAGTGTAAAAAAAGTGGAAAAAATGTTACATACTTTTTTCGCGTAAGAACGTTGACTTCTGCGAGGCCGTCTTGTATCTTTTTAGCATGTTAGCAAACACCATCAATACAACAACAACGGTCAACTCAATAGACCTAGCGAAAGATATTGAGAAGCTGTTCAATCTTGAATTGCACAGCCTCTACCAACTGCCGGTTGCAATGCAACTAGCAATCGTTGCCAAGGCACGCAATGCCGACCTTGCACGGCTCGCAAGGCACAACGTAGAAACGGAGGTGCATTAAGATGCCATCGCCTATCGATACACCTATGGTCGAGTGTCCAGCTTGCGGTGATGTCACGCCAGAAAACAACAACGGCAACGACGTCACCATTCGCGGATTTTGCGAACATTGCGCTCGCAATTTCTTCCGTTGCAACGGTTGCCGTCGTATCACCAGCAACCGCAACCGCTCGACACGTTATACGACGTATTGCAATCTCTGTTACCCTTCGCGCTTCTCATACTCGCCTATCGGCGACCCGCCGTGGCTGGGCTGGGAATTGGAAGTGGAAAGTGATCATGAAAACTTCGACAACGCAAGGCGTGAAACCTTGCGTGCGTTGCCGCAAAGCTTCGCCACGGTCAAGGATGACGGCTCACTCTCTGAGTACGGCTTCGAGATTGTGTCGCGTCCAGCTTCGTACGTTGAACACGTGCAAGCTTGCACGCCTTTTTTCGAGGCGTACCGGCTCGGCAAATTCGGACAACTGACAAGCTGGTCGAACACCACTTGCGGCTTGCACGTGCATATTTGCCGACACGGTGACGGCAATCCACTGGACGCCACGGGGGATTGGACGCTGAGTCAACATTCAATCGCGCTTTTGGTCTGCTTTGTCAACCTGCCACGCAACCGCCGTTTCGTGCAGTGCATAGCGGGAAGGGACGCCAATCACTACACCTCGTTTTTTCACAAACGGATGGCCACGGCTCACCAGCGAACCGGCGAAAAGTACGAGGCTGTCAATCTGGAACATTCGGCGACGCTGGAATTCCGAATTTTCAAGGGCACGCTCAAGGCGCAAAGCTTTTTCAAGGCTTTGGAATTTGTCTTGGCCTTGTCGGAATTTTGCCGGTCGATGTACAACGTGCGCAAGGCGTTGAACGTGTCGGCTTTCATTCGTTACGTGCGCGAAAAGGCTGAAACCTATCCCCACTTGGATTCATTCATTAGCAATCGGTGGTACGGCAAGCCGGACAGAAACGGCAAGACGTTGTGGAGACTGGTCAACAACCGCAAGCCGCCACCGCCGCCAATCCAGCATGGCAGCGCAACCATAGAAAGTTAAAATCGAAAATGAATACATACTTAATCCAAGTAACAACCGCAGAGGGTCAACACGAGCACCGGTCGTTTGCAATGGTCAAGGCAAAAAGCTTTGGCCTTGCGCACGCGGTGGCGAGTGATCTGTGCCAGAAGTACGACAACGGTCGAAAGTCAGCGACTAGAGTCACCAGCATCGACCAAATTACAACCGGCGAGGCGTCAAGCTTACGCAAGCTTGGCCTCGCCAAATTCACACAACCTCAAAACAACTAGAAAGAAAAAAACCAATATGTGTTTAGCAATCTACAAACCCAAGGGCGTGCAAATTTGCAAAGGCTATTTGCACAACGGCTACAGTGAGAACCGCGACGCTTGCGGATTTGCGTTCGCATTAAACGGCAAAATTGAGTGCTTCAAAGGCTTTGATTCCTTCAAGGAATTCTGGAACGCCATCAAGCCGTTGCAAGGCAAACACGCCATGCTAATCCACTTCCGGCTTGCCACGCACGGCGACAAGTCGGACGCCAACGCGCACCCGATAGTGATCAATAAAGGCACAATCGCCATGATTCACAACGGAGTGATAAGCATCAAGACGCACGGCAACGAATCCGACACGGTGACGTTTGCCAAACAAGTCTTGCAACCTTGTTTTGCGCGGTTCGCGTGGAAGGATGCGACGCTCAAGTACTTGATCGAAACATCCATCGGTTCTTACAATAAAATTGCGTGCCTCAACTCCAAAGGCGAGGCAGTGATTTACAACGAGGCGCAAGGCACGTGGCACAAAGGCGCTTGGTACAGTAATCACGGTTACGAGGGCCAGCGTCGCTGGTACAATTCAATCGGCGGCTTTGCGTCAAATTGCGTGGGCAAATTCTGTTCAAGTCATGGACACAAAAGCGTTTATCGCTACGTCCAGCCAGACGTATTTGATGACATTGACCAAGACGAATTGGACGCTGTAACCGAAGCCGCAATTAGGGATTGCACTAACTTAGGAATTCCAGACGCTGAGAGCAGTAATTGTCTGGACTTCGATGGTACCAGTGCTCATTCCAAACCGCTCGTTACCCTCCATTACAATAAGTAGGTAACGACATCCTAAAACCCGCAACGTCCGCGCTTGCACTTCCAATGTAGGCGCGGACGCTTTGCGTACACCAGTCTCGCCTTGTTTTAACTTGCGTTGCCGCTTCGCATTAGTGCATCCCTTAACATATTTTGTCAGCGTGCGACTTGTTAGGCGTGTCGATGGTGACTCGTTAGGCACTCGTTAGGCAATCCCTTATCAGTGGACTTGTTAGGCGCTTTCACTTGTTAGGCAATCTGTGATCACTGACCATCTCTGCACGCTGGCCAATCCACTGCCGTATGAGGCCTGGCACGTCCGCGCCAACGCCGTGTCATGTCTGGCGAAGTGGAAAATTTGACCTGTAATTTTCGCCTTGGGAAATAAGTCAATGAGAAAGAGCGATACCTTTGGGCGGCGATTTCCGTCCTTTGGGGGATTTCTGGAAAACGGGAGGCTTTTAGGCTGCCTGAGAGTTGACGAAATTCTTCGCTGCCCAGTCCCGGCACTGGCGGCTAAAAAAGTCCCAGCCCTTTTTTGCTTCTTCCGGCTTAGCGCAAGCAGATTCCATCCCGTTTACCCTTTGGTGGTGTTGAGTCCGTAAAAAAGAACGGGCCTCAATTTTTTATGCCCGTTCTTTTTTGGTCGTGGGAGCCATCGCAGGAAGGCTCCGCAGGTTTTGCAGATTTGCTTGGCGTAATGCGGGGATGAAGAGTCCATCCTGATTGTGCTGGCCTTGCAAACATGCACAGAAGAAAGAGATTTGATCGGAGAGGGTTTGGCAATTAAAAATCAAAAATATTTTTTTGGTTGCAGTTTGTCTGCGCAGCGGCGTCGCATGCGGATGGCGTTGCATCGCTTGAAGCTGGCTGAGAAGTGGGAGCGTGAAGGTTTCAAGGTGAAGCCGAAACTGAAAAGTTTAGACTGGCAACTCAAACGGGGATTCAAGGCGCGGAGGAAGAAAAAGCTTGTGTTAAAAACTGATGGCGTTAAAGACGGTCATGGCAAAGAACTGGATAGCGGGGGCGATCAAGCACCCCGGCGCTTTGAAGCGCAGCTTGGGAGTGAAAGCCGGAGCGAAAATCCCGGCTGCGAAATTGGCGGCGGCGGCACGCAAAGGCGGCAAGACCGGCCACCGTGCTAGGCTGGCCCAAACGCTGCGCGGACTGAACAAGTAGGAAGCTTTAAGGCTGGCTGATCAGCATGGCGGCTCCTAAAAGCACCACGCTTGCGCCCAAGGTCTGCGGGAGCCAGTAGCTTAAAGCTGCTAGGATGATGGCCAGAATGATCAGGATGTGTTTGGGATTCATTCGCCCTTTTTATCCGTAAAGGTTTCAGGCCGCAACGATATACTTTTCCTTGCCTAAAAAGAGGTTGCGCTCGCTTTCCCTTCTTCGGGTGAGTCCCTTCAACACCTTTCCTCCGGCCTTGTTCCAGCGCAAAAACTCGTCCGCCGCCCCGGTGTAATCGCCAGCGTTGAGTTTTTTGCGCAAGGTGGAGTCTTTGAGTCCGCCGGTATTAAAATCAAAGGAGGTGAGCGCGTCGAACTGGTCTTGGTTAAGGGGCACGGTCACTAGGTCATTCACCCGTTTGCCAAAGTGGCCCATGTCGTGCCGAAGCAGCTCGTCCGCTTTTTCTTCCGTGATGGTTAGCCCTTTTTTCACCGTGCCATCCTTGTGAGTGAGGCCGGTGTGGCCATAGCCGATTGTCCACACGCCTACCGAGTCCTGATAGGCGTTCAAGTAGAGGCCTTCAAAGTGTTTCACCAAATCCAGCCCGCGTTTGTCAATTTGTTTTTCCATTTGTTAGTTCCTTTCCGTTTGCTCCTTCCCACCTTCCCGTGGCCCTGCCACCGATAAAGCCCACCAGTGCGCCGACAATGGTGGTAGTGACATTGGTCAGGGCTTCCGCGCCTCTGGACACATCCATGCCGGGATGGCTCAACTTCCCCACAATGATTCCCAAGAGAGTGAGAAGCAGCACCATGCCGATTATGAGCGTCATCATGATCACTACCACGTCAATCGTGGATCGGTTCTTGAACATTGTCTAGTGTTTGGATTTTGGCTTTTTGCCCGTGGCGAGGCTAAGCCCAGTTTTAGCTTGCGCGATGCGTGCAGCCTTGCCCTTGTTAGCGCCTTCACGACGCAACGCCCGGTAGACTTTTTCCACCTTGGTTCCTTTTGGCATGTTGTTTTTCCTTTCTCTTTTTTTATCGGATGGGATGACCGTCCCAGCCTGTTCCTCCGTAGTAAGTGTTTTTTTCGTTGTTCACGAAAACGTGCGCGGAGTCCGTGAGTCCGCTTTTGGTCGCCCAAAATTCAATAAAGTCGCCCACAGCCAAGGCCACCGGCGACGAATAGGCAGTCGTTGCTCCGCCATTTTTACTGTACGAGATGGATGAACCGGCGGTCACGGCGGTCAAGGTAATGTTGCCGCTGGTGACGCCCAAGGTGCCGCTGAACGTCCACGTAGGGGAAGAGCATTGCGCGGTAGGCGCAGTGCCGGTGACCAGCGTATAAGTGCCGCTGGTTTCCGCGCTGGTCTGGCTGTTGGGGGCAAAGAAGCGCACCCGCACGTTGGTGGTGGCGCTAAGAGTAAGCGAGCCAGTCAGGGCATTGGAAGTGGGCGCGACCGGCGTGCCGTCCAAGGTGTAGCGCGTCGTCCAGCCGGTAGGCGCTGGGGTAGAACTTACAGTGACGCTGGTAACAAACGCGCCCGGCGGAGGGGAGAGAATGGGAGCAGCTACCGGCGCAAAGCCGAAGATGGTGTAGGAGATGGGAGTGATCATGGAAAGATCGTAGTCCAAGTGTTCGGTGAAGGGCTGCAACTTGAACAGGACAGTCGTGCCGGGAACAAAGTCCACGTGGTCTAACAAGAGAAGGTTACTGCGGTACATGAAGAAAGCGTCCACGCCGCTATTGTGCGTTGCTGCCGTGGTGCCATACTGGGCGCGGATTTGATTCGCGGTGAAAGTTCCGCCACCAGTCGGCGTGATTGTTCCAATCGAAGTAAATTCATTGTCCACGATGGCCAACAGATTGTCATCGGTCTGCTGTCCCGCAGTCTGGCTGACCACGTCGTCCTGATCTATCCCGTAGGCTGAGTAGAAAAGTGACGTGTTGGCTGGCCCGATTGTTGCGGTCAAGGTGCCGTAGGCGGCAAAGGTCGAGGTCGAGGAGGCATCGGGAAGCTGCTGGTAGCTCGTGCCGCCGTCAAAGGAAGCCCAAATCCGCATCCCATGCACCTCCACGTTGCCCCGCACCGCCAAGCAGACCACTTGGGTCGCGAACTTTTGGTCAGCCAAGAGGTACGGGACTTCCATGATCTTTGTCTTGTAGAGGGCGCGAGGGCCGGTAAAGAAGCCGCCCGGCCCTTGGAAACCCGGCGGATAATAGACGCCCGGCCACTTACTGCGCTCCCATTCTACTGTGAGTTTGGCTTCCGCAGCGTTGTCGGCCTCGTACTCGATGTCGTCCACCCGCAGCATAAAGGTAAGACCATAGAAACCGCTGTTGTAGGTGATCACCGTGCCCGGCAGAATAGAGTTGTTGGTGAGCCATTCCCGCCGCACGGTGAGTTCGCCGGAAGTGTAGGGCAACGCCGCAATCGCCCCGATTTCCCTCGCGTAGCGTTTGGCCAAGTCCTTGTCCGTGATCCAAGGCCGCTGCAAGGTTTCGGGGCGTGGGCCGCCGGTGATTCTAAAATTGTTGGGGTCACGGTGGATTTGCGTGTAGTCGTTGAAGTGATGCTCCCGATCCTTGTACACCACGGTCACCTCGTTCTGTGTCGGCCCCCAGCCCAGCGGTTCCAGTTCCGGCTCGTGCAAGAGATCGTCATCGGTCAAGGTGCCGCTTGATACGATGTTGCTGCCGTGGTTCCACACTCCCACTTCGATCACCTTGCCGTTGCGGCGAATCCAGCCGTCGTAGTATTCCAGTAGCTGGGCCACCACTCTGCGAAAATCCTCCTGTGAGGTAATAAGCGGACTGATTCGGGCCGGAAAGGATTCCAAGGTGGAAAAGGCTGTGTTCCAGAGAGTCTGGTTAAGCTGGCTGTCGGCCATCCCCATCCCAAAGCGCGGGTCGGTCAGCCAGTCGTACAGGACGGAGAGAGGATTGACGCCTCGATCTTCCGCCGCGTAAGAAGCCCCGCCAAACCAAGGCGTGCCGCGTTTCAGTTCCAGTTGGATGTTGGGCACGTTGGTACGATCGCGCCCAAGCTTCCATTTTTTGAATACTCCGTAGCACTGTCCACGGTAGGCGGGATGGGTGTCGTAGTGGCCGCTAAAGGGATTAGAGTCGCCAGCGGAAATAGACCCAGTGTTGGGAGGCCACGTGGTGTTGTCCGTGGGATCGCTGCCAAGTTCGCCCGGCGTGCCGCGAGGGCTGAGAAGCACCGAGTCGATGGCCTGAGTCTCGCTGCCCCAGTAAAGGTACATTGTGCCGAAGTTCTGAGGCATGGTGATGATCTCCTTGTCCACGCCCGGCGTGCGGGTCACGTTCCCTGTCCACAGGATGTCGTTGTCCACGATCACCTTGTAGACCGCGTCTACCGGCGCTCGGCCACCCATGCAAAATACCAGAGCAAAATCGCAGAAATAATTGTAGCCGGTGGTGGAAGTCTCGCTTTTCCCGGTCTTGGTCTTGATAGGCTTGGCGATGGAATTGTAGGCAGGGGAAATAAAATCTCCGCCCACGTACTGGCGACCGGCCAAGTACTTGACCGGAACGGCTTGCTGGATGGAGTTGATCTGGTCAACCGAAATGTTGGCCAGCTTCTTCTTCGGCGTCGCTTGCTGCGCAGTGTTTCCCCAAAGTCCCATTTTATCGTTCCTCCGATTTTGGTTTTAAGCGGAACGCAGCGACCAAGTGGCTGCGGAAGGTTGCGTCTTGGATCGTTCCTTCAATGACTCCCATGCGCGGCACTGCGTTCACGAAGTGCAGGTTCTCGTCAATGATGACCGGGAGATGGAACAGCCCTCCGTGGCGCAACACCAGAATGTCGCCCGGCTTGAAGTAGTCCCGTGGCGCGACCGCTTCGGGGTCTTTGAAGACTTGCGGCACGTTGAGTTCCGTGAGGATTTCGCCCATCAGCTTGCTCTGCGGGTCGTCCACTTTTCCCCGCAGCCAGTCCAGAATCTTGTCTCCCATCTGGTGTTCCTGATAGTCCGCCATTGTGCGCGGGAAGAACCAAGCCTTGGTGGCACCGATGCGAGTAAAGATTTCCTGCACCAAGCCCACGCAGTCGATCCCGGTGCCCTTGTAGCCCACCGACTCGCCTTCCTCTGGAAAACATGGGTGGAACGGCGTGTTCAGCCACGAGAGAGCCTCCTTGCGAAGTTCGTCCGCTTTTTGCGGATCATCAAAATAGGATGGTTCGCTCACGGTTCTCCTAGTTGGATGAAGTAGACCCATGCTGCGTTGTCGTTGGAGTCATTTAGCCGCATCACGGTAAGTCCTCGTTCCTTGGCGTAGCGATATTCTGAAAGCGTGACCACCCGCCAGTACCCACTCGGTTTTTTTAATTGTTGATCTTGTTCGCTCATAGTTTCTTGCCTCCCGTGGTACTCTTGGCTTTCAGCGCCTTCACCGCCGGATTGATGTTGGGGATGTAGGGATGACCGCCAAAGTTGATTCGATTGGAGAACTTTAAGTCGCACTGGCTGATGGAGCCGTCGTAGCCGGGATAGAAGGTCATGGCTTGGAGCGCAGTCGCCTTGATAAGAGGCCGGTCGATAAGGAGGGTCACGATGGGCGAGGTTGCGCTGGGCGAGGAGCTTAAAATCCCGCGATGCTCGGTGTTCACTCCCGTGCCGGTGTCCAGCCAGCCACCGGCAAAAAAGTCGCCTACCTGCGAATAGGCCGCGCTGGAACTGACCGTGATGATCTGTGAAGTGGTGTCGATGTTGCTGGCCAGCGTGCCGGAGTACTGGAAGCTGGCCGCGCTGATGTTGGTCATGGGGCTAAACTGCGTGTAGTTGTCCGACACGCTCAGGAGAAAACGCGGGAACTTGCGGTCGAACAGGTTGCCAAAAGGAACTGCGGTGGCCTTGTAATCACTCTGGATTGACCACACATCGCCAAAGAAGCGGGAGATGGCGGTCGTGGAACTCGGCGTGACCGCGTCCACTTCCACGATCTCCAACTGCAAGAGGCCATCCAGCGCGAAGGGCCACATCTTGTTGAGCGGACTGCCGGTGAACTTGAAACTTTTGAAATCCAGTTTTTCCTTGTCCAGTTTGAGTCCCACCTTGACCGCATCGAAAGAAAACGGCCCCGGCGTGTAAGTTCCGGCGTAAGTGCCGCTGGGAACAGTGATCGAGTTCTCGTAACTGGTGTAAAGATCGGTTCGGATGCCGACCTCGGTAAAAATAAATAGGTAGGCTGGCTCAGTGAGCGGGGTCGGCAAGGCCGCGTACTCGTGAGGCAGTTCCACAAACTTGATCTTGGCCGTGGCGAGATAGGGCGTGGTGTAGCTCCATTCCAAGGTGGCATCATTGAACCGCGCCAAGAGAAAATTGGAGACAATAGTGCTGGCTGCGGGATAGGTAGCGACTGTCACCGTGGCAACTAGATCGGTTTCGTTAGGAAGATCGGTCACGCTCACCTGATAAGGATCGACAAAGCCACTTTGAGAGATCAGCGCAATATAAGGATCGCCCGGCTGGGCTTCCCTCGATGGGTTACTGAACTGGCTTTTCTCGCAGGGGATCAGGTTGCCGGTGGAAGCTTCCAAGAGCAGTCCACCACTTCCATCTTCCAAGAGGATCAGGCTGACACCATCTTCCAGCGCCACGCGACCAGTCTGCGTGATTGAACCAGTGTCAGACAGCAGCCGCAGATCGCCACGGAAAGTCGGCACCATGAAACGCAGCGTGGTGGCTCGCCTGTCCCGCCAGAAGTATTCGGCTTTGTTGAGATCGGTTCGGTTGTTCTGGTAGAACTCAAATTCCAGTCCACGGTGGTTGCGATGGTCGTAGGCGCGAATCTGTTCGTCCCGTAAAAATCCTACCTGTTCGTACACGACATCCGGCATCTCTGTCCAGTCCAGCGGACGGACGTAGTTGGGATAGATGTCCCACTTGGGCAAAGCTGAAAAAGCCGGGATGTTGGAGCCGACCGTAGGCAGGGTCACCGTGGCCGGAGTCAGCCGGTAGGCAAACTGCGAATTCTCCTTGATCTTGAACGGAGTCTCCGCAGTCTCATCGGAGAAAGCCGTGGGTTGCGGTCGCTCTTCAAAACGTCCAAGAAGCAGCGGATACATGAGCGTGCCAGCCGCCCACGAGTTGGCCAGCGCGGACACCGTGGCAATATTGGTGGAGAGGTTAAGATTGCTCACGGTCACGATCTCATAGGTGGAGAAATCGCTGGCTCCGATGATCCACGTCGTGCCGTAGCGAACCGGCAGATCGTACAGTGTGATGGAAGTCGATCCTGCGGTGACGGCGTTGAGGATTTCGCACGCATCCGGCCACATTGGAACGAACATGGATTCACCTCGCAGTCGGGTCAGGAAAATTCTTAGTTCCTGCGAGTCGGCGGCATTGGTGGTGTAGGTGGAGTAGGCAAGCTTGTAGCGAGCCGACTGAGCGAAGTTGCGCCGGGACTCTTGGAACGTGATCGGTTCCTTGGAAACATCCGTGGGCAGTTCCAGCGTGACCTTGACTTCGGTTTGCCAGTTGGGAGGCGCGACAAGGAGTCCGTAGGTTCCGCCGGAATAAGTGATGATCTGGCCAATCATATCCCAAGGTCGATGCTGCGACCTTTTACCGTGTCGAAGATGATCTTCTGCCCTTCGCGGGACGACATGTGCCGGGTGAGCGCCTTTAAGTCTGTGAAAGCATAAATGTGGACTCCGCCCAAGAGTCCGGCTGCGCCTCGGCCACTGGCGCTGCCACCGCGAATCTGGCCTCCGCCTTGGAATCTCACCGGGCCTCCGAAATGCAAATATTTTGGGTGCGCCCCAACAAACCCTCCGCCACCTCCAATTCCAGAACTCAGTATCCCGAAGCCGCCGGTGCCAATTCCGAAAGCGCCACCAAAAGAATAGCTGCTGCCGCCGAAGCCATAAAGTCCTGTCATGCCGGAATAGCTGCTTGGGCTGCTCATCCACGACGGGGCTGAAAGACTAGAGACAGAAATAGGTATGGGTTGATAAGCTAGGGTCGAAGCGTTGAGATAAGAAGTGTGTACTCCGGCTGTCGTGGTTGAAAAAGTGGAAGAACCGGGAATTGGAATGTCGCCTAAAGTTGAGGTAACAAGACCAGCACCGCTGGGATCAGTAGTGATTACCTGCTGCGAGGCCAGCCAGCTTGGCCAAGGACTCCAAAGAGGGCCACCGCTTCCCGGTATTCCAGAAGGCGAGCCGATGCCCTGCAAAGCGGTAGTGATCTCGCCAGCGCCCCCGCCACCTCCGCTGGTTGGCATTTCCCACGTGTTATTTACCCAGTTCCACACTGGGATTTGACCACCGGGATGAAATCGGGGAATCTTGCCGCCTTCGTGAAACGCCATGCTGTTTAGTCCAAGCAGGAAAGACGCCATGCCGGGAGCCTGAGCCACGCTGCGGCGAATCATGATCTCGCCTTCCTGCGCGATGATCGGCACTTCGTCATGGGAAAGTCCGCCATCGTGCCAGCGCCTCAAGCCGCTTCCTATTGTTCCCCCTTCATGCGCCACCAAAATTGCTTCGATACCGGCCAGTGCGGCTGCGACTGCGCCCGGCGCTTGCGCTGCTGCTGCCCCGAATGTGGCGATGGTCTGTGCCGTGGCCGCTGGTGCCATAGACGCCGCAATGGCGGGGCCGGTGATCGCAGCCTGAGCCGAAGCCTCGCCAGCATTGATCATCATCATCACGCGCTGGATGGCCAAGTGTTCGATCAGTTGCAGCCCCAGTTTGATGATCTCCTGCAAAAGCTGTTGAGCGTTGAATTTTCCAGTCACCAAGAACTCGTTCAACGAATTCAGCGCCGTATTGACCGATTCTTCGATGGTCTTGCCAATCTGGTCGAAAGTTGTTCCAAAACTGTCCGCCCATCTTTGCAGGGACGCCCGAATCGGCGCTTCCATCCCCAAAATCTTTTGCTGGATGTCCAGCACGCGGTTGCCAGCGGTTTGCAACTGGTTATTGATCTGAGCCAACTGCGCTTCGTTAAGACCGGGAAGTTCTTTTTGCTTTCTGAGGTTGTCGATCTGGTAGGTGAGATTGGCCAGTTCCTTTTCGTATGCCTTGATTGATTCCAGACGTTTCTCATCCATCCCCATGAAAGGCGCTTCGGAGATCAGCTTCTGCTCCTGCCTGATGGCGTTCATGGCCATTTCCAGTTCATGCAACGCTGTCGAAAGTTCCTTGGCCGCTCTGGCGCGGGTGGTCATTTCTTCCGTTTCGCCGGGCAGCAACACTTGACCGCCAGCGGCTGTGCCGGGAGCCAGCAGACCGGCCAACGCAGCTTCCAAATCTCCCTTTTTGGCCTTGAGGTCTGAATCCATGTTACCGATCAGCGTATCGGCAAAGGTTTTACTGAACGCAGCCGCTGCTTCTGCGGCCATCTTCTTCATGTTTTCATTGCTGAGAGCGGTCAGACCCTGCTTCAAGATGTTGTTGATCGCTTCCCACGCGGCGTGCCACGCAGCAATCGTGGCTGGAATTACAGTTGTCCACAATGCGGCCCACGCCTTAGCCCATGCCAGCATGACTTCGTCAATCAGGATGCTCCAAGCCAGTTTGAGAGTGTCCTGCCAGCCCCTTTCTGCGGCGATCTTCTGAAACTCTTGACCGATCAGTGTGATCTTGTTGATGATTGGGGTGAGGAAATCAATGATCGGCTTGCCAATTTCAAATTGGAATCCCTGCCACGCGGTCTTCATGGCTTGAACCGCGCCATCGAACGTCGCTTGCTTGCGCTCAAAAGCGTCAAAGAAGATGCCGCCAGTGTCGGCTGCTTCACGGAGGGCCATGTTCAAGTCATTGATGGTGACCTTGCCAGCCGTGAACATGGCCAGCATCTGTCCTTTGGCGTCCTCCGCATTTTTTCCGATGATCCCAAAGTGATGTTCCAGCGCCAGAAACACGGCGTTGGTGGCGTTGCCAAACTCACCAGTTCCGCGAACCATCGGCTCGGTTTCGTTGCGGATGGCCTGTGCCACCCGCTGATATGCGCCGACAATGCTGGTGATATTCACGCCGGTAGCCACTGCGGCCTTCCCTACTTCGATTATTCGGGCGGAAAGATTCTCAGCCGGTGTTCCGAGCAGACTTAGATCACGCGCTGCCTGACCAAGAGACTCGCTGCTGATGACTCCAATCTGCTGCCACAAACTGTGGAGATTTCCCAAGATCGTTTCCGCAGCCACGCCGCTGTCTTTGAGGACTGTGATCAAAGGGAACTGCTCGGTCTGGATTTTCGCCGCCATCGAGATTGTGTCCTCGATGAAATTCTTGAAGACGTCTGCTGCCTTTGTGGTCGCGGCCACTACGCCGTCCGCCAGCTTTTCAAACGCGGTGGTGAATAGCCCAATCGAAGCCGCGCTGGCTGTGCTGACGCTGACCGTGGTGTTTTGCAGTTGTTGTAGCCCTTGGACAGCCTGATTGAGTTGCGCCAGTTGGGCGTTGATTTGGATTAGGATGTTGACCGTCCCGCTGGCTCCGCCGCCACCACCGGCTGGCTGATAGAAGATCATTCCTTTCCTGTTCATTTAATGGGCTTCCCAAATTGCGCCAGCATGTCCCGAAGCTGTTTCACCACCCGGTCGGGATTCTCTGCGTGCGGAGCGATGGCAATGTTGAGGTCGAGGTCTTTTTCCAGCCCCATTTGTTGGAGTGCTGTCTCGTACCACATGATTAGTTGCTGGCCGGAAAATTCAGCTACTTCGGCAGGGCTAAGTCGGTAGTAACAGGCAACTTCTGAGCAGAGCCTACTGATACTAAGAGATTGTTTAACGCTTCCAGTTTCCGTTGAAGGTCTGCGATCACGCCGACGTTCAACATTTCCGTCCAACTCGCTCGGCGTCGGCACCAAGCGTTCAAAAAATTTTGGTTGATCTCAAATCCCTTCTCGCAGATTTCGCTGATGCTATCCTGTTCCAGTGTGTCAGCCCATTCAATAGGTTTGTCGCAGTAGATGGAGACTGAGGTCGATTCATCGGCCAGCTTCGTCATAAAGGCTTCCAACTTCGTTGCCGGAATCTGCCTCACCTTGACCCGCTCGGCACTCCCGTCCAGATGCTTGACCACAAGCTCCACTCCACCGGCGATTGTTATCAGTTTGTCGCGTTCTTCCTTGCGCGATTCTTCCTCACTCTTTTCGTCTTTAACGATTTTTAATGGTTGTTGCATAAGTTGTTGTTAGCGGAAGCTCACCGCCGCCGTCAAGCGGCGGCAAGCTCCGTCCAGTTACTGTTACCCTTGGAAATTATTGCAGACGCTTGACCGTCATAGGCGCAGTGGCCGTGCAAGCCAGCGCATACTTGCGGTAATCATCCGGCTTAAACTCGCCGCTGGTATCGCAACTCAGGATGCAGGGAATCGTCCAAACGTAGCGCGATGGCGGAACTGCGTCCGCAGCCGCGCCTTTGCCCGATCCCGAATCATCCTCACCGTGTAGCTCAAGCGAGCCGTTGCGGTTGAGGATGGTGAGTGCAGTGACCGAATCGTAGGTCAAGGCCGGGCAACTGTAAGTCACGACACTTGCGCCAGCCACCAATGTGCTAGAGAGCGGGAAGTAGATTTTCCCCGCGCCCCGGTCGATCACATAGTCTGCACTGTAACCCTCCACCTTCCCAGCCGGTGTGGTGAGCGAAGCGTTGAACAGTCCGTACTTGCCGATGTCTAGTGCGCTTCCAAGCATTGTGAGAGCATAGGTAAAGTTGAACGTAGCCGCCGTGCCGCTGGTCTGGCTAAAGTTCGCGTTCACCGTGCCGCCCCATGCGTAGGCAAGGATTGGCCCCACGAACTCATCGAGGGTGATCGTCCACAGCGCCTGAGATGAGAAGGCATCGTAGCGATCCATCGAGAGAACGCCGCGTCGAGCCGCGAAGTGTTCCTTGCGTTTGATTCCGAAATCGACCTTGAACATCTCGATGTTTCCAAGATCGACAGTCTGCGTTGCTCCTGTCAGCAAAAAGTAGCCTCGACCAGTGAGGCGCTCTTTTGCGTATGGGTTTGTATAGTCCATTTTTTACTCCTTGGTTTGTTCGCCTCAGTTTATTTTTTCTTCGCTTCGGACGAGGCTTGTTCAAAGCGAAAAGTGTTTTCCTTGCCCGACTCCGAATGTTCCGCTACGGCTGACCCATTCGCCCATTCAATGCGAGCAAAGCTGTCTGAATAGACGGTCAGGATTTTGGCTTTCACTTCATGTTTGTCGGGGCCGATATAGGTCACATCCTGCCCCACTTGTAGGTACTGTTTAATCATGTGTTTTGGTTCTCTTTCCTTTTTATGTGATGGTGAGGCCGACGATGAAACGCACGTTGTAGGTCAGAATGGGATGTTCCGAGACTAGCATGTACGGGACTTCTTCGGCCTCGATTCTGTTTATCCGTTGACTGGTGGGCGACCACAGATGCAGACGCCGCATGCAGAACTGGACGAGGTCTAAGTTAGGGATTTGGGTGCCAGCGGCACCACGGTTGACGGTGACATTTTCTTGAATCTGGATTTCAATGGGACAGGCCAAGGCCATCGGATAGACACCCATCTTGTAAAGCTTCCCGCCGCCGGGAGTCATCACGATTCCGATGATGCCAAGCGTGCCTACGGTCTTGGTGATGATGTTGGCAAGGTTTCCGATGTCTTCCGTGATCCAGTTGACTTGACCATTAACTGGAACAAGGGAAGGAATGTTAGGCACAGCGGCTGTGAGCCGTACGATCACTTCCTGCTGCAAATTGGAAAAAGCGTTCATTCTTCTTTCCCTAACTCTAGGACTTCACCGACTATCCTGTCCGCGATCAAGAACTCTGTCTCTTCGGATTCGACTTCTGTCGTAAATGGTGCGCGTGCTGGAATGGTCACTTCCTTGGTGCGGACAGTTCTGCCCAAGACCTTGAACACTAAGAAGGGTGCGTTCTTGGCGCTGATTACCGCTCCGTACTCATGGACTCCGGCGTACGGCGCTTCCGCTCCGATGTAGCCAATGACTTTGCTGCCTTGCAGAACTGAACGGGCATAAACTGTGGCTTTGAGCAAGCCAGTGACTTCGCCCAAGCGATGCTGGGCAACTGGAAATGGGCCTTGTCCGCTCAATCTTTTGTTGAGGAGATTGTTCTTTACGATCTCAAGTCCGGCATCCAATCCGCGCTGAACCGCTCGCGGCACTTGGCTGGGCATGTCGGTCAGCTTTTTGAGATAAGCCAAGCTTTGCGGCTCGATGGTTACATTGACCTCAACCATTATTGTGCCTCGTATTGTTCCAGTGTCGCCGGGACGGACACGCAGCTACAATTTATCACGTCGTCAGGAGCGCCACCGGGGTCATGCGGGTACATGAGTAGCGGACTGCCCACTGGGAACGGCTCATCGAAAGGGACGATCAATCCATCAATAGCCAGATGATCTTCTCGCGGAACGATGCTGCCGCCGTGAATCCATTGCTTGTATTGGACGCCAGCCGATGCCGCAGCATTGTTGGTGGCGTAATTGAAAGCCGCTGCGGTTTCAGTGTTGGCGATCACATCCGCCGTGCCTTGTTCGATGTCGTTGAAAGTCTGGTCGATTCGGCTGGTGATCTCGGCCACGGTTTCGCCAGCCGCCAGTCCGTCTGAGATTTGAGTCAAGACCCGCTGGTAAAGTTCTTCCGGCAATCCAGAGAGCAGGTCTTCCCTTTTAGAGATGAAATCCAGAATGTCCTGCGAAGGGATCGCCGATTGTGCGGACTCTCTCAGCATGGATGGCATTTCCGAATACAGGAGGGACTGCAAATCCTGCAACAACTCGTCCTGATTAAAAGCCATGCTAGTCGCGCCGGGATACGCCTGACCGCTCAGGGCGCGATGGGAATACATGTAACGGTGTAGCTTCCGCAGTGTTTCGTGCTTGGCAAAATTCAGGACTTTCATCAAGGATTTTTTGAATCTCAGTTTGATTCTTTTGCGAATCCGAACGTGCAGTGGCGAAGCATGCGCCTGACAGACCAGTTCTACTGTGAAGGTGCGGCTCAAGGAAGGCATAGCCAGCGCACAGATGGAGAATGACTTGTTCACGTGGGATTTGTCCTCATGCCGATTTGGCTCTGGCTTCCCCACTTTCCAAACTGCTCGGAAGTCGCTGGAACGTCGGCCTGAGTGATGGTCGCTATGGCTCTGGAAATGTCGCGAAGATGTGCGATGGCCCGGTCACGCTCATCCTGACGAATTTTGGTGAGCAGAGTGCCGGTAGGTTCCTGAGAAAGATAGGTGGCTCGCGCAATAGCGATCACATCGTCCACGCACTCCGGCGGCACGGCTGGCGAAGGCTCAAGAATGTTGCCGCCACCGGCCACGTAGCTTCGCACGTAAGTCTCGGCATTTAAGACGCAGGTATCCACGTCCTGCAAGACAGTGATGCTGGACATCACCGTTACCTCCGTGTCGAGAAGCCTGATGTCGTCACCGCTCAGTATTTTCCAGAATGGCATTTCAAAACTCCTTTTGAAAAATTCCCATGTCCCAGCCACCCGCTGGCTTGTTCGCAATAAGTTCTTCCTTGAAAGTCCATCCTTGTCGTTTCCCCGTGAGTAGGCCCAGTTCTTGAACCGCTCCGCGCACATCCAATCCAGTTGGGCAATGAGGCTGATAATGACCGATCTGATCCAGACCGTAATCGTGGAACATGACTAACCCTCCCTTGACCATCCAGACTTCCAACGCCAGAAAATCCAGAATCACACAAGGCTTGCCGTGGCAACCGTCGATCATGGCGAACTGAATCGGTTCTTGCCACATCTCGGTCAGGAAACTTTGTGAATCTTTGAGAAAGACTGTGACCTGATTCCAGTGTGGGCGCTGAGTGTTCCCATTCGGCGTCACGAAATCCAGCTTCAAGTCGCGCTGATTCGCGAAATCGACCACTTTCTGGCGGTTGAAGGAATAACCATTGGGAAGTTCGACTCCGATGGCTCGCCACTTCTTGGTATTGTCTCGCAGCGTGGAAGCGATGGCGGTCAATGTCGGGCCTTCGCCCACTCCGATCTCGACGTAGGTGACGTCATCAAACTTGGACGCCACGGAACGTGCGATCCCTAAGAGTTTTTCCTCAATGCCTTGCATGCCAAATCCAAATTCCATCATGCCGCTTTCTCTTCACTCGTTGAAAATTCCTGTGACAGCAACTGCATAGCTGCCACGGCCACGTCTTCTGGAAAAGTTCGGTAAAGTTCCAAGCAACCGACTTCGCACGAAGCCCGGTAGCTGGGAGGTAGGCAATGGCATCCCGCGCACGGAAGCGATTTCTGGCGGTAGCAGATCACATCGGGAAGGTGTGCATATATCCGCTCCGTCGTCGCTCCTTGGACAGCGATGGTTGGCGCTCCAATCGTGCCCGATAAGTGCGCGGGGCCACTGTCGTTACCGATTACTAGCCGTGCCGACTGGATCGCTGCGGCAATGTAATTCCATGATTGCCCAACGATGCAGTGAAACGGCATATAAAAAGCGTAGTCCCGCTGTTCCAGTACAAACTTCACGCTGAAACCGGCGTTTCTCAGAATTAGTCCGAGTTCTACGAAATAATTGCGGGGCCAACTCCGTGCCGGAGAATAGCTGTAAGGGAAGATCAGGACATCGGCGCTGTCTCTCCTGCCCATTTCTCTGTCCATTGGAACAAGTTCCAGACGAGGTCGCATGGGAGGGCTGTCCACGGAGAGGTGGTGCGCCATCCATTCGATGTAACTTAAAGGCGAATTGATTTTGACCGCTGTCTCGTATCCGATGTGGGTCAGTTTCCCATCTCGTGGGTCATTCGTGACCGGCATCTGGAACATCTTGAAGATTTCTTCGCGCCAGTCGGTGGCATAGAACTCGACTTCATGCCCGGTCTGGATCAAGCCTTCGCCCAGCCAAGCAAAACAGACGATGTCGCCCACGCCTTTGTACCAGCCGTTCTGTGCGTCGATTTTCATCTAATTTCTGTCCCGCTGTCTAGGCGGGACAGGGTATTAAACGAACTTAGCGTGCAGAGCCTGTTCCAGCCGCAGCCTTGATAAGCTGTCCAGCCGCAGTCTGTCCTGCCGCCACGCCGTACATCAGAGCGATGCGGCTCGTGGCTGTGCCAAGCACGTGATTGACGTATTGCACTTGCATGACCGTGATTCCCAAATCGGGATCAGTCACCATTTGCACGTTTCCGAATGATGCACCCGGCATCACCGTGGTGTAATCGTTCGGCGTGCGCGTAGCGATCACCAGCGCGGACTTTGATCCGCCAAAGCCAACCAAGTTGGCGTTGTTGGATGGCATGTTCGGCGCGGTGTACACTTGGAACGTG
>Ga0126369_10001026_pt1 | contig 19014 bp, 16 predicted proteins | sample PanSoiMetaPlot_1_FD_109646 | JGI IMG/M metagenome (GOLD analysis project Ga0126369, IMG submission 109646) | Tropical forest soil microbial communities from Panama - MetaG Plot_1 | ecosystem: Environmental > Terrestrial > Soil > Tropical forest > Bulk soil | place: Panama | collected 2016-02-17 | reverse complement strand
GATATCGAGCTTGATCACACCACCCTCCAGATTCCGTGGCCCGATGCTAGAGGCTGCAGCCCGGGTTGTCAAGACGTGCCGCCTCATCTACACTTTCTCTTTTGAGATTATACCTTTTTCGCTCCCCGTACAGGAGGATATGGATGTCCGTTAAGCCAGACAAGTGGATTCGCCGGATGGCGCTGGAGCACAAGATGATCGAGCCGTTTACCGACCGGCAGATTCGGGAAGGAGTGATCAGCTACGGCGTTTCTTCCTATGGCTATGACATTCGTGTCGCCGACGAGTTCCGGATTTTCACAAACGTGAACAGCACCATCGTGGATCCCAAGCATTTCGATCCGCGCTCACTGGTGGATTACAAGGGCGACACCTGCCTGATCCCCCCGAATTCCTTCGCGCTGGCGCGTTCGATCGAGTATTTCCGGATTCCACGCAACGTGCTGACCATCTGCCTGGGCAAATCGACCTACGCGCGTTGTGGCATCATCGTGAACGTAACGCCCTTTGAGCCAGAGTGGGAGGGATTCGTCACCCTCGAAATCAGCAACACCACGCCACTGCCCGCGAAGATTTACGCCAACGAGGGTCTCTGCCAGGTGCTCTTCTTTGAGAGCGACGAAGACTGCGAAGTCAGCTACAAGGACAAGAAAGGCAAGTACCAGGCGCAAGGCGGCATCGTCTTGCCGCGACTGTAACCCCGAGATCGCCGCTTAGCGAAGCAGCGTCGTGGCAAGCTCCGCCACGTGCTTCGCTTGATAGCGAGCGATTTTCAGTTCGTTCTCACTGGGTTGCCGTGAGCCTGCCGGTCCTGCCCGTGTCGTCGCGCCAATGGGGCGTGCCGCCAGTGATGTCGCCCATGTGCGCCAAGTGCGATTCGCTGTGAGTGACGCCGACGATTACCATGCGTGATGTAGGACGGTGGTGTGGAAGCTCGTCAACGTGGTCTCCTGCCCGCCGTGCCGCGTCGCGGTGGAAGCCAACACGCTCCCGATCTTTCCGATCAGCGATCCCTTGGCCCACAGGGGTCCCGTCTGATCGAGGAAATTGCGCATCTGCTCGGCCATGTTGCTGAAGCGCGTTGGCGTGCCAAAGATAATCGCGTGCTTGTCGGCCAGTTGATCCAGAGTCGCGACCGGTAATTTGGAGAACGCGGCTTTCGCTGCTTTCGCGCCATACTTTTCCAACACGTCGTCGGGAATCAACTCAGCCACCTGGTACAAGGACATCTCAGTCCCCGGCACCTGTTTCGCACCTTCCACCACGGCCTGCGCCATTTTGTAGACGTGACCGTACATGCTGTAAGAAAATCACCTGGACTTTGAAGTTCATGCTCCTGCTCGATGTATGATTGTGGCGCAAATACCACTGCGGTGAGTCCTCAAGCTGTGCGCGTGTCCATGGGATAACCGCGTTCTTTCCACGCCTCCAAACCTCCCTGAAGCGGGCGAATCCTTCGGATACCTCTTCTCCTTAAGAGCAGCGCCACACGGGCGCTGGTAGCTTCGTTTGGTCAAGTACAATAGAGAATGATGTCGCGATCGTGGGGCAACGAATTCCCCTTTTGCTCCAACTCCTTGGCGTCCACGCGAAACGCGCCAGGAATTGTGCCAGGATCAGCCTCGAAGTCCATCGAATGCCGCAAATCCACGATGGCGAGTTGCTCGCCGCTGTCGAGCTTCCTCTTCAACTCATCCACGGTGATTCGCGCAGCCCGCAAGTCCCGCAGGAATTTCTTGCGCGCAAGGATCTTGTACACGATATAAAAAGCCAGTCCACCAATCACGAGTGCCATGCCCCAGCCGCCGGCCAATCGCAAATTCTCTGCGATTCTCTCGATCTGCTCGCTGAAAACAAACCCGAGCCCGAGGAAGCTGGCCGACCAGAACATTGCGCCCAGTGCATCGAACACCAGAAACCGGCGCAAGCGCATGTGAAACACCCCAGCAAGCGGTGTGGCAACGGTGTTCAGTCCCGGTAGAAATTTCGCGAACAGCAGGGCCTTGGCGCCGTATTTTTCGAAAATTCCCTCGGTACGATGCACGCACGAATCGGGTTCCAGAGAAATCTTGCAGATCCACTGAAGAATGCCGATTCCCCGTACGCGGCCAAGTCGATACCACATGGTGTCCGCGGCCACGGCGGCCAGCATGCAAGCCAGCAGGCAAGCCACAATGTTCAAGCGGCCGGTCCCTGCCAAAACGCCGGCCGCAAGCAGCAACGGAACGGACGGCAAAGGTAGCCCCGCCTGCTCGGCAAACACCCATCCGAGCAACAAGACATACCCGTGTCGCAACAGGAATTCCAGCAGCGCGTGCATTCGATCGAAACCCTCCCAGGTTATGGACACTTCTCTGATGCGCTAGGGGTGTGACTGGGTTCAGAGGGGAGCAAGCATTCGCACGAATAGCCCGGTTTTGCCGAGCGGTTGCCAGCCGGGATCGCTGCGGGCCACCTCGGCGTGCCCGGTTACGACCGCGGTTGCGCCCGCGTCTGCGAATTTTCGCAGCACGCCCTGCCTAGTTTCCGGATCGAGCATGACAAAGCGACTCCAGCCCGGGTCGGGCATCTCCGCGATGATCTGCATTCCGCCAAGATGAGGCCACTGGGTTACCAGTCCAGCGCCGATGTAGCCCATCTTCGCCCCCGAGGGAATACCGACGGCGTGCAGCGCTTGGGCGGATTCCCATGCAACAAATGGCTCCGGATGCCTGAGGCGCTTGAGGTCTCCCGTCGCGCTCCAACCAATGGCGATGGCTGGCGCCACAAAGACGGCTATCTTTGCCCACAGGGCTTTTTTATGCGCCGCCGCGGCAACCTGCACGCGCGAAAGTGCCCAAAAAAGCAGAACTAGCCCAACGCCGGTGACAAACCGTGTTTCCGCATGCACCAGGCCATACAGCGCCAGCGTGGCAACCCCGGGAAGCAGTACCGGCCACCAGGGACGGTTCGCGCGATCCAGCCCTCCGCCTCGGCACATCACCGCAATCAGAATGACGAGCACGCACCAAAGCACGCCCGATCGCGAAAACATTTTAAGGTATTCGTTAGCGCCCCGGAAGATTGCCCACAGCTCACCCTTCACCGAAAAATGAGCGTGCAACCCTTCGTACCAATACGACGGATCATACCAAGGCGGATAACTGCCCGGGACCGGTGTGGCAAATTCAAACAGCGCAGGATCGGCCAGCAGACGTCGCGTCGGGTGAACCGGCGTGCCATTGCCCGGATCCTCGCCACGCCAGCTGACAAAGAGCGGCATCCGGTTTATGTATTCCGCATAGCTGATGGTGCTCGTATCGCTGAACGTGAAGCGGTGTTTACTGCGCGACAGGGCCGTCACGTAGGGCGTGGCGATAATCAGGAAGAGCAAAAGGGCGACGCCAGCACGCGCCAATCCCTGCGGAGTGTTTTGCACCAGTCGGTAGGCCGCAAAAACAAACACAAAGCCCAGCAAGAACATAGGGGCCTTGGCCAGGTACCCGAACCCGAGTATTACGCCGAGCAGTGCAAACGTCCGCCAGCCTTGTTCTCCTCGGCGAATGCGCACAAGGATCGCCGTAGCCAGGCAGAAGATCGCTGCCACCAGAAGATCGGGAGTAACAAGCACTGTCCCTGACCAGTAGCGCGACGCCCAGACATAGAACACCGTGGCGCCCCAGTACAGTTCTGTGTCGGAGAGAAGGTATTTTCTTTCAAAGCTGGATTGCGACATTTGACGACCTGCCAGGAATTCCCGGACCAGGAATTCGAAGCACACGTATCCCGCGAGATAAATCGCCAGATTCAGAAAGTGGGCCGCGGGGAATTCCCAGAACGGGGAGGGTTCGAACCAGCGAAGCACCAGACTCAGCAGAAATGGATACAGTGGGCTCCAATAGGCATTCACAAATCCATGCCAGCCGGAAAACCCCGCTCGCCCTATTTCCAGGTAGGAAATTCCGTCGGGATTCATGCTGTTGCGGTAGGCCCAAGCTTGCAACACTCCCAGCACGGCAACTATGCCCCAGCCGGAAAATCGCGCAAGCGTCCGATCGTCGCGAGAAATTCTCATTCAGGAAGGAACTTGGCGGGATGCCCCCAGTCGCTGGACATCACGAATTCCGAAATCGGTTTGCGGCTGCGCGGAGCCAGTTCACGTTCACGCAATTTGTCCGGCAAGGCGTTAGGGTCGCCAGGATAACCGATGGCGAAGGCGGCGATTGGCTCCCACCCTTTGGGGATGTGAAAAACTTCGACCGCCTTCTGGGGGTCGAAGCCAGCCATTTGGTGAACAAACAGTCCGCGCGAGGTCGCCTCGGCCGTCAAATGTGCCACCGCCGCGCCCGTGTCGTAGAACGCATTACGATTGGGAGTTCTGTTGCGTGCGAACTCCATTTGCGAAACCGCGATCGCCAACACCGGCGCGTGTTTTGCCCAGGCTTGATTGAATTCCACCAGGGTGCTCAAGATCTTGTTGTGGGTTTCGGGGTCGTCTTCAGTGCCTACGATGAATGCCCAAGGCTGCTCATTGCTGCTGGAGGGAGCCCAGCGCGCTGCTTCGAACAGGCTCCGAAGCGCTTCGGGCGACACCGGGTTGTCGGAAAATGCCCGTGGACTCCAACGGTTTTGAATCAGCTCATGAACGGGATAATCTGTCTTCGCTGGATTGTGCATGTTCGCTTCTCCACTCTTTTTCGATCATGGACTGCAGGAGAGACGCACTCGCTCTCGCCCTCTCTCCTTCGCTCATCAGCGCGACCTGCGGGTTACTTCGCCGGAGGCGGCACGATCATTTCGACGTCCAGCGTGATGTCCACATCGTCGCCGATCATTACGCCACCGCCATCCAGGTTCTTGTTCCAAACCAAGCCAAAGTCTTTGCGATTTACCTTGGTGGTGCCTGACGTTGCGGTGCGCGTCATTCCCCATGGATCTCTGATTGGCGCCTTGGGCGCATTCGCGTCCAGCACGACTTGCTTCGTCACCCCATGGATGGTTAGATCGCCGATTACCCTCAGCTTGCCGGGGCCCGCCGCTTCCACCTTGCTGGACTTGAAGGTGATGGTGGGGAACTTTGCGACATCAAAAAAGTTGGGGCTCTTCAGGTCATTGTCACGGCCAGGTTCCTGGGTATCCACGGTAGTGGCATCAATGGTTACATTCACGCTGGACTTGCTCGGATCGCTGTCATCCCACACGACCGTGCCGTTGACGCTGTGGAACTCGCCTCGTACCGTGGAAATCATGAGGTGCGTTACGCCAAAGCCCGCAGAGCTGTGCCTCGGATCAATCTGGTAGGTGGTTGTGGCGGCGCTAGCCGGCCCAGTTAGCGCTGCGGCGAGTCCCGCGGCTACTGCCAATCGAACTAGATTCAGCTTCATTTTGTTTTTCTCCTTGATATTTTGGGTTCCCAAAACTTTTCTGGATGATCCCCCGGTCACTGCGGATCGCGGTTTCGACACGCCTGCAACAAGTCACCAAGAATTTTCAGTTGAGCACCAGCCATGTGTTGAAATTGTTTTTTGTGCAAATCCCGCATGGGCTGGTCGAGTTTCTTCAGAAGGTTGAGCCCTGCTTCCGCAATCTGCGTTTTCACCACGCGCCGGTCGTCTTTCTGGCGCGCGCGCGTGATTAGGCCGCCCTTCTCCATTCGGTCCAGCAGGCGCGTCATGTCTGGATCGCGCGAAATCATGCGTTCCCCAATGCCCCGACAGGGAAGACCGTCCGGGCCAGCGCCGCGCAGGATGCGCAAAACGTTGTACTGCGTAGCGGTCAAACCGATGGACTTGGTCAGTTGTTCGGCTTCCTGAATGAGGACGTCGGCGGTTTTCAAGATGGCCAGGAACAGGCGCTCTTCGGCGGGAGAGAGAGGCGTTGGGGTCTTGGGTTTAGGGTTCACGGAGGAATATTAGTCGTGTAAACGACTATTGTCAACACATAATTCATTGACCGCCGCCACCCTCACTTTGTCTCCGGCTTGCCCACCGGTCGGAGGTCGACCTCGCTGATGAAACTCTGCGGCCCTTGCGTCACGACCATAGCCACCGCGTGCGCCACATCTTCTGCTGTCAGCACCTTGCTGGGATCCTTTGGACCGCGGCCGGAGAACTCGGTTGCCACGCTGCCGGGACAAATCGCGCTGACACGGATCCCGGACCCGCGCAAATCCTCCGCCATGCAACCTGTTAAGCCTTGCAAGCCCCATTTTGACGCGCAATAGAGTGCGCCGCCCGCAAAGGTGTTTTTTCCCGCCAGCGAACAGATGTTGATGATCTCTCCGCTTTTCCTCGCAATCATCCCAGGGGCCACGGCGCACGTCACCAGGAACACGCTTTTCAGATTCGTGTTCATCACGCGGTCCCAGTCTTCCTCGCTTTTCTCGTGTACCGGGCCAAACAATCCGATGCCGGCGTTGTTGACGAGAATAGAGATGGGTCCCAGTTTTTTCTCGGTTGCCTGAACCAACGCAGTCACATCGCTGTTGCGAGATACGTCGGCTTTCTGCGCTTGCACCGGCACTCCGGCGCTTTCGAACTCACGCGCCGTTTGCAGTATTCGCTCCTCGTCACGTCCACAGATGCTAACACTCGCTCCCAGTGATGCCAGCTTCTGTGCGATCGCTTTGCCGATTCCGCGGGTGCCTCCGGTCACCAGAGCCACGTTGCCAATCAGAGGTTTCGCCAAATCTGCCGCATTCTTTGCTTTGCCTGTCGGGTTCATCCGATTTCTTCCTCGCGCCAGCCACGTTTCTTATGCGACACTCATCTTACTCCTATGGGTGCCTCCTGAGATTAGTCCGCCCGCTGGTGCAACGAGGGGATGTTTAGGCAGTCACACTGTTTCTCGGGTCCAGGTCGGATCGATGTTGGTCGTCGGATAACGGCTTGCGATTCAGCGTCACCTACCCCTATAATTCAAAAGTTTCCGACGGCATCTGGTTCGCAGGGAAGTCGGCATTTGGGACAGTGGCTTCCAGCCGCTGACGGGTCAAATAATTCCATCTTTGTGGTTGCAGCGAGGAGATAAGGGAATGAACGTTACACGTAGGTTGGCGGGTTTGGCTGTGGCAGCGACGCTGAGCCTGTTCTGCATTGTCGTCGTTCCGGCATCTGCGCAAGACGCTAGCGCCCCGGCTGGCGGACAGAAGTACACCATGGCGGAATATAACGCCTATCAGGCGGCCGCCGCGGAAAAGAACCCTGCGGCTCAGTTGAAGTTGCTGGATGATTTCGTTGCCAAGTACCCTAATTCCGCTCTTCTCAACTATATTTATCCGGTCTATTACAAGATTTACCAGGATCAGAAGAATTTCCCCAAGATGATCGAGTACGCCGACAAGCTCATCGCTCTCGGCGATAAGGCCAGCCCGACTGAACGTTACCAGGCCTATTCGGTTCGTGCCTACGCCTACAACAATATCCAGAATCCCGATCCTGCCACTGCGAAGGCTGCCCGCGATGCTGCTCTGGCTGGAGTGAAGTCCGTCGATGCGGTTCCCAAGCCGGCGGATACGGACGACGCCAAGTTTAACGATGAGAAAAAGCGCTCCATCATCTTCTTTTACGGAACTGCGGGCAACGCTGCCATGGCTGCCAAGGATTTTCCGGGAGCGATTGAGAACTACAAGAAGGTGCTGGAAGCCACTCCGGACGACCTCACCACGAACTACAGCCTGGGCAAGGCCTACATGGCGATGAACCCGCCGCAGCAACTGGATGCACTGTGGTATTTCGCTCGCGCCGCATCCTCGAAGAACGCCAACGAGGCGCAGTCCAAAACCGTGAAGGCCTATCTCCGCAAGTTGCTCGCGAACTACCAGGGCGGCACGGTTTGCGATACCCTGGTCGACCAGGAAATGAACGAGTTGCTGCAGCTCGCCTCTAGCTCTGTGGACCGCCCTTCGACTTACAAACTGCCCAGCGCCGCGGATCTGGAAGCTGCGCGTAAGGACATGACCATCGCATCGGTGGTTGCGGATCTTAAGGCCGGCGGCGACAAGTCCAAACTAACATGGACCGCCGCTTGCGGCCTGGAATTCCCCGATGTACCCGGCAAACTCATCGAGATCACGCCTTCCGCCGACGGTGCGGAACTGAAAGTGGCGTTCGTCACCAGCGACGCGGAGTTCGAAGCTGCCGCCACGCCGAACATGGACGTGAAGATAGCCGGCCAGCCCGAAGCGGCCAAGCTGGAGAAGGGCAATCCGGTTAGGTTTACCGGCACGCTGGAAAGCTACGATCCCGACCCTGCGTTCACGCTGCACTGGGATAAGGCCAAGGTGAACGAAGAAGATTTGCCGAAGGCCGCTAGCAAGAAGCCTGCGACCACGAAGAAGCCGGCTCCCAAGAAGCCCTGAGACGACAACTTGGCGGAACAAGCAGCGATAAACAGCTTAAAGCGATGCCCCGGATTTCGGGGATCGCTTGTTGCAAGCACCCCACGCGCGTCGGACCTGCGTTCTCGTTGCTTAACGTCTGCGAGCTATTGCTAGCGCGCCCGGCTATTGCGCCGGTGATCTAATTTGTACTCGCTGATCTTGCGACTGAGCGTGTTGCGATGAATGCCGAGTAGTTCCGCGGCTCGAGACTGGTTTCCGTTTGTGCGCTCGAGAACGCGTTTGATGAACCTCTTCTCAAACTCGCCGACGGCTTCATCGAACAAAATGCCGCGTTCCACCATTTGTCCGACAAGCCCTTCCAGTTGATCTCTCACGTTCGCACTCCCCATCGATGAGTTTTAGTATTGGGGCCGGCTGGCTACTCTAGCTCGCGTCCGACCAGGATGCGATACGCTTCCCGGTACTTTGCACGCGTCGCCGCAACCACATCGGGGGGCAAGTCGGGACCCGGCGGCGTTTTCGGCCACTGGATCCGTTCGAGGTAGTCACGCACAAACTGTTTGTCGAAAGAGGGCTGCGGGCCGCCAGGCCGATATTCCGCGGCAGGCCAGAAACGCGAGGAGTCCGGGGTCAGCGCTTCGTCGATCCAGATCAATTTGCCATTCCATAGTCCGAATTCGAATTTCGTGTCGGCCAGCAGGATTCCGCGCGGCTCGGCATACGCGGCGGCTCGCCGGTAAATCTCCAGGGTGATGTTTCGCACCTTCTCCGCGAGGGCTGGGCCAATCATTTCAGCGGCGCGCTCGAAGGGAATGTTTTCGTCGTGTCCCGTTGCGGCCTTTGTTGCGGGTGTGAATATGGGCGCGGGCAGTTTGTCAGACTCCTGCAATCCCGCGGGCAGCGTAATGCCGCACACTTTTCCGGTAGCGCGGTACTCTTTCCATCCTGATCCGGACAGGTATCCGCGCGCCACGCATTCGATGGGAAGAGGTTGCGTCTTGCGCACCACCATGGAACGCCCCCCCAGGTCTTCCGCGTACTGTTGGAATGGGGCAGGGAACGCTGTGGCGCTCAGCACATGGTTGGGAATCATTTCGCGCAACAAATCGAACCAGAACAGCGAAAGTTGCGTGAGCACGCGGCCCTTGTCGGGAATCGGCGTGGGCATCACCACGTCAAACGCGGAAAGGCGGTCCGTCGCTACAATCAGCAAGCGGTCCCCCAGATCATAAATGTCCCGAACCTTGCCTCGTGCTGCAGGGGCGATACCGGCAAAACTGGTTTCGCGAATAATTTTCATTGCGGGGCTTGCGCTCACGGACGTAGTTCCCTTCGAAAGTGTCCTGCATTCTATCCCAGCGCACCGGGAAGTCAATGTTCCACATCACGCGGACAGGAAAAATCCACAGGCGCTTTTTAGCGCGCGCATCTCTTTTTCTTATTTGACGTGAAAAATAAAAAGAGGGTGGAAATGAACTCCACCCTCCCAGCATTTATCGAATTTTGGGTTTCGCTGCTACGCGGCCGTCGCTGCTCGCTGTTTCTGTTCTGGAGCCGCGTCGCCTTCCCAACGCACGCTGACGAGTTTCGATACGCCGGGTTCCTGCATCGTAACGCCATACAGCACGCTGCCAGTCTCCATGGTTTTGCGGTTGTGGGTAACCACGATGAATTGCGTTTGCGCGCTCATGTCGCCAATCAGGCGAGTGAAACGCCCCACGTTGGCTTCATCCAGTGGCGCGTCGACCTCGTCCAGGATGCAGAACGGGCTTGGCTGGTAGCGGAAAATCGCGATCAGCAACGCCAGCGCGGTCATGGCCTTCTCTCCGCCGGAAAGCAACAGCACATTCTGCAAGCGCTTTCCTGGCGGTGAAGCCACGATGTCGATGCCCGCGTCGCCGGAGCTGTCCACTTCGGTCAAGCGCATCTCCGCCGTTCCGCCGCCGAAAATGGTGTGGAACGCGGAGGTAAAGTTCGCATTGATCGCGGCGAAAGCCTGCTCGAACTTTTCCTTGGTGATAACGTCGAGTTCCTTGATGGCTTGCTGCGTGTCCGCGATGGACTGCAGCAAGTCGTCGCGCTCGCGCGTCAGGAAGGTAAAGCGCTGCTCGCATTCGTTGAACTCCTCCAGTGCCATCATGTTTACAGCGCCCATGTTCTCGATGCGCTGTTTCATTTCGCGGTAACTGGCTTCGGCGATAGCCAGTTGTTCGCCGCTCATGAACGCAGTTTCCGACGCGATCAGGTCCTCGGGTTGCGCGTTCACTTCCGCCAGGCAAGTCTCGCGCAGGTGTTGACGGCCCGAATCGTTGCGTGCCTTTTCGATTTCGAACTTGCCGCGTTCCTCGCGCATCTCTTGCAGCGTCTGGCGCGCCATGCGCAGATGATCTTCGGCCTGCGTAACGCGCGTCCGTGCCGTGTCCCATTCCTCTTCAAGTTCTTTCTGTTTCACTTCCAGGCGGGCTCTCTCGGCGCGCAGGACTTCCAATTGTTGCGTCAGTTCTTCCGTCTGGCTTGCTATCGCCATGGTCTCTTCGCTGACGGCCGCTTCCTGCTGCCTTAGCGCCGCTTCGCGTCTTTGCAGATCGACCTTGTCATCCTGCAAGCGCTTGGCGATCGCTTCCGCCGAGGCCAGCCGTTCGTTCATGGCTGCCAGCTCCGATTTTGCCGTGGTCAGATCGCCCTGCTCGGATTGTACGGCGCCGCGGAGTTGCGCCACTTCTTCGCCCAGGCGCAGTCTCTCCGCTTCGGCTTGCGCCCGGCTAGTTGCTGCGAATTCGTGCTGCTCCTTGGCTCGTTGCGCGCGCAACTGGCCCGCCTCGATTTCCCGCCGCACGCGTGCCAATTCGTTTTGGCAGACGGTCAATTCCAGGCCCAATCGCGCCAGGTCGCTCTGCATCTGTTCGTGCCGGTGTTTCGCGGCGAAAAGAGTGCGTTCGGCTTCCCGCTGCTGGCCTGTCAATTCCTCGTTAGCTAGCTCGTTGGTCCGCAGTTTCGTGGCAATCGTTTCCAACTCCGCTTGCATCGCGTTACTGCGTAGTTCCAGTTGCATTACTTCCGCATCCATGGCACGCAACTCGCGTTTCATGCCGAGCGGTCCAGCTTCATCCGGCTTGCCGCCCGTCACCATTCGTCCCTGGTAACACGTGCCCTCGGGTGTAACGAACGCATACTGCGGATATTCGCAGGCCAGTTTTTCCGCTGCCACGGCACCGTCTGTCAGGTAGGCCGTGCGCAGCCTCGGCAGGAATTGCTTTGCCGCGGGGCCCAGCGGATCGCGGAATTCCACCAGCTTGTCTAGACGGGAGATGACTCCGTCTTCGGAACGGAAGTGCGCGATCGGTTCGTACACTTCCAGTTTGAGATTGCGCAGTGAATCCACGAAGAACGTGGCGCGCCCTCCAACCTCATTTCTCAGCAAGGATACTCCCGCACGGGCATGGTCATACGTCTCCACCACCACGTATTCCAGTTCTTCCCGCATGTACTGTTCGATGGCAGCTTCGTGCTGTTCTTGCACTTCGGCATAATCCGCCAGCACTCCCACGGCGCGGAAATTCTGTGCCCCGTGGCGCTCGTTAGCGGCGAACAGCTTCTGCACAGCTTCGCCGGTGTAAGCGTGATCGTTCAGGACTTGCGTTAACGCGGAGTGACGAGCACGCACGCCCGCCAGCGCGCCGCGCAGGGAATCCGAGTTCTTGCTCATCTCTTCTCGCTTCTGGCGAAGTTCCCCTAGCCGCGCCTGCACCTCTAGAGCCTTTTGCTGCAAGCCGCTCAAATGACCCATGGCCGTCTGCCAATCCTGTGCGGCGCGTTCTGCGTCGTCGCGCACACGGATCGACGATTCCAGCAGTTCCGTCTCGCGCGCTTCCTGCTTGTGCATGGACTCTGTCTGGTGCACCAGCGCTTCTTCCGCCTGTTTCTGCTCGCCGTGTAACTGCAGCAGGCTTTCTCCCGCTTCCGTCGCAGCTCGGTGCAAGCGGTCCATGCGCGCTTCTGCTTCCACAATTTTCGTGCCGCGGAAAGCCGCGCGTGTGGCCAGTTCTTCTGCTCGGGCGTTCAGGCTCACGGATTCCGCCCGCACCGTTTCAACGGCTTGCTGCTGGGCGGCGTTGCGCGCTTCCCATTCCGCGGTCTGCGTCGTTAACGCCTGCGCCTCCAGCGCAATCTGTTCGTTGCGCCCTGCCAGTTCCGCGCTGCGCGTTTGGTTAAAGCTGATGCGATTCTCGCTGCGGTCCACTTCCAGCGCCGTATGGTTCAACACGTTCTGGTTCTGGCGAATCTCCGCGTCCAGCGTGTAGATCCGCTGGCTCAGGCGGTCTTGTTCCGCTTCCTGCTCGTGGATCGCTTGCGCGTGTTGCGTTTCCGAAGACGTCAGTTCGTTAAGGCGCGTGCCCAGCCGTTCCGCTTCACTGTCCAGTTCGCGCGCTTTGCCCGCCAGCATTTGCCGGACAATGCCGCGCATCTGCTCGCGAACCTCCGCGTAACGCCGTGCCTTGGCCGCCTGGCGCTTCAGGGAGCCCAACTGCTTCTCCACTTCCACCACAATGTCGTTCACGCGTGCCAGGTTCAACTTCGAAGATTCCAGCTTGGCTTCGCTCAACCGCTTCTTAGTTTTGAATTTCGTGATACCCGCAGCTTCTTCGATGATGGCGCGGCGCTCCATCGGCTTGGTTGCCAGAATTTGCCCGATGCGGCCCTGTTCGATGATCGCGTACGAATCTGGGCCGAGGCCCACTCCCATAAACATTTCCTGAATGTCGCGCAGGCGAGCCACGCGTCCGTTAATCAGGTATTCGCTCTGCCCGCTGCGGTACAACCGCCGGCTCACCACCACTTCGCCCGGCTTGGTGACCATCGCGGGCTTTTCCGCTCTCTTTTTTTTCTTTGCCAGAAAACCTGCGGGCAATCCTTCCGACGGCGTCTCTTCGCTCGCTGGCGCTACAGACGGCGCTTCTGTGGCCTGAGGTGTTGCTGTGTCTTCCGGGTTCTCGGGAATTTCCGCCACCGGAGTCTGATTTTCCTCGACGGAACTCTCTAATACGAAGCGTGCCGCCTCCGCCAGTTCCGGGTCTTCCATGGTGATGGTTACTTCCGCCAGACCCATTGGCGGGCGCTTGACCGTGCCGTTGAAGATGCAGTCGGCCATGCGTTCGGCGCGCAGGGACTTATGGCTCTGCTCGCCCAGCACCCAACTGATGGCGTCCACGACATTCGACTTTCCGCAGCCGTTGGGTCCGACGATGCACGTCGTGCCCGTCCCGCTGAAGGTGACCACCGTCCGTTCGCAGAAGGACTTGAAGCCAACAATTTCGACTTTACGCAGCTTGAGCAAGGTGTCCCCTTTTGTCGTGAACTTCTGCTTCGCGATGATCAATGTGCACACTTCACCGTCATCTTGGAATACCGACCGGGCCGGGGTTTTTCGCGCGAAGAGAGACGACTTTCCTTTCCTCGAGGGGAGGATCTTCCACGCAACGCTCCTGTCTGTAACAGACAGAAAGCAAACACGTTTGGCAGGTTCTCAGTCAGAGCCCAGCCGCCTGGCGCTAAGATGGCGGTACGGGAGCTAAGACTAACATGAGGCCCTGCCTCTGTAAAGGCCTACGCTACGGCTTGTGGCCTTCTTCCATACACCACAAGGCACTTCACCGCTTAGATTTGTATTTGCGCCGGCACGGGACCCGCTTCACGTTTTTCTGGCCACCACTTGCAGCCGCCGGTAGTCCAGAACCCAGCGGCCATCCCCATAGAGGGAGCCCCAGGCCTCGCGCTGTACTTCTTCCAGTAGCCGGCCCCGCCGGTCCTGCGGCAGGTTCTCCATGATTGCGCCGCCGAACATTTCCAGCCAGTTGAGCAAACCCCGGTCACCGTCTTCGAGGGGCGTTGGACGATCGAAAAGCAGACCATAGGTAACTTCCAGCCCATGCTTCTCCAGCAAGCTGGCATATTCGGCCAGACTTGGGTAGTACCACGGATTCGGCACCGGTTGCGGCAGTCCCGCCTTTGGCCACGCCCGCTCCACCGCCGCCACCAGTCCCGCGATGTTACCCTTGCCGCCAAACTCCGCGACGAATCGCCCTCCCGGCCGTAGCACCCGCGCAATGCTCGCAACCGCCCGCTCCGGTTCCTTGATCCAATGCAGCGTGGCGTTCGAGAATACCGCATCGAACTGTTCATTAAACCTCAGCTGCCTCGCGTCCATCACCTCGAAGCGCAATGCCGGATAAGCTGCCCGTGCTTCCCGAATCATTTCCGGCGACTGGTCGACGCCCGTCACGTGCGCCCCATGGGTTGCGATCTTCGCCGCCAGGTGCCCGGTGCCGCATCCCACGTCCAAAATCCGTTCGCCCGACTTCGCCTCTAGAAGCTCCAACAGGCCAGCCGCCATCTTCCACACGAAAGAATGCTTTTCGTCGTACAGCTCCGCATCCCACTTTGCGCCTTTTGCCATGGTTAGTCCCTTGTTCCCCCGCCGAATTCGACGACGGCTCCGTGCTCTACCTCTTCGCGTTCGTCGCCCACCTGCAATACCGCCCAAGCCCCGCTCGCATTTGCCACCGGGAACGTGCCGGACTCGTCCGTCTTCATGTAAGGCACGTGATGGATGCCTGGCGCGGTGGCTTCGACCGTCACGGTGACCGGTGCCTGTTCCAGCATCCCCGCAAAGTTCCACTTCAAGCGAATTGCCTCTTGCACCCGCTCGCGTTCTGTCATTTTGCGAAGCGCGGTCGTCTTGCCCGCATGCCACACGACTGCCTTGCGAAACGTCATTCCCAGCGGCAGGTCGTAAACTAAAGCTTCGACGGTACTCGCTGTGCCGTCCGGCCTCGGAAAATACGCGTGCATCCATCGCCAGAAGGTTCTGTGCCGGTAACCGCAGTTGTGTCCCTGCACGCCAAATCCCAAGGGCGCTCCAGAAAACTTCCTGCCGTCCAACGTAATCTCCCCGGAAAATGTGGCATCGGAGTGAGGTGAGCGCGAAAAGCCGATCCATCCTTTATCGCTCAGCGTCACGCTAAAATCCGACTTCCATCGCAGCTTCCACGAAATCTCGTGGCCCTCCAATCGCAGATTGCCCCAGCAAGCTCCTTCTTCCATGCCGTTTTCTGTAATCCTGCAATGGAAGGGAAGCGCACGCCGTTCGCTCAGATCCAATGTCTCGATGGGAAATCCCTGGATAAAGCTGCGCGGCTCGCCTTCGCGCGGAAACCACGTGGCCCAAACTTGGGCCGGCTGGGCGGTGGGAACTGCTCCCCACCTTCCGCGCCCGAGATTCATCACCAGATAGCGGAACCACCACGCACCGCTTCCATCCGCCAATCCGCACCGCAAGAACCAGACCTCGTATCGCCGCTTCATCCCCCGCGACGAATACACCGCATTCAGTTTCTTCTGCTCCATTTTGCAGTCGAACCGATCTCCTGCTTTCTTACTCGCTTACTTCTTTACTTCACTACTTCCTTTCACATACTTCTCGAGCCACGCCAACATTCTCTTTTCCACGTCCACGCGGTGTTTTGCTTCCTGAAATGCGTGCGGCTCTCGTGGGTACAACACGAATTCCGCTTCGACGCCGTAGCGTTTCAGCCCCCGGTACAGTTCCTGGCTCTGTCCGATCGGATCGATTGGGTCTGCCTCGCCCTGCAAGATCAGCGTCGGCGTTTTCGCATTTTTCACGTACAAGAACGGCGAACCGTTCAGGAATCCTTCCGGCTTTTCATACGGCACACCCCAGAACCATTCGTCATACGCGGGATCTTTTTCCGTGCCGAATTCGGAGATCAGGTTTGCCATTCCCGCCCCGGAAACCGCGGCTTTGAACCGCGTCGTTTGCGTTACTGCCCATTCCGACATGTAGCCGCCATAAGACCAGCCGCCGATCCCCAGCCGCTCTGGATCGGCGATTCCTTTGGCAATCGCGTCGTCCACACCCGCCATGACATCTTTAAAATCGCCGCCGCCCCAATCCGCGCGGTTCATCTCCACAAATTTCTGGCCGTAGCCGATGGATCCGCGGACATTGGGATACAAAACCGCGAATCCCGCCGCCACTAGTAGCTGCCCCCAGGTCTCGCTCGTGTTTCCCCAGCCTCCCGTTGGCCCGCCGTGCACCAGCACCACAAAGGGCAGCTTTGTCTTTCCGTCGTAACCCAGGGGCTTCAGAAGGCCGGCTTCAATTTCCGTGCCGTCGAACGACTTGTATTTAAAGTATTCTGGGGCAACCAGCCCGTAAGCTTTCCAACCATCGTTGACGTGGCTCACCTGTTGCGCCGCGCCCTTTGCATCGCGCAACCACAGTTCTGGCATAGACGTCGCTGTCTCTCCCACAAACGCAATCTCACCCGTGGATGCCACCGAGAATTGTCCGGGATTCACCGGCAGGTCTGTCGGCATGTCCTTGCGTTCTCCCTGCTCGGTGTAGCCGACAAATTTCTTTTGGAATCCGTCAACATAAACCGCCACTGTCCATCCGCCCTTCACGAAATGGTAGTCCAGGATGAGGCGATCCAGGTTGGCACCCGTCAGGTTCCTGGCAAGTCCGCCTTCTACGGAAACAAGTTGCAGATCGTGGGGTTCAGGCCCATCGTCACGGCTGCCGACAAAAGCAATTATCTGTCCACCCAGGGTCACGCGCAGGTTTCCGAAAGGCCCGCGTGGCGCCAGTAACTCGTGTTTGTTCCCGTCTTTGACACTCACCAGGTAAATGCGATCGGTCATGCGATCTGACGACGGGCGATCGGTCGCCTTGATCACGATGCTTTGCCCGTTCGGCAACCACTGCAGCTCTTCCACTCTCCATGTCGGCTCAGTCAGCGCCCGCGCTTCGTGTTGCGCCAGATCCATAATGCGCAAGCGGGGGTGTTTGTCATCTCGGTCCACCACGCGCGCGTCGTCTTTATCCTTCTCCCTGTTTTCCTCCGCCTCAGTTTTTGGGTCCGGGGAAAGGTACGCAATGGAGTGGCCGTCTGGCGACCACGCGAACGCTTCCACTCCCGCTTTACCTTTCGTTATCGCGACAGCTTCTCCCCCCTCCATCCTCAGGACGTAAATTTGCGGCTGCTCGCCGCGGTTCGAAAGAAAGGCCAGCTGTTTGCCGTCGGGTGACCAGCGTGGCGAACTGTCGCTCTTGTCGGAGTAGGTTAACTGGCGCACCTTGTTGCCTTGCTTGTCGTACAGCCAGATGTGGCGCGTCCGCTTTTCGCCTGTTTGCGGGTCGCCCACCACGAACGCCACGCGCGTTCCATCTGGAGAGAACTGCGGGTCTTGTACGCTGCGCAATTCCAGAAACGTTTCCGGGGTCAGCACTTTTTTCGCCGCAGCCGCTGGAGCGGGTGCCGAGGCCTGTTCCTTCTCTTGCGCCTGCGGCCCGCCACCCGTGAACAAAACCACCGCGCATCCTGCTGCCAGTCCAAACCTAAGCATGCTGCCCCCATTTCGCGGCCACGTGGAGTGATCCGTCGTCCCTGTAATTCTGACTGATTCTCGGACTGTATGCACCGCCACGATCCCTGTCAACCGCGCTCCCGTGCGCAGTTTTGCACAGCCCAAGAACCTATACACGAAACGGGCTTGAATGGGATAGGATTTCCAGACAGTAGCCTATCCGCCCTCAGGTTTCGACAATAAAAATCATGGTTCGCAGGGGAAAATGAATACGGTCCAGGAAGATCGCCGCTCGCTGATTTTACTGCTCACGCTTTTGTTGTTTCTTGTATTGTCGCCATTTCTGGAGGGCCACCCGATCGGCGACCTCATCATGATCTTCTCTCTTTACATTCTTTTGGTTGCTTCGATGGTGGAATTGTCCGCGAAGCGTGGCCTGATGTTTGTCTGTGTTCCGTTGGTGGCTGCTTCCATGGTGGCGATTTTGACCAACCGTGTTTACCCGAGCCTCTGGTTCAACGCCGTCAATTATGCGTTGCTGGCGGTCATTTTTGGCATTGTTTCCATCGGTCTGTTCATTTATCTTGGCCGCACAGGCTCCATCACCAGCGGTCGAATCTACGCGTCGGTCAGCTTGTACCTGATCCTGGCTGTGTTTTGGTTCGCGATCTACAACTTGATCAACGTTTTGTATCCGCATTCCTTTCTCGAGGTCGGTTTGGGCAATTCCGCGATTGAGCACATTCCCCGGGCTACCTTCCTGTACTTCAGCCTGGTGACCTTGACGACCTTGGGCTATGGCGACATCGTTCCTATCAGTCCCGCCGCACGCATGTTTGCCGGACTGGAATCGGCCACGGGTGTTCTGTACATCGCCATAACCGTCGCTCGGCTCGTTTCTGCCTACCAGAGAACCGACGACAAGCGCACTTTGCTTCCCTAGTTTCAAATAGGAGCCAGCATGCATCACGTTACGCGAGGCTATTTTGGATTGCCGGAGATCTGGGCGCGCAATGTGGAGACATTCCATGGGAATTCAGATCGCCGCCGAGGCAATTCCGCGGTATTGGTTCTAGGTTTTACGGGCCCCGACGATAGACTCGTCCTCGGCGTTTCCCCCGCAGACCGGGGATCTGGTCCGCATCGGTGCGCGTGCGGGCGAGACCATCGAGCTTACCAGCGCGTTCAGCCGGGTGACGATTTATCTCACGGTTGTCAGGTCCGTTATGAGCAATGTGACCATGCCGCGCGCCGAGGGCCTTTGCTTCAACTGTGATGTAGACTCTCATCACCGAAAACTTCAAATG
>Ga0126369_10001025_pt1 | contig 19023 bp, 16 predicted proteins | sample PanSoiMetaPlot_1_FD_109646 | JGI IMG/M metagenome (GOLD analysis project Ga0126369, IMG submission 109646) | Tropical forest soil microbial communities from Panama - MetaG Plot_1 | ecosystem: Environmental > Terrestrial > Soil > Tropical forest > Bulk soil | place: Panama | collected 2016-02-17 | reverse complement strand
GGCGGGCGACCAGGTCTCGGTGCTGATGCCGGACGGCCACACCACCGTCCAGGGCACCGTGAGCGACGTCAGCCGGGTCGCGATCTCTCCCCAGAACCAGGGCCAGGGGCAGGGCCAGGGCCAGGGCGGCGCGCAGGCGACGGTGGCAGTGACCATCACCCTGGCCAACGAGCCGGCGGCCGGCACGCTCGACCAGGCACCCGTGTACATCTCCATCGCCACCGCCACGCAGCGCAACGTGCTGGCGGTCCCGGTGACCGCGCTGCTGGCACAGCCCGACGGCGGCTACGCCGTGATCGTCGTCGCCGGCGGCGGGCACCACCTGGTGGTGGTGCAGCCCGGGCTCTACAGCGACGGTGGGCTGGTCCAGGTCAGCGGCGCCGGCCTGCAGGAGGGACAGCTCGTCGAGGTTCCGAAGCCGTGAGCGCCGTGCTGCAGCTGCGCGACGTGTGGAAGCGCTACCCCGGCGACCCGCCGGTGGAGTCGCTGCGCGGCGTCAGCCTGCGCATCAACGAGGGGGAGCTGGTCGCCATCGTGGGGCCGTCGGGCTCGGGCAAGACCACGCTGCTCCACGTGATGGGCACCCTCGACCGGCCCAGCGAGGGGGAGGTCAGCGTCGCCGGCCGGCCGGTATCCGGCCTCTCCGACGTCGAGCTCTCCGGCATTCGGGCCCACCACCTGGGATTCGTCTTCCAGCAGTTCTTCCTGCTGGACGGCCTGAGCATCCTGGACAACGTCGCCAACGGGCTGGTGTACCGCGGCCTGCCGGCCGGGCAGCGGCGCCGGCAGGGCCGCGAGGCGCTGGAGCGGGTCGGCCTGGGCCACCGGCTGGGGCACCGGCCCAACCAGCTCTCGGGTGGCGAGCGTCAGCGGGCCGCCATCGCGCGGGCGGTGGTCGGCCGGCCGGCGATCGTGTTGGCCGACGAGCCGACCGGCAACCTGGACAGCGCCTCGGGGGCGGCAATCGTGGACCTGCTGCGGGAGCTGAACCGCGATGGCACCACCATCGCGGTCATCACCCACAACGTGGACGTGGCCGGCGCCATGCGTCGGCGGGTGGAGATCCGGGACGGCCGCCTCGTCGCCGACGGCGCGGTCGCGGCATGAGGGGCGCCCGATCGCGGCTACGGACGCTGGATGTCCTCGCGGCCGGCGCCGTCGGGCTCCGCGCCCGACGGCTGCGGGCCGCGTTCTCGGCGCTGGGCATCTGCATCGGGATCGCCGCCATCGTCGGCGTGCTGGGCGTGACGCAGTCCAGCGAGGCCGACCTGCTGGCGCAGATCGACCGGTTGGGCACCAACCTGCTCACGGTGGAGCATTCGCAGGGGCTGGGCGGCGGGACCGAGCTGCCGCTGACCGCGCCCTCGATGATCCGCCGGCTGCCCGGCGTCCAGCGGGTGTCCTCCACGGCGACGCTGCCCGGCGGCGTCTACCGCACCGACCGGGTGCCATCGAACGAGACCGGCGGGATCGGCCTGCGTGCCACTGACACCGCGCTGCTGCAGACGATCGAGGGCAAGATGCTGGCAGGCACGTTCCTCAACGCCGCCACCGCCCGCTACCCGGTGGTGGTGCTCGGGTACGGCGCCGCGCGCTCACTGGGGATCGCCGCGCTCGACCAGCCCGTGCGGATCTTCGGTGACGGCCGCTGGTTCACGGTGGCCGGCATCCTGCAGCCGGTCGAGCTGGCGCCCGAGATCGACCGCTCCGTGCTGGTCGGGCTGGCCTTCGCCAACAGTGACCTGGGCTTCGACGGTTATCCCACCCATCTGTACGTGCGCGCCGATCCGGAGCGCGTGGTCGCCATCAGCCAGCTCCTGCCCCGGACCGTCGATCCCGAACGGCCCGACCAGGTCGGGGTGACGCGGCCCTCGGACGCGCTGGAGGCCCGGCTCAGGGTCCAGAACTCCGCCACGTCGCTCTTCGTCGGCCTGGGCGCGGTGGCGCTGCTGGTCGGGGGCGTGGGCGTCGCCAACGTCATGGTGATCTCCGTATTGGAGCGCCGGTCCGAGATCGGCCTGCGCCGGGCGCTGGGCGCCACCCGCCTGCACGTCGGCTTCCAGTTCCTGTCGGAGTCGCTGCTGCTGTCGGCTCTCGGGGGGGCCACCGGGGTGGCGGTCGGGGCGGCCGTGACTGCCGGGTACGCGGCCGAGCAGGGCTGGACGGTCGTGGTGCCGGCCATTGCCGCCTGGGGCGGCCTCGCGTCGGCGCTGATCATCGGAGCCGTCGCAGGCCTCTACCCGGCGCTCCGGGCCGCGCGCCTCTCCCCCACGGACGCGCTGCGCACGGTCTGAGGTCCCCTGACACCTCGAGGAGGGAGAGCAATCTCCCTCTCCTTATCTGCGAGGCGTCCGGCGTGTCAAGGGCTTGTTCCCGTCCAGTTGGTAAGAGCGGCCCGGGTCCCGCCGCGCCCGGTGGCGTGACGGTGGGGCGCCATCGCCGCCTGGTACTAGGCGTAGTCGGGCGAGGAGGAGTGGGTTGCCTCCCATGGCCGCCTCGTACCAGCTGGGTCTCAGGCCTGTTCGCCCGGCTGGCGCGGCGTGGCTCCCGCCGACGGTGTCGGCCTCGAAACGAGTTCAAACTCACCTACTGCCGAGGCCGATTCTGGCGGGAGGCGTGAGTTCCGGCTACAGCGCACTGCGCCCGCCACTTTCTACTCAGCGGGTCGGGGGTTCGAAGTCCTGGAAGAGCACACCTGACGGTGGGCACCTTCGCGGTGGGCACCTCGCGGGGCACCAATCCAATACGAAACTCGCATGCTGCATGGGACTCGCTGTCTAGCGGCCTGTCAAGTAGGACTCGAAATCATCGACCCGTTATGGGCACAGCGCAAAACTCGCATACTGCTCGTGCTGCCGTGAAGACGGCGACTCGGCGCCCTGGTGTAGAGCCAGAGAAGACAACACATATGGCCGGTACCGTGGGGCCGACCGCTTTGAACATCACGATCGGGCCCTCGCTGCCCGTCGGTGTCAGACCGGAGTTGACAGTCGGAGCGAGTCCGCCGGCCTCTCCGCTTCGGCCAGCAACTTGCTACCGCCGCAATGATTCCCGAGCTCGCGCCCTGATGACTAGCACTACCCGGACGTGGTGTCAGTCGTGGCGGGCCCGGTCGTGCCGGGATCTCCCGCAGCACGAAGTGGGTGCAGTTCGAAGACACGTCGACCCTCGGCCACTTCCAACGGACGGGCAAGATCGACTCCATCGGCGATGCGAACGAACCAGATACCGAACGGTATGCCACGCGCTAAAGGACCAAGTACATCGCGAAAGAACGCCACTCGCTGAGTTGGGTCGAGCTCGGTCGCGATTACTTCCTCCTTCCCGTGGCGCATCTCAATGGTCGCGCGGCCCGCAGCGCGAAGGTTGCGCACCCAGTTGACCTCGCCCCAGGGAGCCCAGACCCAACGCCTTCCCGAGATCTCGATGACAGCCACCGCCGTGGTGCGGGGCTGGCCGCTCTTCCGGCCGCGGATGGTGACGAGCCGATTGGGGCCGAGCGGAACTCCAGCGGCCATCAGGAACTGGAGAATTCGACCGAAGAACCTGACCCTCCGTGGTACACGGGCGGCGCTGACAATTCGATTGCTCATTTCCTGGCTCCTTCTTGTGCCGATCCGTTCGGCCTTCCGCACAAGTAGACGCCCAAGAAGGCGAGGACGTGACCGCCGGCTGGACGAACTCGAACCTTCAGCCGGCCACGGTGAGATCCAGCTTGCCGAGCCGGTCCGGATCCGTAAGCAAGTCGAGCACCATGATCCTCTCACCCTTCACCGTAATTGCCACGACCGCATACGGACTCCCGTCGACTGCCAAGACGACGGCGTCAAGGTGCGGGATCGACCAGGCCCAGCATTGTCACCTGGCGAGCAGTGGAGCCGCGCATTCAGAGACCCTCCAGGGACGATTGCTGTGACGAGGAGCTTGACGTCTGCCGGCAGTCCATCGCCTCGGCCTCAGGCCCGGGCCCTCAACGCCCTGCTGGGGTCTCGTTCGCGACGTTCCTTCCGACCGCTGCCGCTCACGTGGAACAGGTGCCGACTCCGCTGCAACTTCATGGCCCGCAGCATCTGCTCGCGGTGCGGAGCCTCGGAGAGCCAGCCAGCGGATCCGGCGTCGGAGCGCCCACAGGCACGGCCTGGATAGTCAGGTAGGGGTGGACGGGCGCGTGCATGGCCGACCACTGCTTGGCGACGAGCGCCAGCCCGAGGACGATCGCGACCACAACGAGGAGCCGGACCAACCATCTCACCACCGGCGGAACGAGGCCCAGCGCGATGGTCGCCGGGTCACGCCCGCGCTCGCCACGCTCCACATCGACGACGCGTGCCACGCGTCGGCAGTCGAGACGCGCCCGTGCTCATGGGCGCCTACCTGGCCCGAAGCGCCGCGTAGCGATCCCCGACGTACCCAGAGACACGAACGCACAGGATTCCGGCGGACGAAGCAGTCGCTCAGCCCGCATCCGTGGCGAGCGCGACGGCGCGCTGAGCCAGGGTTCGCCTCTGTCACACTTCATCGCAGATGCGACTGGAGGTGGAGGGAGCGGCTCCCATCGACAACGCCACGCCCGAGCAGGTCGAGCGGGGGCTTCGGTTGCTGGAGAGCGCCGCCAGAGACTACGCGATCCTGGAACAGCGGGCGTCGGACTACCTGCAGACGGCGCCGGACGGCAATGGTGCGTATGTGCTCGAGTACCAGGAAGGCTCACAAGACGAGCACTTCCGAGCCTTGCGCTCGCTGACACTCGACGACGTGGCCAGCGCCTTCGTCGCCTATCTGGGCCAGGACGCCGGCTGGCGGTCCCGGTACGAGTGGGAGAGGATCGACCTCGCGCAGGGTCCCGCGGACACCCGGCCGCGCCGCGAGCGGCGGCAGATGAGCCGCAGCCGCGTGGCCGCTCGCCTGGCGGTGGGCCTGGTCTGGGGGCTGATCCAGATCGTCATCCTGGGAGCGTTCTGGATCGGCGGCGGATTGGTTGGCGCCCTCGGCTCCCTGGTCGCACCGAGCATCTACGGCCTGCCGGTGTCCATCGGCATCGTCGGAGGCGTCCTGGCCGCCCTGGTATTGAACCACCACTCCCGAATGTGGCTCCTGCAGTTCCGGCTGCGGCGGCTGCGCCGGCGGGGCGAGCGGGTCATGGCAAGCGTGGTCTACGTGGACGAGCACGTGGCGGTGAATCCCCGAGGCCCTGGCACGGTGACCTACACCGTCTTCCTCCGGTGGCAGGACGTGGTCGGCGGCTCGGTCCACGAGTACGAGCGGCAGTACCGCTTCTGGGGCAGCGGGTCCAGGCAATTCGAGGCGCTGGTCGACGAGCCGACCGTCCCCGTCCTCTACGAGTCGTCCGACCCTTCGCGCTTCGTCATCGACATCCCGTTCGCGCCCACGATGGCGGATCTCGTCCTCTCGGAGCAGCCGGAACAGGTCCAGCCTGGCAGCGCGCCGGCCGCGCCGAAGCGGACCGCGTCGGGTGTGACCGCCGGGGATCGCTCGGCCGCGATCATCTTCTACGCGGTGGTCGGCCTGGTCTGTGCGGTCTTCGGTGCTGGCCTGCTGCTGAATGCTGGCCAGGCCGCACGCCACGGCATGGCCGGCACGCTGGCGCTCGATCTGATCATCGGGCTGGTGTTGCTGGCCGGCGCTGCGAGCAGCGCCCAGTCGATCTTCCGGCGCACCCGTGGGGCCCCGGCCCGAAGTCGCCCCGGTAGTGGCCGACGTTGAGCCGTCCTGGGACCTGACGATCGCCGGCGCCGACGGCGCTGGGCCGTTGGCGCCGACTCCCGGGCCTGATCTTCGCGGGTTCGGCCGGGCTCGTCGGAGGCGCTGCTGGGCAGTGGCCTGGACTGTCACTCCCATTGGCCGCAGTCGAAGACCGACCAGCAGATGTCGTTGCGCAACCGCTGGTCGTCGAGTACGAGCTCGCGGATCGCCTCTGGCAGCTGGTCGCGCTGCCACCGGCACTCGATTCGCCTCGCGCTCTCGCCCCCTCGTTCCGGCGCGGCAGCACGCGCGGCCTTGATCGCATAGGCGGCCGCACCCAGCTCGTGCGCGGCAACGTGGGGGACGGCCGCAGCCTGGCCGGCAGCGTACGCGGCATGCCGTGCGGCCCCACTCAGGTCTCTCGCCGCGCCGTTTGCATGGCCGGCCGCCGTGCGGGCCTGGGTCATGGTGATCTCGCCGCGCGCCCAGGCCCGCCCGAGTTCGATAGCGCGCCGCGGACGGTCATCGCCCGGGCGCACCCGCTCGAAATGGTGCAGCACGTGCTCCGCGCAGACGGCCGCCCAGACCGCCAGCCGGCGGTGGTCGGCGTCCGAGAGCGTCCCGCCACGACGCACAGTGATGAACCGCGGGTCTCGCACCTTCGGCAGTATCATCGGTCCCCCCTCGATGCCGCACCGGCCACCGGAGCGCCTGACACCGTACCGCCGCGCCGATTCAACCCATCTGTGTGCACCGACCCATGATGGCCTGGACAAGCGGACGTGGCGGCCGGCTGCCGCTGGTTGGCCATGCGGATCGCAGCGCGCACCTCGTCCTGGTTGGTGCCCATCTGTGAGAAGCCGATCGGCTCCACGTCGCCAGCGACGGTCCTCCGGGCGAAGGTCAGGAACGAGCGCTCGATCCGTATGAGGTGCCCGACGTGGTTCTTCGGGGACCACGAATCCGCACCGGGCACTTCGCTTCGGTGCATCTCCGTTCGAGTTGCTCGGGAGTCAGGGCGCGGGCGTCGGCCCCCCTCGTCCAGCGCACGTTCCAGTTCCGCTCGGATTTCGGTGCGAGTTGCGATTCACCACCATTGGAGCACGGCCACCTCTCGCCGGCGCCGGGGGCTGGGGTGGTGGCGCGCGCCGTCAGTCGAGGACTTCGCACCGCGCGTCGGTCAACCTGGTGGCCGAGGCACGACCGCTTACGCCCGCTTTATGCGGCGGTCGTGAGGATCGGGACATGCAGACCGAACGTCCCCTCCTGTCGGCGGAGGTCCCTACCGGCATCCGCAGCCTGGCCCCGGCGCTGCGCCGGCACTGGCCGCACCTCGCCCTCGGAGGCATCGCGGTCCTGGCCGCGCTTTTGGACTTCTGGAATCTCGGCGTCAACGGGCTCGGAAACTCGTACTACGCGCAGGCCGTGCGCAGCATGACCGAGAGCTGGCAGGCGTTCCGCTACGCGGCGCTCGACGCCCAGGCCACCATCACCGTCGACAAGCCGCCACTGGCATTCTGGATCCAGGCCGTCAGCGCCAGGCTCTTCGGGTACTCGAGCTGGAGCCTGCTCGGGCCGAGCGTGGTGGCAGGGGCGATCTCGGTGGCGGTCCTGGGGCGGACGGTCACCCGCCTGTTCGGAGTGTGGGCCGGGCTGCTGGCCGCCCTGGTGATGGCCCTGACCCCGGTCGTCCTCGTCGACAGCCGCAGCAACAACACCGACGCAGTCCTGGTCCTGATGCTCGTGCTGGGCACGTGGGCAGGCGTGCGCGCGCTGGAGTCGGGACGCTGGCGCTGGGTGGCTCTGACCGCGGTGTTCTTCGGGTTCGGTTTCCTGACCAAGACGCTGGCCGCGTTCATCGTCCTGCCCGGGCTGGTGATCGCCTACCTGGTCATGGGACCGAGGCGGCTGCCGGTGCGGTTCGCGCAGCTCGTGGCCGCGGCAGGCATCCTCGCCGCGATCTCGGTGGGCTGGATGCTGTCGGTCGACCTCACGCCCCCGGCGGACAGGCCCCGCGTGGCCAACTCGCCCAACAACACCGAGATGGGACTCGCCCTGGGCTGGAACGGCTTCGAGCGCATCTTCGGCGGCAGCCCAGGTGGCGGGCCCAGAGGCTCCAGCGGCGGTGGTCCTGTCGAGATCGGCCTGGGGCCCGGCGGGAACCTCCGGGTACCGGCCGGGATCGGACAGGGACCGGGCGACAGCCCTGGCAATGCGACGCTGTGCACTGGCGGGCGCTGCACAACCGGACCCATCGGTGAGGCGGGTGCTGGGCAGATCACCATCGGCGGCCCCAGCGGCAACGACGTCCCCGCCGCGTTCGGCGGGCCCTCGGGCTTCACGCGCCTGCTGACCGGCATGCTCGGCGCCCAGGGCTCGTGGCTGCTGCCGCTCGCCCTGGTGGGCCTGGTCTCGGGCCTGGTTGCGGTGGGTCTGCGGATGCGGGACCTCCGGCTGGCCGGTCTGGTCGTCTTCGGCGGCTGGACGGTCGTGGTCTGGGCGGTCTTCAGCTATGCCCAGGGCGTCTTCCACCCGTACTACATCAACGAACTGGAGCCAGGCGTGGCCGCGCTGGTCGGCATCGGCGCGGTGGCCCTCTGGCGGGACTGCCTGGCCGGCGGCTGGCGGGCCCTGCTCCCGGCCGCGGCCGTCCTGGGCACGGCACTCTTCGAGTGGGCCCTGCTCCGGTCGGAGTCGACAATGGCCATCTGGGGATGGTCGCTCGTCGCTATCAGTGCGTTCATCGCCCTCGGGCTGCTGGCCCGGCACCTGGTCCGGCGGCGTCTGCAGTGGCCGGCTCGCCGGGGCCTGGCAATCGCGACCGCCGCCGTCTGTGTCGGCGTGGCCACGCTCCTGGTTGCCCCGGCGGCGTTCGACCAGGAGGTGATCACGACCGCCACCAACGGCGCCATCCCCATCGCCCAGCCCCCAGGGAGCAGCGTCCAACCAGACGGCGGGTTCGTCACCCACGGAGCCGGCCGAGGCCCGGCATGATTCGGTACTACGAACCGCGCGGGGGACGCTCGCCGCAGGCGCGGCTACCAGACGCCGCGCCGGCCGGCGGCGGCTGCAGCGCGGAATCGAGGGTCATCGCCTCGTAGAGCATCCTCGGAGCGGTCATCGACCACGACGCTGCCAGCGCCATGAAACAGCGGAGGTGTGATGACGTCAGCCGGGCATTGCCAATGGTTTCGAGCTCGTCTCGAGCGGCCCGGCAAACCACGATGAACGCGCGCCGAGTAGATTGCGAGGCGTACAGATGCTGACGCCGGTGGACGCGGTCGAGATCACTATCCTCGTCGACAACCTGAGCGATTCGCTGCTGCCCACGACGCCGATCGCCCTTCGGCCCAGGATGAGCATGGACGCGGAGGCGGCCCACCTCCGAGCCGAACACGGCTACGGGGTGCTGGTCACGACCGAGATGGACGGCCGCCAGTCCTCCCTCCTCTACGATGCCTGCTTCTCCCGCGACACCTGCATTCACAACCTCGACGTCCTGGGCTTGCGGGTCCCGGAGCTGCGAGGCATCGCCCTCTCCCACGGTCACGCCGACCACTACGGTGGTCTCGCCGGCATGGTTTCGAGGCTCGGCCGAGCGAGGCTGCCCCTGCTCCTCCACCCCGACGGCTGGCTGGAGCGGAAGATCGTCTTCCCGAACTATGAGGTTCCCGTGCTCCCTCCCACGGTCAACGACCTCGGCAGAGAGGGGGTGGAGGTAATCGAGGAAAAGGGCCCGACACTGCTGGTCGACGGCGCCGTGTTGATCTCGGGCGAGATAGAGCGAGTCACGGACTTCGAGAAGGGCTTTCCCATTCACTACCGCCGACGTGGCCACGACTGGGAGCCGGATTTCATGGTCTGGGACGACCAGTGCGTCATGGTGAATGTCCGCGGTGAAGGGTTGGTCGTGATCTCGGCGTGCAGCCATTCGGGCGTGATCAACACGTTGCTGAACGCGCGGCGGCTCTGCGGTGTGCAGCGAATCCTGGCATTCATTGGGGGCTGGCCCCTGTCGCCGGCCTCCATGTGGCCCGTGCTCGACCGGACCGTCGGGGAGTTCACCAGGCTCGGGGTGCGCTACACGGTTCCTGGCCATTGCACCGGCTGGCGCGCCAACGCGGAGTTGAGCCGGCTCCTCCCGGACGGCTTCATCCAGAGCAGCGTGGGGACGACAGTTCGCTTCGCGGCGAACTGACGTCGGACGTCCCCGCCGGTCTGGTCATCGCCGAGAGCAGGCCCGTTATCAGCGTGAAGCCGAACTTGCGCAGGTCTTCGAGGACGGTGTCCATGCGGCCGATCGTCGCGTGGCACTCAGGCTGTTCCAGCGGAGGCGGCGCGACCACGGCGCCGGCTTCCGCTCATCCCTGCCGCTATGGCCGCTCGGGGATCTGAGCTGTCATGATCCGGTCATCCCGCAGTCACAATGTCATCGATCTGTTGCGAGCGCTTCCCAGCATGCGATGGCATGAGACCTGGACATCTCGCGCGTTCGTCGTGGCGCCGGCTCGCCTCCAGGCTGGCCGCTGCGGTAGCACTGCCGCTGGCGCTCAACGCTCTCGCAGTTCCGGTGCATGCAGCCAAACCCAGGCCCACACCGACGCCGTCACCCCCACCCACCTCCAGCAGCGCGTTCATCAAGGCCTACGCGAACATCGTGGGCAGCACGGAATTCGATCTGACCCCCGAGGACATCCAGGCCACCGCTGATGGCGGATACATCGTCCTGGCATCCACGCCGTCGACAAACGCGGCGAGGGTGAACTGGCTCCTCAAGCTCGACCAGTCGGGCACCCCGCGCTGGCACAAGGAGGTCGGATGCCTCGGTGGTGCGCCGGGGGACTACTCGATCGGGGTCTCGGTGCAGCAGACCGCCGACGGAGGCTTCGTCCTCGGCGGGGGGACCATCGGCTGCGGGTCCGGGAGCGCTTGCCCCGAGGCCAGCGGGATCCAGTGCGCGCTGGTCGACAGGCTCGACTCCGCAGGCAACCCGGTCTGGGCGAACACCTACCCGGCCGGATCGGCATCCAGCAGCATCAACCAGATCAAGCAGACCACCGACGGCGGCTACATCGCCGTGGGTAGCTCGACGGACATCAACCAGGTCACCAGCGCCCTCGTCCTCAAGCTCGACGGCGTCGGCGGCGTGGTGTGGCAGCGGACGCTGGGGCCGGCGGCGTCCGTCCAGTCGTACCTGAACGCGGTGCAGCAGTCCTCAGACGGCGGCTACGTGGCGACCGGTGAGTTCTTCACGCCGTCGGGGGGCACGCCCCGCACGAGCGTGCTCGCCATCAACCTCGACGCGAGCGGGAACGTTCGCTGGCAGCAGGGCTTCAACGACGTGGACAGCACGGGCGCGGCGTCCGCGGCGGAGCACGCCATGTCCATCGTCCAGACGGCAGACGGCGGCTTCGTCGTCGCCGGCAACTGGACCAACAGCACGTTCCCGGGCCAGGGTGCGGCCGGCGCCCTGCTGCTCAAGCTCGACTCCGCGGGGGGCCTCCAGTGGCAGAACGCGTACAGCGGGGGCGTGTACTGCTTCTTCAACGGCTTCAGTGAGACCTGCACCGACATCGGTGCCGTCGCCTACTCGGTGCACCAGACCGCGGACGGCGGCTACCTGCTCGCCGGCGACGGAGACCTGGAGATGGCCGACGGGGTTCCCATCGAGCCCTGGCTCGCCAGGGTCGACGCCAGCGGCAACCTCGTCTGGCAGCATCTCTACTACGAGATCAACCCGGCGACCGGCAGGCCGCTCAGCGAGTACTTCGCGTCCTCGGTGCTCTCACCGAACGGAAGTCCGACCGCCATCGGCTTCACCGAGAACAACGGCAACCAGAAGGGAGAGCTGTACGGCGTCAAGACGGACGCCGCCGGAGCCGTCGGGACCTCCTGCAGCCAGGTCCATGCGGCCACCGCGCTCAGCGCACTCAATCCGGCTTTGATCGCGATCGCGCCGTCCCTGCCCGTCCAGACGACCGCGACGCCGCCGAGTACGTCGCCGGCCACCACGCTGGCGACGTCGGTCGCCACCCGCGGGAACTGCTGATCACAGCCGGATGTCCGGAACCGACGGGCGGCTCCGACGTCCCGTGTGAGAGGCGCCACACGGGCGCCGGCACCCCAGGAGGCGTGATCGGTAATGGACAGGGGACTGCGAGACGTCGACGCCTACATCGCATCCGCGCCGGCCGCGGCTCAGCCGCACCTCAGGGCGCTCCGCGCGATCGTGAAGAGCCAGGCGCCCAGCGCCGAGGAACGGCTCAGCTACAGCATGCCGCACTACGACCACCTCGGCCGGCTGGTCTACTTCGCGGCCAACAAGGCCCACGTCGGCGTGTACGGGCTCACCGATCGCAGCGATGTGGCGAACGAACTGCAGGAACACCTCGCCTCCCGCGGCACGCTCAGGTTCGCATTCGATCGGCCGCTCCCGATCGCGGCGCTGCAAGCCGCCGTCAGGGCACGGGTCGACCAGAACGAGGCGGCGGCGCTGGCCAACGGCCGGCGGCCCGCACGATGACTCGCAGTCGGAAGGAGCAAGACTATGCGCTACGACCATCCGACCATCGATCCTCGCAAGATCTCGGTGCCTGCGGCGGCCACCGCGCTGGCCGCGGCGGCGGCGGCGCTGGTCCTGCTCGCCGCCCTGCACGTCCTCAGCCCGGAGTTCTCTCCCGCCTGGCGGATGGTCAGTGAGTACGCCAACGGCCGCTACCCCTCGGTGCTCTCCGCGATGTTCGTGGCCTACGGCATGAGCTCGCTGGCCCTGGCCCTCGCCATCCGGTCCCAGCTCGAGACCCGCAGCGGCCGGATCGGTCTGGCGGCGCTCGTCCTCGCAGGCGCCGGGCAGGCGGCTGCGGCCGCATTCGACATCAACCACCCGCTCCTTCATGAACTGGCGGGCGTGGTCGGCATCGTCGCCCTGCCCATCGGTGCAGTGCTGATCAGCCGGACGCTCGCCCGGGAGCCCGGGTGGTCGAGCGCCGGTCGGCAGTTGCGGTGGACCGCTCACCTGACCTGGATCGGCGTGGTGCTCTTCGTGGCGAGCTTCCCACTGATGATGGCGACGTTCGTGCTGGCTGTGGGCGCGCTGCCACCCGCCCCGCCCAGGGAGCTGCCGCACGGCGTGGTCGCCATCGTCGGATGGACGGACCGCCTTCTGGTTCTGTCGGCGTCGGCCTGGGTGTCGGTCACGGCCTGGCACGCGATTGGGGTCCAGCGGGCCGCGACCACCAGCAAGGCGGGTCAGGCGCCGGTCACCCAGCGCTCGAGGGAGGCGGTCGCCGACTGACGCCGGCCAGGTCCAGGGTTCCGGTCAGCCGGTGGCGGGCGGGGCGAGCTTGCTGCAGTCGTGGCGTCGTTCTCGAGCAGGGCGGGCCCGCTCGCCAGGGCGAGCCCGCCCGGCGATCATGTCGTGCGATGGTCCGCAATGAGGCGTGCGGCCACCGCGGCCGTCCACCATGTCGTGAGGACGGCCGCGATCGCGAACGCGATCCCCGTTGCGATCACGCTCGTCATGCCGAGGGCGATGAGCAGTGGGGTAGCGATGCCCGTGCCCAGAGAGGCCACAGCCCACGGCCCGCGGCCCCGCCACGCGAAGCCTCGGGCAAGGACGAAGCTGGCCGCGGTCAGCGAGCTGAATGCAAGGAAGAAGCCGAGGCTGTGGAGCATCGCGTGCCAGCTCATCGTCGTCGGCATCCCCGCGGGAGCGCCGGGCGGGAACCCCAGTGCCGGATCGGTGCTGAAGACGCCTGCGATCACCAGGCCGGTCCCGAAGCCGCCCAGGAGCAGCGGCCCCCAGGTCCCGGCCGGGCCGGGATGGAGGACGCGGCGGACTCCCACCGCCAGCGCCAGGAAGAGCGCCCCGCAGGCCACGAAGTCCGCGACCTGGATCCAGCCCAACTCGCCGAGACTCAGCATGCTGATCGCATGTCGGCGGAGGTCGAACCCCGGGCGGAGGAAGGATTGGACAAGGGCGACAACCATGAACAGCGAGCCGGCCACGACGCCACAGGTCAGCAGTAGCGCGGTCAGGCTGGCGCCACCAGTCTCTCTGCGGCGTGCCGGTACGGTTCGCGCCGCGATCATCTGACTCATTTTCGATCTCCTCCAGACTCCGAGTTCCGTCGCTGGTCACGAAGATATGAGTCGCCGGGGGCACGCGCTTCTCCAAAACTGCGGACCTCGATACTCGCCTGAGGCGTTGGCCTGACCACCATCGTCCCGACTTGCGCAGGGCAGCGGGGTGGGTGGATGAACCTCGTGGAGTTGCCCGTCGAGGCGCTGCTGGCCGACACATGCGGCACCCGGCCAGGGCGTGGGTCCGGGTCCTCGGCAACCTCGTGACCCAGCACCGGACGAAACGATTGCCCGCCACCCATCGGTTGATCAGGCCGAGCGGATCGCGCAAGCCATGGAACCGTTTGGGCCTCGCCCGAGTGGAGGCCAAACTGCCTCGCGGAGCACAATGAGGAAGGCGATGCAGGACTCCTTCGGTGGCAAGAGCGACGAGGCTGGTTCAGATCCAAGGTCGGCGGCGGTCACGTTCGCAACTACGGAGCATTTCGTGCTGCAAAGTGCCCGTGCGGCGACGATCTCCGAGTCAACTGGCCGCGCTGCCATGTTTCTCGGTTCCGTTTCCGGTGGGTTGATCGCACTGGGTCTGGTCGCGACGGCCAGCCACGTGGGCGACGCCTTCTACATTTTCGCGCTGGTGCTGCTGCCCAGCCTGGCCTTTGTCGGCCTGGTCACCTTCGAGCGGGTGCTGCAGACAGGGATCGCGGACCATTCGTACGTGCGGCGCATCGCTCGGGTACGCGCCTATTACTTCGACAAGGCGCCCGAGCTCGCTTCGTATCTCGCCCGCGGGACGCCCGCCGATCGGCGACAGCTCCCAAGCATCTGGCCTTCGGCGTGGCAGCGGTTCCTGACGATCGCGGGCGCGGTTGGGGTCATCACGACGGTACTCATAGGCTCGGCCGCCGGCCTTCTCATAGGCGGCCTGACCGCGCTTGGGCCGTGGGCGTCATTGGGCGCCGGCGCATCCGTCGGCGCCGTGGTGTTGATCTTCCTGATGCGCCACCAGGACTCAGCCTGGAAGCGATACGGCGCGGACCCTCTGTTTGGTGAGGATGCCTTACTCCCGCATGATCCGCGCCACCCGCTTGGGTAGCACCTGACGCCGGCTCCCCGAACGGCCGGCGCCGACCCGGCTCAGTTGGCCGTTGGCCGGCATCGCCACCGGCAGCGCCGGTGCCCACGAGCCTCCCGCCTGGGCTTCGGCAGCTCCAAAAGTTCCCGCCAAAAGTTGTTGCGCTCAGCCCCCTGACCCGCTCTCCAGGACAGAAGGGTTCAGCTTCCCGGCCCGTCCCAGGAAGCCATTCAGTCAGAGGGACATCACATGAAAGCTCTCAGGTTCGTCCTGGTGGCAGCGGCCGTTGCCATCGCCGGCCTCGCGGCCGCCGTGCCGGCGGGCGCCACCGACAACCCCAACAACGTCTTGCCTCCGAAGAACCCGGGGCCGGTGGCAGTCATCCACTGTCCGCGGGACGGCAGTCTCAAGCTGTTCAAGACGGCCGACAAGTCCGACTACCACCTGAACGACGTCGTCACCTTCACGCTCAAGGTCCAGGCCTCGGTCTGCGACACCGCTCTGGTCACCGTCCACGATCAGCTGCCCGTGGGGCTCATCGTGAGCGACCCATCCGTCCTGGACCACAGCTTCGGCTCCATCGCCGCCGGGAGCGAGAAGTCGTTTTCGTTCCAGGCCGTGGCGGTGACCAAGGGTCAGTGGACCAACAAGGCGCACGCCTCCGGCTTCTCCGTCGGCTACGACGAGACCGGTCTTCCGTGCAACCTCGTGCGTCCGCCAGTCGTGCCGCTCCAGCCGGTCCTGTCGACCGAGGCCCGGGTCATTCAGCCCCCGTACACCTGCGCAAGGTCAGCCGACGCAGAGGTGACCATCGACGTGGCCGCGCCCCCGAGCAACACTCCGCCCACGACGCCGCCGTCGTCGCAGCCGCCGTCCAACTCCGGTACGCCCTCGCTGCCCAACACGGGCCGGCAGGGATAGCTGGACCCGAGCGGGAGGGCGGGCCACCCCGACCCTCCCTTCAATACGCAAATCCACGAAGGAGCCAGAGAAATGAAGGCCACCACCGGTCTCATCATCAGCGGCCTCGCCGCGGTGTTCATCGCCTGCGGCCCTGGCAGCGGCAACGTCGGTCAGGCCCACACAGGCACCCACACCGCCATCGTCAACCATGCCACGCCGGTCAGGCTCGAAATCCCCAAGCTGGGCATCGACGCCAGCATCGAGGCGGTCGCCACCGACAAGAACGGCAGCATGGGTGTGCCCGCCGACTATCACGACGTAGCCTGGTACGCGCCTGGTGTGATCCCGGGCGACGCCGGCGACGCGGTCATCTCCGGCCACCTGGACTGGGTGGTGAGCGGCAAGCTCACTCCGGCCGTGTTCACGAACCTGGGCTCACTCAAGCCGGGTGACAAGGTGGAGATCGTCGGTCAGGACGGAAAGGCCCTGGACTTCTCGGTAAACGACGCCAGGCTGCTGGCCTACAACGCCAGCCCGGCCAAGGCTGGGCTCTTCGCCAGCGGCGGGCCTGCCCGTGTCACCCTGATCACCTGCGCGGGGACCTTCGATCAAAGCCTGCACCAGTACACACAGCGCCTGGCCGTGACGGCTCAGCTGGTCGCGAGTTGATCCGCAGGCTCCTTCTTCCGCCGGATGTCCCTCTGACCTCGATCCGGAGGTCAGAGGGCTCCGAGGTCAGATCCCGTTCGTCAGGCCTAAGGTAGTGCCGTGGAGGGGCCGGGCATTGTCGAAGCGATTCGGGCAGGTGATCCCGACGGTCTGGCTGCTGCGTACGACCGGTATGGCGATCGCCTCTATGGCTATTGCTGGTCCCTGCTCAAGGATCCCGACTCTGCCGCCGACGCTCTGCACGATACGCTGCTCGTGGCGCGTCAGCGGATCGACCAGCTGAGAGACCCGGAGCGATTCCGTGCCTGGCTCTACGCCATCGCGCGCAGCGAATGCATGCGCCAGCTTCGCCTCAGGCGCCGGTCGGTCACGCTGGAGGAGGCCAGCGAGCTGAGCGACGAGTCTGTCGATCTGGACGCCGGCCCGCGCCAGCAGGAGCTGCGGACTCTAGTTCGTGACGCCGCCGCGGCACTGAGCCCCCGGGACCGCGAGGTGCTGGAGCTGGCCATGCGGCACGATCTCGACCCGGCCGAGCTGGCGGCGACGCTGCAGGTCAGCCAGAGCCACGCTCGGGCGTTGCTGTCGAGGGTGCGCGAGCAGCTGGAGAGAGCTCTGGGGGCGGTGTTGGTGGCTCGCAACCGCGGCAACGACTGCCCCGAGCTGGCCGCCATCCTGGCTGGCTGGGAGGGGCAGATGACAGCACTGCTCCGAAAGCGCGTGAACCGGCACCTCGAAACCTGTCCCGTGTGCGCTGAAAGCCGCCGGCGCCTGGTCTCGGCTCCCAGCCTCCTGGGTGCCCTGCTGCCGCTTCCTCCGCCGCCGGCGAACCTGCGCGCCAGGGTACTGCGGGACGCTTACGACCCCAAACTGGTCGGATACCGAGCCCAGCTGGAGAACCGGGCGGGCCGCATGGGCTCCGACGGCTTTCCCCGGGCGGGAAGGCTGTCCCGGCGTCACCACGTCCTGGCAGGGAGCACCGCCGCGGCGCTGGTGATCGGCGCCTACATTGCCGCGATGGGCATGGCCGGCGTGGGGCTCTTCCACCTCGGCTCGTCGAAGGCGACCTCTCTAGCGTCGTCACCGGCCGCCACCGATCTGGGTGGTCCGGCGCCTTCACCGCCCTCAGTGCTCTCGGCGACCCCGGGGCCGGATCACTCACCGGTGCCGACAGGCAGCACCGGCCCGGGGTCCACGATCTCTCCCAGCCCGACGGTCAAGCCGACGGCGTCCCCATTCCGCCTTCACGACGCCCGCCTGTGCTTTCTCAACAGCAACCGAGCCTGTGCCGGACCAGGCGATCAGACGTGTTTCCAGAACGGGGCCACCGGACAGTGGGCGTGTCCTTACAGAATCGACTTCACCATCTCGCCGGGGACTGGCGGCACGATCTCCTGGACACTCAATGCGACGGAGTGGTCCGGTTGCTTCCCGGTTCCGAACAACACAGCCTCCGGAACTGCGACGGTCACCGGTACCAGCTCGACGCTGAGCGTGACAGGCACGCTCCTCCCTGTCAGGAACGAGGATCCCAACACCGGCACGGCAACGGCGGGACCATCAGTGGCGACGGTAGTGGCTACCGCGTCCACCGGGGGCAGGGCAACCTCCACAGCAGCGTCCTACACTGGAACCAACGTGTGCATTCCCTGACACGTAGGCAACTGATTCTCTTCAGACCCGGGTCGCAACCAGCTCTCCCTCGATGGAGCGGGGAACCCTCCAGACCGCGACGGCGACCGGGATGGATCCGATGACGAGGAGGACGACTCCAGCCAGCACGGCCGCGACCGCTACGCTGAAGGGCACGGCGAGAAAGACGAACGAGGGGAGCCTGCTGAGTGTCACGCACAGGGCTGCCCACGCCGGCACCGCCCGAGAGCGCCAGAGCGCCAGGCCTACCAGGGTGGGACCGAGCACGGTCCCGAGACCGAACACGAGGTTGTAGAAGTTCATGATCCCGTCGTGGTTGAAGCGCACTGCCAGTTCCACCAGCGCCGCCCCGCCGCCAAGGCGGGCGATGTCGTAGTACAGAGAGTCCTGGCCGACGTACAGCGCCAGCGGGATGAACCCCAGCGCGGTCAGGAGTCCGCCGACGCTCGCCAGCCAGGGCGATCGCCGGTTCGCAAGCCACGCCATGACCAGCAGGCCGACCGGCAGGAGGTACGACGCGACGAGTTCGGCGACGAGATGCGTCTGATCCATGAGATCGCTGCTCCTGGCGTTCGTCGCGATAGTCGCAGCCTCGCCGGGCCCACTGCCGTAGTACGGGGGATTGGCGAGGGCGGCGATCAGGATCGCGACCGGGCCCAGGACGACGCAGGCCGCCAGAACCAAGCGCTGGAGCCGATAGATCGTCAAAGGACCGCGTGGCCGGGCCGGGGTTCGAGTTGTCTCGGTCATCGGTGCTGTCTCCTGTAGCGTTCGAATGACACAATCAAACCCGTGGCTCGCTGTAGTCGTCGTCACCCTGGTGAATGATCTCTGACGTACATCCCAGGGCGTATGCCGACGGGGCGTGCCCGGAACAGTGAACTTTGCGACCTTCCGTGCTGTGTGACGCAGTTCGGGCGGAACAGGTGTACGACTTCATCGCG
>Ga0126369_10001024_pt1 | contig 19027 bp, 17 predicted proteins | sample PanSoiMetaPlot_1_FD_109646 | JGI IMG/M metagenome (GOLD analysis project Ga0126369, IMG submission 109646) | Tropical forest soil microbial communities from Panama - MetaG Plot_1 | ecosystem: Environmental > Terrestrial > Soil > Tropical forest > Bulk soil | place: Panama | collected 2016-02-17 | reverse complement strand
GATCGTCCGCAACGCCCTCGTCGCTGATGCCCCAGACCGTCTTGGCGAGCGCGGCGGTCACGTCCGGGGTGAGGCCGAGAGCCTTGCCGACCTCGCGGATCGCCCGGCGCGAGCGATAATGGATGACGGTCGCGCAGATCGCCGCGCGCTCGCGCCCGTAGCGCCCGTAGATGTATTGAATGACCTTCTCGCGCCGCTCGTGCTCGAAATCGACGTCGATGTCGGGCGGCTCGCCGCGCTTCTCCGAGATGAAGCGGGCGAACAGCAGGTTGCTCTTGTCCGGATTGACCGAGGTGATGCCGAGGCAATAGCAGACCGCGCTGTTCGCCGCCGAGCCGCGGCCCTGGCAGAGAATCTCCTTCTCCCGGCTGCGCGCGAACGCGACCACGTCGTGCACGGTGAGGAAGTAGCGCGCATAGTCGAGCTTGGCGATGACGGCGAGCTCGTCGTCGAGCCGCTGCCGCACGTTCGCCGGAATGCCGTCCGGGTATTTGTCGGCCGGATAGCGCGCCCGTGCGCCCGCCCAGGTCAGGTCGACAAGATGCTGCTGCGGCGTCTTGCCGGTCGGGATCGGCTCGTCGGGATATTCGTACCTGAGCTCGCCGAGGTCGAAGGCGCAGGCTTCGGCGATCGCCACGCTGCGCGCGATCGCGGCGGGGAATTTCTCGAACAGCCGCGCCATCTCGGCGGGGGATTTGAGGTGGCGCTCGGCGTTGACGGCGAGCCGCAGGCCGGCGTCGTGAATGGTGCATTTCTCGCGAATGCAGGTGACGACGTCGGCGAGCGGCCGGCGCTCGGGCGCGTGATAGAGCACGTCGTTGACGGCGACGAGCGGGGTACCGACGCGCGCGCCGAGCTCCTCGAGCCGGCCGAGCCGGCGCGGCTCGTCGCCGCGATAGCGGTGCACGCCGGCGAGAAAGGCGCGGCCCGGCGCTGCGCGCGCGAGTGCCGTGAGCCGCTCGATGAACGCCGGCGTGATTTCGTCCGGCGGCAGCGCGATCAGCATCTGGCCTTCGGATGCCGCGAGGACCTCGGCGAAGCCGAAATGACACTCACCCTTCTTGGACCGGCAGTTGCCGTCGGTGAGCAGGCGGCAGAGCTGTCCGTAGGCGGCGCGGTTGGTCGGATAGGCGAGCACCTCGACGATGTCGGTGGTGACGAGGCGGGTGCCGACCAGGAGTTTTATGCCCGACAGCTTTTTTGCTGCGTCGTAGGCGCGCACCACGCCCGCGAAGGTGTTGCGGTCGGCGATGCCGACCGCCGCGAGGCCGAGCGCATGCGCGGTCGCCACCAGCTCGCGCGGATGCGAGCCTCCCCGCAGGAAGGAGAAGTTGGTGGTGACGGCAAGCTCGGCGTAGCGCATGGAGCCGCTTCAGGCACTGTGCGCTCCCTCTCCCTCTTCTTCAGGGGGAGAGGGTTGGGGTGAGGGGGTCCATCCGCGAGTCCGGAATTTGCGGATATGCCCCTCACCCCAACCCTCTCCCCGCAAGAGCGGGGAGAGGGAGCGCACGCACTGAGCGTGTGGCCGTTTCGTCATCATCATTCTCCTCACGCGAACAGCCCGTGCACGAACCAGCGCGGCGTAGCGGTCTCGCGCGCGTAGAGGCCTTCGCGAAAAAGCCAGAAGCGGCGGCCGGCGTCGTCCTCGACCAGGTAGTAGTCGCGCGTCGGCGTCGAAGCGCCGCTGCGCCACCACTCGCCGGCGATGCGCTCCGGGCCCTGCGCCCTGGCGACGGCGTGCAGCACGCCGCGCCAGCGGAAGCGGCGCGGCGGACCCTCGGGCACCTGCGCCAGAACCTCGGCGGGCTCGGCCTGGGCGAACATGAGGAGCGGGCGAGGGCGCTGATCTGCGACCGGCCAAGGAGACGAAGCCGTGCATTCATCGCAAGCGACAAGAGCCTCGGCGCGCTCGGGCAGATGGCTTGCGACCGCTGCAAGCCGCCGCACGCTGCCCGCACCGAGCCGCTGGGTGAGCCCGTCGATCAGCTCGGCGCAGCGCGCGTCCGCTTCGTCCCCTTGCGCGTCCGCGATCTCGTCGAGACCGACGGCGAGCTCGCTCTGGCCGGGCTCGATGCGCTCGGCCGTGGTCACCGCCAGCCCGACCGACTCGAAGCCGAAGCCGGCATCGAGCGTCTCGTCCGATATCTCGCCGTTGCGCTCGAGCTTGAGCTCGATGAGCCGCGCCACGTGCGCCACGCTGCGGGTCGGCCGGGTGAGGCCGATGTCGAGGCCCTGCGTGCCGCCGTCGACGCGGTAGAGCACGAGCCGCAGCGTGCGCGCGCCGACGCCGTCGCGCACGAGCGCGTGCACGATGTCCTGCATCAGGCGCCTGGCGACCGCGAGGATGGCGTCCTGCGCGACCAGCGGCTCCATCAGGTAGCGCAGGCTGTGATAGACCGGCGGCGGCAGGATATAGGTGAGCGGGCCAGGTGCGCGGCCGAGCGCTTGATCCACCCGCTGGAGCAGCTCGCGCTCGAAGCGCGCCGCGAACGGCGCGCGCGGATTGTCCAACAGCGCGCCGACGCGGCGGAAGCCGAGCCGGCGCAGCGTTCGCCGTGTTTCCGATGACAGGCGCAGCGCCTCGATCGGCAGCGGCTCGAGCGCCGCGCTTTCCGCGCCGGCCGCGAGGATCGTCGCCGGTTTGCCGAACCGGGCGAGCGCCCAGGCGGCGCCGGTGGTCGCCGCGATCGCGGTCCGCGCCGGCAGGCCGAACCGCGCGAGCCGCGCCGCGAGATCGGCGATCAGCTTCGCTTCGCCGCCGAACAGATGCGAGGCACCGGCGACGTCGAGGAACAATCCGTCGCGGCCGCCCTTCTCGTCGAAGGTCGCGACTGCCGGCGTATAGCGCGTCGCCCACAGCGCGAGCCGCTGCAGCGCCGCATCGTCGGCGGCTGGATCGGCGGCGCGCACCTGCAGGTTCTCGGCCTTTGCGCGCGCATCGGCGAGCGCCTCGCCGATGCGGATGCCGTCCTGTTCGGCTGCCGCGTTTGCGGCAGTGACGCGCGGCGTGCCCGAGACGTCGGCGGCGAGGACGAACGGACGCGCTGGATCAACCGGCGCGGCGGAGGAGCTGCGCGCCTGCGTCGCGAGGAAGCGCAGGATCGGCCAGCGGGGCAGCCAGACTGAAACGATACGCGGCATGATCGAACTCCACCAACCAGTCCCCGGATCGTCCGTTGCGGCAGCGCTCGAGCCGCGCGCGCCAGCGCGTGTGCGTGATGAGCCCGTGGCGGTCGCGCGCGGCCTCGGCCGTGCCGATGCGCCAGCGCGTCGCGGCGGCGCTCGCATCGTCCGCATTCGCCGGCCGCAGCAGCACGAGCGGCAGGCCGGCGTCGCCGGCCGCGAGATGCAGCCGCTGGCTGGTCTTGAGATCGAGCCTGGCCGTGGCGCCGGCGACCGCGGCCGGCACGCGCGAGCGCAGCGCCTCCTCCATGGCCCACAGCGCCTGCTTGTCGTTCCGCGTCTCGACCAGGATCAGCCGGGCCGGATCGAGGCCGAGCTGCCGGAGGCCGTGGCCATGCGGACGACCGTGATCGGCGAGCGCGCGGGGCGAGGCGACGAGCAGCAATGGTCGCGTTGTGGGATGAAACCGCGCGAGCAGCGCGACGAGAAAGCCGAACGCGGCGGGCGTGTCGCCATGCTGTTGCGGCGCGACCTCATGCAGGGCGCCGGTTGCGAGGCCGCCGTGCGGCAGATGCGCGTCGAGCGCGTCGAGACCGAAAGGAAGAACGTGTGTCGTGCCGCCGACGCTCTCCAGGCGCGGCAGCAGGCGGCGCAGCGTGTCGACGATCGCGGCGCGGTTTCGGCCTGTGAGGGGCAGCGGAGGGGAGGACATGGATACGCGGTCCGGACCAATTCTTCGGACCCATGATCATAGAACAAAACAGGAACAACGCAAGGGGCACCCAGCCGGCCCACGGAGCCGCAGCTGGCCTCGTGCGGGTCCCGCGCCGAACGGCCTGCGCGGCCTTGCGTCGCACACCCCATCTCGCAGCGCACGCCGGTCAGATTAAGCGCGATGCCGATCCCGTATCGTTCGCATAAGTCGCGCCGACCGCATCACGACGAACTTTTTACGGGCAGCTTCGCCGAATTAACGCGCCTGTAATCGGCCACCGCACCCCGCACCGATAAATTATCTCGCTTCTCGTCGCTACGAGAGCGCATCTCGGGGAACGCAAGGGAATCACATGATCAAGAAGACCGTCATTGCAATCGCCGTCAGTGCGATCGCATGCGCCGCATGGACATCGAGCGCATCAGCCGCGAAGCACAAGCACCAGGCAGCGGCCGTGAAGCCGCCCGCTCAGGCCGAAACCATTCCGGGGGTCAACCCGATGACCAACGCGGCGCCCAGCCCGGCGGTCGCTCACCCGAAGGCCTACGCGCCCGAGCCTGGGGTCAACCCGATGACCAATTCGCCGCCCACGCCGGCAGTCGCCAATCCGCAGCCGTTCACGAAGCAGCCGGGCGTCAACCCGATGTGAGCGCGCCTGCGGTGCCGGCCGACGCCGCCCGCAGCCTCAATACGAGAATGAACGAACGCGTTCCTCCCGCCCGGAGGGACGCGTTCGTGCGTTTGCATCTCCGGCTTCCTTAATGCCCGGTTAAGGATTTTCACGAAAGATATATGACGCCTCCCGCGCCAGGGGGATTACTGGACGTTTGCCGTGTAACGCGTAACCGAGTTTGTCCGCGGACGAGTGATGACCCGCAACGAAACCCCAGTCGAAGGTCTCCGGGGGTATTTGCGGCAGCTGTCCCCGCAGACTCGCTCGCGGCTCCTCGCCGAGGTCGAACGGCTGCGCCAGAGCGGCGAGGACGTTCCGGGCGGCGACCTCCTTCTCGGCGAGCTGCGCGCCGAATTCCGCCAGGATGGACGCGCGCTCGAGCGCCTCGAACAGCCCGTGCGCCACTTCTTCCGACCGCTCGAGCCGTATCTCACGGATCGCGCTTCCGAGCGCGCCAATGCGGGGCGGATCTCGCGTTCCTCGCTGCTGGCGATCTGGGACTGGATCGGCCGCGATCTGATGGCCTCGTTGGTGCGCGCCTATCTGAGCGACATGAAGAAGTTCATCGCCACCGGCAGCCAGCACGAGATCGAGCTGGCCGTGCAGGTCTTTCAGAACAAGGCGGTGAAATATCTCGAAGGCGCCCTCAGGTCGGCGAGCGGCCTCGAGCAGGCGCGCACGCGGCTCGTCGCCTACGGGGCGCCGAAGGCGGGCGTCGAGGATCTCACCAAGATGCTGCGGGCACTGCAGGCGCGCGAGGTGCTGGCGCAGTTCGCGCAGGCGCTGCCGGCGCGCATCGACAAGCTCGATGGCAAGCGGCTCGACAAGATGCGCGCTGCGCTCGACGCACTCGCGGCCAAGAACCGCGAGGCGGTTCCGTTCGCGCTCATCCTGGTGGGACAACGGCTCGCCGCGCCATGGCAGCTCGTCCGCCTCGCCACCAAGGCGGTCGAAACCAAGGACGCGTCGGCGATCGCCGCGACCCCCTACGCGCTCGCGGTCGGCATCGTGCTCGATCTGTTGGAGGACCAGACGGAAGTTCTGTACGCCGCGCTCAAGGACGGGCATCTGCCGCGCGCCAAGGAGATCCTCACCGGCATCTACGACGTCGAGCATCAGATCGGGGTCCGCATCGACTTCGGGGACTCGGACTGGGGGCGCCAGCTCGACACCATCATGGCGCGCGTCGAACGATACCTGAACACCGAGACGACGACGCTGCCGTCCGGCCTGCGCCATGTTCTCGGCTCGAGCAGCCTCAAGAGCCATCTCTCGCTGGCAGGCCAGTTGACCTGGTTCAAGTACAAGTGCCGCGATGCGCTGACCGGCAGCATGGCCTACGGCCGCAATCTGATCTCCGGGTTCCGGGGGTAGGGCGCGATCTCACAGCGCCGCCTGCAGCGCTGTCTTGATCTCCGCGATCCGCCGCTCGTCGCGGCGATAGAAGGTCCACTGCTTGACGCGCTTCGTGCGCAGCAGGCCGGCCCGCGTGAGGATCTTCAGATGCTCGCTCGCCGTCGGCTGGCTCACGCCGAGCTTTTGCGCAATGAGAAGGCCGCAGACGCCGTCGCGGACGAGGTCGCCGTCGACCTGACGGCGAAAATGCGCGCGCGGCTTCTTCAGCCAATGGAGGATCAGGAGCCTGCGGTCGTTGGCGACCGCCTTGGCGACATCTAGAATAGGCATATTTACAATTTGCCAATTCCCTAATTAATGTCAACGGGCGAGCGAGGCCTGGCAGCGAGGACCGGACCATGAATGCGTCAGTCAATCCGGCGGCAATCACGGAGACGTTCGAGCGCATCCGTGGCCATGTGCGCGAGACGCCGATCGTCGCGGTCGACGGCGCCGACTTCGGGTTCGCGCCGATGCGGCTCGTGCTCAAGCTCGAGCAGCTGCAGCACTCCGGCTCGTTCAAGGCGCGCGGCGCCTTCGCCAATCTGCTGTTGCGGCGGATCCCGCCCGCCGGCGTGACGGCTGCCTCGGGCGGCAATCACGGCGTGGCAGTCGCCTTTGCGGCGCGCGCGCTCGGCGTCAGGGCGAAAATCTTCCTGCCGACGGTCGCGTCGCCGGCCAAGATTGCGCGAATCCGCGGATACGGCGCCGACCTCGTAGTCGGGGGCGAGCTCTACGCGGACGCCCTCGCGGCGAGCGAGGTATGGATCAAGACCTCGGGCTCGCTGCCGGTGCATGCCTTCGACCAGGTCGAGACCATGCTCGGGACCGGCACGCTTGCCTGCGAGCTCGAGCGCCAGGCGGGCGCCCTCGACAGCGTGCTCGTCGCCGTCGGCGGTGGCGGGCTGATCGGCGGGATCTCCGCCTGGTATGGGCGGCGCGTGCGCGTCGTCGGCGTCGAGCCGCAGGCCTCGCCGACGCTCTTTCGCGCGCTCGAAGCGGGGCGGCCGGTCGATGCCGAGACCGGCGGCATCGCGGCGGATTCGCTCGCCCCGCGCCGCGTCGGCGAGCTCAACTTTCCGATCGCGCGGGCCAACGTTGAGCGTGTCGTCCTGGTGAGCGATGAGGCGATCGTCGCGGCGCAGCGGGCGTTGTGGGACGGCGCGCGCATCGTCGCCGAGCCGGGCGCGGCTGCGCCGTTCGCGGCGCTCGTGAGCGGCGCTTACGTGCCGGCGCCGGGCGAGCGTGTCGGCGTGGTGGTATGCGGCGCCAACACGACCGCGGTGGAATTCGCCGACCCCGCGCCCCACGCGTAAGCGCGCGGCTCACGGCAGCGATTGCAGGAACGCACGGATCGCCGCGTTGAACTCGGCGGGCCTTTCCCAGTTGGCGAACCGCGCGGCGCCCGCGATCGGCTGGGCCTCGCGGAAATTCGCCATGCCGCGCAAGACCTCCGGCTGATCCGGATAGGGATCGTTCGCGCCGCACACGCCGAGCACCGGAATTTCGAGTTGCTTGAACGCGGGAACCAGGTTGGGCACCGACAGGCCGAACTCGAGCATGCCGCGCTGATACTCGCCGAGCGGATGGCTGGCGAACATGCGGATCACTTTCTCGCGCACCGGTGATTCGACCGGGATGACCTTGTAGATGGTCTTGCCGCCCTCCCGGCGCAGGAGATCGATGAACGCCGCGCGGCCCTCGCGCTCGAGCACGCGCGCGGCATGCAAGGAATACTGCTCCCAGCGCTCGAAATACTGGAGAGCGTCGTGCAATTCGCTCCAGGCGCCGAGCACGATGCCGCGTACCTTGTCCGGATTGCGGATGGCGTAGCTCGCCGCGATCGTCGTGCCGAAGGCGAGCGCGACGATGACCGGCCGCTCGATGCGGAGCTTTGCGATCAACTGCTCCAGGTCGCGGGTCTGGTTAACGAGCGAGAAGCCGTAATCGGTCCAGCGGGTCTTCGCATGCCCACGCCGGTTGTAGGCGAAGCAGCGATGGTCGGCCGCGAACTCGGCGACCTGGTGCTCCCAGTATTCGAGCCCGTGGATTTCGCCGTGAATGAAGACGACGTCCGGCCCGGTGCCTTGCATTTCATAATAGAAGTCGCAGCCGTTGGCGTTGATCAGGGGCATGCTTTCAGTCTCTATTGTGTCTCCGTACAACGCGCGAGAGGCGACAGTGGCGACGTGGACGATCGGCGACGCGACAGTGACGCGTCTCGAAGAGCAGGTCGGCTTCGCCAGCCTGCCCCCGGAAAAATTCCTCGACGGCTTCGACCGCGACCTGCTGGCGTGGCATCTCGATTGGCTGGTGCCGCATCACTATTCACCCACGGACGACCGGCTGGTCACCAGCATTCATTCCTGGCTGATCCGCACCGGCCGGCACACGATCCTGCTCGACAGCTGTGCCGGCAATCACAAGACCCGCCCGGGCTTTGCCCGTTTTCACCAGCTCGATACCCCTTTCCTGCAACGGCTGCGCGCGGCCGGCGTGCAGCCGGAAGAGGTCGACATCGTGCTCTGTACGCATCTGCATGCCGATCACGTCGGCTGGAACACGCGGCGCGTGGACGGGCGCTGGGTGCCGACATTTCCCAATGCGAGATATCTGTTCTCGCGCGTCGAGAACGAGGTCGGCGATCCGCGCCGCAATCCGTCCGCCGACCAGGATCCTCTGCGCGGCGCCGCCTATCGCGACAGTGTGCTGCCGGTGATCGAGGCCGGGCAGGCCGTGCTGATCGACGGCGATCACGCGATCGACGACTGCTTGACGATCGTTCCTGCGCCCGGCCACACGCCCGGCCATGTGGCGCTGTGGCTCGCCAATGCGGCCGGCCGCGCGCTGTTCTGCGGCGATGCGATCCATCATGCGCTGCAGCTGCACGCGCCGCATTGGAATTCGGGATTCTGCGAGCTGCCGGACGTGGCGCGCGCGACGCGCCGGCGGATCCTGGAGAGTTGCGTCGAGCATCGCGCCCCGCTGTTTCCCGGCCATTTCGGCGCGCCGCACGTCGCCCGCGTGGTCGCGGCGGGGGCAGGCTTCGCGCCGCGATTCGTGGCGGCCGACCGGGATTGATCGCATCGCGTCGTGTCTCAATCCTCGATGCCGATCACCCGCGCCGGCGCCCCGTCCATGCCGCGCAAGTTGAGCGGCAGCGCCACCAGCGTGAATTTCGGCGCAATGCGGTCGAGCCCGGTGAGCATCTGGATCATCGGAATCCCCGCCTTGAGCCAGCGCTTGTGATTGGCGCCGCGCTCGGCCAGCGTGAGCGTCACCAGCCAGAACGGTTTCTCCGGAAAGCAGTCCATCGCGACGGCGGTGACGCCGCGCCGCTCGATCCATTCGCCGACGCTCGGCTCGAGATGGATCGTGTTGTTCCAGAACTCCGGCTTCCCGAAGGCGCGATCGGTCCACGACGTCTTGATGACCGCGATCTGCCCGGGACCGGGCCTCACCCCGGTTTTCTCCAGGTCGTCGCCGGTCACGCCTTCGCCCGCCGCCTTGTGGCTGACGTCGATGACGATGGCCTCGCGCATGACGATACGATCGAGCGCGATGTCGCTCACCGAAGCGCCGTCGGCGTAGAAGTGCCGCGGCGCGTCGATATGCGTGCCGATGTGCGTGTTGAGCGTGATCACCGTGTTCATGCTGTTGGCGACCGGCGCATCGGGCAGGCAATCGACGCCCTCCGCCGCGAGCGTGGCGCGCTGCGCCTCGCTCACCACGGTGACCGCCTGGATGCGGGTCGGATACTGCTCGTAGAAGGCGATCTTCGGGATGCCCGCCATGTTGGATGTCACGGGAAGCGTCAGGTCGACGATGCGGGACATGAGACTTCAGCTCCGCTGCTGGGTGTAGCCGTAGTGCCAGGCGAGGACGCGGTTCTCGATCGCCAGAAAAAGCCGGTTGAGCACGTAGCCGAGCAGCGCGAGCGTCAGCACGCCGGCGAACATGTCGCGGATCTTGAAGCCGCGCTGGGCGCTCAGGATGAAATAGCCGATGCCGCTCGATGCCGCGACCATCTCGCTGATGACCATGACGATCAGCGCGACAGCGAGGCTCACCCGCATCCCGGTGAAGATGTAGGGGGACGCGGCAGGCAGCACGACCTGGGTCAGCAGCCTGCGCCCGGAGACCCCGAAGGTGCGGGCGGTCTGCAGCTGGATCGGATCGACGCTGCGGACGCCGCTGTAGGTATTGAGGAGCACCGGAAAGAGCGTGGCGAATGCGATCATGAAGATCTTCATCTCGTCGTCGATACCGAGAAACAGGATCACGATCGGCAGATAGGCCGGGCTCGGGATCGGGCGCAGCATCTCGGTGATCGGCTCCAGCAGATTGTAGAAGAAGCGCACGTAACCGATCAGCAGGCCCAACCCCACACCCAGTGCGACGCCGATGAAGTAGCCGGCGAACATGCGCCACAGGCTCGACACCACCTCGCCGGGCAGCTCGCCCGAGACGACGAGCTGCCACCAGGTGACGAGGATCGCGCTGACGCGCGGAAAGCTCATCGGCGGAAAGATCGCGTTGGCGGCGGCGATCTCCCACAGGACGAGCAGCAGGCCGATGAAGGCGACGCCGATCAGCCGCGTGTTCCAGCTCCACCCGGCCCTGGCCGGCCGTTGCGCGGACGGGGCGGCCGCCTGCTGTCGATCGATGGGCGCGACGTCGCTCACGCGGCTTCCGTGCTCTTCAGGCCTTCGTCGGCGAACAGCTGCGCCAGGAGCCGCGCCCGATAATCGAGGTAGGCCGGCAGCGCCCGGGTCGCGATCTGGTCGCGCGGGGAGGGCAGATCGATGGGGATGTCGATCGCGACGGTGCCGGGCGCCCGCGTCAGCGCCACGACCCGGCCGGACAGGTAGACGCCCTCGTCGACGTCGTGGGTGACGAACACGACCGTGAACGCGAGCTCGCGCCACAGCGAGCGCAGTAGCTCCTGCAGACCGGCCCGGGTCAGTGCGTCCACCGCGCTGAACGGCTCGTCCATCAGCAGGACGGCCGGGCGGCAGGCGAGCGCCCGCGCAATGGCGACGCGCTGCTGCATGCCGCCGGACAATTGCCAGGGATAATGGCGCTCGAAGCCGGTCAGCTTGACCAGGCCGATCATTTCGCGCGTGCGTGCCGCGATCTCGTCGCGCGACAGCGTCCTCTTGTTCTCGAGGCCGAAGGCGACGTTGCCTTCGACCGTCTTCCAGGGAAACAGCGAGCGCGTGTACTGCTGGAAGACGTAGACCACGTCGCGCGGCGGATCCTCGACGCGTGTCGTCCCGAACAACACGTCGCCCGACGTGGCCGTGGTCAGTCCGGCCATGATCTGCAGCAAGGTCGACTTGCCGCAACCCGACGGACCGACGATCGAGACGAAGCTGCCGGCTTCGATCGCGAGATCGACGCCGTTGAGCGCGACCGTGGCACCGCCCGCGGCGGCATAGCGCTTGTGCAGGTTGGAAACGCGAAGGACAGCCGTGCCGGGCGCAGGCATGGACGCCATCAGGGCATGACACGCTTGGACAGGTCGACGGGCGTCTTCAGCAGTCCGTATTTCTGCATCAGCTCGGTCGTATGGCTCATCTGCTTCAGATTGATGGCGGTGCCGAGGCGCGGCAGCAGCACCTTGTCCTTGAGCGCGGGATTGAGATTGGTGAACTGCACGTTGATGTCACGCGTCGCCGCCTCGTTCGCGGCGGCGAACTGCGCTCCCTTCGTCACCGCCGCGACGAACTTCGCGGCGAGCGCGTGATTCTTCTGCGCCCACGAGGTCAGGGCGATGTACTGGGTGATGTCCGTGTCGGGTGCCGTCTCCACATAGGGCCAGCCGACGATCTCGGCATTGCCGCTCGCCATCAGGGCCGAACGGAACGGCTCGACTTGGACGATCGCATCGAGCTGGCCGTTGAGCAGTGGATCGTTCATCTGCGGGAACGGCACCTCGGTGAAGCGGACCTTGCTGCGGTCGACACCGTGCTTCTCGAGCCATGCCACCGCGTGCAGCCAGGCGGTGCTGTTGATGACATTGACCGCGATCCGCTTGCCTTCGAGGTCCTTCGGCGAGTGGATGGAGCCCTTGCGCGCCAGGACCGCCGTGGTCGTGTCCGGCGGCGCCGTGCGCACGATCGCGCCCGGTGCCAGCACCACGGCGTCGAGGCCCTGCTCGATCGCCTGGAACGTCGAAACCGTGCTGCTGAGCACGATGTCCATGCGGCCCGACTGGAGCACCGGCACCGCGATCGCGCCGCTGTCGAACTTGGCACTCTCGACCGTGATGCCGGCGTCCTTGAAGTAGCCCTGCTTGTCGGCAATCACGGCGGCAAGGGATTCCGAGAACGGCAGCAGGCCGAGCTTGATCGTCTCCTGGGCGACCGCCGACACTGGCGTGAGCAGCACGCCTGCGGCAAGCACCACCGCAAAGGACCACGCGCGAACGTCGATCACGGCACCCTCCCGTCTGAAACGGCCGACCCCGGGCGGAAAGCTGCCTCGCCGGGGATTCCGCGAAAGCCTAACCGAGGCACTCTCCGGCGTCACCATCCCTCCCGGCGTGTGCGTGCCACCAATATGCGCCAAGTAGCTCGCATGAGCGGCTCGCGTCACAGACTGATCAGACGTGAAGGTGGATTTGGCCGTTTAGCCAACCTACACCGCTCGACGGAGACGGAGAGCCCATCGCGCGCGGCCTTGGGAAACCAGGTCTGTTGTGGCAATCATGACCTCGCCATTCACGCCGCTATCTCTTTTGAAGAAGGCGCCATCACATGACCGGCCACATCGACCCGACGAAAGAAACGTTCGCCGCCTTCCGCATGAACGACCGCCCGGGCCCGATCAACATGCTCAATCTCGTGCGGTTTCGGGACAAGGCCGCCTATCCGGATGGCCGGAATGCGACGGGGGCACAAGCCTATGCGGCCTACGGACGCGAGAGCGATCCGGTCTTCTCCAAACTTGGTGGCCGCATTGTCTGGCGCGGCAGCTTCGAGCTGATGTTCATTGGACCTCGTGAAGAGAAGTGGGATGAGTGTTTCATTGCGGAGTACCCCTCGGTCGCAGCTTTTGTCGAGATGATCCGCGATCCAGTGTATCGAGAGGCCGTGAAGCACCGCCAGGCGGCCGTGCTTGACTCTCGGCTGATCCGCCTCGCGCCAGCAGCGGCCCGCTCGGGATTCGGGGGTTCGGACTGACCGATTGCACGACGTGAACTGCGTCCCTCCCGGCTTGTGCGTGTCACCAAGATGCGCCAAGTAGCTCGCATGAGCCGCTCGTCCCATCGCTTCTGCATCGCGCCGACGATGGACTGGAACGAGAGTGCTCGCTATTCAATGGGTTAGCCGCGCGCGTGTGCAAAATTTGCACACGTCCGTTCGCCTTTTCTTTCGTTTTCGTTCCTCGCGGGGAGCCACCTTTCAGCACGACGCCATGCGAAACACTGACCCGCTATGCGCTGAGCGCACCTTCTCGCATTGACATGTAATAGGTTCTGGGCTATATAGCTGAGAGGCTATGTAGATGCCGTGGATCGTCCGCTTTGAAGACGAATTCGAACAGGAATTCCTGGCTCTCCCGCAAGGGGTTCAGGACGAACTGTTGGCTGCCGCGAGGGTGCTTGCAGAGTACGGGCCTCAGCTCGGGCGCCCCTATGTAGACACTCTCAAGGGGTCCAAGCACGCCAACATGAAAGAGCTTCGATTCGATGCAGTTGGTGGAGCCTGGAGAGTGGCTTTTGCTTTTGACCCTCGTCGACAGGGTATCTTGTTGTTCGCAAGCGACAAGTCGGGAATGAGCCAGGGCCGCTTCTACAAGCAGTTGATCGCGACGGCCGATAAACGCTTCGCCGCACATTTGGAACGATTGAAGAAGGCGCCCGCGAGGAGAGGGTGATTCAAAATGGGTCGAACACTCAGCGAAATGATCGATGCTCTCCCGAAGCAACGGCGTGAGCGCGTTGATGCTCGATATCGCGAGCTCAAGGATGAGGTTGAGAGCCTCAGGGAGCTGCGCAAGGCGGCCGGCAAGGCGCAGGCGGAGATTGCCGCAACCTTGAAGATCAAACAGCCCTCGATCTCCAAGATCGAAAAGCAGACTGACATGTATCTGTCGACTTTGCGCAGCTACGTCGAGGCAATTGGTGGCGAGCTTGATCTAGTGGTCCGGCTGCCGCCACGCCGGGTGATGCGGCTGCACCGGCTGGGCGAGGTCTTGAGCGGCTCGGCTCAGCCTGCAGCTCAGCGGCGCGTCGCACGATCCTCATCCGCCAAGAAGCCCCGCAAGCGTGTGGCCAGAACGGCCTAAACATAACCTGCCGCTCTGGTTCGAGAGGGAGGTGATCCATCGGACTCGCACCCTTCGTGCATGCGGAAGCCGTGCCGGGTCACTGAAAGCGTTCCAAAGTCGCCGGTGAGCCCCGCTAATTTAGACACCAATGCCAAGCCCCTTGGCGCGACCGAGCTGCCACGAGATGTCGCCGCCGCGCATTACGCCCATCACTGGGCGACCGATGTCCTTCTCGAGGACGGGCCGCCACGGCACCAGGCTGAAGCCGAGTCCGTCGTCGATCATGGCGAAACGGCCGCTGGCGAGCCGGGCGGATCCGAGAAGCTTGCCGCGCACCGTCTGCCCCTCGTGGATGGGCCGGAAGGTGAGGCCGCGTTCGGCCGCGAGTTGCCGGCCGACGCGCTCGACCTCCTGGCGCGCCAGGGTGCCGATGAGGTCGGCTTTGATCCGCAGCCCGCCGTGGGGCGTCCGGCTGGCGTGCCCCTGCCGGACCAGCTCGTCTGAGCGCCGCTTGAGAGCTTGACGGACCTGGGCGCCGAATCCGCCGGTGGCGAGGGCGCTGCGATCGCGGCCAAGGAGCTGGCGGTCGAGCCAAGTCGCGCCGTCGCTGGTCACCTGGCGATCAAGGTCGTAGGCGCAGAGGACGCGTATTTGGGTCTGCCGCCCCCGCGTGGCCTCGTAGGCGGCGGCACGGGCCTCGAAGTCCTCCGGGATGAGCCAGCGGTCGGCATCGGCCCGCTCCACGATGCCGGCGCGTCGCAGCGCTTCGAGGCGCCTGACGTGGGCGCCGACATAGGCGTCGTAGTCTCCGCCCGGGACGCGGATATCGCTGCCCTCGGCAAGGGTCCGATGCTCGCTTGGACGATAGGCCCCGGTGCCGCGGGCGACCTCGGCGATGTTGCGGTCGGCCGGCCGCTGGGAAGGGGCATGGCCGACCTCGATGATGGCGCCGTTCGTTGCGTGCTCGGTGGCCGATGCCTCCGGCAGCGCCACGTGGTGAACCCGCCCATCGATGCCGTCGATGACGACTCCGATGTGGTCGCCCAGCTCATCGGTGAGATGCTTGTCGATCAGGCGGCCGACGATGCGCGTCCCGACCTCCTTGCCATGCAGGCTGAAAGCTTCGGGGCTGCGCTCCTGGCCGCGCGCGGCGAGCGCCCGGTTGATGGCCTTCACGATGTCGCCACGCTCACCGAGATCGCGCATGGTCGGCTCGAGCCGCTCCGAGAGCGTCCACACCCCCGGCTCGGTCTCTTTGGCCAGCCCATAGCGCCCCAGCATCTGCAGGCGGCCGATGCGCAACGATCGATCGAAGTCCCCGCCGACCTGATCGGCCTCGGGCCGCAGGTCCAGCATCCGGTCCTGAGCCTCCCTGAGCATGGCGCGGTCGATGCGGGTGAAGCGCTCGGCCGCGACCTCGGCCGCAAGCTTGGCCCGCAGCTCCCGGTCGGTCTCCCGGCCGAGCTCGAGCGTCGCCCGCTCCTGGGCGCGCAACCGCACCCCGTCCGTGATGTAGTCTTGGGCGATGATCAGGTCTTTGCCCTGGTCGTCGCGCCCGCGGACGATGACGTGGCTGTGCGGGTGGCCGGTGTTGAAGTGGTCGACCGCGACCCAATCGAGCCGGGTGCCGAGATCCTCCTGCATCTGCCGCATCACGTCGCGGGTGAAGCCGCGCAGGTCCGACAGCCGGTCGCCATCCTCCGGGGCGACGATGAAGCGGAACTGGTGGCGGTCCTCCCGGCCGCGTTCCGTGAATGTCTTGCCGTCCGCCGCGTCGGTCTCGACGCCGTAGAGCTGGCCGCGCTCGCCGTCGCGGGTCGTGCCGTCGCGTTGCAGGTAGCGGACGTGGGCGTCGGCCGCCCGGCGGCCCACCTGTAGGCGCACGATCCGCGCCTTGACCACGACCCGGCGCATCCGCTCGCCCGGCCCGCGCTCGGCGGCCATCCGCTTGAGCTGATCCGCCACGGCCTGGCCCCGGCCGATCCGGGAGCACCGCCCCTTCTTGGGCTGCGTTCGGCCGCGCCCGCGCCGCCGTTCCCCGCGCACCTGGGCCAGCTTCAACGGGCCGCCATTGGCCCTGGTCGCCGCTCGCATGACCTGCGCCACAAAGGACTGAGGACGCCTCGTGCCGGCGCCGCGATCGCGCACGCGGCCGGGTCTCGGGCGGAAGTCGAAGGCGTCGTCGTGGGTCATGGTGGGCAGATTGCGCCGACGATCCCGTCATTCAAGCGCGAACAACGACACCTCGTACTACAGCGCTGAAAAACTTACGCCCTTCGGTGCGACGCACCCCGCGTGCGGGCCGAAGAGGTCACATGTGAGGTGCAAGAACCAACGTGCAGACAACCGCTTGGCCCTCATGGGAGGCCGCAAACGCCAGTTTGCTTTAATCTTGCGATCCCCGGTCGCTCGCCGTTCCCGCGCCGCTCCCTTCTAAACCGCGATCATCGGCGGTCTTCCAACCAAGCCAACAGGTCCACCCTCGCATCAAGACGTCGGCGAGCCAACAGCTGGATTGCCGTCACGCGAATACGTCGGCAACGCGAATTGTGCTTCGCCGGACACACGGGATTCAGCTCTGGAACCGCGCCGCCTTGTACGATTTTGTGGGCATCCTGCGCGACTGTGCAGCCGCCTGAGCGAAAGGCTCGCCGCAGAGACCGTTGCTATTGCCGATACCGAGACTAACGCTATCGTGGGACAAATCTCGACGCTCGCGGGCAGCGCGCTGCAATGAGCTCGTAGCCTTATGGCAGGATCCAGAGATACGAGGACGATGACCAATACCGACCGAATTGATGACTGCGTGCTCGCGCTGCTGCTGTTGGGTCGGCACGATGGTCAGCGCGTTTGGAAGTCGTTCGACTGGGCTGCGATGGAACGACTTCACAAGAAAGGCTTGATCTCGGATCCCGTGGGCCGCTCCAAGTCGGTGGTCCTGACGGACGAAGGGCCGGATAAGGCCGAGCGGTTGTTTCGGGACTTGTTCGGGGCAACCCCGTAAGCAGAGCGCCATGGACTCGCGCGTAACCTGCCCGCTGGCATCGAGGCGATCGTAATCCCGGAAGTCAAGACATGGTCAAGGGACGTGTCACGCAAGAGATCATACGTGCGCTCGCGACGCCGGAATCTTTCGCGCGCGGCCGGAGCTACTTTGACGATGGTGCGGTTTCCGATCTGATCCAGCGCGCCGGTCGATTGACGGCGGAGGTGGAGGGCAGCGAGTTTGCGCCCTATCAGGTTTCGATCCGGCTGCACGATGGCGGGGTCGCCGAAGCCCGGTGCAGCTGCCCCTATGACTGGGGCGGCTATTGCAAGCACATCGTCGCGGTCCTGCTGAAATTTGCCGACGAAACGACGCACGTCATCGAACGCAAGCCACTTGCCGAGCTGCTCCGCGGGCTGGATCAGTCCCATCTGATCGAGCTGCTGGAGAAGCGCGCCGACAGCGACCCGGAGCTTGCGGCGTGGATCGAGGCGGAGCTCACGACGACCGTCGAGCCACCGTCACCGCGCCGCACGGACGCCGGTCGGCGACGGACCCCCGTCGATCCCGAGCCGGTCCGCGAATACGCCCGCAACCTGCTCGCCAGGCGCCAGCGCGGCGGCCGTTATTGGGACGACTATCGACCGTCCGGCGACATGGAGGAACTGCAACGGCTCGTCGAAAAGGCCGTCCCGTTTCTCGAGGTCGGAGATGGGGGCAACGCGCTTCGAATCCTCGAGCCGATCGCCGAGGCTTTCGTCGACGACTGGCTGGAACACTCCTACGGCTCCGACGAACACTTGTACGAACTCTTCGCCGACCTGGGCCGCCTGATGGCGGAGGCGGCGCTCATGAGCGACCTTGCTGCGGACGAGCGCGATGCCTTGGTCGAGACGATCGAGGACTGGCAGAGCCGGCTTGAGGAATATGGTGTCGATGAGGGCTTTCACGTTGCAATTCGGGCGCTCGAGACAGGCTGGGACGACGCGGCATTGGCCGCGGTCATGGCCGGCAAGGGGAAGTCATGGGCCCCATCGGGGCAAGCCGATTGGCTGGACGATCAGTTGACGGCGGTGCGTCTGCGCGTGCTTGAGGTATGCGGCAGGACGGAGGAGTACCTCAATCTCGCCCGCGCGGCACGCGCTCATACGAGCCATGCGGTGATGTTGGTCAAGCTTGGGCGGACACCGGAAGCGATCAAGTGCGCGCTCAAATCGTTCAAGAAGCCCGACGAAGCGCTGGCGCTCGCCAAGGCGCTGCAGGAAGGGGCGGCGCATGAGGACGCGCTGATGATTGCCGAGGCTGGCCTTGGGCTTGCCGGCGATGATGAAGATGAAACGCACGGTTCGGTCGTACCGTTGGCACATTGGCTGCGCGACTACGCGGGCGGCATCGGCAAGTCGGCGCTCGCGTTGAAGGCTGCGCGAGCGGCCTTCGACCATTCGCTGTCGCTTGAGGATTTTGGCGCCGTGAAGGTGTGGGCCGGCGACGCTTGGGATGCGATTCGCAAGAATTTGCTGACGCATCTCGCCCGCGCTCCTCATGCTTACGACAGGACCCGCATCTACCTGTCCGAAGGCTTGATCGATGACGCTGTCCGCTCGGTCGGTGATCGGTTCGGCTATGGCGCGCACGATGAAACCCTCATGCGTCTCGCCGCGGCAGCGCACACGAGCCATCCCGACTGGGTGATCCGTCTTGCGATGGCCCAGGCGGCGAGCATCATGGACGCCAACAGAGCCGCCGACTATGCGCTGGCGGCGCAATGGTTGGAGAAGGCCGCGCTCGCTTACGAAGCCCTGGGGAGGGAGAATGACTGGAGAGCCTGCCTGGATGACCTGATCGACCGGCACCGCCG
>Ga0126369_10001022_pt1 | contig 19050 bp, 17 predicted proteins | sample PanSoiMetaPlot_1_FD_109646 | JGI IMG/M metagenome (GOLD analysis project Ga0126369, IMG submission 109646) | Tropical forest soil microbial communities from Panama - MetaG Plot_1 | ecosystem: Environmental > Terrestrial > Soil > Tropical forest > Bulk soil | place: Panama | collected 2016-02-17 | reverse complement strand
TAGCCGTTCTCGTCGAAGAACAGGTTGCTGCCGTCCTTCCAGAGGCTCTGGTGGCAGTGCATGCCTGAGCCGTTGTCCTGGAAGATCGGCTTGGGCATGAACGTCGCTACGTAGCCGTGCTGCTGGCAGACGTTCTTGATCACGTACTTGTACGTCATCAGCGAGTCGGCCATCCGGGTCAGGGACGCGAAGCGCATGTCGATCTCGGCCTGGCCCGCGGTGCCCACCTCGTGGTGGTGGACCTCCACGTCGACGCCCGCCTCGATCAGCTTGAGCATGATCTCGGAGCGCAGGTCCTGCAGCTTGTCCGTCGGCGGGACGGGGAAGTAGCCCTCCTTGTACCGGGGGCGGAAGCCGAGGTTCGGCGTGGTGTTGGAGCCGGAGTTCCAGATGCCCTCGTCCGAGTCGATGTAGTAGTAGCCGCTGAACGGGTTCTGGTCGAAGCGGATGCTGTTGAAGATGTAGAACTCCGCCTCGGGGCCCCAGTAGCTGACGTCGGCGACGCCGGTCGACACCAGGTGGGCCTCGGCCTTCTGGGCGATGTGCCGGGGGTCGCGGGTGTAGCTCTGGCGCGTGATCGGGTCCACCACGTTGCAGACCAGGTACATGGTCGGCACCTGGAGCACGGGGTCGACGGTCGCGCTGTCCGGGTCCGGGATCAGGAGCATGTCGCTCTCGTTGATCGCCTGGAAGCCGCGGATGCTGGAGCCGTCGAAGCCGATGCCCTCCGTGAACACGTCCTCCTCGAAGCCGCTCAGCGGCACGCTGAAGTGCTGCCAGGTCCCCGGCAGGTCGACGAAGCGGAAATCGACCACCTTGATTCCGGCCTGACGCGCCTTCTCCAGCACCTCGGTAGGACTGGTCCGGGCCGTCCTCTCTACTTCGATTGCCATCACGCCTCCTCCCCGTCGCGGGGTTTCGTTCTCGTAACCAGGAAGCGATCGTACCCAGCCGCCAGAGGCCACAAATACAGGCGAGGGACACGAAGCCATCGCGGCAGTTCTCGTGTGTCCCACACGTACGGACGAGCCCCGACGTGGTTCTTTCCGTGTGAACCAGCCAAGCGGGCTGCGGCTGGAGTCCCGCGCCACCGGTCGGAGCCGCCGCCGGACCGGCGTCCGCCGGGACCTCGCCCGCCTCGCACGCGCGGCACCTCGATTCGGAGCCGCGCGCGAGGACCTGGGGGGTGAGCGCGACGAGCGGAGCCCTTGGGGCTCGCTACGCCACGGTGGAGTGCGTGTTCTTCTCCACGAACGCCCGGACGCCGTTCGGGCCCGGGTAGCCGACCAGGCGGTCGACGAGCTTGCCTTCCCGGAAGTAGCCCAGGGTCGGCACGCCCATGATGCCGTAGCGCATCGCGATGGACTGGGCGGCGTCGACGTCGAGCTTGCCGACGCTCAGGCGGCCCTCGTACTCGACCGCGATCTGGTCGACGACCGGGGCCATCATCTTGCAGGGACCGCACCAATCCGCGTAGAAGTCGACCAGCACCGCGCCGCTCGACTCGAGGACGTCCTGGTCGAACGTGGACTCCTCGAACTTCTTGAGGTTGCTCATAGGCTACTCAAGCCGCGCCGGCAGAGCCGTATTCCGTACCGAGATAATCAACGGCAGTGGCCATTCCCACACAGACGCTCGCCCCGGCGGCCCCCTCCCCGATGCGGCAGGTGGGCGACCGCCTGCTCGAGGTGGCGCCCGGCCTGATCACCTGGGCCCTCCTGCTCGCCCCGGCCTGGATCCCCATGCTCTTCGCCTCCAACGGCGCCATGGCGGTGGCCGTCGGGGTGCTCCTGTTCGACCTGTACTGGTTCTTCCGCTCGTTCACCGTCATCACGGGCATCTGGTCCACGTACCTCAGGATGCGCCGCGACATGCGGACGGACTGGCTGGCACGGTGCCGCGACGAGACCGTGCCGGACGGCTGCCCCGACCCGCTGTCGTACTACCACCTGTCGATCATCCCGACGTACACCGAGCCGTATCACGTCCTGGAGCAGACGTGCCGGGCGATCGTGGACGCGAACTACCCGAAGGAGCGCAAGCTGATCGGGATCATCACGCGGGAGACCGACAAGCCGGGCTGGGCAAACGTGGAGCGCCTGCGGCAGCAGTTCGGCGACCACGTGGCCGGGTTCTTCCACATCAAGGACCCGATGGAGCCGCCGCTCGTCCCCGGCAAGTCGGCCGCGATGAACTGGGGCGGCCGGGACATGGTCAAACGGCTGGGGGCGCTCGGATACGACCTCGCCCGGGTCCTCGTCACGGACCTCGACTCGGACTATCGCGTGCACGGCGAGTACTTCGCCTGGATCAGCTACCACCACGCCCGCTGGCACCGGCGCGAGTACGTGATCTGGCAGCCCGTGCCGCTGTTCCACAACAACATCTGGGAGGTGCCGATCGCCGTGCGGGTGATGTCGGCGAGCACCAGCCAGTGGCAGATGTTCCTTCACTCGCGTCCCCACCGGCTGGTAGCCTTCTCCAGCTACACGTGCAGCCTGCGCTTCATCCACGAGGTCGGCTACTGGGACAAGGACGTGATCCCCGAGGACTCGCGCTTCTACTGGAAGTCGTTCTTCAAGTTCGGCGATCGCTTCTCGGTGCGCTCTGTCTACCTCCCGCTCTACGGCGACTCGCCGCAGTCACGGGACTACGCTTCCACGCATCTCAGCCAGTACAACCAGATCAAACGCTGGGCGTGGGGCATCACCGACGTACCATACGTACTCAAGCGGCTGTTCAAGCACCCCGAGATCCCGCTCCCGATGCGCATACACCGGTTCGGCAACCTGTTCCTGAACCACCTCAACTGGGTGTTCCTGCCTGTGCTCCTGATGTTCGGCTCGTCGTTGCCGGTGATGGTCAACGAGGACTTCTCGCTCATGGACCTGGGCCACAGTCTGTGGTTCTACTCCGGCCTGATCCTGACGACGACGCTGTCGACCGTCGTCGCGCTGATCGTGCTGGAGGCGCTGATGCTGCCGCCGAAGCCGGCGGGCTGGGGCCGCGTCCGGCGGGGGGTCGCGTACCTGCAGTACTTCAGCTATCCCGTGGTCGGACTGATGCTGAGCGTGCTGCCCGCGCTGGAGGCGCACACGCGCCTGCTGCTGGGCAAGTACCTCGAGTACCGCGTCACCGAGAAGGTCTGAGGCGTGCCCGAGACCAGGATCCGGGCCGCCGTCGAGTCCGACGTGCGGCTGATCGCGAGCCTCATCCGCGAACTGGCCGACTACGAGCGGCTCCTGCACGAGGTGCGGCTGAACGAGGACGGCCTGCGCGACGCGCTGTTCGGCGACCGGAGGTACGCGGAGGTCGTGATCGCGGAAACGGCCGACGGGGAGCCGGCCGGCTTCGCGCTCTTCTTCCACAACTTCTCGACGTTCCTCGGCAGGCCCGGCATCTATCTGGAGGACCTGTTCGTGCGGCCGCAGCACCGCGGCGCCGGGATCGGCGGTGCGCTGCTGCGGCACCTCGCGCGGCTGGCGCAGGAGCGCGGCTGCGGCCGCCTGGAGTGGGCGGTGCTCGACTGGAACTCGGACGCGATCGGCTTCTACCTCGGCCTGGGCGCCCGGCCTGCGGCCGGCTGGAGCGTGTACCGGCTGGAGGGCGAGGCCCTCGCTCGATTGGCCGTGCCCAGGAGCGGATCCCGTTAGGAGGCTGGTAGACTACCCCGCCGAGGCAGCGGCGCCGGTCCGGGCGTCGTTGTGGTGCAGCCCGTTGATCGATCCCGAACCATGATCCACCGTGAGTCCGTCGGCGGCCCGGGAGTCATCGGGTCCGCCAGCACCGCCGCCAGCGAGGACATCAGCATCCGGCTGCTCGTGCCCGCTGACGACACGCCGAGCCCCGAACTGTCGATCGTGATTCCGGCGCTGAACGAGGAGAGCACCGTCGGCGACTTCGTCGACTGGTGCCTGGAGGGCCTGTCGGCGGCCGGAGTCAGCGGCGAGGTGCTGATCGTGGACAGCTCGACCGACCGGACGTGCGAGATCGCGCTGGCGCACGGCGCCCGCGTGCTGCGCGTGCCGCGCCGCGGGCTGGGCCGCGCGTACATCGACGCGCTGCCATACATCCGTGGCCGGTACGTGCTGATGGGCGACGCCGACTGCACGTACGACTTCCGTCGGCTGGCAGCCTTCGTGGACCGGTTCCGGCAGGGCTACGAGTTCGTCATGGGCTCGCGCTGGAAGGGCAGCATCGAGCCGGGCTCCATGCCGGCGCTGCACCGCTACCTGGGGACGCCGGTCACGACCTGGGTCCTCAACGTCGTCTACTCCAGCCGGTTCTCCGACATCCACTGCGGCATGCGCGGGATCACGACGGACGCGCTCGGCCGCATGGGGCTGCAGTCGCAGTCGTGGGAGTACGCCTCCGAGATGGTGCTGAAGTCGGTGCACATGCGTCTCCGCACGGCCGAGGTTCCCGTCCGCTTCCTCAAGGACCGCGATGGCCGCCTCAGCCATCACAAGCGCGCCGGCTGGTTCTCGCCGTTCCACGCGGCCTGGATCAACCTGCGAGCCACCTTCGTGTACGGCGCCGAGTTCTTCACGTTCCGCCCGGGCCTCGCGGTCCTGGCGCTCGGACTGCTGCTGACGCTGCCCCTGGCCGCAGGTCCCGTGCGGCTCGGCCGCGTGCACTTCTCCATGTACTGGATGCTCCTCGGCCTGACGCTCACGGTAGTGGGGCTGCAGAGCTTCTACGTGGGCTGCCTGGCCCAGGTCCTGCACGACTACACGGGCGCGGCCAGACGCCGCTGGCTCCGGGTGTTCCCCTACACGCGCACGGTGCTCCTGAGCGGTGTCGGGTTCGTCGTGGGCCTGGCCCTGGCGTCGGCCCTGTTCGCGGACTACCTGCGATCCGACCTGGCGCTCTCGTCGGCCGATCACATCCCGTATCTCGGCGTGCTCGGCCTCGTGCTCCTGATCGGCAGCTTCCTCACCTTCTGCTTCATCCTGCTCCTGCACGCGCTCGCCCTCCGCAGCGAGGTCGCCTATGGCCCTCATCGGTAGGCGCCGCCATGCCTACGGCGAGGACCACGCGCTCACCGCGATCGATCGCTTCGGCGTCTGGCTCTCGTCGCGGCAGATCCGGCGCTCCGTTCGGGACTTCCGCGGCATGCGGGTGGCCGACATCGGCTGCGGCTACCGCGCCACCATCGCTCGGGCGCTGCTGGACCGCGTGGACCACCTGCTCCTCGTCGACATCGCGCTCGAGCCCGAACTGAGCGCGCACCCGAAGGTGACGGCCATCGAGGGGTGGCTGCCCGACGCACTCACCTCAGTCCCCGACGCGTCGCAGGACGTCGTCATCTGCAACTCCGTGATCGAGCACCTGTGGGAGCCGTTGGTGACGCTCAGAGGCTTCGAGCGCATCCTGGTTCCCGGCGGCCACCTCCTGCTGAACGTGCCCTCCTGGCGGGGCAAGACGTTCCTCGAGTTCACCGCGTTTCGCCTCGGCTCCAGCCCGGAGGAGATGGACGACCACAAGATGTACTACGACCCGCGCGACCTGTGGCCGCTGCTGGTGCAGGTGGGGTTCCGGCCCCGTGACATCCGGTGCTTCCGGCACAAGTTCGGGCTCAACACGTTCGCGAGGTGCCGCAAGGCCGGCGGCGGGGCATGACGTCGTTCGCCGACGCGTACCTGTCCGAGACCGAGTCCATCGTCCGCTCGCTGGACCGCGACGAGATCGAGCGGCTGGCGCGGTGCCTGGCGGCCGTCCGGGAGCGGCAGGGCCGGCTGTTCGTCCTCGGGGTCGGCGGCTCCGCCGCCCACGCCAGCCACGCCGTCAACGACTTCCGCAAGCTGTGCGGCCTGGAGGCGTACGCGCCCACGGACAACGTCTCCGAGCTGACCGCGCGTGTGAACGACGAGGGCTGGGACGGCTCGTTCGCGGCCTGGCTGGAGGGTTCTCGCATCTCGAAGCGCGACGCTGTGCTGGTCTTCTCCGTCGGCGGCGGCAGTCGCGAGGCGGGGGTCTCGCTGAACCTCGTGCGGGCGATCGAGACGGCGCGACAGGCGGGGGCGGCCGTGTTCGGCATCGTCGGCCGCGACGGCGGCGCCACGCGGGCGGCGGCAGACGTCTCGGTCCTGATCCCGCCGCTCTTCGCCGAGCGCGTCACGCCGCACACCGAGGGCCTGTGCGCGGTGGTCTGGCACCTCCTGGTCTCGCACCCGCTGCTCCAGCGCGGCAGCGCCAGGTGGGAGTCGATCGCCGGGACTGAGCGCAGGCCATGACGGGCTCGCGGTTCATCGTCGTCGGTGGTGCCGGCTTCATCGGCAGCCACTTCGTGGACCGGCTGCTCGCGGAGGACCGTGTCGCCCGGGTCACGGTGTACGACAACTTCAGCTCCGGCCGCGAGTGGCACATCGCCGAGCACCGGGACGATCCCCGGCTGCGCGTCGTCTGCGAGGAGGTGCGGGACCTCGACGCGCTGCGGCGGGCCATGGCGGGCCACGACACCGTGATCCACCTGGCGTCCAACCCGGACATCGCGAGGGCGGTCCGGGAGCCGTCGATCGACTTCGACGAGGGCACACTGCTGACCCACCACGTGGTGGAGGCCGCCCGATCGACGCGGACCCCCCGCATCCTGTACGCGTCCGGCAGCGGGGTCTACGGCGACCTCGGCGAGGTCGAGGCCCACGAGGACCGCGGGCCGCTGCTGCCGATCTCGACGTACGGCGCGAGCAAGCTCGCGGGCGAGGCGCTGATCTGCTCGTACTGCCACCTCTTCGACCTGCGAGCGTGCGCGTTCCGGTTCGGCAACGTGGTCGGCGCCCGCCAGACTCATGGAGTCGGCTTCGACTTCGTCCGCCACCTCCTCCGCACACCGGAGCGCCTGACGATCCTCGGCGACGGCACGCAGAGCAAGTCCTACATCCACGTGAGCGACGTGGTGGAGGCCGTCCTGCTGGCGGCGGAGCGGACCGAGGAGCCGTTCCGCGCGTACAACGTCGCGACCGGGGACTACATCACGGTCCGCGAGATCGCGGACCTGGCCGTCGAGTGCGTGGGCCTGCCGGCCGGCGCCGCGGAGTTCGCGTTCACCGGCGGGGACCGGGGCTGGAAGGGGGACGTGCCCGTCGTCCGGCTGGACACGGCGCGGATCCGGGCCCTGGGCTGGACGCACACGATGTCGTCGCGCGAGGCGCTTCGGCGGTCGATGCTCGCGATCGTGGCCGAGACGACGGCTGGCAGGATCGCCTCGTGAGCCCAGGCGCCGCGCCGGCCGCTCATCGTCGCGCCGTCTTCCTGGACCGGGACGGGGTGCTGAACGAGCCGGTGGTGGTCGAGGGCCGCCCGCTGCCTCCCGATTCGGTGACCGAACTGGTCCTGACTCCGGGGGTGGAGGCGGCGTGCGCCGAGCTCCGACGGGCGGGGTTCTTGCTCATCCTCGTCACCAACCAGCCCGACATCGCGCGCGGCACTCGCGACCGGGCGACGGTCGACGAGATCAACGACGAGCTGCGCCGGCGCCTGGCCCTGGACGACGTGCTCGTCTGCCCGCACGACGACGACGACCGCTGCGCGTGCCGCAAGCCGCTGCCCGGCATGATTCTGGAGGGGGCCGCGCGCTGGGGTGTCGGCCTCCCGGCCAGCGTGATGGTCGGCGACCGCTGGCGCGACGTCGAGGCCGGCCGGGGCGCGGGCTGCCGGACGGTCCTGCTGGCCAGGGACTACGACGAGCGTCCGGCCAGCGGCGCCGACCTCATCGTGGACACGCTCGCCGACGCGGTGCCCTGGATCGTGGAACCGCGTTCCCCTCGGGAGGACTGACGATGCTCTCCGAGCTCCGAGTGAAGATCTTCGCCGACGGCGCCGACGCGGCCGGAATCGCCGACCTGGCGCGAAACCCGGTGATCAAGGGCTTCACCACGAACCCGACGCTGATGCGCGCCGCCGGGGTGACCGACTACGAGTGCTTCGCGCGCGAGGTGCTGCCGATCGTCGCGGGCCGGCCGATCTCGTTCGAGGTGTTCGCGGACGACTTCGATCAGATGGAGCGGCAGGCACGCAGGATCGCGACGTGGGGCGACGACGTGAACGTGAAGATCCCCATCACCAACACCTCGGGGGAGTCGTCCGAGCCGCTGCTCCGGCGCCTGGCCGCCCAGGGAATCAGCGTCAACGTGACGGCGCTGCTGACGCTCGACCAGGTGCGGACCGCCGCGGCGGCGCTCGGCGGCGGCCCGCCGTGCTTCGTGTCGGTCTTCGCGGGCCGGGTCGCCGACACCGGTCGGGAGCCGGTGCCGCTGATGCGGGAGGCGCTCGACATCATGGCACCGCATCCCAACCTCGAGCTGATCTGGGCCAGCCCACGCGAGATCCTGAACGTGGTGCAGGCCGACGCCATCGGCTGCCACGTGATCACCGTGACCCACGACCTGCTGAAGAAGCTGCCGCTCCTGGGCCGGGCGCTGGAGCAGCACTCGCTGGACACCGTGCGCATGTTCCACACCGACGCGGTCGCGGCCGGCTTCACGCTGTGACGGGCGCCCGTTGCTGATCACCCGCACGCCGCTGCGCATCTCCCTGGGCGGCGGCGGTACCGACCTCCCCAGCTACTACCGGCGCTTCGGCGGCATGGTGGTCTCGGCAGCGATCAACAAGTACGTCTACATCGGCATCAACCGGACGTTCACGGACGACTACTTCCTCAAGTACTCCGAGCTCGAGCGCGTGCGCACCGTGCCCGAGATCCGGCACGCGATCATGCGCGAGGCGCTCACCATCCACCCGGTGGGCCCATCGGTGGAGATCGTCAGCCTGGCCGACATCCCGAGCGGCACCGGCCTCGGCTCCTCGGGCACGTTCACGGTCGGCCTGCTGCGTGCGCTCTACGCGTTCCAGCGCCGCCACGTCGTCGCAGGTGCCCTGGCCGAGGAGGCGTGCGGCATCGAGATCGACCGCCTGGGCCGCGCGGTGGGCAAGCAGGACCAGTACGTCGCCGCGTTCGGCGGACTGACCTGCTGCGAGTTCTGTGCCGACGACACCGTGAATGTGGCCGCGCTCCGGATCTCGAACGAGACGCTGCACGACCTCGAGGAGCGGCTGCTCCTGTTCTTCACGGGCTACGCGCGGAGCGCTGACGCGATCCTCGAGGACCAGAAGACGCGGTCCGAGGCCGGCGACCAGGCCATCTTCGACAACCTGCACGCGATCGCCGCGATCGGCCGCCGCGTCCGCAGCGCGCTGGAGGCCGGGGACACGGACGGGTTCGGGAGGCTCATGCACGAGCACTGGGAGCACAAACGGGTGCGCAGCGAGTCGATGTCCAGCCGGCAGGTCGACGGTTGGTACGACGTCGGGATGGCGAACGGAGCGCTGGGCGGGAAGCTGGTCGGCGCGGGCGCGGGCGGCTTCCTGATGTTCTACGCCGCCGATCCCGCCGCGCTCCGGCAGGCGATGGCGCGCGAAGGTCTCGCCGAGCTGCGATTCGCGTTCGACCTGGACGGCTCGACCGTGGTCGTCCGCGACTGATGGCCCTGCAGTGCGTGGTCCTGGCCGGTGGGCTGGGCACGAGGATGCGCCCCACGACGCAGACGATCCCGAAGGCGCTGGTGCCCGTGCTGGGCGCGCCGTTCGCCGACTGGCAGCTCGCGCTGCTCGCGGGCCAGGGAGTCGAGCGGGTCCTCTACTGCACCGGCTACCGCGGCGAGCTGCTGCGGGAGCACGTCGGAGACGGCTCGCGGTTCGGCCTCAGCGTTGCCTGGTCGGACGATGGGCCGCGCCTGCTGGGGACGGCGGGAGCGATCAGGCTGGCACTCGACCGCGGAGTGCTCGACGACGCGTTCTTCGTCCTCTACGGAGACTCCTACCTGCCGGCGCCGTTCGGTGCCGCGGCGGAGGCCTGGCGCCGGAGCGGCGCGCCGGCGCTGATGTCCGTCCTGCGCAACCACGAGCGGTGGGACCGGAGCAACTCGGTCTATCGGGACGGCCGCATCCTCCTGTACGACAAGCGCCGGCCGGCCGACCGGGTCGCGGACATGCACTGGATCGACTACGGGCTCTCGGTGCTGACCTGCGGCGTCGTGGCCGAGCTGGTCCCGCCGGGGACGCCGGCCGACCTCGCCGACGTGCAGCGCGAGTTGAGCCTGTCGGGCCGCCTCGCCGGCCTGGAGGTCGCCGAGCGCTTCTACGAGGCCGGATCGCCGGCCGGGCTGCATGACCTGGAGGCGTACCTGCGCGATCGGGGCTGCGATCGGAGGCATCGTGTCGAGAGATCCTGACGTGGCGGACCGCGAGGCAGGCCACGACGACTGGGACCGGCACTGGATGGGCATGGCCGGCTCGGCCTCCCGCAACCCGGCCCAGGCGATGCGCCGGCGGCTCGTTTCAGCCCTGCTCGCCGCCGGTTCGGGAGCCCGAATCCTGGACGTCGGCTGCGGCCACGGAGACCTGGTCGCCGAGCTGCGCCGGACGCATCCCCACGCCGAGCTGCGGGGAATCGACTACAGCCGGTTCGGTGTCGAGGTGGCGCGGACCAAGGTCCCCGGCGCCAGGTTCGAGCAGTGCGATCTGCTGCGGCCGGCCGAGCCGGCCCCCGGCATGGCGCGCTGGGCCACGCACGCCGTGTGCTCCGAGGTGCTGGAGCACGTCGACGAACCGGACCTGCTGCTCGCGAACGCACGCGCGTACCTCGCGCCGGGATGCCGCCTGGTCGTCACCGTGCCCGGCGGTCCGATGTCGGCGTTCGACCGCCACATCGGGCACCGGCGCCACTTCACGCCGGCCGCCCTGCGGGACATGCTCGTCGCGGCCGGCCTGCACGTCGACGGGGTGGGCGGCGCCGGCTTCCCGTTCTTCAACCTCTACCGGCTGGTCGTCATCCTGCGCGGCGAGCGGATGGTGGACGACGCGGGCGGCACCGGCGCTGCCGAGCCGTCGCTGGCCGCCCGGGCCGCGATGGCCGTCTTCCGGCCGCTGCTCGCGCTCCCGGTGCCGCGGAACCGACTCGGCTGGCAGGTCGTTGGAGTCGCCACGGTTCCGACCGCGTAAGCAGGCCGCCGGGTCCGCCAGCGGTTGACCAGCAGGCTGCCGCTGATCGCCACCGTGAGGCACAGCAGGGGGATCGCGGGCACCCGGTACCGGGGAGCGGCGATGGCGGTCACGGCCGGCACCAGCAGCAGGACCGCCGCAGCGCCCCCGGTCAGGAGCAGCGCGCGCCGGAGGCCGCGGGCCTCGGGGTCCCGGCCGAACGCCAGCCCGGCCACCGCGACCAGGAGGGCGACGAGGCAGAGCGTGGCGGGCACGGACACCACGCCCTGGTACCTGGCCAGCAGGCCGCTCAGCGGCGCGCGGTACACCGGTCGCGGGTCGGTGCGCTGGTAGGCGAGCCCGGTCGCGACGGCCGCGTCCGGCAGGCGCTGCCCGGCGTCGAACCGCATGTCGTTGGGCAGCGCGCTCTGGTCCCAGCCGAACGACTTCACCATGCCGTCCCAGGCCAGGGCGACGAAGCCCGCGGGCTGCGCCGCGATGGCCTGCCGGGCGAACCGGCCGGCCAGATCGTCCGCCGCGGCGGGGCTGAGACCCATCGTCGCGACGGGCGAGTTCACGTCGAAGACGTACCACACCTCGTTTCGCTGCCCGACCGGCTCTCGCGGGCAGAGCTGTCGCAGCTTCGGGTCCGAGAACCGCACGGCGGAGCAGTCGACGAAGTTCGTCGTCCGGCCGTACAGGAAGACGCCGTTGCTCGCCGTCAGCTCGACCCTGCCGTAGGTCTGCGAGAACCAGAGCGCGTAGCCGCCGACCACCACCACGAACGGCAGGCAGAGCGCCACGAGCCTCGACACCGAGGGCCGGGGGAGCGGGAGCGCCAGCGCCGCGACGGCGACCAGCGGCAGGCCGACCACGCGCGTGAGGGTGGCGAGGGCGAGCAGCAGCCCGGCCGCGTACACGGTCAGCTCGTCGGGCCGGTCCCGGCTCCACAGCAGCAGCGCCACCGCGCCGACCACCAGAAGGACGAAGAGCGACTCGGCGGCGAGCATCTGCTCGCCGGCGACCACGTAGCCGTCGTACAGGGCTGGAACGGCCGCCAGCGCCGCCGCCCAGCGCGGCAGTCCGAGACGGGTCAGCGTCACGTACACCAGTGCTCCGACGCCGAGGCCCATCAGGTGCTGCACGGCGGTCACCAGGGCCAGCTGGTGGGCGGGCTCGAGCGGCCGCAGGAGCAGGAGCGAGTAGCCGCTCGGTCGCCACCGGTCCGGCTGGAGGTGCATCGCGTCGTCCAGGTAGCCGATCGAGTCGCCGAGGAGCCACCAAGCGGGCTGGACGGCGAACCACGCCGCGGCGCGCAGCGCGAGGGCGGGCGCCAGCACGGCGAGGAGGGGCCAGTGACGCCGCATGAGCATGGTCAGGGGAGGTTAGCAGCTCCCGATCTTTCGGGTCGCCACGGGCATCGTCACTCGTGGCCCAGGAGACGGCGACGAGAGCGGGCAGGGCGAGCGGCTGTTACCTGCCACGAGCGCTCTGGAGAAGTGGCGGGACACTGTGCGACACTCGATACCACAGCCACTCCATGCCCGCAGCGGCCAACAGCACGAACAGCACCGTCCCGGTCGTGACAGCCGGGTGCATGTAGCGATAGGTCACCGCCGGACTGGCGAACAGGACACCGGCACTGAACAACAGCATCCCCACGCTGAACAGGACGAGCACCACATCCGTGCGGCGAGCGCCTCGCAGCCCGAACACCGTGAAGAACAGGAGTACGACCACATACAGCCACACCGCCTGCAGCGGTCCGCCGTTGCCGTCGGTCGTCCCGAGGGTGGTATACGCCACGACCGCGTTCTTGGGGCCGGGAAACGGTCCGGGCCCGAACAACTTCGGTGACGGCGCATCGTAGTAGACAGTGAGCTCGGGACCGAGAATGCCGAGCTGCCACAGGGCTGTGTGGAGACGATCCTGGAGATACGCGTACGGGTGCTGATCGATGGACGTCAGCCACGCGCGCTGAAGGCCGTCGACCGTCTCGTCGGTCAGGGGCGGCGGCGTGATCGCAGCGCGGTAGCCGTACAGCAGGGGGTCGATGTTGAGGAAACCTCCGTACGACGCCGCGAACTGTTGCAGGTAGTCGGGATCCTGGCGGCCATAGACGTCCGCGGGAAGCATCACCTGGTGCTCGCGAATGGAGAGCGCGACCAGGTCGTACTCGTACGTCACCTGTTCGGGATGCGAGACACGCGCGTGCAGGACGAACCGCTCGACGCCCACGACCGTGCCCGCGAGCAGAATGGTCCCGACGACGCCCACTGCAGCCGCGGCGACCATGCGTCGCCAACTGCTGAGTACCTCCAGCATGACGAAGGCGAGAGCTAGGAGGAGTGCGAACACCGCGGGCGCCGCCGTGGGCCGTGCCGCCTCGGCGAGGAATGCGAAAGCGACGGCGAGAACGGCGCTGACTGTGCGATCGGTCCCCTCTGTGCGGGCACACCGGGCGGCGAAGCCGAATGCGCACGCGATGGAGGCGAGGAACCAGGCGCCGGTGCCGATCACGACGCTGAAGCTCAGAACCGGGGGAAACACGAAGACGAGAGCGGCCCCCGCCAGCGCCCAGGGTCGCGACAGACGTGCACGGAGGATCAGGTAGAGGCCCGCAAGCAGCAGCAGCACGACGCCCGCGAACAGCCAGCCCGGACTGCGGAGTCCTACCACGTAGAGACCTCGCCAGATCGCTACCCAGATTGCCGAATCCCAGTCCCAGAAGTCGGCCTGTCTGGCCTGCCGGTAGTCACTGAGCGTGTTGAGGTTCATGAGACCCGGCCACAGGACCGCGGACACGACCGCGGTGATGCCCAGGAGCACCAGCAGGGCGAGCAGCGAACGAATCCAATCGCGGCCCCGATGGAACGTCGGTCCCGACGAACTCGGAGGGCGCTGCTCGGAACTCCCGAGTACGTCCGCCTCGGGAGCCGGAGTCAGGAGCGTGGTCACGACTGCTCTTCGCCGGGGATGAACGATTCGACCATGCGCTCTGAGTGGCTCCGCTCCTGACTCGGGACCTCTCCGAGTTTACGTCGTGCCCGATGGAGCGGGGGAGAACCGTGCGCCGAGGTGAGCGCCGGCGCGGACCTGGTGCTTCGCCCCGCCGGCCTGCTCGCCGCGGCGTGACGCGCTGCAGGCCGGTTCCGGGCGCCGACCGCGCGGTGGGCCTGCCACCTGACCGTCGCCACGGCCGCTCGACCGCAGGTGCTCATCGCCATGGTGGCCAGGTCTGTCGTGGTAAGCTTCGGGGCCACCAAGTCCGTTGGAGGGCGTTCGCGATGGAGCCGTCATCACCGATCCTGCTGGCCGTACGCGACAACAGATGACGCGTTCCTTCGCGGCGGTGAGCCAGGTGTCAGCCACCGATCAGAGCCGAACAGGCGCTCCGGTGGCCGCCCGGGCGATTGCTCACAGCCACCGTAAGCTGCCAGTCGTTCTGTCGGCGACGGTCGTGGGATTCATCTCGCTGGCAGCCGGACTCCGGCTCGCCCGCTTCGCTTTCGACAGCTACGACGCACTGATCATGTACGTGGTCGCGAAATCGATCGCGACCACACACACCACCATTGTCCCGGCCGCCGCCGATCCGCTGAAATTGATGTCACCGCACAGCACGTATGGGCTCGGCACTTCTCTCGCGGAGTCCGTCGCCTATCTCGTGGCGGTGCACACCGGCCACGATCCGGTGGTGTTTGCGATGCTGGTAAATCCCTTCCTCTTCGCCGGCACCGCCGTGGTGATCTGGGCCTGGGCGCGAGCGGCGTGGGCGACCGAGCTCCAGGCTGCGGCCGTGGCGCTCGCGACCTCGTTCGGAACCATGCTGCTGGCTTACACGTCGACCGGTTTCTCAGAGATGGGGACCGCGCTGGGGGTGGCCGTCGCCATCCTCGGTGTGGAGCTCGCCGGACGGAGACCACTGGTCGGGGGCCTGCTCGCCGGCGTGGGCGCGGCGGTCGCGGTGCTCTGGCGTCCCGACTCAGCTTTTCTCATTGCGGTCCCCGTCGCGGTCGCGCTGGTCCTTCGAACTCGTCGGGGATTCCCGATCTTCCTGCTCGCGACCATTCCGGTGGGCATCGTGACGCTGCTGTACAACTGGTCGAATGGAGCGCAGTACGGGTCCTTCAGTCCGTCGGTACTGTTCACACATCCCCTCCTGACGGGCATCTATGGTCTGCTGCTCTCGCCCGCACGTGGATTGGTCGTCTACGTCCCACTGGTGCTCCTGGCGCTGCTGGCCGTTCCGTGGGCATGGAAGAGATCGGCCGTGATCACGGGACTCTGCCTGGCGCTGCTCATCATCCGCATTCCGTTCTACGCGAAAGTGTTCGCCTGGATGGGTGGCTGGACCTGGGGCCCGCGCTACCTGATGCCGGCCATGCCCTGTCTGGCGCCGCTGCTGTTCGAGATCATCCGTCGCTTTTCGTGGCGACGCTGGCCGCTGGCTGCGGCGGCCACCGCGCTGATCGTCGTGAGCGTGGGCGTGCAGGTCGTCGGCGCGTCGGTGCGCTACGACACCGACACCGCGAATCAGAAGATGACGGAGGTCTGGCGAGCCAACACCTATCCAGCTCCCCAGGACGCGGTGATGTTCGACTGGAAGTACTTCCCCATCCTGGAGCACCTGCGCGAGCTTCACCATGGCCGGAACCTGGCGCCAGGCTATCGGGGCGGCGTCGGACTGCCTCCCAACTGAACGGTCTATACCCGAATGGTTGCAAGAGAAGATCGGGTCCGACCCGTCGCGGGGCCGCCGGCAGCGTGGCGTAACCTTCCGGGTCGCGAACGGGTTCTTCCTTGACGAGGAGGAGGGAAGCGCCGATCGAAGCCGAAGCCAGCCCGAGCCTGATGGACCGGATCCACGAATCGTATGTGGAGGGGCGTCGCGCGCGCAGGTTGGCGGGCCACATCGCCGACCTGCTCCCGCACGGTGCGCGCGTACTCGACGTCGGCTGCGGGGATGGATCCCTTGCCGCGCAGGTTCTGTCCAGACGGCCGGATGTGTCGCTGACCGGCATCGACGTCCTCGTCCAACCGGGAGCGTTGGTGACGGTCGAACCGTTCGATGGCCGGGTCATTCCGTATGCCGATCGGAGTTTCGACGCGGTCCTGTTCGTCGACGTCCTGCATCACACGGACGATCCCATCGTGCTGTTGCGCGAGGCGCAGCGGGTCACACGAGAGGTGATCGTGATCAAGGACCACACGGCGAACGGCGTTCTCGCAGGGCCCACACTCCGGTTCATGGACAGGGTCGGGAACACGCGGAAGGGAATCGGGCTCACCTACAACTACTGGCCGCGCGACCGCTGGTTCGCGGCCTTCGACCAGCTCGGCTTGTCGGCATCGGAATGGAGAGATCGATTGGGAACCTATCCGTGGCCCGCCAGCTGGGTGTTCGGTCGGTCGCTGCACTTCGTGGCGCTCCTCGAGGCGAAGACGTGACTGCCATCGGTTCCGCTGGTTCGACACGGCCTACGCCGCCGACGCACTGTCACCAATGGGAGAGATCATGGCAGTGAAAGGAATCAGCAGCCCTCCCGGCGCAGCGAGCTCGTCCCTGGAGACGTTCGCCGTGGCAGCCAACGCCGGGAGAGGCGACGAGTCCACTCTCGACATATCGGTCGTCATCCCGTGCCTCAACGAGGCTCGGACGATCGGCCGCTGTGTGGAGGCTGCCTGGCGAGGAATCCGGGCCGCAGGGCTCGATGGCGAGGTGATCGTCGCGGACAACGGATCCACTGACGGATCAAGAGACCTCGCGGAGAGGGCGGGTGCCCGCGTCGTGGCGGTGCCGCGCAGAGGGTACGGCGCCGCTCTCCAGGCCGGCTTCAACGCGTCCCGAGGCCGGCTGCTCGTGATGGGAGACGCTGACCTCAGCTACGACTTCACGGAAATCCCCCGGTTCGTCGAGGAGCAGAGGCGCAGCGGCGCCGACGTGGTGGTCGGCGACCGGCTCGGCGGCCGCATCAAGACCGGGGCGATGCCGTGGACCCACCATCACATCGGCAACCCGCTGATCTCGTTCACGATCAGGCGCCTCTTCGGAGTGTCGCTCAACGACTGTTACTGCGGCCTCCGGCTCATCACCCGAGAGGCGCATCGTCGGCTTCGACTGAACGCCGTGACGATGGAGTTCGCGCTGGAGATGATCGTCCAGGGGTCGCTGATCGGTTTGCGGTTCAGTCAGGTCCCGATCACCCTGCACGTCGACGGGCGTGATCACGCGCCGCACCTGAAGACGGTCCAGGACGGCTACCGGTCCTTCCGATTCCTGTTCCAGCACGCGTCGATCACGTCCTACGGGATCGGCGCCGCCGTCGGGCTGCTCGGCGGTCTCGCTCTCTTCGGGCGGGCGCTCTGGGTCGAGGCGCACGGGCAACCCGCCACGTTGACCGCCTCAGCTGCGAGTGCGCTGCTGCTCACCGCCTGGATGCTGAGCCTGCTCGGCATCATCGCGCGGGTGTTCAGCGTCGGCTTCCTGGGCGGCACCCCTGACCCGCAGCTTCGCAGGTTCTTCCGGCTGGCCCACCTCGAGACGGGCGTCCTGCTGTCCGCCGTCGTATTCGTCGCCGGAGCCGTGCTCGCGGCGACCATGGGGCACTGGCCGGCGGTGTTCCAGCTCGGCCTGGCCATGTGCGTCGTAGGCCTCGGCACGTTCATCGCTTCATTCGTGGTCAGCCTGATGGGGAGGGCGATTCCCGACAATCAGCTGGCCGCAACGGCCGGGTCCAGGAAGCCAGGTACCGCGTCCGGCACTGCGATGGCCGATGGCAACCCTGATACCGGACAAAACGACGAGTACAGCCTGGAGACGCAGGAGGCTCTGTCCCACGCGCGCCGCTACAACGCGTGGCTGGTCGACGCGGTCCGCGGCGCATGGGTCGGGTCAGGTACGGTCCTCGACGTCGGGTGCTCGATCGGAAACGTGACCTTCGTGATCGCCGACCGGCTCCGAAAGGAGGGTCGCGGCGAGTCTCTCGTGGTGGGAGCAGAAATCATTCCAGAAGCGGCCGAGCGCTTCAGCGAGAGATTTCGAGACCGCGGGGACCTGCAGGTCGTCACGGCGGACGTCATGGATCCATCTGCGGAACTGCTCCGCCTCGCGCCCTTCGATTCCGCGGTGAGCTTCAACGTTCTCGAGCACATCGACGACGACGTCGAGGCCCTGGCGAGCGTCAGGCGCCTGCTCAAGCCGGGGGGACACATCGGCCTCCTGGTTCCAGGAGGTGGTGACGCCCTGTACGGGGTCGTGGACGCGATGAACCGACATTTCCGCCGGTACACCCCGGGCCGGCTCGAGGCTCGGCTCGAAGCCGCCGGCTTCGAGGTGGTGTCCATCCGCCACGTGAACATGGTCGGGGCACTGCTCTGGTACTTGAAGGGGAGGGTCTTGCGCTCCTCAGAGTTTCCCGTGTCTCAGATCAACGCGTTCGACCGGCTCGTGCCCTTCCTGCGGCGCCTCGACCGGGTCCTCGGACCGCCGTTCGGTCAGTCACTCGCGGCGGTCGCACGTGTCCCAGACGAAGGCGATCATCACGCGAGTGCGGCAGCACAGAGGTCGTGACGGGAGCCGCTCGGATGCGACCTGAACTGCCCGGCGTGTAGGCTTAACGGTCGATGCCAACCGCTGGAGAGCGCGCCAGGGCGGCGCTGCGCTGGCCGCTGACCCCCCTGCTGTCGGTGATCGACAGGCGGATCGCCTGGCGGCTGCGGCAGTACGACGACCGTATCGTCCGAGCCGAGCGCCATGTCGACAGCCTGAAGTCGTATGCACTGCTCCTCGCCCGGTCACTGCCGGCGCCAGGGACGGCCACTGCGGAGCCGGTCGCGAACGGGGTCGAGCACAACGGAGCGCGCCCCCCTCACTCCGAAGGGCCCGCGCCCGTCCAGCCGGCGCCACTGGAGCATGGTCACGTCAGCTACCTCGACCGGCTCTGCTGCCCGCTCTGCCGGGCTGCGGTCTCGGTCGTGCCGGAGATCGTCGCCGCCGATGGGCGCGTCAAGCGGGGCTACATCCCATGCGCGGACTGCGGCGAGGTGGTCGCGGTGGTCCGCGACTTC
>Ga0126369_10001021_pt1 | contig 19058 bp, 15 predicted proteins | sample PanSoiMetaPlot_1_FD_109646 | JGI IMG/M metagenome (GOLD analysis project Ga0126369, IMG submission 109646) | Tropical forest soil microbial communities from Panama - MetaG Plot_1 | ecosystem: Environmental > Terrestrial > Soil > Tropical forest > Bulk soil | place: Panama | collected 2016-02-17 | reverse complement strand
TTACTCAGGCGTGACTCCGTCTTGCGAGACTCAAGGCGTTTAGTCTTCACTCCAAGTCCTACCACAGGGACCGGTTGCACCCCTGGCTCCGGTCCCTTCTCCTCCTTCCCTTTGCGCACACCCTTGATGCACCCTATTGACGGCCATTCCGAATCTAATCTATGTTTATTGTATGCAGAGAACGCGAGTGACGGACGGTCCCGCCTGCGGAGATTCCCGCAGCAGCTGGCGGCTGTGCGTCTGCCTTGTCCTGATCGCCTCGGTTCTCTACAATCCGTTCTTCGCTTTGAAGATTCAGTCCGACGGGCTGGCCTTCGCCACCCTGGCACGCCATCGCTCGACTGTCGGCTCGTCGGAAATGCAGCATTTCCCACCGGTGCAGGCCGAGTACGCCCAGCCCGATGCGACGGTCGAACAGACTGCCCCGCAAGTCTCGGTGGCGCAGGTGGCGCAGCCCGAGTACCCCGGCACAATCATGTTGGATCAAGCGCTGCCACCACAGCCGGAGCTGGTCGCTAGCATTTGTTTCCGTCCCCCGCCTTCGCTGTAGGTCCTTCAGAACCCCAGACTCAAAAAGTACTCTGAGATTTCGGTCGCCCCTTTGCTCGTCGGGCGCGTTCGCCGCTCAGCCCATTCGCTATAGGCCCGGGGGACAATCCATCGAGCCCAACCATAGGCAGGAAAAAAGTATGACAAACAGAAAATATCTGGTGATCGTGGCGCTGGCCCTTGTCGGAGTGCTGGTTTTCTGGGGACTGTTCCGCCACGCAAAAACCGAAGCCGATGGCGCCGATAATCCCGAGCACGCCGGCGTTCCGGTGGCGGCTGTCGTCAGGGTGGGGCACGGCACTTTGGGCACTCCGCTGACCTTGGCGGGGGGGTTTAAGCCCTTTCAGGAAGTCGATCTCCACGCCAAGGTGGCCGGCTACATCAAGACCATGTATGTCGACGTTGGCTCTCACGTGAAGCAAGGGCAAACACTCGCTGTCCTCGAGGTTCCGGAACTCGCCGCCGAACTTTCCGGAGCCGACGCCGCTGTGCGTCGTGCCAAGGAAGAGATTCGCCGCGCTCAAGGTGATGTGCAGCGCGCAAAGTCCGCTCACGAAGCCACTCACGCCATGGCGGAACGACTGACGCAAGCCTCCGATTCGCGCGCCGGACTCGTCGCGCAACAGGAAGTGGACGATGCTCGCGCCAAAGACCTGGAAGGCGAAGCGCAGGTCTCCAGCGCGCAGGCGGCCCTCAGCGCCGCGGAGCAGGCCCTCGACGTCGCCGTGGCCACTCAGCAGCAGTACAAAGCGCTCTCTGATTACACACGCATCACCGCTCCCTTTGCCGGCGTCATCACCGTGCGTTATGCCGACACCGGTTCATTGATCGCCGCGGGCACTTCCTCCAGCACTCAGTCGGCTCCCGTCGTCCGCATCGCGCAAATTTCCGTGCTGCGATTGGTTCTGCCCATTCCTGAATCCATCGCCGGCCAGATCCGCCCGGGCGATCCCGTCAAGGTTCACATCCAGGCATTAAACCAGGACTCCCTCGGCAAAGTTTCCCGTTTTGCTGACGCCCTCGACCCGCAGACCCGCACCATGGAAACCGAGATCGATTTCCAAAATCCCGACGGCAAGCTCTTACCGGGAATGTATGTGGAAGCCAAGATCGGTGTAGCCGCCAAGACTGATGTTCTGACCGTGCCGCTGGAAGCGGTGGAGACCAACGGGTCGGAAGGAACGGTTCTGGTTGTGAGCACGCAAAATACCCTCGAAGAGCGCAAGGTACAGCTTGGCCTGCAGGGCAGCACGCACATCGAAGTCCTTTCCGGACTTTCTGACGGCGAGCGCGTTGTGATCGGCAGCCGCAACGAGTTTCGTGCCGGTATGAAGGTCACTCCGAAAGAAATCGAACTCGGGCAACCCGGGACTCCAGGAGCCAGGTAAATGCCGAAGTTTGCCCTCGCCTATCCCTACTTCATCATCCTGCTCTTCCTGGTGGTGGCGGTTGCAGGCGTTGCGACAATGGCGCGCATGCCCGTTGATTTGTTCCCGCAGATCAACATCCCCGTGGTGGTTGTGGCTACGTTTTATTCCGGTATGCCGCCGCAACAGATCGAAGCGGACATCACCAATACCTTCGAGCGATTTTTTACTCTCGGTAGCAACATCGATCACCTCGAGTCTCGTTCTTTAACCGGCGTCAGTTTAGTCAAGGTCCATTTCGACGAGCACGGCGCCGCGGGAGGCTATTGATGCCGAAGTTTGCTCTGGCATATCCGTATTTCATCATCATGGTCTGCCTGGTGGTCGCGGTCGTTGGCGTTACTACCATGGTGCGCATGCCCGTGTACTTGTTCCCGCAGGTCAACATCCCCGTCGTCGTCGTTGCCACCTTTTACGCCGGCATGCCCCCACAACAAATTGAGGCCGACATTACCAACACCTTCGAGCGATTCTTCACGCTCGGCAGCAACATCGACCACATCGAATCGCGCTCCCTCACCGGCGTTAGCCTCATCAAAATTTATTTTCAGCCCGGCACCGATGCCAACGCCGCGCTCAGCAATATCGCCAATCTCGCCATGGCGGACTTGCGCAGGCTCCCGCCCGGAACCCTGCCTCCCGTGGTATTGAAGTTCGACGCTTCCAGCTTGCCCGTTTGCCTGCTCACGTTGAAGGGTCAGGGCCTCAGCGAAACGCAACTGAAAGACCTGGCGCAGTTTCAGGTCCGGAATCAGGTCGCCAACGTGCCAGGCGCTTCCGTGCCGCAACCTTTTGGTGGAACGTACCGACAGATCCAGGTGTTCGTCGATCCCGTGAAGCTGGAAGCTCACCAACTGAGTCTCATGGATGTGGTCACGGCCATCAATAGCTCCAATTTGATTTTGCCGGCGGGCGACGTTCGCATTGGCAACCGCGACTACAACATTTACGCCAACAGCCAGGTCCCCAAGGTCGAGCAGATCAACCAGGTCCCGCTCAAAAGCGTCGGCCTCGGCTCGGTGTTGGTCGCCGACGTCGGTAAAGCGGAAGACGCCGGCGCCATTCAAACCAACATCGTCAGGATTGACGGCCAGAAATCCGTCTACATCCCGATTTTGAAGCAGGGGGGCGATAGCAACACCATTGCGATCGTTAACGGAATCAAAGAAGCCATTAAGGATCTGGTTGACGTCCCGGATGTGTTGAAGACCGCGGTGGTCTTCGATCAATCTATTTTCGTAAAAACCGCGGTGGTCAACCTATTGAAAGAAGGTGGCATCGGTCTGGCGCTGACGGCTCTGATGATTCTGCTGTTTCTCGGCAGCCCGCGCGCCACATTCGCGGTGCTACTCTCCATTCCACTCTCGGTCTTGACTTGCTTCCTGGTGATGAACGCCGCGGGGGGTTCCATCAACACCATGCTCCTGGGAGGCTTGGCGCTCGCGTTTTCCCGCTTGATCGACGACTCCGTGGTCGTGCTCGAAAATATATTTCGGTTCATGGAGCAAGGCCTAGCCCCTCGCGAAGCAGCCGAAAAGGGCGGCATGGAAGTTGCCCTCGCGGTCCTGGCCGCCACATCCACGACTTCCATCGTATTTTTCCCGGTCAGTTTCTTCTATGGTGTCAGCCGCTACCTCTTCGCGGACCTGGCTCTCGGCGTCGTCATTTCCATCTTCGCTTCTTACATTTTTGCCATGACCGTCGTTCCTCTGTACTGCGCCTATTTCATTCGCCTCGACGCGCACGGCGAGGAAAGCCACGAGAGTCCCAAAAGTTGGCTGAACAAAGTGGTGCATAAGTTCAACGAATTCTTCCAGCGCCTCTTGAATTACTACGAAGGGAAAGTGACGCACGCCCTGGAACGCCCCGGCCGTACTGCGATCTATGTCCTGGCCTTCATCGTGGCGCTCTTTGTCGTTCTTTTCCCGTTTGTCGGACGCGCCTACTTCCCGCGCACCGATCCCGGTCAATTCGTCATCAACGTCAAGGCCCCCTCCGGCACACGCCTGGAAGTCTCCGACAAATACATCGCGCAGGTTGAGCGCGATATCCGCTCCGTCATCCCCAAAAGCGATCTGGAAATGATCGTTTCAAACATCGGTATCACTCCAGACCTTTCCGCGATCTACACCAGCAACTCCGCAATGGATACCGCGTTTGTGCAAATTAATTTGCGCGAAGATCACAAGGTCGGAAGCTACAAGTACATGGAGCTCGTGCGGGAAAAGCTGGCCAGCGATCTCCCTCAGCTGAGCATCTATCTGCAGGCGGGCGGCCTGGTCGACTCGGTTGTGAATCAGGGTTTACCCGCGCCGCTGGACATTCAAGTCAGCGACAATAATTTGGAAGAAGGTTACAGCATCGCGCGAAAACTTGCGCAGCAGCTCAAAGGTTCCAAGCTGGTCAGCGACGTCCTGATCCCGCAGGCCATCGATTTCCCCGGCCTGGAACTCAATATCGACCGCCAGCAAGCCAGCCTGCTCGGCCTGACTCCCCGCGATGTCGTTGACAACGTCATCACCGCGCTCACGTCCGACGGCATGATCGCTCCCAGCTACTGGATCGATCCCAAAACCGGCAACAACTACATGCTCACGGTGCAATACTCCAACGAAAAAGTCGGCCACATGACCATGACCGATTTCCGCAATATTCCGTTGCGCGCGCCGAAAAATGCCTCCTACACCCCGTTGCAGTCCGTCGCGAAAATCGAGCCCATCAATACTCCCACGGAGGTCGATCACTACCAGATCCGCCGCGTCGTCGATGTCTACGTCATGCCGCGCAGCGAGGATCTTAGCGGTATCAACAACCAGGTCAATCACCTTCTGAAGGGCTTGACGCTTCCCAAGAATGCCACCATCCGTGTGCAAGGCGCCGTCGTCGGCATGAAGCAATCCTTCCTGCGGTTCGCTCTCGGTCTGCTTCTCGCCGTGATCCTGGTTTATCTGATCCTCATGGCGCAGTTCCGCTCGTTCATCGATCCTTTCATCATTCTCACTGCCATCCCTCCGGGTCTCGCCGGCGTACTTATCATTCTTTGGATGACCGGCACCACGCTCAACATCATGTCACTCATGGGCGTGATCATGATGACCGGTATCGTGGTTTCCAACAGCATTTTGATCGTTGAATTCTCAGGCATCCTGCACCGCCGAGGTCTGGCACTTAAGCACGCCGTCGTCGAAGCCTGCAAAGTTCGCTTGCGCCCGATTCTGATGACTTCGCTCGCCACATTGCTTGGCTTGATTCCCATGGCCCTTGGCACCGAGGCGGGCAGCGAACAATACGCGCCGCTGGCGCGCGCGGTGATCGGCGGCCTGGGAGCCTCCGTGGTGGTCACCGTGTTTCTCGTCCCTGCGGTGTATCTGATCATTTACGGAAGAAAACATGCCCATGTCCCGGAGGTGGCGCCGTGAAACAGTTCGTTCAACTGGCGGCAATGTTGCTCGTTGTGTCTGTGGCTCCATCTGTGGCGCAACAGAAGCCTACGACTCCCGCGCCGACTCCTACATCGACGACGACCACTACTCCTGCTACTCGCCCAATCACGCTGCAGGAGGCGGAAGCTACCGCCATTAAAAACAATCCGCAAATTACTGTCGGTAAATTGCAGGCGTTGCAAGCGCGCGAATTCACTCGCGAAACGCGCGCTGCGCTCTATCCTCAAGTGGGCTTGAGTGTAACCGCCGTAGGTTCCGATCCCGGCAGCCGCATTTCCGCGGGCTTGCTGAACAACCCAACCGTGTATCCCAGGGTTGCCGCCGGCGCCGCGGTCAGCCAGTTGATCACCGATTTCGGCCGTACACAAAACCTGGTCGCCAACTCCGTCTTCCAGGCCAAAGCGCAGGACCAGAATGCCATCGCCACGCAGCAGCAAATTGTCCTGGCTGTCGACGAAGCCTTTTACAACACACTCGAGACCAAGGCGCTCCTCCATGTGGCCGAGGAGACGGTGAAAGCCAGGCAGGATCTCGTTGACCAGGTGCAGGCTCTCACCAATGCCAAATTGAAATCGGATGTCGATTTGAGCTTCAGTAAGGTTGACTTCGCTCGCGCCAAGCTCTTGCTCCTGGAGTCCCAGAACAGCTACGAGGCCTCTCTCTCCACCCTTTCCGCAATTCTCGGTTATCCCGACCGCCAGGATTTCGCGCCCGTCGAGCCCCCATCTCAAAATACGCCGCCTGCGGTGGACGCTGCCCCTTTGATTCAACAGGCGCTCAACCAGCGCCCGGAGGTAAAAGCCCTGGAAAACGAAGTCACCGCCGCCACAAAATTCAGCAAGGCGGAACACGACCTGTGGTGGCCGACAGTATCGGCCAGCGGTGTTGTCGGAGGGGCACCAATTCGAAACGACAACATTACAAACTGGTACGGCGCCGCCGGCGTGAACATCAACATCCCCGTTTTTAATGGATTTCTGTTCAACGCCCGTAAAAAGAGCGCCGATCTGGATACCGAAGTGAAACGCAAACGCCTGCAGGATCTGCAAAACAATATTGCGCGTGATGTCCGCAACACTTGGCTCGATAGTGAAAAAGCCTACGAGCGCCTTTCGGTTACGCAGCAACTTCGCGAACAAGCGCAACTCGCACTGGAATTGTCGCAGGCACGCTACAAGCTAGGCCTCGCCACCATCGTCGAGTTAAGTCAGGCAGAGCTGCAGAAGACCGAAGCGGACATTGACGATACGGACGCCGGCTATCAGTACGCGGTCTCGCAAATCTTCCTCGCCTACCAAATGGGCCTCACGCGCTGACAATCTGTTCATTTTTGAACTTTCGCCAATAACTATGCCCTAGGGTGCTGTCGGAGCGGCAATCTAAGTCTTACTGTGGGAGAGCAAACGAGAGGTAGACCCCGCCCGATCGAGAACGAAAATCTTTGCCGCCACCGGCAGCGATGACCACGAATTGGCGGCCGTTAATTTGATAAGTAGCCGGCGTGGCATTGCCGGAAAAAGGGAGCGAAGCTTCCCACAGCAGTGCGCCGGTGGATTTGTCGAAAGCCCGGAACTTTTTGTCGTAGTTGGTGGCGCCAATAAAGAGAAGACCGCCGGCGGTGACAATGGGTCCACCGTAATTCTCGGTTCCGGAGTTTTTGAGTCCGTGGGCGGCGAGTTCGGGATATTCACCGAGCGGCATTTTCCATGCGTACTCACCGGTGTTCAGATCGATCGCGTTGAGCGTTCCCCAAGGCGGAGCGACAGCGGGATAACCTTCCTGATCGAGAAAACGCTTGTAGCCGGTAAGGTGATAGGGAATTTCGGCGGATTCGGACACGATGCTAGCCAATTCCTTGCTTTCGCCGGTGCTGAGAAAATCCACCAAGGCATAAATTTGTTCACCCGAAAGATTCGGAAAGCCGGGCATGCGGCCTTTGCCATCTTGAATCGTAGCGGTGATGGCTTGCGCTGAAAGGCGCTCGCTGACCCCAAGGAGCGAAGGCGCAGTCGGAGGAGAACCGGCGCGATTATCGGCGTGACAAATACTGCACTGGCTGACGTAAAGAGAACTGGTGGTGTCTTCATGGATGTTTTTCGCGAGAGCACCGGTCCAGGCGATGTCATTCGCATTGATATAAATGATGGAAGTTTCTGGGTCGACGGCGGCGCCGCCCCATTCGGCTCCTCCATCGAAGCCGGGGAAAACAACCGTGTCTTTACCAATGCTGAAGGGCGCGAACTGGCCAGCGTTGCGGAAGGCGTGAAATTTCTCGAGAGCCAGCTGGTGAGCAGCAGGTGTGCGTTTGGTTAGAAGATCTTCGGTGAGAGTCTGGCGCGAAAAGGGAGCCGGCTTGGTGGGGAGACCTTGTCGACGAGCGGTGCGTTCACCGGGAATATTGCTGCGAGGATAGTTGCGGTAGATGATGGGAAAAAGCGGAGAGCCATTGGTGCGATCGAAAAGATAGACGAAGCCTTGCTTGGAAGTTTGCGCGACGGCGTCGATGGATTTGCCGTGCCGCTTCACGGTTAGAAGCACCGGCGGCGCCGGAAAATCACGGTCCCAGAGATCGTGACGCACGCCCTGGAAATGCCACAGGCGCTTGCCGGTTTCTGCGTTGAGCGCGATCAGGCAATCGGCGAAGAGATTGTCGCCGAGACGATTTGCGCCATAAAAATCGAACGCCGCTGAGCCCGTGGGAATATAAAGAATGCCGCGTGCGGAATCCAGAGTCATGCCGGCCCAGTTATTGGCAGCGCCGCTGGATTTCCAGGCGTTCTTGGGCCAGGTGCTATAGCCAAATTCACCGGGATGCGGGATGGTGTGGAAGGTCCAGCGAAGTTTGCCGGAGCGAACATCGAAAGCGCGAATGTCACCCGGAGGAGCGGGAAGGGTCTCGGGATTACGGCCGCCAACGATGACGAGATCCTTATAAACGATGGCCGGACTGGTGAGACTAATGGATTGCGCGGACGCGGGTTCGCGGCCAAGCCCTTCGCGCAGATCGATGCGTCCATCTTGTCCGAACGAGGGCACCGGTTTGCCGGTGGCGGCATCGAGCTCGTAGAGAAAATGTATGACTCCGACGAGGATTCGTTTGTCGTTGCCGGCAGACCAGTAGGCCAGACCGCGGTCGGGCTGCGTGGCATGGACGCCGGAATCAAATTTCCAAAGCAGGGCGCCGGTAGCGGCGTTGAGTGCGAATACTTTTTGCGTGGGCGTAATGCCGTAGAGGATGCCGCCAACAACAATAGGGCTGGTTTGCAGGCCCCCTTCTTCGCCGGTATCAAAGCTCCATGCAACTTGAAGCTTGTTCACATTGCCGCGATTGATTTGCACCAGGCTGGAGTAGTGGTTGTTTTCCGGTGCGCCGCCGTAGACCGGCCAGTCGCGATTGTCCTGGGCGGAGTTGGCAGCGTCAAAGAGCAGTGCAAGTGCAAGGAGCGTGACGGTTTTCAATTTTTCACCCGTGCCGACGCACCGAAGATATCACTGCTCTGGCAGATTCTTCCAACATCCATTTATCGAAGCGGCTGAGCTTGAGATTCTTCGGACATCCTCGTGGCAGGTCCCGAGAATGACGTGTTTGCGAAGTGCGCGTGGCAGATGGGTGGATCAGCGATAGTCGAACAGGGTCATAAATCCAAAATCCATGTGAAGCTGCTGGTGGCAGTGGAACAGAGTGCGGCCGGGATTGTCGGCGACAAAATCGACTTCGGCTTCCTGGTAGCCGCCGAGCATGACAAGGTCTTTTAAGATGCCAGCGGTGGGTTTGCCGGCCAGGCGCGTTATCTCAAAGCTGTGGCGATGAAGGTGGATGGGATGGATATCGTCGCTGGCGTTGCGCATGCGCAGCCGGTAGCGTTTGCCTTCCTTGAGATGAAATGCGCCAGGAGCCACTTCGTAGGTCACGGGGAAGGCGACGCCGTTGATGGACCAGCGATTGAAACCTTCCACGGCCGCGTTGTCCTTGGCGAAAGTCATTTCGAATGTTTCATCGGGAGAAGCGGCAGACGCGGCGGGCTTTGCGAAGCGCGCATAGTTCCATTTGAAGGCACTCGGCGCGAGCCACACTGGTTTGCCGGTGCGGCCGGAATACTCGACCACGATGCCCATGCCGTGGCGGCGGTCGTCGTCAGCCAGATCGCCCAAAATCCAAATGCCGGGACGATTCATTTCGACCATTGCGGAAATGCGTTCAGCGGTGCCCAGCCAAAGCACCGGGACGCGCACAGGATTCGGGACAGGATTTCCGTCGAGTGCCAGTACTTGAAACAAGTGCCCCGGGAGGGCGAGGCTGCGAATTTCGGTGGCACTGCCATTCAGGATGTGAAAGAGCACGCGTTGGCCCTGCTTCACGCGAATGGGTTCGCCGTGTCCAAGCATGCGGCCATTGATTGTGAACGAGGCGTAGCCAACTTCGTAGCCGCGCGGCGTATCCTTAGCGAGCGAAGCCTTCATGGCAGACTCGCCCGCCTCTTCGAGATCTTTCACGCGAGTGGAGGGGGCAAGGAAATTCTGGGGCATGTCGCCGCCGCGGCTGAGGGTGGGCTCAAATTCCTTCAGGACCAGAAAGACCTCTTGATCGAAACGCCCGGGCTCATCTTTCGGATCAATGAACACCGGACCGACTTGACCTGAGTATTGCCCCGCAGCAAGGTCGGCGCCGGCGCGATTGTGGGTGTGATAGAGGCGAAGGCCCGATGGATTCGGAGTGAAGGAAAGGCGGCGCATACCGTGAGCGGGGACGGGAGGAGTGCCTTCTTCGGCGGCTCCATCCACATCGGTGGAAACGCGCTGCCCATGCCAGTGCAATTGTTCGGGAGTGTCGGTGTCGTTGAAGACGTCGACGATCGTGGGGCTGCCTTCCTTGAACCGGAGGAGCGGTCCGGGGAACTGACCGTTGTATGTGACCGTGGAGAGGATGCGCTTCGGCGCGATTTCGATTGGGGCAGCCTTGATGTGTAGCGTGTAGTCAGCGGTTTCGGCGGGCGCTACAACCGAGCAAGACCGTAGGCTGGAATTAGGAGCAGAGAGGAAAAGAGCCGCACTGGCCCCGCCGGTTGTCTGCAAGAACTGGCGCCTCGAAACGCGATCCGTCATTCCCTTTCTCCTGAAAGGTGCCGGCGCGACAATCGCGCGTCGAACGACCAAGTGCCGGCGCCGCACGGCGATCAAGATCACATCCTTTCTCATGCTGGGGGTTACTGTAAATAGGATGATTCCAGGATGTATGAGATTCTGAAGATTGGTGGGGGAAGACCCGAAGGATGCGGGACCTTTGAGCCTCGCTCGCGAGGAGACCTCGCCATGATCGCCCCGCTGCGAGCCGAAAAGGCGCGGCTCTCCGGTCCGGATGACGATTCGAGAGAAGCAAAAACGCGGACCGCCGAGGCTAGACGGCGATAGTGAAGGAGCCGTCGGCGGCAACGTATCCGTACGCCATGCGCGGAGTGTTGAAGGCGAAACCGGGTGTTCCATTTTTGCCCAGCACGATCAGCCCCCCTGTACCTTTACCGCGCTTCGCCAAAAGCTCCACGGCGGCTTGTGCTGCTCGCGTGGGTGTAGAACCTGCTGGGCGAAGAAAGTCTGCTGCCGTTTTTGCCATCACGATTTTCATGATGGCTTCGCCGAAGCCCGTGGAGGAGACACCACCAGTGTCAGAGTCGGCATAGCAACCACAACCGATCAGCGGAGAATCGCCGACGCGGCCGGGAAGCTTGCAGCACGTCCCACCGGTGGAAGTGCCCGCAACGAGATTGCCGTACTGATCCAGAGCGACAGCGCCGACGGTGCCCTGCTCATGGCCGCGATGGTGTTCAGACGCGTGTGAGTCTTTTCGGCAGTGCAGCCAGGCCTCACTCTCGGCGGGAGAGATGAGTTCGTTGGGATCGCAAAGTGGGACACCGTGATCGGCAGCGAAGTCCTCGGCGCCTTCCGAAATAAGCATCATGTGCGGGCACTTTTCAAGCACAACGCGTGCCGCACGAATGGGATTTTTCACGCGGCGCAGACCGGCGACCGACCCTGCCCGCAGAGTGGCAGCGTCCATGACGATCGCGTCGCACTCAACGTGGCCATCGAGGTTCAAGTGCGAACCGAAGCCGGCGTCGAAGACGGGATCGTCTTCCAGGACGATGATCGCGGCCTCAATGGCATCGAGAGCAGAGCCGCCTTTCGAGAGCACGGCCCAACCGGCGTGCAGAGCGCTCTGACAGCCGGTATTGCAGGCGATGACAGCGTCATCGGGAATATCCCAGGCGCCGCCATGAACAATGAGCGAGGGTCGCATGAGGAAAAGATATCAGATATCAGCGATCAGTTTTCGGGCAACACGAGGTTCTAATTGCAAAAATGTGACCTCTGGCATGAAAGACAGCGCTACACGGAAGACAAAAACAGCCGATATGATTCGCGCCGCTGACTCGTGATTCACAGGGCAAGGAGACTGCGGCCCAGGAGGGGGTTAGCGTCTTAACTGTAGCGCTAGCTTTTATGTTAGCCATGGGTTGCGAAAGCAGTCCCACTTTACACCGGCGTGACAGGGCGCCGACGAATCAAACGAAGAAATCGAGGAGGAACAGGAAGACGCCGAGGAAAAGAAGAGCGGCGCCCCAGGAAAAGCGCCGCTGCGGAAGTTTTGTGACCGATTGAAACACGGTGGAAGGAACGACGCGAAGACGCGACTGGCCACGAGGTTCATAGAAAGGGCCTGAGGGTACATAGCGCGAAAGACTTCTACGCAGGACCGAGAATTCGTTTTCCATCCAATAGGAAAGCTCTTCGCGGTGGCGCCAAAGATAGACGGCCCCCACGACAAATACAAAGTACCCGAGAAACGTTAAAAGGCCGAGAGCCGGTCCTGAACCCCAATAAAACATTGCACCTCTCCGCGGGCTGAGCGGAAGGAATTAAGCTTCTTCGTGAATCGTCACCAGGCGCACAACCTCAAATTCTTTTTGTCCATTAGGCGTAGCGACCTGTACTTCATCGCCGACTTTGCGGTTCAGCAAAGCGCGGCCGATGGGAGAAGTCGTAGAGATGAGTCCTTTTTCCGCGTCGGCCTCTTCCGTGCTCACGAGCTTGTACTCGACCTCGATGCTACGCTGCGTGTCGAGCACCACGATGCGGGAACCGTAGCCGGCTCGGTCCTTAGGAATATTGGTTAGATTCAGCATTCCAAGATCGCCCATGCGCTTCTTGAGCTGCCCGATTTTTGCGTTCACGTATCCCTGGCGTTCCTTCGCGAACTTGTACTCGGCATTCTCCGAAAGGTCGCCATGCGCGCGTGCCACGGCGATCTCCTTGGGGAGTTCCACACTGAGTTCGTGCTCCAGCGAATCGATTTCCTGCTGGAGCTTTTTCCTAATTGCCGCAAGAGGGTCAGACATAATTTTCCGCTATAAAGAAAAATGACGCGGAGTCCAGCCTGGCCGGACTCCGCGTGCTCTTATTATAGGGGGTAGAGAAATAAAGGGACAAGAGGAGAACAGATTCGGAACGGGTCGGGAAACCGTGGGACTTCGCCCGTTTGCCAAGTGGTTGATAATACATATACTTACAGACGCAGCGGTGGGCTAACGCACTTGCAGTTCCACGCTTTGCGTGGCCGTCTTCCCGGAAATATCGGCAATCGTCAGCGTGTACATCGTGGTTTTCTTGGGGGCCAGATCCACGCAGCGGGAATGCGAAGGCCACACTTGGCCCTCGGGAGGATCGAGCGTGACGGTCTTCGCGTTGGCGACATCGTAGCAAAGCTGCGCTTTTTCGCCGCGATGAATCTGAGCGGGAGAAACGTAAAGAGAACGTATGGCCAGATCCGATCCGCCCAGTTGCTCGACGGCTCGGCGATCTTCCTCGCGCCGCTGTTCGGCTTTTTGGGCGGCATCGCGGCGTTCGAAATCGCGATTTGACTCGTAGCGGGTCAGCAGAACGAAGCCGACGTAAATCACCACGCATACTAGAATCGCTCCTGAATAAACGTACGGATTTTTCCACGGTGATTTGTGGGAGTCTTGAGGAACCGCATTTGTAGGAAGCGCCACCATCAAATGATGCCCGAGAAGTGCCGAGCGGGCCATAGGGTAAAAACCGGAGCCTCAATCAAACGTGAAGAGTACCGGGAGAACGTCGCCGGATTTCCCGAGAATGCAATCATCAAAAATGGCACTGTTTGCCGGAGCTTCCGGGCCGACATAGAAGGTTCTGGCGCGAGCGGCGACTTGAGAAGCGAAACTTGCCGCGGGCTCAATAATGCCCGAAGTGCCGATCGCCGCGAACAGGGTACATTGGCGGAGCGCTTCGAAAATGTGGTCGAGATGGAAGGGAGTTTCGCCGAACCAGCAGATGTGCGGGCGAATGAGTGCGCCGCAAGAACAACGTGGCAGATCCGCGGGTGATTCGTAGAGATTGGCGTCGTTAAAGGGCGCGTGGCAGGAATCGCAGCGACTTTTGAACAGTTCGCCATGCATATGGAGAACACGTTGGGAGCCGGCAAGCTCGTGAAGATTGTCGACATTCTGAGTACAGAGGAAGAGGCGGTCGTGAATGGTCCGTTCAAGGGCGGCGAGGGCGAAGTGTCCGGAATTGGGCTTGGCCTCGGAGGCGGCGCGACGGCGCATGGAATAGAAATCCCAGACCAGGCGCGGATCGCGGCGCCAAGCATAAGGAGAGGCGACTTCCTCGATGCGATATTTCCGCCACAGGCCGCCCGCCTCGCGAAATGTGGCAATGCCGCTCTCCGCGCTGATGCCAGCGCCGGTAAGAATGAAAAGCCGGTCGAAAGGAGCGATAGAAATTGTTGCCATGAAGTTTCTGCGAGCTAGAGATTTTTTTGCCAGAACACGCGCATGGTGCGGTAGAGATGGATGGTCGCAGGGCGATCGGCAATGCCGTGCTTGCGCATGGGGTAGACCATTGCTTCGAAGAGAATGTCGTGAGCGATGAGTTCGTTGGCGAAGGCCTGTTCGTTCTGCGGATGCACATTGTCGTCGTACGTGCCATAGACAATCAGCAAATGGCCGGAGAGGTCGCCCGCGTGTTTGACGAGCGAGATGCGATCGTAGGCTTCGCCGTTAGTGGAAGGCAGCTTCATGAGAGATTCGGCCCACTTGGAATCGTAGTAGTGCCAGTCGGTGACGGGAGCAACGGAAATACCAGCCTTGATTTCCTTTGAGCGGGTCATGATGTTCAGGGTCATCGTGCCTCCGCCGCTCCAGCCCCACACGCCGAAGCGCGAGGGATCGACCCACCGCTGGGACTTGAACCAACGAATGCCGGCGACCAGATCGTCGGTCTCTGAAGCAGTGGGATTGGCGGGAATGGTGTTCTCCAGTTTCTTGCTGATGGCTGTTGCGGCGCGATTATCGATGGTTATGAGAATGAATCCGTCCTGCAGCAGCAATTGATCGGCAAGCAGATCGCCGGTAGTCCAGGAGTCGAGGACGGAAGGCGCGGAAGGGCCCCCGTACACGTAAAGAATCACGGGATATTTGCGCGCGGGATCGAAATTGGCGGGTTTGAGGATTTCCGCGGGCATGGCAAAGCCGTCGGCAGCAGGGACGGTAAGAAATTCGGGATACTGAATTCCTGCGGGAAGCAGTTCCGGGCGAGGCGCAGCAAGAGTCTGCAGAAGCTTGCCGTCAGCGGTGTGGAGTCGCAGCGCGGGAAGCGTGCGAGCGTTAGAAACATTGTCGACATAGAATTTGGCGTTGGGCGACATGGAAATGCCGTGCGTTCCGGATTCGGATGACAGGCGAGTGAGACCAGAGCCGTCGAGCTTGATGCGGTAGAAATGGCGCTGGATGGAAGAATCTTTGAGAGCAGTGAAGTAGATCCAGTCGTTCTGGTGGTCGATGCCGACAATGGCCTGGCGAACCCAAAACGCAACGCCGCCGGAAGAAGCGACAGCCCAGTCGCCCGAAGTGATTTTATTGACCAGCGTACCGTCCATGTTGAAGCGATAAAGATGCATGAAGCCATCACGCTCAGAGGCCCACAGGAAGTGCTTGCCGCCGGGAAGGAAGAACAGGTCGTCAGTGACATTGACCCAGTAGGCGTCGTTTTCGGTGAGGATCAGCTTCGTTTCCCAAGTCTTGACATTGGCAAAGAACAAATAGCTTTCGGTTTGCGGCCGCGTCATGGTTTGCACGCTGACACGCTGTGAATCCGGCAGCCACTTCACGCGCAAAATCCATTCGAAGGGCTTCTCGCTGAGATTGATCCAATGCGTTTCCGGAGAAGCTATGTTCAAGATGCCGACGCGCACCCGAGGATTTTGGTCACCGGCCTTGGGATAGCGTTGACGGATGATGCGTTCGTGGACGGGCTGGAAATCGACAAAAGTGCTTTCGGCAACGCCGGTTTCGTCCGTCTGGAGGTACGCGATCGAGCGGGAATCTGGAGACCACCAGTAGCCGGTGTCGCGACGCCCGAAAATTTCTTCCCAGTAAACCCAGGACAGCGTGCCGTTCAGGAGTTGGTCGGAACCGTCGGAGGTTAAACGGGATTCCTTCTTTGCGGCAACGTCGAAAAGGTAGAGATCGTTGGAACGCACAAAGGCAAGAAAATGGCCGTCCGGCGAAAACTCCACATCTTTTTCTTCGGCGGGGGTGTTGGTGACACGAAAGAAGCTGGAAGAAGGAAGATCGAGAAGAAAGATATCGCCGTGAAATAGAAAGATGGCCTGGTGTCCGGTGGCATCGAAAGCCTCCGGCCACGGGAGCGCCTGCTGGACCTCGGCGGCGGTGTCGACAGCGATGAGCGAGGCAACAGCTTTGTGCATGTCGAGAATGGGACGGCGCTCGCCCGTTGCGGGATCGAGACGCTCGTAAGTGCGCTGCGTTTCCGGTTGACGAACGTCGTAGAGAATTGCGGAGTTGTCCGCGAGCCACGTGAACTGCGGGACTTCGGCGAGTCGTTCACCGGCGTCACTGAATATCCACTCGCTGGTGAGGCTGGGGGGCGCTGTTTGAGCGAGCGTGGGAGAAAGGGTGACCGAGACTAGGAAAATCAGAACGAGGAACAAAACAGCTGGGCGAAAGTCCTTCAGCAACTGAAGTCTCCTTGTATGAAACACGAACAGGATGCGGCAACGCTTCCGACGAGGATGCAAAACCCAAACGGAGCGTATCCAAGAAGAGCCGAGGAATCAAGGTGAGAGCATGAAAGCCAGCGCTACATGTAAGGTTATTTCTTCCTTCTTCGAGGTAGGCTAGCTTTCATGCTAGCCCTGGGTCGTTACGCGAGCGCGGACGCGAACACGGAATTTGCTTTTCAGGAAAACGCGGCCGGCATCAAGCGCGACTGATATAACGGAAACCGCGCCCCTGCGGATGAAATAGAATTCATTGGCCGGATCGCCTTGTGTGAACATAACGTGTTTCTCGGGGAACAGGACGTTCTTAACGCGTCCGGTGATGAAGTCTAGCTGTTCGTCCGAACAGTCCGTGGGGAAAGGGATGTTCCTTAATCACTAATTCCAGTGTCTCAATCATGATAATCGTCTGCTTAACCCGCAAATTCGCAATGTTGGCGTGACACCGCACCGGGCCTCGACATGATCCTCGGCCGGTATGACTCATTCCTTAAAGGCGCGGCGACCGGCGCTTCGGCGTAGTCGCGCCTCCACAAAAGTTCTATTCTCCACGACACTGTCTCGAGACAGCCCAGGCGGCTGCCAGGGGGGCGACGGTGTGTCATTTTTGGTTGACGGGCGAAATCGCCAAGGCTACAGTCGAGACCATTGAATCGTTTTAATTAGGGGCATTCGGCTTGAATTTGCGTTAGGCACTCGTTGAGGACTGGCCGTGCTAATGATCCGGCAAGATCGCAATCGCACCATTTCACTTGCTTCTCGCTCCTGCAAACAGGGCAGACACGGCCAAACTGTACCTTGTCTCGTGCCTGCGGCGCTGTTCCTGTTCCTCGTAGGTTTTGCGGGCAGCGCACAGGCGCAAAACATTGTCGTGGACGCCACGCCAAGCCATGTCACGAACACCATTCGTCCTACCGAAGCGCTGGGCGCGGGGATTGACCGCATACCTTACGGCGCCGCGGACAAACTGTTCGTCGATTCGACGGTGGGGCAAGTGCTCGCCGCAGGCTGGCAAACGGTCACGTACCGCCAGAATACCGAGCTGCACATGGAGGCGTGGCACTGGAACCCGCAAGGAACGTGGAGCGATCCGGCCGGGAAAGGATACTTCACGGGGAGCGCATCACCCGGAGCCGAGCTGATTCGACATTCGTACGGCTATCCGTTGCCGCATCGCGGGGTGACGCGCGACGACGGCACCGACACGGAAGGCTATTCGCGGCTGACCGATGGCGATGCGAATACCTATTGGAAAAGCAATCCGTATTTGTCCGCCACATTTACCGGCGAGAGTGACGCGCTTCACCCCCAATGGGTGATCGTCGATCTTGCGAACCGGCATGAAGTGGATGCCATCCGTATCGAGTGGGTGGAGCCTTACGCGGTTCGTTATGTGGTGCAATATTTCACCGGCGGCGATCCCCTCAAAAAGCCCACTGAGGGTGTGTGGCAAACATTTCCCGGAGGAATTGTCACCGAGGGGAAGGGCGGGGCGGCTGTACTGCAACTGGCGAGCGCGCCGATTGCCGTGCAACACCTGCGCATCCTGATGACGCAATCCTCGAACACGTGTGACACACACGGGAGTGGTGACAAACGGAATTGCCTGGGTTATGCGATTCGCGAACTGTACATCGGCACTACGACCGCCGACGGAAAATTTCACGACCTGGTCCGCCACACTCCCGACCAGGATCAGACCATGACGTACTGCTCCTCCGTCGATCCATGGCATGAGCCGAAGGATCTGGACGAAAAAGCCGGCGACCAGGTGGGCTTCGACCTTTTCTATACCGGCGGCTACACCCGCGGACTTCCCGCCATGATTCCCATCGCCATGATTTACGGCACGCCGGAGGACGCGGCGGCGGAAATCGCGTACATCGAGAAGCGTGGATATCCCATTTCGCATGTGGAAATGGGGGAGGAGCCCGACGGACACTTCATGCCACCGGAAGATTATGCCGCCATGTACATACAATTCGCGGCTGCATTGCACCGCGTTGATCCGAAACTGAAATTAGGGGGGCCGATTTTCACTGGCGTCAACAAAGACATCGAGACGTGGCCCGATGCGCAGGGGCGCACGTCGTGGACGCGCCGGTTCATCGATTACCTGCAGAGCCACGGAAAGAGCGGCGAGCTGGCGTTCTTTTCCTTCGAGCACTATCCCATGGAACCGGGAAAAATTCAGTGGAGCAACCTGTATCACGAGGCTGAGCTGGTGACGCACATCATGAAAGTTTGGCGCGAGGATGGCGTGCCGGAAAGTGTTCCGCTGTTGATCACCGAGTCCAATCTTTCCTGGGTCAGTTCGGAAGCGTTCGTGGACATCTGGGGAGGGCTGTGGCTTGCGGACTATATCGGCGCGTTTTTGAATGGCGGCGGCCGGGCGGCCTACTATTTCCACTATTTGCCGTTGGGGATTCATCGCGGCGCCAATGGTTCCATGGGTACCTTTGGCATGTTTTCGACTGATGCTAATCTCCAGATCAGGCAGCCACTGTCGCAATTTTTCGCCAGCCAGTTGATCAATACGGAGTG
>Ga0126369_10001018_pt1 | contig 19094 bp, 18 predicted proteins | sample PanSoiMetaPlot_1_FD_109646 | JGI IMG/M metagenome (GOLD analysis project Ga0126369, IMG submission 109646) | Tropical forest soil microbial communities from Panama - MetaG Plot_1 | ecosystem: Environmental > Terrestrial > Soil > Tropical forest > Bulk soil | place: Panama | collected 2016-02-17 | reverse complement strand
GCTTTTTTTGGGTGAGCTGAAAGCCGGCGATCGGTTTGCCAAACTGGATCCTGGAAAGGGCGTACTCGCGAGCGCCTTCAAAACAGGCGATCGCCGCGCCAGTCACGCCAAAAGCGATCCCAAACCGCGCATTGTTCAGGCAGGAGAGCGGGCCGCGAAGCCCACTGACCTTGGGCAGCATGTTGCGGGCGGGGACCCGAACATCCTGAAGGCTCAGCTCAGAGGTGAACGAGGCCCGAAGCGAGAATTTGCCGGGAATCTCCGACGCGCGGTAACCGGGCGTGCCCTTCTCCACGAGAAAGCCGCGAATGGACTCCGGGCTGTTGCTGTCGGTCTTCGCCCATACCAGCGCTACGTCGGCTACCGTCCCATTGGTAATCCACATCTTGGTTCCATTGAGGACGTAGCTGTCCCCGTCCTTGCGCGCGATGGTGCGCATCCCACCCGGATCCGAACCAAAATCAGGTTCGGTCAAGCCAAAGCAGCCGATCAACTTGCCTCTGGCCATCGCGGGTAGAAACCGCTCCTTTTGCTCATCGCTGCCAAAGCTGTGGATCGGGTACATCACCAACGAGCCTTGAACCGACGCAAAAGAGCGAAGGCCCGAATCGCCGCGCTCCAATTCTTGCAAGATCAGTCCATAAGCGACATTGCCCATCCCCGCGCAGCCATAGCCTTGAAGGTTGGCTCCGAAAATTCCCATCTCCGCCAACTTGGGCACCAGCTCCAGCGGAAAGGTAGCGTTGCGAAAGTGGATTCCGACGCGGGGCAGATACTCGCGGTCGATGAACTCCCCGACCAGATTGCGCGCTGCTCGCTCCTCGTCGGACAGCAGGTCATCAATTCGGTAGAGGTCCGTAATTGGAGCACGAGACATGGCTACCTCCAAAGTGGCGGCCTTGTAGCTCCCGAGCTATGGCCAGTCAAACCAACAGCTAGCTTGAGCAAGGGAGGGCCCAATGACGATTCGAAGCGGTATCAAGCGAGCCATCCATCCACTCGGTTGGTCTCGTCCGCGAGGATATAGCAACGGGTGGCTCGCCAGTGGACCCGTCCTTTTCATCGCCGGGCAAATCGGATGGGATCCCCGCTCGAATTCGTCCAAACTTCCGAAAGTCTTCGCCGAGCAATTCGAGCAGGCTCTACTGAACGTATTGGCGGTGGTTCGGGAAGCGGGCGGTCGACCCGAGGATCTGGTTCGCCTCACCATCTACGTCAGCGAGGTCAAAGAGTACCAAGGGGCTGCCAAGAAGTTGGCCGGCATCTGGGTCCGGCATATGGGACGGCACTACCCGGCGATGACGCTGGTCGAGGTGTCGCGCCTGCTGGAGAGCTCGGCGCAGGTGGAGCTCGAGGGCACCGCCATCCTGGGGCGCTCGAAGGGCGCGTAGCCAACCCGAAGGTGATAGAAGGCCCGCCTACCATGCGGACCCCTTCTTCTTTTCTCTTCGAAACGCGAGAACGGGTAGGGACCATCACCCTCAACCGACCCGATCGTTTGAACGCGTTGACCTTCGAGGTCTACCGAGAGCTGTGCGACTTCTTCTGGGCACTTGAAGGCGACAGCTCGGTGGCGGCCGTGGTTGTCACCGGAGCGGGCCGAGGGTTTTGTTCCGGGGGGGACGTGGAATCCATCATTGGTCCGCTGCTTTCGCGCAACACCGCGGGGCTTTTGGAATTCACGCGCATGACTTGCGAGTTGATTCGAAGCATGCGCGCCCTGCGCAAGCCGATCATCGCCGCAATCAACGGCACCGCCGCTGGCGCCGGGGCGGTGATAGCGCTCGCCTCGGACCTGCGGGTCGCCTCGGAAGCCGCGAGAATTCATTTTCTCTTCGTCAAGGTGGGGCTCAGCGGAGCCGACATGGGCGCTGGCTATCTGCTGCCGAAGTTGGTTGGTCTGGGGCGAGCCAGCGAGCTGCTGTTGTTCGGGGACGGCATCGATGCAGCCACCGCCGAGCGCTACGGACTCTTCAACAAAGTCGTCCCAGCAGCCAGTGCCCTTCCGGAAGCATTTGCCTGGGCCAAGCGGCTGGCGGAGGGCCCTGGCTTCGCTTTGGGGATGACCAAGGAGTTACTCAACGCGGAACTTGGGTTGGGGTTGGACGACGCCCTCGAAAGCGAGGCGCGGGGCCAGGCCCTTTGCATGCAAACAGAGGATTTTCGCGAGGCGCATGCCGCCTTTGTCGAAAAGCGGTCTCCGCACTTCAAGGGCCGGTGAGAACAGATGGACACCGGCCTTCTCGAGCCCCGCCATCGCGCCCTCGCGGCCAAGATTCGCGAGGCGGTGCTTCGCCTAGAGCCGACCGCGCTCTCGAGCTCCGACCGCGAGCTGGCGCGTGTGCTCGCTGAACTGGGCGTCTACCGGTATCTGGTACCCTCGCGCTACGGCGGCGCGGATGAAGCGGTGGAGGTTCGGACCATCTGCGTGCTTCGAGAGGAAATCGCCTACCGCAGCGCCAGAGCCGATTCGATCTTCGGCGTTCAAGGCCTCGGCAGCCATCCGGTTTTGCTCGGGGGCAGCGATGCTCAGAAGCAGCATTTGCTGCCCGCCCTGGTGGACGGCAGCGCGCTGTGCGCGTTTGCGCTCACCGAGCCTGATGCCGGCTCGGACGTCCTCGCGCTCTCGTGCAGCGCGCATCGCCTAAGTGGTGAATACGTCCTGAGTGGCACGAAGCGATTCATTTCGAATGCCGGCATCGCCACCCATTACGCCTTGTTTGCTCGCACCGGTCCCGGCAACAAGGGAATCTCCGCCTTCTTGGTTCCGCACGATGCGCCCGGTCTGACGGTCAAGACGGACCTCGAGCTGCTCTCGGAGCACCCGATCGGCGAATTGGAGCTGCGCGAATGCCGGGTGCCCACCAGCGCGCTGATCGGCTCCGAAGGACAGGGGCTCGGACTCGCGTTGGGCACGCTCGAGATATTTCGCGCCACTGTCGGGGCGGCGGCCGTGGGGATGGCCAAAAGGGCCCTGGACGAGGCTCTCAACTACGCGCAAGCCCGCCAACAGTTTGGAGCGCCCTTGGCAAAGCTCCAGGGCGTGCAGTTTCTCCTCGCGGAAAGCGCCGCCGAATTGGAGGCGGCCGTCTTGCTGGTGCATCGCGCCGCGGCGGCCAGGGACCAGGGAGCGGAGCGCGTCGGCTTTGAATCTTCGGTGGCGAAGTACTTCGCCACCGAGGCAGCGCAACGAATCATCGACCGCTGCCTACAGATTCACGGAGGAAACGGGCTGATCAAGGGCAGTCCCGTGGAACGGCTGTATCGCGACATTCGAGGGCTGCGGATCTACGAAGGGGCTTCCGAAGTGCAAAAGGTGGTGATTGCCCGGCACTTGCTGAACTCGGCCGGCACGCCGTCCAAGCCTTGAACGCGTCGGGCAATCTGCGCATCGCGGCGGTAACCGGGCTCCTCGGCGGATTGTCCGCGGCCGGGCTGTATCTTCTGGTGAGCGCGACGCGAGCGATCTTCTTCCCGGCGCCTTGCGCCCCGGGAGACTCGGGCTGTGCGTTGGAACGGGAGATCGCGCTTCACTTGGCGCGACGGCAGACGTTGGCGGGCGGCGCGCTGCTGCTGTTGGCCCTTGCCCTTTTCGTTCGGTTCAGGGCGAAATTGCTCGCCGGCTTCAAGGGAAATGGAGGACACGCGAGATGAACGGGCCGCTCGATCCGCATGCTCTTCCGGAGCAGCTCAATCTCTCGGAGGTGTTTCTCTACCGGCAGCTTTCCACCCGCGGCAGCTCCACTGCGCTCCACACCACCGGTGGACCGGTGAGCTACGCTGAGCTGGCGAACCAGGCTTCGCGGGCGGCCGCCGTTTTCCGGGGCCTTGGCCTGGAGATGGAGCAGAGGGTCTTGCTGATGTTGCCCGACGTTCCCGAATTCGCATCGGCTTGGTTCGGAGTTTCGCGGGCCGGCGGGGTGGTGGCGGCCGTCAACCCCGAGCAGAACCGCGAACAGATCGCGTACTACCTCAACTACACGCGCGCCAAGATCCTGGTGGTGCATCGCGGCGCATCAGAGGCGGTCGAATCGGTGCGCTCCGCCTGCCCCTTTCTCAAGCACATCCTCGTGGTAGGCGGCACCGCGGGACGAAACCTCTCCTACGAGCGCGAACTGCAAGCTGCGCGTCCGGAGGAGCACGGGGCCGCGACCCATCGCGACGACCCCGCGGTCTGGCTGTTTACCTCAGGCTCCACCGGATTCCCCAAAGCAGCCGTCCACAGGCAGCGAGACTTCGTCTTCAATGCCCTATGCTACGGATTGCCTATCGTCGGTTACCGACAGGACGACATCGGGGTCTCCGTTCCAAAGCTCGCGTTTGGATACGCCCTCGGTACCAACCTGCTCTTCCCGCTGATGGCCGGTGGATCCGCGGTGTTGTTCCCTGAAAAGAGCACCGCGGAACAGCTTTGCATGCTGATTCAGCGATTTCGCCCAACGGTCTTGACTTCGGTGCCCACGGCTATCAACGCCATGGTGAGCTGCCCCGATGCCACCTCGGTCGATTTCTCTTCGCTACGAGTGTGCATCAGCGCGGGCGAGGCGCTGCCACCGGAGGTCTACGAGCGCTGGAAGCGCCTAACCGGGGTGGAGATCCTTGACGGCATCGGCTCCGCAGAGATGTTCCACATCTTCATTACCAACCGACTCGGCGACGTTAAGCTGGGCTCGCTGGGAAAGGTCGTGGACGGTTACGAGGCGAAAATTTGCGACGATTCCGGGAACGAGCTGCCTCGGGACGAGGTCGGCACGCTTTGGATCCGTGGCGGTTCCACCGCCTTGGAATACTGGCAGCAGCGTGAAAAGAGCTGCCAGACGTTTCGCGGCGATTGGTGCGTATCGGCGGACAAGTTCCGCCAAGACGTGCAGGGCTACTTTTGGTTCTGTGGCCGCTCCGATGACATGCTCAAGGTGAGCGGCAAGTGGTTGTCACCGTTGGAGGTGGAGAACGCTCTTCTCTCCCACGCGGCAGTGCGAGAAGCGGCGGTGATCGCCTTCAAGGATGCCGACGGCCTCGAAAAGCCCATGGCCTTCGTAGTGCTTGCGGCCGGGTACCAAGCCGGGGAGGAGCTGGCGGAGCAAATCAAAGCGCACGTCCGGGCTCGACTGGCGGCTTACAAGGCTCCGCGGCAGATTCAGTTCTTGGCCGCGCTTCCCAAAAGCGACCGCGGCAAGGTGCTCAAGTCGCAATTGCGAGGCTAACGATGGCACCCAAGGCGACGGACATCCCCGTATATGCGAGCGCCCTGGCGTGGACCGAATTGAAAGAGCTCACTTCGGCAGCCGCGCTGGCCCTGTTGCCTATAGGTTCTACCGAAGCCCACGGACCTCATTTGCCGCTGAACGTGGACGTGCTGGTGGCGGAAGAAGTTTGCCGGCGAGTGGCCATCCGATTGCATCGCCGAGGACAGCGCGCGGTCATCTTCCCACCGGTCAGCTATGGGCTGACGGATTTCGCGGCGGACTTCTGCGGAACCGTCAGCATTGGTAGAGAGGCACTGCTGCCGTTCCTGGTGGAAGTGATCGCCGGTATCGCGCGCACTGGCTTTGGCCGGATCGGCGCCATCAACCACCATCTTGAGCCTGCGCACTTTCGAGTCGTCCACCAGGCCGCGAAAATCGCCGCCGAGAAAACCAACGCTATCGTGATCGTTCCGGATCATCGCCGGCCGCCGCTCGCGCCGACGCTTGGGGAAGAATTCGTCAGCGGCGGCAGCCACGCTGGTTGGTACGAGACCAGCCTAATGCTCGCTTGTGCACCCCACCTGGTTCGGGACGATGTGCGCAGGATGCTGCCGGATCTGCCCGTCAACTTGCCCGCGGCTATCAAGGGCGGGGCCAAGCGCTTTTCCGAATGCGGCGGGGACCGGGCGTATTTCGGATCCCCAGCCACCGCGTCAGCAGCCGAAGGAAATCACTTGTTGGAACTTCTCGCCCAGGCAGCCGAAGTCGCTCTGCTGCCTACCCCCTGAAAGCCTACTGCAAAGTACCTATCGCAAACGCTTATTGCTTCGTGATAGGCGTGCTAATTATAGTCCGCAACTTCAAGAGGACTGCTTATGCAGTTGGAATCGTTGAAGATGTTCTGCGACGTGGTGGAAACAGGTTCGTTCTCCCGAGCCGCCCAGTTGAACCACGTCACGCAATCGGCGGTGAGCCAGCAGATTCGAGCGCTTGAAAACCGCTATGAACAAAAGCTTCTTTCGCGCAGCGCTCGACAGGTAACCCCCACGCCGGCGGGCGAGCGCCTGTTTCGGGGGTGCAAGGAGATCCTCGCTCGCTTTGGAGAAGTCGAGCGCGAGATTCGCGAGCAAGCGACCGAAGTCGCAGGTACCACCACCGTCTCCACCATCTACTCGGTCGGGCTCCACGAGCTGCAGAACGTCCAGCGAGCCCTGCTGAAGAGCCATCCCAAGGTCAACATGCGCCTGAACTACCGGCGCAGCGATCAAGTGTACGACGACGTCATACTCGGCGCGGCGGAGATTGGTCTGGTGGCATATCCGCAGCCCCGGGCAGGCGTCGACATCCTTCCGTTTCGCGATGACAAACTGGCGGTGATTTCCGCTCCCAACCATTCCTTTGCGAGCAAAGCCAAAGTCTCGCTCGCCGCGCTCTCCGGCAGTCCGTTCATCGCCTTCGACCGCGAAGCCCCGACCCGCAAGGCGATCGACCGACTGTTCCGCGAGCGCGGGCTGGAAATAAATCCGATCATGGAGATGGACAACGTCGAGACCATTAAGCGTGCCGTGGAAATGGGCTTAGGTGTGGCAGTACTGCCGGTGGCCACCGCCCAGCACGAAATCACCGAAGGCACCTTGGTGGCGAAGCCCTTCGCGGAGGGCAATTTTTCCCGGCCGATCGGGATTCTGATTCGAAAGGGAAAGTACCTCGACCGCGCTTCCCAGGCTGTCTTGGATGCCTTCAAGGCCGCGGCGACCCAGGAGGAGGACGTTCAGTAGAGCCTGCGAAGGCGAGCGACGAAAAACCCATCCAGCCCTTCGGGTCCGGGAAGCGTTCGCAGAAAACCCTGAAGCAGAGGTAGCCGGTCCGCAGCCGCCGAAATTTCCGCGGTGAATTCGGGATGCGAGCGAAAGAACATCTCGATGACGTCTTGGCCTTCTTCGGGATCGCTGCTGCAGACCGAATAGACCAGAAGCCCTCCTGGAGCGACCTGCGATTGGCAATTCTCGAGAATTTTCAGCTGAAGCGTCGAGAGCCGGCGGATGTCCTTTTCCTCGAGGCGGTAGCGAAGCTCCGGGTGACGGCGCAAGGTGCCCAGGCCTGAACAAGGTGCGTCGACCAGGACTCCTTCAAATGGTTTCCACTGTTGGGGAAAGGGCGTGGTGGCATCGTGCACTTGGGTGCGAATCCGCTCGGAAACCCCCAGTCGCTTGGCCTCCGCTTCCAATTTGAGGAGCTTGGTTCGCCGATTGTCGGCGGCAACCACCTGGAGTCGCTGCGCCAGCTGAAAAGCCTTTCCGCCGGGTGCTGCGCAGGCATCGAGGACTTTTGCGCCGTCTGGAAAATCCGCGAATTCGATCACCAGCTGCGCGGCCTCGTCCTGCACTTGAAACAGGCCCTCGGCGTAACCGGGAAGCTGGTCAGGTCTTCCCTGGCCAGAAAGCAGGATGCCCTGGCCAGCATAGCGGGTAGGGGTAGCCGGAAGACCGGCCTGGTCAAAGCGCCGAAGCAACTCGTCGCGCGAAACCTTCAGCGTATTGGCGCGAACCGCGAGCGACGGAGGTTGGTTGTCGGCGACAATCATCGCCTCCGCACGGGACCGACCGAACTGGCGAAACCACCGCTCCACCAGCCAAAGAGGATGGCTCTCGCGAATCGACAGTTCCAGCTCGGGCTTTGCATCCTTGGGCAGAGGAAGAGCTTCCAGCTCAGCCAACCTCCGCAGCACCGCGTTGACGTACCCGGAGGAGCGCGCCAGCCGAAGCTGCTTGAGCGCTTCCACGGTTTCGGAGACGGCCGCGCGCCTGGGGATGCGCGAGTAGAACATCTGGTACGCGCCGATTCGAAGCGCCGCCAGCACCTGATCCTCCAGTTGGTCCAGGCGCCGGTCGACAACCTGAGCAATGGCGTAGTCCAAAGCCATTTGCCGGCGGGTGGTGCCGTAGCAAAGTTCCGTCACCAGAGCCGGATCTCGGCTGTCTTTCAACTCGTGCTCCAACAACTGGGCATCGAGCACCAGATTGAGGTACGCGTCTGTGGAGCGAACCCGAGCGAGCACTTGGATGGCGAGGGCTCGGGCGTTCATCCGCCGAACGGTCGCGTCCCCGCCTCCAACTTGTGACCGGCCAAAAACTCCCCAGCGCTCATCCTGCGCTTTCCTTCCGGCTGTACTTCCAACAGCAGGAGCGAGCCCTCGGCGCATCCCACCTCGAGGCCCCGTGGGCCTACTTGGAGAACCTCGCCGGGTGCGCCGTGCCCGAACGCCAACTCGGCGCGGTGCACCTTGAGCACTTCTCCTTTCAAGGTGGTGAACGCTCCCGGCCAGGGGTCGAAAGCGCGAATTCGACGTTCCAGCTCGACAGAGCTGCGGGTGAAGTCCAACCGGCCATCCTCCTTCTTGAGCTGGGGGGCATAGCTCACCCCTTCTGACGGCTGAGGAGCCGGCGCGCACGCTCCGCGCAAGTAAAGCGGCAGATACTGCCGGATCAGCTCCGCTCCCATGTCACCCAAAGTGCGTTCCAATGAAGAGTGAGTCTCCCCAGGCCCGATTGGCACTTCCCGACAGGCCAGCACCGGTCCGGTGTCCAACCCGGCGTCCATTTTCATCAGGCAAACGCCGGTGGTCGGCTCGCCCGCAGCGATCGCCCATTGGATCGGCGACGCTCCTCGGAACTTCGGCAGCAAAGAGGCGTGGACGTTGAGGCACCCTTGGGCGGGGACGCCAAGCATCGCCTCCGGAAGAATCTTCCCGTAGGCGGCGACGACGCAGACGTCCGGGGAAAGCTGACGAAGCCTCTCGATCAGCGTCAGATCTCGGATCTTCATCGGCTGCAAGATCGGGATGCCATGAGCCTCACCAAAGGACTTCACGGGCGGCGCCGTTGAATGTTGCCCGCGGCCCTTCGGCTTGTCGGGCTGAGTGACGCAGGTCACCACCCGCCCAACGTCCAGGCAAGCCTCGAGCACCCTCACCGCGAACTGAGGGGTACCCATGAACAAGATGCGCGGAGCCATCTCTGATGGATAACGAGCTACTTTGCGATTTCTCGCGCTCGATCGAATTGTGAGACGGACATCCCGCCCGCCGCTGGCTGGGTTGCGTGCACTGCCTTGAGAGTCGGGTTTTCCCTGGCGACCCGCCTACGCTCGCAGATTGCGAGCAGCCTTTCGAGCGCCGCGCCACCGTTCGTAGCGGAGACGAAAGCTTTAAGCTCGCTCACCGCCTGGACGATCGCGGCGGTGTCGGCCTCTTCGGTCCGGCGCAGCGAATCGACCGCTCCCCGAAATCGATCGAAAAACGCCTGCAGCTCATCATTCCGGCGGAGCGGCCGAAGCAAGGGATAGCGCCCTTCGGCGAGCGCCGAGACGTAATTGGACAGCACGTGGACCGGACCGGCGACGCGGTGCGTGATCAGGATACCGACCAGAGCCAGGGCGATGGACATCAACAGAGTAACCGCAGCGGTCAGCACCAACAGCGTGGTGGCGCTTTGTTTGACCAGTCCGCTCACCAGCTTCGGATCGGCAGCAATTCCCCCGGCTCGGGTCAACTCCTCGGCGAGGTTGCGATGCACGTCCACCTCGGCGAGGTAGGCGAGTGTGCCGAAGACGACCGAAATCAATGCGCCACAAAGCACCAGCAAGGCGGTGTACTTGAGCTGGAACCGGCGATCGATAAGATAAGTGCGTCGAGCAGGCTTCGATTGCGTCATAGCGAATAGCCTACCTCACCTTCAGCATCGGAAGAGGAGTCCGTATGCTGCTCCCGAGAATCCGAGTCGCCACCGCCGTTGCAGTTCTCTCGCTCGCCGCGTGCAAGGGCGATCCCACTACGCCTGAGCACTGGGAAAAAAAGCTTGGCAGCGCCAAGCGGCCCCGGGACAAAGCCAGGGTGCTTGAGGAGCTGCGCGAGTCTGGAAAGCTCACACCCGCGTTTACACCCATGCTCAACGCCCAGCTCGAAAAGGAGAAGCTGGCGGAGGCAAAGGCCGGCATCGCCCGGCTGCTTGGAATGCTGAAGCAACCCTCTTCGGTGGGTCCGCTGAGCGCCGCCATCGATTTTGGCAGTCCCGATGCCAATGGCAACGCGATGAACCGTGAGATCGCGAACGCGCTCGCAAGGATCGGCGATCCCCAGGCGATCGCCCCCCTGCTGCGCTTGCTCGGCAGCCGCGACCCGTACACTCGGATCGAAGTGATTTCGGCGCTCGGAGCGCTCCGGGCCAAGGCAGCGGTGGAGCCGTTGCTCGAAATTACCGGCGATGAGCGCGTTGAGCCGTTCATCCTCAAAAAGGCGATTCAAGCCCTGGGCGACATCGGAGATCCGCGCGCGGTCCCCGCGCTGGTCCCATTGCTGTTCATGGAAAAGCGGGGCGTGACTTTTTACGTCGAGACCTCGTTCGCGCTGTTTCAGATCGGGCGGCCGGCGAGCGACGCGTTGCTCGCGGTGCTGCGCGGAGAAAACAAGAAGCTGCTGAGCTGGGCGCAGCAAAACCGCGTGATGACGCCGGCGATTTACGCAAAGGCTGCACAGTTGGCAGGGGATTTTCGGGACAAGCGGGCCGAGCAGATGCTGATCTCGCAGCTTGGCTTCTCATCGGAGTTCGTGGACCTTCAGCTTTTCGTGCGGATGCGCGCCGCCGATGCGCTAGGGCGCTTGAGATCGGCCGCGGCAGTCGAGCCTTTGGCTGGGATGCTCAACGAAGAAGAGCCACAAGCGCGCCAGGAATACATCCGAGCCTTGGGTCGCATCGGCTTGCGCGAGGCAATCCCGGCGTTGCTCAAAGCCGCTTCCGGACCGCGTTGGGAGCAGCGCGAAGGGGGCGCCTTGGGTCTGGCGCTTGTCGGCGATGGACGCGAAGTTCCAGCGCTGGAAAAGCTGATGGCCGATGAGCAGCGCAAAACCCAGGCGGAATGCTCCGCGGACAAAAACGGAGAGGGCTGCGCAAACCCGGCGGAACTCGCCAAAACGCACCTCGCGAGCTTGGGGAACAAGGTGAAGGTGCTCCAGGTCGCCGCGAGCTGCCGCGCCGAAACCGCCTGCTGGACCAAACATCTGGACGGCGAGGATCCGATGGTCCGCGAGCGCGCCGCGCTGGAGATCGGCCGATCCAAGCAACCCGCCCAAGCTGCGGAACTGGTCAAGCACGTCGGCGACAAAAACCTCGAGGTCCGACTGGCGTTGATTCAAGCCGCCACTTGGCTGATGGACGACACCGGCGAAGCCGCGAAGTCGGTCAACTTGTTGCAGGTCATCGATAAGCAGCTCGCAGCCGACCAAGGCAAAACCGAGTTCGTCCGAGTCAACGAGGACTTGAGGCGCCTCGCGGTGGAGCTCAGGCGCCGCCAGGCCTAAGACGGATCAGGGAGAGTCGACGGTCTCGGCCTTGGCACCGCCGGCGCGCGCTTCTCGTTTCGGCCGTTGATCCTGGAAGGCGCTCGGCAGAATGTTGAACGGAAGCACCTTCGCCAGGGCGATCAGCAGCAGGATGCCGCCCGGCGCGGCAAAAATCGCCAGCGCGGGGACCACCTTGGCAACGTCGATGAGCTGAGCTCGCACCCGACGCCACTCCTCGGCGGTGAGCGTCTGACCTCGGGCAGCGCGGCTCAATGAGACGGACAGTTCTCCGGTCTCGCGAACCTCTTGCATCAGTCGATGGAAGTTCTTCTCCAGCGTCTGCTGAATGGAAGAAACCATCTCCTCGGTCATCTTCCCGGCACCGGCGGCCACCCGGAAAACGTCGAGAACCGAAACGTTCGCGGCGTAGAACTCGGCCATCTCCACTTCGATCCGGGCGAGCTCATCCGGCCCAAACCGCAATGCAGAGGCCAACTGCTGTACCGAGCCCACTTGCTGGGGCGACCCCTGCCCCTTGACCAGCGAAGCCAAAATCGTTTGTTCCAATACGAATCGGCGCAGGTCGGCACTGCGAACCGGCTCGACCAGGGTCTGGAGCGACGGCGGCGTCGCGAGAACGCGACGGAGCCTGCGGCGCAAATCCGTGGCGTAGGGGCTTTGCAATTGCAGGGCCTTGATCTGTCGGAGGATCGCCCATCGGCCGAGAAGAGTCGGTGGTCGGTCGGCGCTGACCAGCGCCGTCAAAGTTTCCAGGAGCAAAGCTTTCTCGCGCGCCGCGAAAGTCACCAAGCGCGCCACCGCAGAGCTGCCGAGCTCGCCTCGGCAGAAGAAATTGATCGCGAACCGTCCGAATACCTGCGCGTCCACGTAGACGGAGGCATTGTGAAGCACCAACCCGTACACCGGATCGCGCGCCAGCGATTTCGCCCGGGCCAAAATCGCTGACTCCACGCCGCTCGCGTCCGGCGCCTGAAAAGTCGCGACGAGGAGTTTCAACAATTGGTCGCGACGCTGCGCCGGTGGAGCTTGGACCAGATCTGCGATCTCAAGGCCGATCTCGGCAAAGGTCCGGATCACCGCGTGGAGCAAGGCTTCACCAGGCGAAGCGGGGGGCTCGGTCGAATCGCCCGCGGTGGCGGGCGTGCCAAAGAGCAGACCGCTTTGACGAAGCCGCTGCCTTAGGTAGGCCCTGGCCCGGCCTCGATTCGACGCTCGGGGAAGCCCGGTCTCGCTGGCCGAGCTTAACTTCGTTGTCGGGTGAGCGGCGATCGTGTGCTCGAGAAGTGGGACGAGCCATCCGCGTTTTCGATATTGGACTAACTTCATGCGGCGATCTTCAGACTCGAAATAACTCGGTCGCCCTCTTGTTTGCACGGGCCAGAAACGCCGCAACCGTACCCTGACCGCATCGGATACAAAAATGCTTCTTGGAGACGCGGCGTTCGACTAAGGGTGGGAATCGACTCAGCTAGCCGGAGCAACGGAATGGAGGAACCATGCGTCAGGGGAGTCTTGCGGTTGCGGTAAGTTTTCTTTTGTCATCGTGGGGGTTTGCTTCCACCTGGGAGATCGATCCGGCGCACTCGAGCGCCACATTCTCAATCCGCCACATGACGGTCAGCAATGTCCGGGGTGAGTTCGGCAAAGTGACCGGCACGGTGAACTGGGACGACGCGGACGTCACCAAGTCGACGGCCGAGGCGACCATCGACACCACCACCATCAACACCCACGAGCCGAAGCGGGATGCTCACCTCAAGAGCCCCGATTTCTTCGACGTCGAGAAGAATCCGACGATCACCTTCAAATCGACGCAAGTGCAGAAAGTGGGAGCTGATCACTTGAAGATTACGGGCAATCTCACCATCCACGGAGTCACCAGGCCGGTGATCCTGGATGCGACCTACACCGGGATCGTCAAGGATCCTGGAGGCAATACCAGGCGCGGAGCCAGCGCCAAAACCAAGCTCAACCGCAAGGACTTCGGGCTGACCTGGAACAAGTCGCTGGAAGCTGGTGGAGTTTTGGTCGGCGACGAAGTCGACATCGCCCTAGAGCTGGAGCTCGCCAAGAAGGCGCCGAACAAGAGCTGACTATCGACGGGGCGGCTTACTTGACCGCCTTGACGCGCGGCCTCTTCTCCTCGGGACTCTCTTCGGGGTCGCTCACCGACTGAAGCGCGCCGGGTTTGAGCAAACCAAACTTCTCGAGCACGCGCCGCTCAACATCCTTGGCGACCTCCGGATGATCCCGCAGATAGTCCTTTGCGTTCTCCCGCCCCTGGCCAATCCGCTCGCCATTGAACGAGTACCAGGCGCCGCTCTTTTCAAGGATGCTCTCCTGCGACGCGAGGTCCACCAAATCACCTTCGCGGGAGATGCCAGAGCCGTACATGATGTCGAATTCCACTTCCTTGAAAGGGGGGGCAACTTTGTTCTTCACCACCTTGACGCGGGTGCGGCCGCCGATCACGGTCTCGCCGTTCTTGATGGCCCCGATCCGCCGGATGTCCATCCGCTGCGAGGCGTAAAACTTCAAAGCATTGCCCCCCGTCGTGGTCTCGGGGTTTCCAAACATCACCCCGATCTTCATCCGGATCTGGTTGATGAAGGCCACGCACGTCTGGCTCTTGGCGATCGTCCCGGTCAGCTTGCGAAGCGCTTGGCTCATCAGGCGAGCCTGCACGCCCATGTGCGCGTCGCCCATCTCTCCTTCCAATTCTGCTTTGGGAACCAGCGCCGCCACCGAGTCGATCACCAGCACGTCGATGGCGCCGGAGCGAACCAACATCTCGGCGATCTCCAAGGCTTGTTCCCCGGTGTCCGGCTGGGAGAGAAGCAAGTCATCGGTTCGAACTCCCAACTTGCGCGCATACGCGACATCCAATGCGTGCTCGGCGTCGATGTAGCCACAGACGCCCCCCTTCTTCTGCGCCTCGGCGACGATGTGCAGACACAAGGTCGTCTTACCTGACGACTCGGGGCCATACACCTCGATGATCCGTCCACGGGGGACACCGCCGACTCCGAGCGCGATATCGAGCGAGATCGAGCCCGTGGAAATGACTTGGAGGTCCCGAACCAGCGGTTCCTCGTTGCCGAGCCGCATGATTGACCCCTTGCCAAATTGACGCTCGACCGCGGACATCGCCAACTCAATCGCCTTTTCTTTTTCCGAATTCATGGCCATTCCGCAGCCTCCCCGTACGTTTGATCAGGTGGCGTCGAAGACCCACCTGAAAAGCTGTTTAGTATCCAGAACTTCGGCAAGCTAGTCCAGTCCTCTGACACACGCGACGCCTGGAAACTTCCAAGACCGGTGCGCTTTAAACAGAGCGTGGAAAGCGACGCGGACGCCCAACTGATGCTACAGGCAGCGGCGGGCGATAAGCGTGCTTTCGCCATTCTCTTCGACCGCTACCAGGCGAGCGTGGTGCGCTTTGCGTATCGATTCGTGGGCGAACACGCCAAAGCGGAAGAGCTCACCCAGGAAATCTTCCTGAAGCTGTACCGAGGCGCTAGCAACTACCGACCGAGCGCCAAATTTAGGACCTTCTTGTTCCGGGTCGCCAGCAACCATTGCCTCAACGAGATTCGGCGCCCGGAACATCGGAGATCGGCGAAATGCCCCCCGGAGAGCCTGGAAGCGGAAAAAAGAGTGGAACCACCCGGTTCTCCCGGCGAGCGGCCAGACGAAGTGGTTGCAGGTAAGGAGTTGGAAGCGGCCGTTCAGCGCGCTTTGGCGGCGATGAGCGACCGGGAGAGGGCCGCGTTCGTGATGTGTCGCTTCGAGGGCATGCCCTATCGGGAAATCGCGGTGGCCCTTTCCGCAACCGAGCTGGCCATCAAGAGTTTGATCCATCGGGCCACCCTGGTGGTGGCCCGCGAGGTTCGAGCGCTGGACGCGGGTCTTATTCCCGCGAGGAGTCATGGATGAGTTGTGCGGTTGAGCTGGAACTCACTGCCTACATCGACGGGGAACTGCCGGCGTCTCGTCGCGAAGCGGTCGCTGTCCACCTGGCCCGTTGTCCTACGTGCCAGCAGACCGCCGAAGTCCTTCGGGACACCATCTCGAAACTCGTCTCATTGCCGCCCGTCGAGGTGTCGGGTTCGTTGCGCTCAGCCGTATTGAGTCGAATCGCTCAAGAGCCCGTAAGAGCGCGGCACAAGCTTCGCGATTTTCTCCAAATCCGCTTGCTCCTCCCATCCGCGGGATTGGCGGCGACCGCGGCAATGGCGTTGCTGTTGTGGACCAGGCCTTCCCGGGAACTTCACGAGCTAAGACAGTACGAGCTCGGGGCCAATTTGGAAATCGTCGAGGACTACGAGGTGCTCGGGATTACTACGATCGAGGATCTGGATGTCGTTCAGCACCTGCACGAATTGGAGGCTCACCCTTGAGAGCGAGCCGCGCCCTTTTGGTGGCCTTGGCGCTACTGAGCGCCCCGCTGGCGAAGTCGGCGTCTACCCAGCAGCAGCCAGGCTCGACCGCCGACGTTCGACGCTTTCAGGACCTGTCCGAGGAACAGAAGCAGCAGCTGCGGGAACGACTACGACAGTTCAAGGCCCGGCCGGTCTCAGAGCAGGAACGAATTCTGCGCAACCTCGAGCGCTGGCGACAACTGCCGCCAGCCGACAGGGAGCGAATTTCGCGAAACTTCGCCGCCTTCCAGAAGCTGACGCCCGAAGAGCGGCAGCACGTCCGGGCCGCCTTCCAGCGGTTCGGCAGCCTCGACAAGCAGCAGCAGGAAGAGCTGCGAAGCCGAATGCGGGCCTATTTGGAGGCAAACCCCGAAGAGCGCGAACAGCTCATGGAGAACTTGCGCAAGTGGCGGCAGATGAGCCCGGAACGCCGGGAGCAGCTGCGAGAAAAGATGCGGGAGCGCCGGCGGCGGTGAAAATCCTCTCGACCCCCGCGGTGGTGCTGTGGCTGCTGTTTGGCCAAGTCTCCGAACCATCAAAATCGCGCCCCCAGGCCTTGGATGCGGGACAGCCGCAGCTCTCTGAAGAAGACTTGGAGGTGCTGATGAATCTCGACCTGCTCGAGCACCTGGGAGAATCGGACGATCTCGAGCTGCTGCTCGCGCTCTCGGGCTCGGGTTGACCTTTAGGGCACGCGCAATCGCAGGCCGGGTTGAAGGGTGAGGCGATTGGGATCTGTTCCGGGCCCGGTGAAGAGATGGCGCACTCCCAACTCGGCAAAAAGCCCAAGCCAACTGCTCACCTTGTATTCCACCCCTCCGGCGCCGCCGAGTCCGAACGCTGTCGGAGAGCTGAAGATGATCGGAATCTCGACGGACAGATAAATGTCGGTGCGGTCCGCCACTGGTGCCACCAGGGCGACGCGCGGAGTGAATCCAAAATTTGGGTAGAGGCTTGCGTGAAGGGTAAGCCGGAGAAACTCGTACTCGAAACCACCGCCGATCTCGATTCCAAAAACCTCTTCCGAGGTCAGCGGCTGTAACAGTATGCGCACGTCCGCAGTGGGTTTGATCTCATCGGTTTGGCCATTGGCCGCCGCGTCCTTCGGAGCGGCGCTGCCCGGAGGCCGCATCGCGAGGTGCAGATCAGCGCTTTTTTTGGAGTGCACCACCACTTCGTCCCGCGCGGCCAGCTTGCCGTCGGCCGTCTTTGCCTGCACCACGTGTCGACCGATCGAAATCGGCACCTTCAGCGGCGCGGCCCCAGCGGGACGTCCATCGATGCTGACCTCGGCGCCGGGATGATCCGCGTCGACGCGAAGCTCGCCTTTCATGTGAGACCTTAGGCTCTCCAGCATCCTCACTACGGTGGGGTCCACCTTTGCGGCGTCGAGCGAGGCCTCGGGATCGTTCTCCAATGCCTTGGCGAATGCGGCATCGGCGGCAACGAAGTTCTGCGTCGCTGCGAAACACTGCCCTCGCAGCAGGTGGATTTTGGCCAAGAGCTTTTCGTCCGACGCTTGGGAGGCAGCCGCGTCCAGTGTCTTGAGCGCCCCCTGGAAATCGGCCCGATTGAACTCCGCCTGGGCCATCTGCAACTTGGCGGCTGCCTGCGAGTCCCCGGCCGAGGGTTCAGCAGCAGCGGCGACGAGGAGAAGAATCGCAGGAGCCAGGGCAGCTATCATGGACCGAGTTCGATACGCAGCACATCCGACCGTCCTCGCGCAATCTTTATTTGTCGTTCCACGGGACGAAAGCCCGAGCGCTCCAAACGAACCCGATGCTTGCCCGGAGGAAGTTCTATCAGCAGCGGGGTGTTGCCTTTGCGAACTCCATCCACCACCAGTAGAGCCCAGTAGGTATCCCCGTGGTAGGTGGTGACCACATTCAGCTGTCCGGTGCTTGTGGGTGGTGGTGGTACCTTTTTCACCACCCGCACTTTTTTGGAACTGAGGTGGCTGGCGCCGACCTTCGGTGTTGCTTCCTCTGACTCCTTTTCGGGAACCTCGGCGGCTGTCGTCTCCGTTGGCTGCGACTTTGCCCCGCCATCGGGATGGTTGTCTTCGACGGCGGCGATCTGCCCCGCATCTTCATCGGCGGTCAGAACCAAGCCAAATTCCGCGTCCGGAGCGCTGGTGAGCGCGGCCGTGTCGTCGCCGCGAGGCGTGCCGCCGCCGACCAACGGCCCTCTGCTCATGTTCCACGGCGGGCGGCTCGCGAAAACCAACGCTCCCGCGCCGAGGGCGAGCACCCCGAACAGCGACGCCACAATCACCGTCCGCCGGTCCTTGAATTGAGCCACCGCTTCCCGGGTGCTCGGCCCGAGATTGCCCGGCTGTACCGCGGCCAGCGCGGGAGGCGTTGTCGGACGCGAAGCCGCCAGCGGAGCGCCCGCGAGCGCAAGCTGGCCGGCTGCATCGACCGCCAATGCCGGGCCCTGCTCGGCAGCTTTTCGCATCGAGGGTCGAGTCAACTGGATCGGATCGTCGCTTCGGGGCGCAGCAGCGGGGCTAGGCTCGAGATTGGCCGCCGCCTCGCGGCTTGCAGCAGCCGCGGCATCCACTGGCGCAAACCAATCGTCGAGGTAGGCGTTCTCCAAAGCGTGAAGCAACTCGCCGGCGGACCGAAAGCGGTCCTCGGGCCGCTTGGCCAGGGCACGCCCCACCACGTCTGCGACGCGCTTCGGTACCCACGGCGCTCGGGAAAGCAGGTCCGGAGGCGGAGCGTTGGCCTGCATCTGGATGATCGACATCTCGCTGTCGCCCTCGAAGGGCAACGTACCGGCGAGGCACTCGAAGAGCAGGATCGCCAGCGCGTACAAGTCCGCTCGATGATCGATCTCCTTGTCGCCCCGGGCTTGTTCGGGCGACATGTATTGGGGCGTGCCCACCACCAACCCAGCGCGCGTGAGCGCGTCCGGATTGCGGCTCGAGCGAAGGATTCCAAAATCCAGGATGGTAACGTGCCCATCGGGCCCGAGAAAAATGTTCCCTGCCTTGATGTCCCGGTGGATGAAGCCGCGCGCGTGGATGAACTCGAGTCCGGAGCAGATCTGCTGCATGATCGGCAGCAACTCCTCCCGCCCGAGAATGCCGTGCTCTCGAATGTAGGCCGCCAAGGTGCGCCCCTG
>Ga0126369_10001017_pt1 | contig 19101 bp, 17 predicted proteins | sample PanSoiMetaPlot_1_FD_109646 | JGI IMG/M metagenome (GOLD analysis project Ga0126369, IMG submission 109646) | Tropical forest soil microbial communities from Panama - MetaG Plot_1 | ecosystem: Environmental > Terrestrial > Soil > Tropical forest > Bulk soil | place: Panama | collected 2016-02-17 | reverse complement strand
TTTGGGGCAAGGTCCGGACCGGAGTGCGGCCGGAAAAAGGTAACAGTCGGTAAGAAAGCGTGAATTGGCCTCCCGGCGATGCAGCATTAGGGTTTGCGCATAGGGGATGTTTCGGGGGACTTCGAGTCAGTCGGGCTATTGCGGCCCTCCTCAAATTCGAAATCTGAAGCGTTCCCTCCTGTTGGGGTGGCCCTGTTCGCGAAGCGTCGTGGCTCGTCTTGCTTGCGCAGTGGCCGTGAGGTGTGGGGCAAAAGCATGACGTGGGGCGTGCCTTGGGGCGTGCCAGCCGGTAGGCAGTCGACGCTACGGCATCATGTGACCATCGCTGGCGTTGGGGTCCATTCCGGATTACCCGCAACAATTACGTTGCATCCGGCCGAGGCCAATACCGGCGTCGTGTTCATGCGCTGTGGGACCGGCGGCCAGCCCGATCGTGAACTGCGGGCTCATTTTCGCTCCGTCACCGCGACTGAATTCGCAACCGTCCTGGGCGACAAAAACGGGCCCGCCATATCGACCACCGAGCACGTTTTGGCGGCTTTGCACGCTCTCGGCGTGGACAATGCAGTGATCGAGGTCGACGGCCCGGAAATTCCAATCATGGATGGCAGCGCCGCGCCATTCGTAGCGGCAATCGATCAGGCTGGGATTATCGCGCTTGCGCCGTCGCGCCGCTACATCCAGGTACTTAAGCCGGTGCGCGTCGCAAAAGGCGATAGCTACGGCGAATTGCGACCCTATTTGCGCGGTCTGCGAATCGAAACGGAAATCCAGTTTGACCATCCGCTGATCGGCCGGCAGACGTTTGCCGTCGACCTAGAGCCGGATTTATTCCGTCGCGACTTGGCGCGGGCACGCACCTTCGGTTTCATGCGCGATGTTGCCAAGCTATGGAGTGCGGGTTACGCGCTCGGCGCCTCAGTCGAGAACACAGTGGTCGTCGCCGAGGACCGAGTTCTCAATCCCGAAGGCGTGCGCTACGCCGACGAATTCGTCCGCCACAAAGTCGTCGATGCGATTGGCGATTTGGCCTTGTCCGGGGCACCACTGATCGGCGCCTATCGTAGCGTCCGCGGCGGCCACAAGCTCAATCATGCGGTGCTGACGGCTTTAATGGCCGATCGCAGCGCCTGGACCTACGTCGAAATGCCCGAGACACGGCGTCCGCGCGGCCATGCCGAACTCGGCATCGGTTTCGCGCTCCCCGCATACGGGCCGGACGTCTCTTAACAGGCGAAAATTCGCGCCTTAATCCGGGCCGATTGTCGGCCATAAATGCTGTATTCTCATGGGGCTGCGAGCGTCGATCGGGCGGGACGCGGCTGTCGGACGGGGCTCAAATTAGGCTAATGACGGCGCGGTTACGAGGATCGGCAAGATCCGGCAACGGAATGCGCGCGCGAACCTCCTGGCTCGCGGCGGCGGTGATTTGCGTTCCGCTGGCTTTGGCGCTCGCGGGTTGCAGCAGCCTGTTCAATAAAGACGACGATTACATTCCCGAGAGCCCTGCCGATTCGCTCTACAATCAGGCCCTCTTTCTTCTGAACACCAAGCAAGATTACAAGGCGGCGGCCAAGAAATTCGACGAGGTGGATCGGGAAAATCCATACTCGGAATGGGCGCGCAAGGCGCTGTTGATGTCGGCTTACGCCTATTATCAGGCGGAAATGTACGATGACTGCGTCAACTCGGCCAAACGCTACGTGGCGCTGCATCCCGGCAGTCCCGACGCGGCTTACGCCCAATACCTGATCGGCTCCTCGTATTACGATCAGATCCTCGACGTATCGCGCGATCAAGCACGCGCCGAGAAGGCCATCGATGCCTTGCAGCAAGTCGTGCGCAAATATCCGAGCAGCGAATATGCGGTCAGCGCGCAGAAAAAAATCGGCATGGCGCGCGATCAGATGGCCGGGAAGGAAATGGACGTCGGACGCTTTTATCTCAACAAGCGCGACTTCATCGGCGCCATCAACCGCTTCAAGGTGGTGGTGACGCAGTACCAGACCACGCGGCACGTGGAAGAGGCGTTGATGCGGTTGAGCGAATGCTATGTCGCGCTCGGCATCATAGACGAGGCGCAGACCGCGGCCGCGGTGCTTGGGCACAATTTCCCCGATAGCGCCTGGTACAAGGATGCTTATCGGCTGGTGAAGACCGCAGGCGGCGAACCGACCACCGAGAACAAGGGTTCGTGGATTAGCCGCGCCTTCCAGAAAATGGGGCTGGCGACCTCGCAAAATGGATGACGTCCAGATGACGGATGTCGGTTGTCAGGGGACAGAATAGAGAATCGCTCATATCATCTGAGTTCCGATATCCGACCTCCAACTCCGAATGCTCGCCCGGCTCTCCATCCGCGACATCGTCCTTATCGATCGGCTGGACATCGATTTCAGCTCCGGTCTTGCTGTGCTGACCGGCGAAACCGGTGCCGGAAAATCCATACTGCTCGACGCTTTTGCTCTCGCACTCGGCGCGCGCGGCGACGTGAGCTTGGTGCGCGACGGCGCCGAGCAAGGTCATGTGATTGCCGCTTTTGAAATCGGCCAGGATCACCCGACGCGGACGCTTCTTGCCGACAACGGCCTGAGCGGCGAGGACGAGCTCATTCTGCGCCGGGTGCAATTTGCCGACGGCCGCACCCGCGCCTTTGTCAACGATCAGCCGGTCAGCGTGCAGGTATTGCGCGCGCTTGGCGGCGCGCTGGTCGAGATCCACGGTCAGCATGACGAACGCGCCTTTGTCGAGGCGGCCACACATCGCGGTCTCCTTGACGCCTATGGCGGCATCGGGGGGGAGGCCGCCGCAGTCGCCGCGCTGTGGGCGCAATGGCGCGAGCACGAAGCGGCGGTGCAAAGCCATCGCGCCGACGTTGAGCGCGCCAGCCGCGAGGCCGAGTGGCTGCGCCATGCCGTTGAAGAGCTCGGCCGTCTGGCGCCGCAGCCTGGCGAGGAATCCACCCTTGCGGAACGCCGCGCCGCGATGATGCAGGCGGAGAAGGTCGCCGACGATTTGCGCTCGACCTACGACAGCCTTGCCGGCCCGAATTCGCCGGTATCGCCGCTTGCAGGCGCGGTGCGGCGTCTCGGGCGGCGGACCGCGCAAGCGCCGACGCTGGTCGAACCCGTGACCAAAGCCATTGATGCGGCGCTCACCGCACTGGACGAGGCGCGCTTGCAGCTCGAGCACGCGCTGCAGCTGGCCGATTACGACCCGCAGGAACTGGAAAAGATAGAGGAGCGCCTGTTTGCGCTGCGCGCCGCCGGCCGGAAATACAATGCGCCGGTCGATGAACTCGCCGAGTTAGCCCGCCGCTACGAAAGCGATCTGGGATTGATCGACGCCGGGGCCGAGCGGCTCGCCGCCCTGGAGCGCGAGGCGCGCGAGGCCTCGGCGCGATATCGGGCGGGGGCTGAAAACCTCTCGGCTGCGCGCCGCGGTGCGGCGCGAGCCCTCGACAAGGCGGTGAACGCCGAGCTCAAGCCGCTCAAGCTCGAACGCGCGGAGTTTTCGACCGAGATCGATGGCGAAAGCGAAGGCCCCAATGGCGTCGATCGGGTCGAGTTCTGGGTCCGCACCAATCCCGGGACGCGGCCTGGTCCCCTGATGAAGGTCGCCTCCGGCGGCGAGCTTGCCCGCTTTCTGCTGGCCCTCAAAGTGGTGCTGGCCGACCGCGGCTCGGCGCCGACTTTGATATTCGACGAGATCGATACCGGCGTCGGCGGTGCAGTAGCCGATTCGATTGGCGTGCGGCTCGCCAGGCTAGCCGCCGGCGTTCAGGTGATTGCGGTGACCCATGCGCCGCAGGTAGCGGCGCGAGCCGAGCGGCATTACCTCATCACCAAGGACGCTTTCGCCCGCGGCAAGCGCGTTGCGACCCGGATCGCCGAACTGGAAGGCGAACGGCGCCGCGAGGAGATCGCGCGCATGCTCGCCGGGGCGGAAATCACCGCCGAGGCCCGCGCTGCTGCCGAGCGCCTGATCCGCGCCGCGGGGTAGTGCACAATACCGGCACGCGTGGTTTATCAAATCCGGGCAACCGGCGCGGCCGGACCCGGAACGACGGATTATCGCCAGGATGGCATCCAAGAACACCGCCAAAACTGACGCTGCCAAAATTGCGGTGGGTGAGCTCACCGCCGCACAGGCCAAGTCTGAGCATGTGCGGCTGGAAGCTGAAATCGCCGCGCATGACCGGCGCTACTACCAGGAAGACGCGCCAAGCGTCAGCGATGCCGAATACGACCGGCTGCGGCAGCGCTACAGCGCCATCGAATCTCGTTTTCCGCAACTGCGCACTGCTACGAGCCTGACGCAGCGCGTCGGCGCCGCGCCAGCGGCGCGATTCGCCAAGGTGCGCCACGCCGTGCAGATGCTCTCGCTCGACAACGCATTCGCCGAAGATGACGTCCGCGACTTTGTTGGCCGCATCCGGCGGTTTTTGCGCCTGTCCGATGACGACGAGATCGCATTTTCCGCCGAGCCGAAGATCGATGGTCTATCGATGTCGTTACGCTATGAGCGCGGCACGCTCGTTACTGGCGCGACACGTGGCGACGGCAACGAAGGCGAAGACGTCACCGCCAACATCAAAACGCTCGCCGACGTTCCGCAGCGGCTCAAAGGCAGCGGCATTCCCACGATCTGCGAGGTGCGCGGCGAAGTTTACATGACCAAGCATGCCTTTCTGGCGCTCAATAAGCGGCAGGCTGATAGCGGCGGCCAGATCTTTGCCAATCCGCGCAATTCCGCGGCCGGTTCACTGCGCCAGAAAGACCCCTCGATCACCGCGTCGCGCCCGCTCGGTTTTTTCGCCTATGCCTGGGGCGAGATGAGCGAAATGCCGGCCGATTCGCAGTCCGGCATGATCAAATGGTTCGAGGCTTGCGGCTTCAAAACCAATCCGCTGACCAAATTGTGCCGTGGGCTCGACGCCTTGCTGAAATTTCATCGCGAGATCGAGGCGCAACGCGGGACGCTGGACTACGACATCGACGGCGTCGTTTACAAAGTCGACCGGCTTGATTGGCAAGAGCGCCTTGGTTTCGTGTCGCGCTCGCCACGCTGGGCGATTGCGCACAAATTTCCGGCGGAGCGTGCCATCACGCTGCTCAAAGACATCGAGATCCAGGTCGGCCGTACCGGCGCGCTCACGCCTGTGGCCAAGCTCGAGCCGGTGACGGTGGGGGGCGTCGTGGTCCAGAACGCGACCCTGCACAATGCCGACGAAATCGCGCGGCTCGACGTGCGGATCGGCGACAGCGTGGAAATCCAACGCGCCGGCGACGTTATTCCGCAAGTCCTCGGCGTCATCCTCGAGAAACGCCAGCGCGGCGCCAAAGCCTACGAATTTCCGAAACGTTGTCCCTGTCCGCTGCACACCGAAGTGGTCCGCGACCAGACCGCGACCGGCGAACAAGGCGCGATCGCCCGTTGCACCGGCGAATTCGCCTGCCCGTATCAGGCGGTCGAGCGTCTCAAGCATTTCGTCTCGCGCCGCGCCTTCGACATTGACGGGCTTGGGGACAAGCAGATCGAGCTGTTCTACGAAAAGGACTGGGTTAAGGAGCCGGCTGAAATTTTCACACTTGAGGAACGCGATCGCAATCTCAAGCTTGAGGAAGACGGTCGCAAAATTCGCCTGCAGGACGTCGAAGGTTTCGGCGAAACCTCGGTGCGCAACCTGTTTGCGGCAATTTCCGCCCGGCGCGAAATCGCGCTGCAGCGCTTCATCTACGCGCTCGGCATTCGCCATGTTGGCGAAACCACGGCGGTGGCCTTGGCGCGCGGGTATGGCACCTGGCAGGCCTTTCATGACGCCTGCCTCAAGCTTGCCAAGGGCGACGAAGATGTCAGGGCGGACATGGACGCCCTCGATCAGATCGGCGATACGGTGATCGACAGCCTGCGCGACTATTTCGCCGAAGCGCATAATCGCCGCCGCGTCGAACGGCTCGCTAAGGAAGTGAACATTCGCGAGGCGGAAAAGCCGCGCGGCGATTCGGCAGTCGCCGGTAAGACCGTTGTGTTTACTGGCACGCTCGAGAGAATGACGCGGGACGAGGCCAAGGCCTCGGCCGAACGGCTCGGCGCCAAAGTATCAGGCTCGGTGTCGAAAAAGACCGATTACGTGGTCGTTGGCCCTGGCGCCGGCTCAAAACTGGCCAGCGCCAAAGAGCTCGGCGTCAAAGTTCTGACGGAAGACGAGTGGTTGAAGCTCATCCGTTAAGCCGCCCTGGATTTATCGGACGGCGTTGGCTCAGAGTCGTCCCAACAGCGCAAGAATTATCACGATAACGAGTATCAGCCCGATGCCGCCGCCCGGGTAGTAACCCCAGCCGGAGCTGTAGGGCCAATTCGGCAGGGCACCGATCAACAACAGGATCAGAATGATAACTAGAATGGTCGATAACATCTCATTGCCTCGCGTTTTTCCATGCGGAAAGGCGCACGCAAACAAACGTCCGCTCGGTGCAAAAGTTCCCGCTCCGACAATGGAAGCGGCGACCGTTTTTGGCCGCTTCAACTTTTAATTAGCGGCGCGCAGGCGTTGTGCAGCCAGGTGCGTGTCGGCTGATCGACGAGCTGCGCAAGCTGATCGCGCACGCGCGTGTGGTAAGCGTCGAACCAGGCGATCTCCTCGGCAGTCATCAAGGACTGCTCGACCAGACGACGGTCGATCGGCGCCAGCGTCAAGGTCTCGAAACCGCTCAGCGGTTTTTCCGCTTCCGCCGCGGCCGGCGCTTCGACAACAAGCACAAGATTTTCGATGCGAATGCCGTAAGCACCAGCTCGGTAATAGCCGGGTTCATTCGACAAGATCATGCCGCGTTTAAGCGGCGCCATGCCCAATTTTGAAATCCGCGCCGGTCCTTCGTGGACCGATAAATAACTGCCGACGCCATGGCCGGTGCCATGATCGAAATCCAATCCATCCCGCCACAAAAATTGCCGCGCCAATGGATCGAGCTGGGCGCCGGTGATGCCGTCGGGAAACACCGCGCGCGCGATCGCGATGTGACCCTTGAGCACCAGCGTGAAGTTCTTGCGCATGTCCGCATTCGGCGTGCCGGTCGCGACGGTGCGGGTAATGTCGGTGGTGCCGTCCTCGTATTGGCCGCCGGAATCGATTAAGAACAATTCGCCAGCCGCAATGCGCCGGTTGGTCCGACGGGTAACGCGGTAATGCACGATGGCACCGTCGGGTCCGGCGCCGGCGATGGTGGGAAACGAAATGTCCTTCAAAAGTCCGGTGTCGCGGCGGAAACTTTCCAAGGCCTCGACCGCGTCGATTTCGGTCAGCCCGCCGCGCGGCGCTTCGCGATCGAACCACGCGAGAAACCGGGTGACTGCGGCGCCGTCACGCAGTTGCGCTGCACGCGCACCGGCGATTTCGGCAGCATTCTTCACCGCTTTCATAGGTGCGATCGGATCGACTGCGCGCACAATTTTCCCGCCGCTCTCGGTCACGGCTCGGGCGATGGCGTCTGGGCACAAGGCCGGATCGAGCATCACCGCGCGCCCGACTTTACCGAGCGCCGCAAGATCTTTTTCAAAGTCCGCCGGCGCGCGGAGAGTGGCCAGCGTTTCGAGCCGCGCGCGCGCTGCGCCGTCGAGTTTGCGAGGCTCGACATAGATCGCCGGCCGGCCGCCGCGTTGCACAGAAGCGAAAGCGAGCACCACCGGCACATGCGACACGTCGCTGCCGCGAATGTTGAACAGCCATGACACCGCCTGCGGATCGGACACGATCAGCACGTCGGCGCGCTTTCCCAGCGCCTCGTTCACGCGTGCGAGCTTGGCGGCGGCGTCTTCGCCGGCATAGCGCAGATCGTGCAACACCGCAGCGCCGTGCGGCGGCTGCGGCCGGTTTGGCCAAAGCTCATCGATCGGATTGTTGGCAACTGCAACGAGGCTGCCACCGGCAGCGTCGCACGCCTTGGCGAGACGCTCGGCGCCATCGACCGTATGCAGCCACGGCGAATAGCCGAGCTTGGCGCCCGATGACAGATTCTCCTCGATCCAGGCCGGGGGCGGATGCTCGATCAAATGTTCGACCGCGAACGCTCGGCTATCGACCTCTTCGCGCACCTGCACTAGGTAGCGGCCGTCGACGAAAATCGCCGCGCGATCGGCGAGTACGACGGCGAGGCCAGCCGAACCGGTAAAACCGGTCAGCCAGGCAAGACGTTCGGCACAGGGCGGCACATATTCGTTCTGATAACGATCGGCGCGCGGCACGATGAGGCCGTCGAGCCCCCGGCGCGTCAGTTCGGCACGCAGCGCGGCGAGCCGTGGCGCGCTGGCGGCGCGCTCGGTGCGGTCTTCGAACGATTGGAACCGCGCTTCAAACATAGGATCGCAATCTAAGGGCGCGGTCCGTTGTGGACAACGGCGGCGCGTTTGAGAACCAGAGTACTCCAGCCGTCGACCACGATACGCCGCTCGAGTGTAAAATGCGGATAAGCGGCGTGCGCGGCGTTGGCCTGGGCACTCAACAGGCCCGACAGAATGATGCGGCCGTGCCGGGCGACAATCCCGGTCAGAGGCGCGGCGAGCCTTTGCAGTGGCGCGAGCAGAATATTGGCGAAGACCAGATCGAACGGCGCGCCGGCGCGGATTTCCGCGGCCGCAAGACCATGGGCACGGCAGACACGCACCAATGCAGCGCTGCGGTTACGCCTTGCATTGTCGCGCGCGACCCGCACGGCATCCCTATCGATATCACTTGCCAGTACGCGACGGCGTAGGCTCTTGGCGGCGGCGATCGCCAACACGCCGCTTCCGGTGCCGAGATCGAGAATCCGTCGTGGTTTTACGAAGTTGCACAGCTGATCCAGAGCCAATAGGCAGCCGCGGGTCGAGCCATGATGGCCGGTGCCGAAGGCCAGCGCGGCCTCGATCTCGATGCCGAACCGGTTTGGCGGCGCGCAGCCGCGATCGTGTGCGCCGTGGACGACAAAGCGGCCCGCCACGATCGGTTTTAACCCGAGGAGACTCTCCGCGACCCAGTCCTTGGCGGCGATGCGCTCAAAGCGCAGGCCCTTGGACGCCGTGCGGCCGGCCGCCGACATCGCCAAATCGCGCACCAAGCCCTTGTTGACTTTGGAACGGAAGTAAAATGTAACGCGCCACTGGCCCTGACCAGCATCGACAAGGCTGACCGCAGCGCCCTCGGCAAAGAACGCCTCGGCAAAACAATCGGCGAGCAGCTGCGCCGAATGTTCATCGGCTATCAAGGTGGCGATCGTGGTATCCGCTGGGTGCACAGGCGGTTGGTAATTCATTGCAGCATCGATCGTTTTGAGAGTTCTACACCGAATTCACAAGACCGCCACTGACCGGTTTATTCCCGCAAATGCCAAAAATATTCACCGTGCCATCCAGGCTTTGTTTGTCACATTTCCACAGCCTTCGCCGCTATATTTCCACAGCATGGAAAGATTGCAGGAGCCATGGAATGATCGGAGTCGCAAGTGCGCGACGCACGCGCTCACGCTTTATGATCGCCGCGACGATGGCGGCGGCCGCCTGTCTCGGTGCCCTCGCGCTCGATTGCGCCGCGGCGCAGACACCGTCGGATTACGGGTATCTGCTCACGGCCTCCGACCGCAGCGATGCTGATCGCGACGCGGACAAGCGTCGCGACCCCGCGCCGTTCCTCGCGTTTGCCGCGCCGCGTCCGGGCATGAAGGTGCTCGACATGGGCGCGGGCGGTGGCTACTCAAGCGAATTGATGGCCCGCGCGGTGGCGCCGAACGGCATCGTGTTTGCGCAAAATCCGGCCGATCTTGGCGAGCGCGCCAAAGCCGCGTTCCAAGCGCGGCTGGCGACGGCGGCGATGAAGAATGCGATCGCCGATATCGCGCCGTTCGACGATCCCGTTCCGGCGGGCGCGCAGGACTTCGATCTCATCACCTTCCTGTTCTACTACCACGACACGACCTACATGGCGGTCGACCGCGCGCAGATGAATCGCAAATTGTTTGTCGCACTCAAGCCCGGCGGCCTTCTCGTCATCGCCGATCATTCGGCGTTGCCCGGCCAAGGCATCTCAGTCGGCAAGACTCTGCATCGCATCGAAGAAGCCACCTTGCGCCAGGAAGTTGAAGCTGCCGGCTTCAAACTCATCGCCACCGGCGATTTCTGGCGCAATGCCGCCGACTCGCATGATTTTCCGAGCTTTAAGCGCGACATGCCGGTCGATAATTTCGTGCTGAAGTTTCAGAAGCCCTGATTCTGGAATGACGCCCTACTGCAGCTGGTCCTTCACCTTGTCGAGTCCGGCATTGACGCAGTCATCGTCGACACCGGGCGAGCCCGACACACCGACGCCGCCGATCACCTCATTGCCGATCTTGATCGGCTGGCCGCCGGGAATGGCTATGACGTTCGGCAAGGTCACCTGCTGGTGCGCCACTGAATTTGGGTCTTGAAGCTTCTTGGCGTATTCGGCGGTAGGTTGTCGGAAGGTCATCGCGGTATAGGCCTTGCGCCGCGCATTCTCCATCGTATGCGGAGCTGCATCGTCGCCGCGCATCTCGACGATGGTGTCGCCATCGCGATTCACGACTACGGCGGAAACCGCGTAGGTTTTCGCGGCGCAGGCCTCGACCGCCGTTTCGGCAATCGTCACAGCGGTGCTCAGTGACAGATCCCTGTGCATGATCAGTGCGGCGGTGGCCGGGGCGGCGCAAAACGCGGCAAGCGCGAAGGCAGTGAAGCTTAGGGGAGCACGATGCGGCATGGTTGGGTCCTTTTGGCAGAAACGCGAGTGATGAATAGCGAAAAGCGAGCAGCGAATAGTGAGCAGAGAGTGGCGAGTGGTTAACACCGAAACGCTATTCGCTATTCGCTACTCTCCATTCGCTTTTGCGCAATGCGTCACCGCTGCCAGTAGCCAGGCGCCCCGTAGACCGGCGGCGGCTGCGGTGGGTAAGGGGGCGGCGCGTAGCCCGGCTGAGCGTAATACGACTGTCCGTAATAGGACTGGCCTTGATACGGCCGGGCATAGGAACGCTAGGCATAGCCGGGTTGGTAACTGGGCTGTCCATAACTAGGCTGTCCATAACCAGGCTGCGCATAGCTGCGGTCACCGTAATAGGGCGAGGCGTCGCGGCCGTAACCGGGCGCGACCGGCGTCGGTTCCGACGACACGGTTTCGTTGAGCGGCAGCCGCGAGCGCGCCACCGGCGCATTGTCGCCACCTGGGGTGCGGCCGGCGACCACGACCTTGGTTTCGCTCATGCCTCCGACTTTGACCAGGTTGTACAGCGTCTGCGCATGATCGGGCGATAGCCGCACGCAGCCATGCGACACTGCGCTGCCGAGATGCTTCACGTCGAAAAAGCCGTGAATCGCGTGACCGTCCATATCGAAGAAGATCGCGTGCGGCATTGGCGCATTGTCCCATTCCTGGGAGTAGTGGTCGGCGTCCATGCGGTTCGGCTTGAAGGCGCCGCTTGGCGTGTCATAGCCGGGGCGCCCGGTCGAGACTGGCCAGACGTAACGCTGCGCGCCATCGACAGCGACCGACATCTGCTGCGTGCTCTTGTCGATTGTGATGAGGATGCTGGCGCTCGCGGGTGCCGCGAGCACTGCGCCAAACAGGGCGCCAAATAAAGACGCGGCAAGCCAGCGGGGTGCCGCCGCTTGGCGCGCAGAGATTTTGGCGAAACACATAGCGATACCCGACGGTGTTCTGAACCCCCGTTAAGGATAGGAAATCTTTGGTCCCGCTTTGGTTCAAATGTCCGGGAGCGCGGTGGGCGGAATAGTGAACGAATTAGGGCAGCGCTTTCTTTGGCTTCACCTTCTCTTGCCCTCCCACTTGCGGGGAGGGGAACGAGTGGAGGCACAAGGGAAAGCGGCAGCGCTGAAGACACACCTTCACCTAGCGAGTGGGCGCAATTTTCGCGGCGATCGACCCAAAGCGGGGCCCCCGCTACAGATCCGGTGCCGCCGGCGTGGACTATGCCATTCGGCCTAGTTTTTCTCGCGGGCTTAGGCCACTTGGCTGAATTGATGCAAATTACAGACTGAATAGATTCAAATTTGCTCTGGTCTCAGTGGTGTACATCGGTGCCAAGACGACTGCAGGACGCAGTCTTCTCGAAGCTATCGACGGCGCCCTGACAACAAGAGGCTACCCATGTCGAGAAGCTTTCTAGTCGTGATTTCACTCCTTTGTCTCGGTGGCCTAGCGGCCTCACGCCTCCATTCGTCGCCGGCTGATACATTTGCAACGCCGGCCGTAAGCATCAATCTTGATGAAATACAGGCGACGATCAAAGGCTTGCCCGAGCAGGAGTTCGCCGATCTCGTCTGAGAGCGTCGGAATGTCCGCTTATGATTCACAGCGGACATCGGCGTCTATCTTCGCGGCTCCGAACGTTCTTCCATCGCCGCACTGGCCGGGCTCGCCGGTGCATTGAGCACGGCGGTGCAAGCCGCCGGCAAATCTTTAAGCTTCAGGCCTGCGGATGAGCCGCCAAATTCCGGGATTTTTATACGCAGAATCGAATCGGTAAACCAATGGTCGAGCGACTTATCACAGCCGTCACCGCCTGGCACGGGCGGCTGCGCGCGGCAATTCGGTGAGTCGGCGGGACACTTCAGGCGCACGTGGATGTGGTCATCATGGCCATACCAGGGGCGCACCTTTGACATCCACGATCTGTGATTCTGGCTCTCGACGCGGCAGAGCTCTTTTTTTATCGCGGCATTCACAAGGACACGCTCGACCTCAGGCTGCTCGGCCGCGGTTCGGATGAAGGCCACATCGGCAAGGGACCAAGCTTTGTCATTGACGTGCTTTCCATCCGCCGCAACCACGTTGCTGGCTAAAATATTTTCGCGTTCCTCTTTGCTTAAGACACGATCCGGCATCGGCATGAACCAGATGTCGACGTCAAGTCCGATTTGGTGGCTCTTATGTCCGAACGGAAGCGGACCGCCACGCGGTTGCGCCATGTCGCCGATCAAAATTCCGCTCCAGCCAGTGGCTTCGGCGCCGAGCGGCGCGAAGCGTTCTAGGAATTTCACCAGCTCCGGATGGCCCCAATGACGATTACGTGACGGCCGCATCACCTGCCAAGTCGGCCCTGTTGGGGGCAGTTCGACGCCTCCTTGAAGGCAGCCGCTCGGGTAGTAGCCGATTGCCATGGGCCTCCCAACGCTTGGCAGTTTCTTTTCTGAAAATAGAGCGCTCGCTGGCGGCGAGTTTTTCTGTTTCTCCTGTTCGGTGTTCTTCAAAGGATTGTTACGCGGCAAAGGTACATGAAAAGGAGCCACGCTTTTCGCCGCAGCAGCACAGGTCAGCGCCACCGACAAGGCTGTTACGATTGTTAAGCCTCTGCTCATGCCTCAAGGCAGAACGCTATGGTCAAGCTTACAAAGCGTGCGGGCCACGCCCGCACATCAGACCGTAGAAATGAGTCTACTTTGAGGGTAAAGCGGACAACGGGTCGACGCGCTGGCATGTCGCTTATTGCTCCAAAGCGGGTTTGCTAGGCGCCGTTTTGACCACTTTCAGTCTGCCAGCTTGACACGCTACGATACGCGGTCTGCGCTTGGGGCAGGCGGATGAGACGCCGGGAGTAAAGCGCTCGGCATCACAATCCTGGAACCATTCCTGCTGCGAGCCGACGCGGCAATCGAGTGAACTTATGGCACCTGTCCGCTTATGACCCAAAGCCGACATTCCGCTTGCTGCGCTTTTGAAAGCTTTCTGGATTTCCGACGGAACGCTGTTGCCTGCGATCTCGTTTAACGATGAGAGCGGTGGGCAGCGTAAGGTCGGAGCCCCGCAATGCGTTTCGGACAAAATCTTTTGTGCGCAACCTTACTCTTGGCGGCAAGCGCCTTAGCGCCTGTCTTGACGCCTACTTTGGCTCCGGCCGCCGATAGCGCGCGCGGCGCGGTGGAGCAAAGCGGCGGCAATACCGTGACGCAGAACCCATCGCTGCCGCAGCTGCACCTGACTGACGCACAGCGCGAGCAGATTCGTCAGACATTGCTGACCAAGCACACGGAGGTTGAGTTCAGGCTCAAAACGACGAAGCCTGCCAAAGATTTTAATCCGAAAATCGGCGCTAAATTGCCGAAAGGCGTTAAGCCGGATGGCCTGCCGTCAGGATTGACCCAGCAGATTCCACAGCTTGCCGACTACGGCTATGCGAAAATGAAAGATCAGATTCTTTTGGTCAATGCGATGACCGGAAAAATCGTCGACATCATTCCCGAAACGCAGCCGCAAACGAGCGGTCAGAAATAGTGACGTTCAGGTCACAACGATAACGACGGAATGGTGCGACAACCCTGCGGCACTCCAGGTGGCCGCGCGATCCGCGGACTCAGACAAGATCCATAACGCGCTGGATGTGTTCGAGTACTTGTCGGTCCGATTGATAGCGTTCGGCTGCTTTCGTCGCCAACCAATGGCCGCTTGCCGAAAGCAATTGCTCAAGCGCGTCACTGACTAAAGGATTGGTATCAAAGTGCCGGGCGATCATACCAAGCCTTCTGCGATAACGATCGGCAGCCGACTCGTCATTGCGATAGACGGCATCACCCATGCCCATGAGAAGGGCCTGTAACAGAAGCCGCTGAGTGGAGGTCATATTATAACTAACAGCCGCATAAAAACTGACTGCGCAACTGTCTCGCGGGATTTTGACTGCGCAACTGTCCTCGGGGGTTCCTAAGCGATATAACCGACACTTCCCGACAATCGAATGGCGCCCGTTCCTCGAATGGCCATGACCGGGCATGAGCAAGAACCAATGCGCAGACGATTTCGCCGAGCCTACAATGGTCCCAAGGCGGACATCGCGGCCGCCGCTATGGCATAGGTAGGTTACAGATGTCGGCAGCGGCCTCGCGTCGTGCCTGGCGTTCCTTTTCGTCCATTTCTTCGGGCGGAATTCCTTCGATCGTTTTCTGTTCCTCCCGGGCAAACCAATAGGCCACACCCACGATAATGCCGAAAAGGCCAAGGCTGAGTGCAATCACCATAACGTCCATATCGCTTTTTATATCATATCTCGTCGAGCGTTGCGGTCTCTGACCTAGCAAACGTATGCTGGGAATCGCGGCGTCAGACCGCTTTCATTTCGGCCGGCGTCGCAATGTATTTTTCCATGCGCGGCGTCGCGCCGTTCTTCCGCATCTCTTCGAGCCAGATGCGGTGGATGCGCGGGTCCTGATCCTCGTATTCGATCTGATCGCCGCCGTCCTTGACGCTTTTCGACACCGCCGGCGTGTCGCCTTCGCCGGCGCCGAGGAGCGAAACGCGTTGCGCGCGCATGGTCGGATAGCGCAAGCCGCCGACCGCGGTGGCGAGATAGCGCGCCGGCGCCGGCCCTGTAATGAAGTGCTGATGAAATTGCCGATCGGCCGGCACCAGCACCATGCCGTGTTTCCAATCGATACGGCGAAAATCTTTTTCCTGCTCGTACCACAGCAATGAAAAGCCCTGACCCATCACGCACATCACGTGAAAGCTCGGCCCGTGCCGATGCGCCTTTTTGTAGGTGCCGACCGGCATTTCCGAAATGTGGGCGTGCATGGTGCCGTCGGCGAGCACGAACATGATATTGGTGCCGCCGGCGCCGCGGTCGCCCCAGCTCTTCAACTCGATCGCGGTGAGGTCCGGCACGAAATTGGTTTCCCACATGTGATTGCCGGGCCGCACGGTGATGAGATTGCCTTCGCCGGAAAAATATTCGCGCTTGCCGGTGCGCTCGCGGAAATCGAAATCGCAAGCGAAGACGAAGTCTTCGTTGTGGAAGACATTCATTACCATTGGCAGATTGGTGGTACTGACAAGAAGCGCGCGTTCGGCGCCGCTGCCGTTGAAGTGGCGATACTTGGCGTTAAGCGGAACTGCGAACAGACTTTTTTCGCCCCATTCGAAGCTGCGCCGGTCGCCGTCGGCAAATTCGAGCTGGGTCGAGCCGTGCCCCTCAAGCACGTAGACGACCTCTTCGTAGAGGTGGCGCTGCGGCGCCGTCGATCGGCCGGGGCCAATGTCGAACAGAAACATATTGGCGAAATCGCCGCGGCCCTTGAGATGAACCGCCGCGCCATTGACGCCGTAACGCGGCCAAGGCGCAGTGTCGACTCCAAACAGGTCAACGCCATAGTCCTCGGTGACCGGAATGCCTTCGCCGCCAAGCCAATCGAGATAGGGATCGATGCCGTAGCGCGGTTTGTCTTGCGCTTTGGCTTGCGGCGTCTCGGGGACGTTCATGCGTTTGCTCCGGCCATTGCTGGACAATCATAGTAGATTGCAAGCGGCTGTCATTCGGCTAACGACGAACGCCACAGTCTGTAACGCGCTTCATGCTGCGCCGCGCCCGGAAAACCCTGGCGATTCATGCGAAAAGCAGCGACTTGATCACGACCGGCACCACGCCGGGCGGGGCGATGAGCTGGCCGAGATCTATGTAGTCGAGCTCGTGCAATTCCACGCCGTCGAGGCAGACGATTTTTCCAGGCCAATTGAGCTCGCGATGCATCAGTCGGCCGAACGTCTTGCCGACATCGCCATCGATCGCGAGGAGCAAAAGTTTGATCCGCTCCTGTACCGGCCGCAGGGCGTCGACGATAGCTTCGCCGCCGGCGCGCAAGCGTGCGTGTTCCGGATCGCCGCGCCAGGTGAATGCGATGGTAACGCCGGGGACGGCGTCGAGATCGATTTCGTCGAGGCTGGTGCGGACTTCCGCGGCGGTCCGCTCGCGATCGAGATGACCGGCATCTATCGTGACGTGCACGACCGGCACATTGCGCACGGGGAGCACGTAAGGATCGGGCAGGTAAATGGTCTTGCCGCTGACCTGCACCGTGAACTGCGACGCGCCGATGACGGTGGCGCGGATGCGTTGGCCGGGGTCGATCAGCGGCAAGCCGGAGCGGGCGGCAAGTTCGCGCGCCAGCGCCTGCGCGAGCGGCCTGGCAATGTCGCCGAACTCGCCAACCTCCTGGCCGAAGATATATTCGGCAACGCCGCCGGAGAGCGTCAGCGCGGCCGGAGAAGCCTTGCGTGGCAGCGGCTCGGTAAGCAAGAGCGATCGTGTGAGTGGGTTAGTCGGCGCATCAAGAATTATGTCCGTTGCGGCTGCGGCGAGCCGCTGCACGATGCGCCGGCGGATCGTCTCATCGACAAGTGTCGTAGGCGACAATTGCAACGACAAATCATCGGCGACAAGGCGGGCGGCGTGATCAATTCGCGTCCAGTCGCCGCGCGCATCGGTGGCGATCAAACGCCCACCGATCGCGAAGGCCGCCAGCCCCACGATCGTGCCGCGGTCGATTAGCGCCAACTTGGTCGTGCCGCCGCCGATATCGATATGGAGGAGGCAAATGCCGCGCGCTTTCGACAGCGCCACGGCGCCCGAGCCATGCGCCGCCAGCCGCGCCTCTAGTCTATGACCGGCGCTGGCGCAGACGAATTTCCCCGCCTGCGCAGCGAAAAGTTCGTCGATGGCGCGCGCGTTCTTGCGCTTGATCGCCTCGCCGGTGAGGATGACCGCGCCGCCGTCGATCTGATCTTTCGTCACACCGGCGTCGCGGTAGCAGCGGTCGATGAAGTCGCCCAGCTCGGCGGCGTCGATCAGATCGTCGCTGCGGAACGGCGTCAGCAATATCGGCGAGCGCCACACGATGTCCCGGCCGATCACGACAAAGCGACTCGAGTGACCTTGCGCCTGCCGCTGCAAGGCAACCTTTGCAAATAACAGATGCGAGGTCGAACTGCCGATGTCGATGCCGACCGTGGTGAATACGAGATTGTCTTGCGCCCAGATCGATCGCGCGATGGCGGCGCGCTCGGCCGGCGTCTCGTTATGCTCGTGGGAAAAATCGGTTTCGTGCATCGGTAAGGAAAATTTACCGCGCAACCGGCCGTTGGCGCTAGGCAGGAAGACTAGGGCGTATACTCATAAAGTTGCGCCGGCCAATGTCCGGCTTCAGGGGCGAAGCGGGCATCGCAGGTACCTATTGCAATTTCTTCTAATGACTCGGAGGGGTTATAGGCTTGATCGCGTCGTTAGTAACGCGATCTTAGCACGAATCCACCGCTTAATTCGCGTGCAGCAGGCCGGCGACGGTCTTGATCTCGTTGCGGGCATATTTCGGCAGGCCGGCGCTGATCGATTCGCCGGAATTGAACGACGACTGTCCCATCAGGACTTGCGCCGGCACGAGGTTGCGCAGAACCGGTACTTTTTCGAATTCGCGCTTCTCATCAAGCACGCTGGCCTTGATCGCCAACGCCATGAATGCGGTCACGACGGTTTTGTTGATGTCCGACGGGTGGGCTTGAAAAACAGCGAAAAACTTGCCGAATTTCATGATCTGATTGACGTAGAAAATGTTCTGCGCGAGCACGCCGGCGACCGGCGTGTTAAGCGCGGTCAGCTCTTGCAATCCGGCCTGATCGAGCTCGGCCTGCGGCAGTGCGGCGAGTTCGCTTTGAAAATCGATGTGATCGGCGACCTTTTTGCTGTCGCGTAATTTGTTCACGAGCGTGATGCCAATCGGTATTTTGCCCTCGAGCTTATAGGTCGAGGCGATGCAGATCGCATTGTCAAGGCCTGTGCACCACTTGCGATCGGGGTTCTCGTTACCGGTGCCGGCTTTATCCTTGAACGTCGTTACGTCGCCTGCGCCGATCAGTGAATGTTTAATGGCGGGATCGATCTTTTGCAGAAAGGCGAGCGTCACGTAGTGTGAAAGATCGACCGCACTTGGCGCCTTGGCCAACACGAAGCGCGCCTGCGCGATGTACATGTAAAGCTTTTCGGTATACCGCTTCTGCGCCGCTTCGCCGGGGCGGGCTTCGGCATCGACTAGCGGTTCGACGTAGCTCGGAAACAGCGCCAGAAATTTTTTCTCGGTTGGCTGCCGGCCTGCCCACTCGTCAAAGGGCGTCAGTGCGCTCTCGGCGGTGGTCCCGGTGCCGCCGGTATGATCGCTAAATTCGATCGCGCCCGCCGCGAGCCGCGTCGCGTCCACCTTGCGCGCCGAACTGACGTTGTCGATGCGAAATTCCGTCGTCTGCGCCACGGCGTAAAACCATTGCGCAGCCAGCAATGA
>Ga0126369_10001014_pt1 | contig 19137 bp, 15 predicted proteins | sample PanSoiMetaPlot_1_FD_109646 | JGI IMG/M metagenome (GOLD analysis project Ga0126369, IMG submission 109646) | Tropical forest soil microbial communities from Panama - MetaG Plot_1 | ecosystem: Environmental > Terrestrial > Soil > Tropical forest > Bulk soil | place: Panama | collected 2016-02-17 | reverse complement strand
CCGTTGATCGGCGTCGCGCCGCACGCCTGCTCGTGATCGATCGCCGAGGTGAACGCGAGGATCTCCTCGGCCGTGCCCCGATCGATGGCTGTTGCCTGGTCATAAGGGTGGTAATGCGACAGGTCGGAGCTCACCAGGATCAGGGTTTCGGGTCCACCCCAGAGCCGATCGATGACCGCGGCAACTTCGGCTGCCGTGGCGTCGCCCACCGCGAAGGGGACGATCCGGAAATCCTCGAGTATCGTCTGCAGGAAAGGCAACTGCACTTCCAGCGCGTGCTCGAGTGCGTGCGCGGCTTCGCTCGTGCGCACCTGCGGAAGCGCGAGCGCTTCTGCGGCGGAAACCGGGTCGACCTCGACTGTTCCGAGCGGCGTGGCGAACGCCTTCGCGACGGGCAGCGCCAGGCCGCGAATAGGCACCCTGTGCACCGGGCCCAGGAGCACTACGCGTCGGATCGTCGTCCGGCCGGCGGCAATGCGGGCATACGCAGAAGCGGCTACCGGGCCGGAATAGACATAGCCGGCATGTGGAACGATCAGGGCCTTGGGAAGCCGGGTGGGATCGATCGCGCGCGGGCCCGCCTGCGCCAGGAAATCACGCACCGAATTCGAGAGGGCCGAGGGCGCCTCCGGGTAGAACATACCGGCCACAGCGGCCGGACGGACAGCTTGCACGCGTCACCTCGAAGGTTGTGGGCTCCCAGGCCCGGGTGACGGAAGGGTTATTGTCGCGCGGACCCGGCTACTTTGCCACGGGCGGCGCGACCTTCCGGTCGGCCATATGGCGAAGATAGGCCAGCAACTCGGCGAGTTCCCGGTCGGACAGCGTCTTCGCGTCGATGCCGGGCATCTTCGACCCAGGCCACCGCCGTAGCGACTGCGGGTCGCGGATCAGCCGCCGCAATGCCTCGGGACGCAAGTACTCCGTCGGATTGTAGGGAACGTTGAGGTCGGGTCCTACGGTGGAGTCCCCGCCCCCGTTGAGCGTGTGGCAAGTCATGCAGTGCTTCTGGAATGCGGCGAATCCGGCGCGAATAGGGTGGTTCTGTCCCACGCCCGAAGCCGGAAGGATCATCGGATAGCGCTTTGCGAGCGGCTGGATCTCCTCGATCCGCGTGATCTGCATGGGCCAAAGTCCGGGTGTCATCATGCCCTTGTCGGCCCTTAGCCAGACCAGGTGAAACGGGCCGGCCGTTGCTGCCGTGCCGGCTTTCAGCGGCGGCCATGGCGAGTCGGGGGGTTCGATCGCGAGATAGGCCGATGCGGCTGGCGCTTGTACAAGAAGCGGCGCTGCCGGCTGCGTCGCCACGACCCGGTCTCCGGAAAGAAAGCGCACCTCGCTGTCGGGCGCGGTACCGCTGAGCAGAATCGCGACCGGGACCACGCGAAAGCTAACGCTCGTCGCGTAGACCGGATCGACGGGAATCGTCACCGCCGCCACGGCGGGGAGAGCCAAAAGGCCGCCGGTGGTGTAGATCGCCGTTCTCCCGCCGGCGACGACGGTAAGCGAGGGTTCAGCCGCGACTACGGCCAGGACGGCGCTGCCTGCGACCGCCGCGGCGAGCCGACCGAGCTTGCTCCCCCATCCCGACCCTCGCATGGCACTCCTTGGGCGCAGCCGCGACTCAGTCCTCGTGTTGCGACAGCCGCACGATGTAGCCGCCGGATTTCTCGTCGCGCTCGAGCGAGAGCGCTCCACGCTGTTTGCCGTCCTCGAGCAAGGCGTTGAACGAGCGAAAGCCGTAGTACGACTCGTTGAACCCAGGCTTGCGGCGCTTCAAGGCTTGCTTGACCATCGAGCCCCAGATCTTCTCGTCCCCGCCTCGCTCGGCGATGAGCGCTTCGAGCGTCTCGGTGACAAGCTCGATCGCGTCCTGGCGGCGCGTCTCGTCGCTCTTCTTCGCGGATGCTGCTGCGTCGGCGTGCGACGTGGGCTTTGGCGCCGGTTTTTTCGCGGGACGCTTCTTCTCCCGCACCAGGTCGTCGTAGTAGATGAATTCATCACAGTTGGCGATCAGGAGGTCCGAGCTCGAGTTCTTGACCCCCACGCCGATCACCATCTTGTCGTTCTCCCGCAGCTTCGAGACGAGCGGAGAGAAATCCGAGTCGCCGCTGATGATCACGAAGGTCTCGACGTGTGCCTTGGTGTAGCAAAGGTCGAGCGCGTCGACGACCATGCGGATATCGGCCGAGTTCTTGCCCGACTGACGAAGATGCGGAATCTCGATCAGCTCGAAGGCGGCTTCGTGCATCGCCGGCTTGAACGCTTTGTAGCGGTCCCAGTCGCAGTAGGCCTTCTTGACCAGGATGCTGCCCTTGAGCAGCAGTCGTTCGAGCACCTTTTCGATGTCGAATTTCTCGTACTTGGCATCCTGCACGCCAAGAGCGATGTTCTCGAAATCGCAGAACACCGCCATGTTGGTGACTTCGGGCGGGTTGGCCATGAGCGGGTCCCGTGGGCCCAAGCCTCCGCGAGACGGGCTGGGGCGTTAGAATGGATCTTGCGGTCGGTACGATAGTCTACAGGAGGAACCCCCATGAGAAGCCTCGTCACGCTCGGCGTCGCGCTGCTGGCTTGCACGCCGCTTGCGGCGGAGTCGTTCACGCTGGAGAGCGCCGAGATCAAGCCCGCTTCGACGATTGCCGAAGCGCAGGTCTTCAAGGGGTTCGGTTGCGACGGAGGCAATATCTCGCCATCGCTTTCCTGGAAGAACGCTCCGGCGGGTACCAAGAGCTTCGCGGTTACCGTCTACGATCCCGATGCGCCGACCGGCAGCGGGTGGTGGCATTGGGTGATCTTCAACATTCCGGCCAGCGTAACTTCGCTGCCGCGCGGCATCGGCAACCCGGCGAGCGGCCAGACGCCCAAGGGCGCCGTGCAGTCGAGGACCGATTACGGGAAGCCGGGCTACGGCGGCCCGTGCCCGCCGCAGGGCGACAAGCCGCATCGCTACATCTTCACCGTGTACGCGCTCAAGGTCGACAAGATCGACGCCGATGAGAACTCGTCAGCGGCGCTGGTCGGGTTCATGATCAATGCAAACCGGCTCGACAAGGCCAGCTTCACCGCGACCTACGGCCGCAAATAAAAAGGAGACTTGCGCAATGAAGCTCTACAAATTCGCATTCGCGCTCGTGGCCTGCCTGCTGCTGGCTCTCGGCGCGCAGGCACAGGTTCCGGCGGGCTACCCGGCCGACTATTCCAAGATCGTCGACGGCGCGAAGAAGGAAGGCAAGGTCGTCGTCTATTCCACGACCGATGCCAAGCTCGCGCAGCCGCTGGTCAAGGATTTCGAGGCGGCGTTTCCCGGAGTGAAGGTCGAGTACACCGACATGAATTCGACCGAGGTCTATTCGCGCTTTACGAGCGAGAACGCCGCCAATGCGGCCTCCGCCGACGCGGTCTGGAGCTCCGCGATGGACCTTCAGCTAAAGCTCGCCTCCGACGGACTTGCCGCTGCCTACAAGTCGCCCGAGAGCGCAGCGCTGCCCGACTGGGCGCGCTGGAAGGACACGGTGTATGCGACGACTTTCGAGCCGATCGCGATCGTCTACAACAAGCGGCTGGTCGCCCCCGACGAGGTGCCGAAGACGCATGCGGACTTCACGAAGCTGCTCAACACCAAGGCCGAGAAATTCCAGAAGAAGGTGACCACCTACGACGCCGAGAAGTCCGGTGTCGGCTTCATGCTCGTCAACCAGGACGCGAAGCTCGACCCGGCTTTCTGGGATCTGGTCAAGGCGATGGGCGCGCGCGGCGTCAACATGCAGAGCTCGACCGCCACGATGATGGAGCGCGTGTCCTCCGGCGAGAACCTGATCGGCTACAACATCCTGGGCTCCTATGCCCTGACGCGTGCGAAGAAGGATCCGTCGATCGGGATCGTCTTCACCACTGACTACAACCTCGTGCTGTCGCGGCTCGCTTTCGTCGCGAAGAATGCGAAGAACCCGAACGCCGCCCGGCTGTGGGTCGACTACCTGCTATCCAAGCGCGGCCAGACGATCGCCGCGGAGCAAGCGGAGCTGTTCTCGGTGCGCACCGACATGCCTGGCAAGGAATCCGGAGTGGGCTTCGCCAAGGAGCTTGGCAGCGCGGTGAAGCCGATAGCCGTGTCGACCGATCTTCTCGCCGGACTCGACCAGTCGAAGCGTCTCGAGTTCCTCAAGCAGTGGCAGGCGGCGCTGGGCAGGAAGTGATGCGAGCGTAGTGAGACCCGGGACCCAGCGTTGTCGCAGGGAAAGCCGCTGGGTCCCCACTTGCGCGGGAACGACGAACGATGATCGCCCGCAGCTTCAGCATTCCCCGCACCATGGTGGTCGCGATCACCGTGCTGGTGATCTTCATGCCCATCGGGCTCATCTTCTGGCAGAGCCTGCTCAACGCCCCGTTCTTCAATCCCGCGCATCGCTACGGGCTGGATTCTTACGCTTTTATCTTCGAGGATGGCGATTTCTGGTCGGCGTTCGGCAACTCGGTCGTGATCGCCGCCGGGATGGTCCTGATCGCGCTGCCGCTCGGCGCGGCACTCGCGTTTCTGCTCACGCGTACCGACCTGCCAGCTCAGCGCTGGGTCGAGGTCCTGGTGCTGATCCCCGTGTTTGTCTCCCCGATGGTGCTCGCCTTCGGCTACGTGGTGGCGATGGGTCCGGTCGGGTTTTATTCGCTGTGGGCCAAGTCGCTCTTCGGTGACGTGCCATGGAACATCTATTCGCTCGCGAGCATCGCGGTGATCGCGGGCCTCACGCACGTCCCGCACGTGTATCTGTATTCCTCGGCGGCGCTCAAAAGCCTCGGTTCCGATGTCGAGGAGGCGGCACGCGTCGCCGGAGCGAATCCGTTGCAGGTCGCGTGGAACGTGAGCCTGCCGATGACGATGCCGGCGCTCTTCTATGCTGCCGTGCTGGTGTTCTTCCTCGGCTTCGAGCTGTTCGGGCTGCCGCTCGTGCTCGGCGACCCGGAGGGCCATCTCGTGCTCTCCACCTATCTGTTCAAGCTGACCAACAAGCTCGGCACGCCTTCTTACCACCTGATGGCGGCGGTCGCAGTCTGCATCGTCGCAGTCACGTTCCCTCTCGTGCTCCTGCAACGCTGGCTGCTCAGAACCGCGGGCAAGTACGTTTCGGTCAAGGGAAAGGCGACGCGGCAGAAGTTGCTGCCGCTCGGCGGTTGGAGGTGGGTCGCGCTGGCGATCGTCGCGCTGTGGCTCGTGTTCACCATCGTGGTGCCGATCTCGGGCATCGCGCTGCGCGCTTTCGTCGAGCAGTGGGGCGAAGGTGTCAAGCTCTCGGAAGTTCTCACGCTGGACAACTTCCGAGAAGTGTTCGACCAGGCCGACCAGGTGCGCGCGATCATCAACACGTTGCTGATCGGAGTGGTCGGTGGCGCCCTGGCGGTCGCCTGTTACACCGCGATAGGTCTCGCCGGGCATCGTCAACGCGGAGGCGTAGCCAAGATCCTCGACTACATCGTGCTCATCCCGCGGGCGATTCCAGGACTGCTTGCAGGCCTCGCATTTCTCTGGATCTTTCTCTTCGTGCCGGGATTGAAGGAGCTGCGCAATTCGATCTTCTCCATCTGGCTCGCGTACACCGTGGTGTGGCTCGCCTACGGGATGCGTCTCATCTCGAGCGCGCTGCTGCAGATCGGGCCCGAGCTCGAAGAGTCGGCGCGCACTGCCGGCGCCTCCAGCCGGAGGGTGTTGACCGACGTTACGGTTCCGCTGATCCGATTCGGCCTGCTCGCGAGTTGGCTCCTGGTGTTCATGATCTTCGAGCGCGAGTACTCGACCGGCGTGTATTTGCTCGGTCAGGGTACGGAGGTCATCGGTTCGATGCTCGTCTCGCTGTGGGGCGGCGGCGCCATCGACCAGGTGGCCGCGCTGTCGCTCATCAACATTGCGCTGGTGGCGGTCGGTCTCGCCGCAGCCTTGCGCTTCGGAGTGCGTCTCCATGAATAAGCCGCAGTCAAAGCAACAGCTCGTGGTCGAGGACCTGCACCTCGCCTACGGCAGCAACCGAATCCTGCAGGGTGTGTCGATGACGCTCAATCCGGGCGAAGTCGTCGCGCTGCTCGGCGCGTCGGGGAGCGGCAAGACGACGCTGCTGCGCTCGGTCGCCGGCCTCGAGCAGCCCAACGAGGGTCGGATCGCGATCGGCGGGACGGTCCTCTACGATAGTTCGGCCGGCGTCGACCTGCCGGTCGAGAAGCGCAACCTCGGACTTGTGTTCCAGTCCTATGCGCTCTGGCCGCATCGCAGCGTGTTCGAGAACGTCGCGTACGGGTTGCGCCTGCGCGGGACGAATGCAGCCGAGATCGACAAGCGCGTCAGCGAGGCACTGTCCAACCTGGGCCTCGGCGCACTGGCCAAGCGCCTCCCGCACCAGCTCTCGGGTGGACAGCAGCAGCGCGTCGCGATCGCCCGGGCGCTGGTGTACAACCCGCCGGTCGTGCTGATGGACGAGCCACTATCCAACCTCGATGCGAAGCTGCGCGAGGAAGCGAGAGCGTGGCTGCGCGAGCTGATCGTGCGCCTGAATTTGTCCGCGCTGGTCGTCACTCACGATCAGACGGAAGCGATGGCGATGGCGGACAGGATCCTGCTCCTCAACTCCGGTCGGATCGAGCAGCAGGGCACGCCCGAAGAGATGTACAGTCGGCCGCAGACCCGATTTACGGCTGAGTTCATGGGCAGCAACAACCATCTGCCAGGAAGAGTCGCGCAGCTCGTCGATGGCAGGGCAATGCTCGAAGGGGAAGGCTGGCGGCTGTGGGGCGCCGCGCGCGGTGCGCTGCGCGTCGGCGCCGATGCGACCGGCGTCATCCGCCTCGAGCGCACGCGCATTGCGAATGGGTCCGGCGAGAATCGCCTTCGCACTGCGCTAGTCACCGGGATGTTCCTCGGCGATCGAAAGGAGAATCTGTTCGAACTCGGAGCGCTCAGGCTGCGCTGCTACGGCGATGTGCGCACGAGCGACGACGGATGCTACCTCGAGCTGCCGGCGGACGATTTGTGGATTTTTCCAACGGAGGTGTCACATGGGAATACTTGATCAACTCATCGGCCTCGTGGCCGGCGGCACGCAATCGGGCGCGCAAACGGGTCAGAGCCCGATGGTGCAGATGGCCCTGCAGATGATCCAGCAGAACGGCGGCTTGCCCGGCATCATCAGCAAGTTCCAGCAAGCCGGTTTCGGCCAGCAGGCCGGCTCGTGGGTCGGCACCGGACAGAACATGCCGATCACCGCGGATCAACTCAAGCAGGTTCTGGGCGGCGGATCGATCGGCGCTCTCGCGCAGCAGTTCGGACTCTCGCACGGCGACGCGATGGGCGGCCTCGCGCAAGCTCTTCCACAGGTGATCGACAAGCTCACGCCGACCGGCCAGATCTCGGCCGATCACAGCGACCTGCTGAAGCAGGCGTTGTCCGCACTGACGAGTCGAACGGCGTAAGACTTCGAGCGGCGAAGCAAGTCGCGCGCGGTGGCGCAGGACTAGATTCGCCCCTACAATGACGGGGCCGGACGGCTTTGAACCGTCCGGTCTCTTTTTTTGGACCTCTCGATGCCTGACGCTCCCCTTGCAATCGCCGCGATCCTCGGCGTCGTCGAGGGTCTCACCGAGTTCCTCCCCGTTTCATCGACCGGCCATCTGATCGTTGCCGGCTCGCTCCTCGGCTACACGGGGGAGAAGGCGAAGCTGTTCGAGATCGTGATCCAGGCCGGAGCGATCCTGGCGGTTTGCTGGGAATATCGCGTCAAGCTCTTCGCGGTTGTCCGCGGACTGTTCAGCGATCCTGTCGCGCAACGGTTCGTGGTGAATCTTTTCATCGCCTTCCTCCCCGCGGCCATTCTCGGGCTTGCGTTCGGGAACGCGATCAAGGCTCGACTGTTCGCACCCGTGCCGGTTGCAACAGCGTTCATCGTCGGAGCGTTCGTCATCCTCTGGGCGGAGCGACGCCAGCGACGCAAGCCGGAAGCCGTCCGGATCGACCGCGTCGATGACATGCGCTGGACTGATGCGCTGAAGGTCGGTTGTGCGCAGGCGTTCGCGCTGATTCCAGGCACGTCGCGATCGGGCGCGACGATCATCGGCGGAATGCTTTTCGGCTTGTCGCGCAAGGCGGCTACCGAATTTTCGTTCTTTCTCGCCATCCCCACGCTGTTCGCCGCGACCGGATACGAATTCGTCCGCAATCGACAACTCCTCGCCAACGGGGACCTCTCAATGCTCGCCGTCGGGTTCGTGACCGCCTTCGTCAGCGCATTTTTCGTCGTGCGCGCGCTTCTGCGCTATGTCGCCCACCACGACTTCGTCCCGTTCGTGTGGTATCGGATCGCGTTCGGGCTCGTGATTCTCGTCACTGCCTACGCGGGACTCGTCGCCTGGGATTGAGAGCCGCGCCTGCCCCGGGCAATCCTCTGGTCGGCCCGCTGTGCGCCGTGATCGGCGTGCTCGGCTTCTCCTTCAAAGCGATCCTGATCAAGCTCGCGTACGCCTGGGCGCCGGTCGACGCCATCACACTGCTCGCGCTGCGGATGCTCTATTCGGCGCCACTGTTCGCTCTGATGGCGTGGTGGGCCTCGCGAAACCGTGCCGCACGCAACGCGCCCGCCATGGAAAGGCGCGACTGGTTCAGCATCCTCTGGCTGGGGTTCATCGGCTACTACCTCGCAAGCCTGGTCGACTTCATGGGGCTGCAGTACGTGACCGCTTCGCTCGAGCGATTGATGCTCTATCTCTATCCGACGCTGGTCGTCGTGCTTTCGGCCGCGCTTTTCAAGCAACGGATCACGGGACGGATAGCGCTCGCGCTGGCGCTTTCCTACGCCGGCATCGTGCTCGTGTTCGGACGCGATCTGTCGCTCGCCGGGGATCCGCACGCCTTGTGGCTGGGAGGCGGGCTCGTGTTCGCTGGGGCGGCGCTCTACGCCGTGTATCTCGTCGCCGCTGGGCCGGTGATCGCGCGACTGGGAAGTCTTCGCTTCATCGCCTGGGGCATGCTGGCGTCGACGGTGTTCGTCTTTGCGCAATTCGTGCTCACGCGTCCGGCTTCGGCGCTGGCCGCACCGCTTCGCATCCAGTTGCTGTCGTTCACGATGGCGATTGTCTCCACCGTCTTGCCGACCTTTCTGATTGCCGAAGCGATCAAGCGCATCGGCGCTAACCGCACCTCGCTCGTCGGCTCGCTCGGGCCGGTCTTCACCATCGGGCTGGGTTGGTGGCTGCTCGCCGAGCCAGTGCATTGGATCCAGCTAGGCGGGGCAGCGCTCGTGCTGGCCGGAGTGACGCTGGTCACGCTGAAACCCAGGCCGTCTGCGCCTCGAATGGCGTGAACTCGATACCGCTATAATCGCAACTCTTCGCCTTCCTGCCGCTCCAACCTTTATCCCACTTCGCAGGAGATCGTCATGGCCCCCGATACCATCGAGCGGCGTCAGCACATCGCGCTCAAGGACACGGCTCTCCTCAGGCAGCAGTGCTATGTCGACGGCAAATGGGTCGACGCCGATTCAAAGGCCGCAATCGAGATCAACAATCCCGCCACAGGGGTCCGCGTTGGCACGGCACCGATCATGGGTGCGGCGGAGACGCAACGCGCGATCGAAGCCGCGGACAAGGCGTGGCCGGCATGGGCAGCGAAGACCGCCCGCGAGCGCAGCGCCATCCTGCGCAAGTGGGCAGAGCTGCAGCTCGCACACCTGGAGGACCTGGCGCTGATTCTCACCAGCGAACAGGGCAAGCCGCTCGCCGAATCAAAAGGCGAGATCACGATCGGCGCCGGGTACACCGAGTGGTTTGCCGAGGAAGCGAAGCGCGTTTACGGTGACGTGATCCCCACCATCGGCAACGACCGACGGCTCCTCGCGATCAAGCAGCCGGTTGGCGTGTGTGCAGCGATCACGCCGTGGAATTTCCCCTCGTCGATGATCACGCGCAAGGTATCGCCGGCGCTCGCCGCGGGATGCACCGTGGTCATCAAGCCCGCCGAAGCCACACCTTTCTCGGCGCTCGCGCTGGCCGAGCTCGCCCATCGCGCAGGTTTCCCGCCGGGAGTGCTCAACGTGGTCACCGGCAAGGCCGCGGCGATCGGCGGGGAAATGACTTCCAATCCCACGGTGCGAAAACTCTCCTTCACGGGATCGACCTCCGTCGGAAGGCTTCTCATGAAGCAGGTGGCGCCTACCGTGAAGAAGATCTCGCTCGAGCTAGGCGGCAACGCGCCGTTCATCGTTTTCGACGACGCCGATCTCGATGCCGCGGCCGAAGGCGCGATCGTGTCCAAATACCGCAACACCGGTCAGACCTGCGTGTGCGCAAACCGCCTGTTCGTGCAAGACAAGGTCTATGACGCCTTCGCCGCCAAGCTCACGGAAAAAGTGCGCACGCTCAAGGTTGGCGCTGGCACCGATGCAGGCGTCGCGCAGGGACCGCTGATCAACAAGGATGCGCTGTCCAAGGTCGAGGAGCACGTCGCCGATGCGACGACACACGGTGCGAAGGTGCTCACTGGCGGCAAGCGCCACGCACTCGGCGGCACGTTCTACGAGCCGACAGTGCTGAGCAACGTCACGCCGGATATGAAGATCTTTCGCGAAGAAACCTTCGGACCGGTCGCGCCGTTGTTCCGCTTCTCGACCGACGCTGAAGTAATCGAGCTGGCCAACCGGACCGAGTTCGGGCTCGCTTCGTATTTCTATTCGCGCGACATCGGCCGCATCTGGCGCGTCGCCGAAGCGCTCGAGTACGGCATGGTCGGCGTGAACACCGGTCTCATCACTACCGAGGTCGCCCCGTTCGGCGGCGTCAAGCAGTCCGGCCTGGGACGGGAAGGCTCGAAGTACGGCATTGAAGAGTACGTCGAGGTGAAGTACGTCTGTATCGGCGGCGTCGATCGCTGACCCTTCCAGCGCGCGCGAGCATTTCGCGGGGGATGTCGAAATGCTCGCGTTGCGTCATGCGCGCTGGCCGGTCAGGGAGCGTTGCCGATGGTTCGCGGTACTGCTCCCGTGATTCAGAACTGCGACGGCAGCGGTTGAGGCTCGCCCATCGGTTCCGGGAAGTGCGACGGGAAATAATCCTCGTCCGCGCTCGGCGCCGGCGCGGCTTGCACCGGTAAGGCGCGAGCAGGCGCCGGCGCGAAGTTCGGCGCTGTCTCGGCGGCAATGATCTCCTGCGGCGAGATGTCCTGCGAGAGCCGCTGTTCCGCGGCGAGCACGACGAATCCCAGCACGGTCACGATGGCGCCGACCCTGAGCGACAGGCCGATGTGTTCGGTATTCCAAAATGATTTCCGCGACATGGTTCACTCCTCTCTTTCTGCGGCGGAGCCAGTGAACCGCTCCGCCGCTGAGCCGGGAGCGCTGCGCCCAGCGGCACTTCCGGATGCGCTCAATGTAGGCTCGAGCGCGCTCGGGGCCCATGGGAGGATTCACGCGGACGATCGCGGAAAATTCACGCCGGACGATGTCCGGTCCCGCGAAGCTGGCACGTAATGCTTCGGCGCCTGAGACTTGCGATTGCCTTGCAGGGCTACCAGCCCGGCGGGGGCTTCTTGAGGATCGTGATCTGGCGTTCCTGGATGGACAGGTAGCCGCCTGCGACGAGGTCCTTGAACAAACGGCTGATCATGTCGCGAGACGCACCGACGCGCTCGGCGATGTCCTGCTGCGTCATTCTCTCGGGAACCACGAGCGTGCCGTCGCGCTCCACGGCCAAAGTCAGCAGCAGCTTCACGACGCGCCCGTAGACGTCCTCGAGCGCGAGGCTCTTCACATTCGCGGTCGTGAGGCGAACCCGCTGAATCAGCTTTTCGATCAGGTGCAGGGCGAAATCCGGATGGGCGAGGATGAACTCCCGGAAGTTGGCCCGGTTGACGATCGCGCAGGTCGTGGCCTCGGTCGTCATCACCGAAGCCGAGCGCGGGCTGCTATCGAGCGACATCTCGCCGACGTATTCGCCGGGCCCGTGGAAAGCGATGACGATTTCCCTGCCGGCGGCATTGCTGGCGAAGACCTTTACCCGGCCGGACAGCACCACGTAGAGCGAATCGCCAACCTCGCCCTCGTTGATGAGGATCGCGTTCTTCGGGTAGCTGCGCACGACGCCCGTGGCAGCGATTTCACGGAGCGTTTGCTCGGTGAGCGGAGCGAACGGATCGCCGGGAGTCGCGGGACGCATCATGTGGTGAACAAGCGTGCTCGACAATGCTAGCACGCGCGGGCCCATCCGTCGCGGGCGCGATAGTCCATGAAACGCGGGCTCACCACGGGAGCCGTCCAGGTGCGTACCCGCGCGGATCGCGCACCTCCGCGTCGCGTGCAGAACACAAAGCACCACGATGGCAAATGCGTGCACCTCCAGCGGTTCTCGGAGGGGCGCGGATGTTTGACCGAGAGAAGGGAATCGTGGACACTTCGCCAGCCGACGGACCCCGGCACAATCGGCTTTCTCATGAGCAGCCCAGCCCCCATCAGCCAGTCCATAGCCTCGCTCGACGATGACGCTTGGGAGGATTTGCTCAACTTCGTCGAAGAACGCCGCGTCATTCCCATCGTTGGCCCGGAGCTGCTCCAGGTCGAGACGGACGGCGGGCCCCGTCTGCTCTACGAATGGATCGCGGAAAAGCTTGCAGCCAGGCTGGGGGTCGACACCGCGCAACTTCCGAAACCTTGCACGCTGAACGACGTCGTGTGCTGGTTCCTCGCCGCGCGCGGACGCCGCGAAGAAGCCTACACACGCCTGCGCAGCGTTTTGCGCGACGCTAATTTCACTCCGCCGCTCGCGCTTCGTCAGCTGGCGCAGATCACGGACTTCGACCTGTTCGTGACCACGACTTTCGATCCGCTGCTCGAGCAGGCAATCAACAATGAGCGCTTCCACGGTGCCCAGTCGACCGAGGTGGTTGCGTATTCGCCCAACCGCGTGGCCGATTTGCCCGCCGAGCGCGAGAGACTGCAACGACCTGTCGTCTATCACCTGCTCGGCCGGCTCTCCGCATCTCCGACTTACGTCATCTCCGACGAGGACATGCTCGAATTCATGTGCGCGCTGCAAAGCGAGCACCTCACGCCCGAGAAGCTTTTCCACGAACTGGAGCACAACCATCTGCTCCTGATCGGATCGAGCTTCACCAACTGGCTGGCGCGGCTGTTCCTGCGCATGGCGAAGCGCCATCGCCTCTCCGATCCGCGCGACGTCGGCGAGATCCTTGCCGACAACCATTCCGATCACGACAAGCGCCTGGTGACTTTCCTGCAGCAGGTCAGCGTGCGCACGCGTATCTACAATGGCGCCGCGAAGTTCGTCGACGAGCTGCATCGGAGGTGGACCGTCCGGCGCAAGCCGGGAGAAGTCATCGATCTCGGCGCTGCCCCGCAGCGATTCCTGCCGCCGGAACGGGAGATGCCCGACCGGGCGGTGTTCATCAGCTACGCGCGCGAGGATCTCGCTGCAGTACAGAAGCTGAAGAGCGGCCTCGACGCCGCAGGAGTCAAGACCTGGTTCGACCTCGAGCGCCTCGAAGGCGGCGACGACTACGACCGCAAGATCCAGCGCAACATCGCCCGCTGCTCCTACTTCATCCCAGTTGTGTCCGCAGCAACGGAGCGCCGTCTCGAAGCATATTTTCGCCGCGAGTGGAGCTATGCGATCGATCGTGCGCGCAACATTGCCGAGGGTGCCCTCTTCATCCTGCCGGTCTGCATCGACGAAACCGATGCAGCCAATGCGCAGGTGCCTGAAAGATTCAAGGCTCTTCACTTCACGCGCCTGACCGGAGGTGAAGTCTCTCCGGAGTTCGCGCGCCGTCTGCAGGATCTTCTTTCCGCGCGCCACGGCTGATGGCACCACCCGACAGTACCGCCGCGCAGCCGTCCGTCGACCCTCAGCACCCATGGCTGGGGCTCGCCTCGTTCACCGAGGAGATGCGTGGCTACTTCTATGGCCGCGACGACGAGGTCGCAGAGCTTGCGCGGCGCGTGCAGCGAAAGCTTCTCACCATTCTCTTCGGGCAATCAGGCCTCGGCAAGACCTCCATCCTGCGCGCCGGCATCGTGCCGCGGCTCCGCGCGCAGGGCTACTGTCCGGTCTACGTGCGCATCGACTATTCGCCCGATGCGCCTGCGCCGTCGGAGCAGATCAAGCAGGCGATCTTCCGTGCGACCCAAAGCTCCGGCCAGTGGACGCAGACCGGCGTCGCCGTGGCCGGCGAGTCGCTATGGGAGTTCCTGCATCACCGCGATGACGTGCTGCGCGACGAATCCGGCAAGACGCTTATCCCTCTCTTGATCTTCGATCAGTTCGAAGAGATCTTCACTCTGGCTCAGAGCGACGACTTCGGCCGCAAGCGCGCGGCGCAATTCCTGGGCGACCTGTCCGACCTGGTCGAGAACCGTCCGCCGGAAGCTCTCGAAGCTCGGATGAACAACGACGAGGCCGCGGTCGAAAAGTTCGATTTCACGCGCAGCGACTACCGCGTCCTGATCGCGTTGCGGGAGGACTACCTCGCGCATCTGGAGAGCGTGAAGGGCACCATGCCCTCGATCAGCCAGAACCGGATGCGGCTCGCCCGCATGACCGGCGCGCAGGCGCTCGACGCGGTGCTCAAGCCGGGAGGGAAGCTCGTCAACGAGGAGGTCGCAGAGTCGATCGTACGGTTCATCGCCGGCGGCTCCGAGCTGCGTAATGCCGAGGTCGAGCCATCGCTCCTTTCGCTCATCTGCCGCGAGCTCAACAATGCGCGGCTTGCGCAGGGACGCACCGAGATTTCTGCCGATCTGCTCGCCGGCTCGCGCGACACCATCTTGAGCGAGTTCTACGAACGAGCGCTTGCCGATCAACCGCCGGGCGTGCGCAAGTTCATCGAGGACGAGATGCTCACCGAGTCGGGCTTCCGCGAGAGCCTGGCGGAGGAGCGCGTGCTCCGAGCATTCGCGGCGGCGGGCGCATCACCCGATGCGCTGGCCACGCTGGTCAATCGGCGCCTGCTTCGCATCGAGGAGCGGCTCGATTTGCGCCGGGTCGAACTCACCCACGACGTTCTGTGCAGCGTCGTGGCTGCAAGTCGCAACCTGCGTCACGAGCGCGAGGCGCGTGACGAAGCCGAGCGGCAGCTCGAGGCGCAACGCGCGAGAGAGAGCGCGACGCGCAAGGCGCTGATTCGGGCACGCCAGATCGCCGCGATCTGCGCCGTGCTTGCCGTCGGCGCCGCCGCCGGCGCAGTCTTCGGCTACCTCGGGATGAAGCGTGCGCAGGAAGCGGAGCTGAAAGCGCAGCAGACGCGCCAGATGGCCGAGACGGCGCGTGGCGAAGCGGAAAAACTGATCGTCTATCTCCTCGACGATTTCTATCTCGAGCTGGAGCCTGTCGGAAGGCTCGACATCGTTGCCGCGCTGTCCAAGCGCGCGGTCGATTACTACGCGGCGCTCCCGCCGGAGTTGCGATCGCCGGAAACAGATCGCAATCGCGCGCTGGCGCTCGTGCGCTATGGCAGTGCGCTGCGTACTCAATCGAGGCTGGACGAGAGCGGGAAGGCGCTCTCGGAGGCTGTCGCGGTTCTGACCAAGTTGCGCAAGGAAGGCGACCAGTCGGAAGCCACCGCGATCGGACTCGGCATCGGGTTGATGTCACAAGCGCGCGTTGCCGACAGCCTCAACAAGCGCTCGGAAGCGACGCCGCTCGCGAAGCAGGCGGTCGATGTACTGAAACCGCTGATGGCGGCTCAACCCTCGGTAGCGGCGCGCCGGGCTTACGCTCTGGCCATGGTCTACCTCGGTTTCAGCCAGCAGCGAGAGAACCAAGAGGAAGCCGCGGTCGTCACGTTGGAAGAGGCACGCAACGCCTACAAGAGCATCGACGGGCTCAAGCTCGACGACCTGCCAGCGGCCGTGGGCTATGCGGAGGCGTCTGCCTGGCAGATGAGCGCGCTGCAATCCCTCGGCCGATTCGCGCAGATCAGGCAAGTGGGTGAAGAAGCGATGACCGTCGCGGGGCGGGTGCTGGAAAAGCGCCCGGGGAACATGTCGGCGCTACGCGCCCGGGCACTCACGATCGATACGCTGTCCGCCGCCGAGGGGTTCGACCTCCACCTGCGCAAGGCGCGTGAGCTGGCGCAGCAGGGCGCGCGCGACTGGGAAGCGATCTTGAGAATCGATCCCACCAATCAGATCGCCTGGAACAACCTGGTGAACTCGCGGGTCGGCATGGGGTTCTGGTCTCTGGGGCTTGGAGATCTCCGCGACACCGAGGAGTCGTGGCGCTCCGCGGTGGCCGTGCAGAAGGAAGTCAAGGAAGTCGGCATGATCGGCCTCGTCCTGTCCCTCGCATCGGGATACCTCACGATGCTCGAGGCCGACTTGGGGAACCCACCGGCGGCGGAGTCAGCGCTCGCGGGCAACCGGCGATTTGTCGAAGTGGCGACTCGCGGCTTGCCGGCCGATTCGTTTGGCCGCGTGTATCTTCCTGAATTCCTGGGCTCCTACGGTTATCCCACGACTGGCTTTGGCTATGGGAGCTTCGCGTTGCCGTTCGCCGCCGGCGATTATGAGACCGTGCATCGCGAGGCGCTTGCTTCCGTTCGGCGACTCGAACCAGTGAAAGCCCCGCCCCAGGCGGAGCTGGACAAGAATCGCGTGCTCGAGGTTGCCTATCGAACGGCCGCGCTCGCTTCGTATCGCCTCAAGGACTACCCCACCGCGGATGCCGAGATCAAGCGCTCGCTCGAGATTCGGCGCAGCATTCCAACGCGCACGATCTACGAGGAACGAGACCAGGGCAACCAGCGTGTGCTCGCGGCCGCGATCGCTGCGCGGCTCGGAAGAGACGCGGAAGCCCAGCAGCTCATCGAGCCGGTGCTGAAGCTGCATCGCGACCTCAATGCCCGCGACAAGGACAACGAAGACCAGGGCGAACGGGTCGAGTTCGCCTATGCGCTCTACGTATCCGCGCTCGCCGCGCCGGACCACAAGGGATCGCAGCTCGCCCAAGCGGCGAGACTCGTTGACGGGCTTCCTCCCGCGATGCACCGCCTGATCAGCATCACGCGGTTGCGCGCAGACATCGCCGAGGAACAGAAGAAGCGGCATTGACCGGCTCTCCTGCAGACGCCGGCATGGATCGCAATCCCTCGGACAAGCAGGACTCGGCCGCCGAGGCGGTCGATCGCGTCCGCAGGCATCTCGAGCAGAGTGCGCCGTGGGAAGCGTGCGATGCCTTTCGCGAGGCGATAGAGCGCCACGCGGCCGATCCGGGCTTGCTCTTCTGGGGCGCGCTCGCGCATGCCCGCTCGGGCGCGATCAACGCCGCGCATGCGTTCCTCGATCGGGCGCAGGCGGTAACCACCGCTCCGGACCGCCTCACCGATGTCCTGAGCATGCGCGGTCGGCTCTGGAAGGATGCCTACCATCGCGCGTCGCACGCTCCAGAGGCGAAGGCGCTGGCCGAGCGAGCGCGCAAGGAATATCTTGCGGCCTACGCGGTCCAGCATGACACCTTTCCGGGCATCAATGCGGCCACGTTGTCGTGGCTGCTCGGCGATCGGGCCGAAGCGCAGCGGCTCGCACGCGAGATCGCCGTCCGCATTGCGACTGAGACCCCTCGGAATTTCTGGGACATTGCGACCGCCGGCGAAGCGCAACTGCTGCTCGGGCATTTCGATCAGGCGCGCGAATCGTATTCCGCCGCCCACGCCGCCGCGGCACGCGACGCGGGCAGCATCGCAACGATGCGGCGGCAGATCATCCTGCTCGCCGGAGCGCTCCCCGAAGCCCGCGAGATCGTCGACGTGCTCGTTGTACCCGATGTCATCGCATTCGCGGGACATATGATCGATGCACCCGGCCGCTCGACGCCGCGGTTCCCGGCCGCGCTCGCTCCGGTGGTCGAAGCGGCACTGCGCGAGCGCTGCGCGCGCTTCCGCCAGCCCATCGTCTACACTTCCGCCGCCTGCGGCGCAGATCTTATCTTCATCGAAGCGGCGCTCGACGTCGGAGCGGAAGTGAACATCGTGCTCCCGTTCGAGCGCGCGGACTTCGCGCGCACCAGCGTGGCGGTTGGAGGCAGCGCCTGGATCGAGCGCTTCAACGCAGCGCTCGAGCGGGCGGCGCGGGTGATCATGGCCACCGACGAAAACCACCTCGGCGACGACGTATTGTTCGAGCACGCCTCCTTGCTGGTCGAAGGATTCACGCTCCTTCGCGCCTCGCAGCTCGAGACCACACCGAAGATGCTCTGCGTGCTCGACCCCGTGGCCGATGGCCGACTGGGAGGCACGCACGCCTCCTTCGAGCGGTGGAAGGCGCATGTCGGCCTTCCGCAGACGATCGACCTGCGCGAGCTGAGAACACGCGCCGGGCTCGCCGCGAAGACTGTGGGTGATGCCCCGCCAAACACGGTTCCACCGCTTCCGAGTGCGGCGGAGACTCCCGTCAAGCCGGCCTCGCCAATCGCCCAATCGCGCCCGCAACGCACGCTCAAGACGATGCTTTTCGCGGACTTCGCTGGATTCAGCCGCGTGCACGATGCGGTCGCGCCGCTGTTTCAGGAGAGCTTCTTGAAAGTCGCCGCCGGGGAAATCGACGCCGCGAGGGTCAAGCCGCTGCTGGCGAGCACCTGGGGCGACGCGCTCTATGTCGTCTTCGACTCGCCGCGCGACGGCGCCGATTTTGCGCTTTCCTTCCTCGAACGAATGCGTGCGCTCGACTGGACCGCCGCGGGCTTGCCCGATTCCAGCCAGATTCGCATTGCGCTGCACGCCGGACCTGTCTTCCGCGGCTTCGATCCGATCATGGGCCGCGACAATTTCTTCGGCTCGAGCGTCACCAAAGCCGCGCGCATCGAGCCCGTCACTCCGCCGGGCATGGTGTATGTGAGCGAAGCATTCGCCGCCACGCTTGCCTCGAGCGGGCAGCGCGAGTTCGCGCTCGAGTATGTCGGGCGGCTTCCGCTCGCCAAGGGCTACGGCGAGTCCCGTATCTATCGGCTGGAAAGGCGCTGAAGAAACGCCCAGTCGGCCGCGGGCAATCGGATTTGCGATTCCGGCTGCTCGAAGAGGTCCATCGCGCGGACCTCGATGCCCCAGCCCACCTGCTCGCCAAGGTGGGCCGCCGGGTGCTTCGAGACGACATCGATCGCCTCGTT
>Ga0126369_10001013_pt1 | contig 19140 bp, 19 predicted proteins | sample PanSoiMetaPlot_1_FD_109646 | JGI IMG/M metagenome (GOLD analysis project Ga0126369, IMG submission 109646) | Tropical forest soil microbial communities from Panama - MetaG Plot_1 | ecosystem: Environmental > Terrestrial > Soil > Tropical forest > Bulk soil | place: Panama | collected 2016-02-17 | reverse complement strand
CCGATCAGGAGGAGGCGCCGGATCTCGAGGTGCCGCGCATGCGCGGCGTTCACCCGGTCGCCATGCTGTTCGAGCGTCGCTAGCGCTGCATCGAGCGCCTTTGCAGGCCAGGTGAGGTCGCGCGAGACGAGCGCGATCTCGGCCTCGGCGACGACGCACCTCGCGCGGGCCACGGCTTCTTTCGGACCGAAGGCGCGCGCCGCACTTCGCACCAGAGCCTTCGCACGAACGAGATCGCCGAGCTGCGCCATCGCGATGCCTCGAAGCGCGAGCGCAGGCGCGTCGTCGCGCAAGGCGACCCGGTTCAATGCGCCGAGAGGATCACCCGCGGCGAGCGCACGCGCCGCGGCCGTGATCAGCGAGTCCATCGGAATCCTGCCACACTTGTAACCCCCGCCTTTCGATAACCGTTGCCAATTTATCTCACGACGCCCGACGAAAGGAGTGAAAGGCCATGACGACGCACACGATCGGGACACGTGAAGAGTGGCACGCAGTTGCCGTCCTCGGCGCAGCCGATTGGATATGCCTCGCTGCGACGCCGACCTTTGCAATCATGGCGCTACTTGCGGGCATTCTTGGCGGTGGCCCGCGGGATATGTTCTGCGCGGCCGCGCAAGATGCGTCACTGCTGAGTGGAATGGTCCCGATGTACATGCTGATGAGTGCCTTCCATTCGGCGCCATGGCTGAAGCTGATTTCCAGCCGGCGAAGCGCTGCCCACCGGTCCTGATCCGGCGTTTGCCAAATTCTTCACGACCACCAACCTGCACATCGTACCGAGAACTGAACAAACGACGAAGAGGAGAGAAGAGCGATGACGACACACATGACCGGGACACGCAGAGAGTGGCTCGCCGCGCGGCTCGATCTGTTCGCGGCGGAGAAGGAACTCACGCGACGCAGCGACGAGCTGGCGCGCCGCCGGCAAGGGCTGCCGTGGGTTCGGATCGACAAACAGTATCGATTCGAGACCGACAAAGGGACCGCCTCGCTGGCGGACCTCTTCCGAGCACGCTCGCAGCTCCTCGTCTACCACTTCATGTTCGGGCCCGACTACACGGCGGGATGTCCGTCCTGCTCATCGATCGCGGACGGGTTCAACGGTATAGCAGTCCACCTGGCGAACCACGACGTCATGCTGACGGCGGTGTCGCGGGCGCCGCTCGCGAAGCTGCAGGCGTTTAAACGGCGGATGGGGTGGACGTTTCCCTGGGCGTCCTCGTTCGGCAGCGACTTCAACGCGGACTTCAACGTCTGGTTTACCGAGGAGCAGCAGCGCGAGGGAGGTATCGACTACAACTATCGGCGCGAGGCGGCGGCACGAGAGCCGCTCGCGGGGAAGACCGTTCAAGAGTGGAAGTCGCGCGGCAACGAGGGGCCCGTCGCCGAGATCGCGGCCATGACCGGAACCGACGTGGCCACATACACGCGCGACAGGCCGGGCATGAGCGCATTCGTGATCGAGGACGGCGTCGTCTACCACACCTATTCCACCTATGCGCGCGGACTGGACGGACTCTGGGGGATGTACCAGTGGCTCGACCGCGCCCCCAAGGGGCGCAACGAGACGGGCGTCTGGTGGCGCCGCCACGACGAGTATGCTGATCGCATCGCTTGATGGCCGCACCCTGACCGCTGGCGAACTCGCCTGCTTGGCCGGCGTTTCGCCGCAAACGACAAGTTAATATGATCGCAATGCGCTTTAGACAAAATGACCGAGGCGCGGCTCCCGAGCCTCATCAACGCCGGCCCAGTGACAACAACATGAACTGGGGTCGTAGCGTCCTGATGCGTATGTTTGGTCGTCCCACGGGCGTTCTGGGACGGCTTGGCGGCATCATCATGGCGCGCGTCAATCGTCAAGTGGCGATTCGGGTCATCGATCTGCTCGACGTTCGACCGGAGGATCGCGTTTTGGAAATTGGCTTCGGGCCCGGTATCGGTATCCAACGTTTGGCCGGCCGTGCCATGGATGGCTTTGTTGCTGGCATTGATTCGTCCCCGGAAATGATCAAGCAGGCGGTGGCTCGAAACGCGGACGCGGTCAGGGAAGGTCGTGTCGACCTTCGGCATGGCTCCGCACAGGCCTTGTCCTTCCCGGATGAGACTTTTCACAAGGCGATCACGATCAACTCGATGCAGGTCTGGCCCGATCCCGCCGCTGGCCTGCGGAAAATCCGCCGCGTATTGAAACCCGGCGGAAACATCGCGCTGGCGTTTACCACATATTCTGGCCAGCCCAGAAATGGAGTGACAGAATCGCTTGTCGCCATCGGTTTTATCAAGGCACGAATTGTCGACTGGGAGGACGCCTTCTGCGCGCTTGCGTCTAAACCGTGAATTGCGTTCGGAACATCGAACTCAGTGGCGCGGGCCTCCGCGCGGCTCAGCCGCTTCGCTGCTCAGAGATCGTCTTCAGCTTGCCGAGCCCCCTTTCAAACTGGCCGCCCACCATCTTGTCGCAATCGATGAAGACCGTCATGAGCTTCGCCAAAAAGGGCTGCCGCCCGCTCATCGCCCAGGTGACGGTGGTCTCGCTGCCGGTTGGCTGCAACGTAAACTCTACGGCGTTATGCGCCTTCACGGGCTTTAGCATGTTGAGCTGCATGGCGACCCTTGAGGATGGCACGGCGTCGGTGATTTCGATGCGCCCTTCGCCGACTTTGCTGTTGCCGCGCCAGGTATGGGCGGCGCCCTTGCCGCTGTCTGGGCCGCTGTAGGCTATCTTGATTGCGGGGTCCGGATCGACGAACGGATTCCACGTGTTCATGGACTTGAGATTGGCGATGAGCGGAAAGATGCGCTCGGCCGGCGCATTGATGCCGGTCGAGCGTTGGACACGGAACGTGTCTGGTTTGGTGGCCGCATAGGCCAGCAAAGCTGCCACGACGATGGCGAGCGCAAGTACGACGTAGACAAAGATTTCAAACATGGTTCGTGGCTCCTGGATTGATGCTTAGGCTGCGACGAACGGCTTGAAACCGCCCCAGAACATGCGCTTGGCATCGAACGGCATCGTATTCGCGCTCATAGCGGCGATGCGGGGATCTTTCATCGCCTTGGCGCTCACGTCATCGCGATGGGCACGCGAGCGGAAGGTGGTGATACCGACGAACACTGTCTCGTCGGGCTTAAGGTCGACGCTTTGCGGAAATGAAGTGAGCTTGCCAGGGGGCGCATCGTCGGCCTCAACCTCGATGCAGGAAAGAGCACCATGCTCGCGCCAGACCGTGACGAACAACTCGGCCTGCTTGCGATAGGTCTCGACGTTTTTCTTCGGGACGGGGACAACGAAGACTTCCACATAGTCGTTCATGACGGTTCTCCTTGCTAAGTATTCACCTGTTGCGCAATGCCGCTGTCGCAGCCGCACAGCAGCGGGCTGAATTGTTATTCGGTGCTTCCGTCGTAAGCCCGCTGCAGGCCTGCTATGTCGATCTTGGTCATCTTGAGCATGGCTTGCATGACGCGTGCCGACTTCGCGGGGTCCTTGCCCTGCATTAGCTCGATGAGCGCGGTTGGCACGATCTGCCATGACACCCCGAACTTGTCCTTCAGCCAGGCGCAGCGGCTTGTCTCCCCGCCGGCAGAAAGCTTCTCCCAGTATTGATCGACCTCGGCCTGCGTCTCGCAGTGGACGACCATCGAGATCGCCTCGGTGAATTTGAACATCGGCCCGCCGTTGAGGCCGGTGAATGCCTGCCCGTCGAGTTCGAACCCAACAACCATGGCGCTGCCCTTCGGCCCGGGCCCCGCTTCACCGCAGCGCGAGACAGTCGTGATCTTCGAGTTCTTGAAGATCGAGACGTAGAAATTCGCCGCCTCCTCGGCTTGTCCGTCGAACCACAGGCAGGGGGAAATTCGTTGTTTAACCGTCATCATTCAACTCCTTGACCACGTTGATAGGTTGCGGGTCATCGCAACATCCCTCAGTGAATTATTGGGATTCGTATTTGCGATGCAGGCGCGGCTCTCACGGCCTCGCGAGATAAGTCGCGAGTTGTTCCATAGTGCCGGTCCAACCCTGCTTCATGCTGTCGTGCCCGCCATCGAACGTGGCGCGCTCTTCGGGCGACGGGTTGAGCGGGGTCCAGGTGACGGTGAATGTAGTCTTGCCGTCGGATTCGGCGAACGAAAACGTCGAAAGCATTTCGATCGGCCACGATGGTGCCAGCGGATGGCGCGCCAATCCGCCCTTCTCATCCGAAAAAGAGTTCACGAACACGAGGCGTTCAGGTGGCGTAATCTCGCGATAGACAAACTTGCCCCACATCTCCTTGCCGTCAGGCGTGCGCATTCCATAGTGGTAAGTGCCGCCCGGCCGCAGCTCCATCCTGGAGGCGATGATCGTGACACCCTTCGGGCCCCACCATTGCCGCATGCGCTCGGGGTCAGTGAAACATTTCCACAGCAGGTCGCGTGGAACGTCGAACGTGCGCGATATGACGAACGGTTTGGACTCGCTCGCAGCGGCTTGCATGGGCTTCGGACAAGTGATCATCCACGGTGTGCCAAACCTGTCGTTGACCATACCGAAACGACGCGCAAAGAACGTTTCTCCGATCGGCATGGCGATGGTGCCGCCCTCAGCGAGCGCCTGATAGATGCGCTCGGCCTCGGCCGGCGTATCGACTGCGACGTTGGTACGAAATCCCTGAGGCCTCTTGTATGCCTCAGGCTGATGTCCGGAAGGCATAGGATCGAGGCCGTCGGGGGGCGTATCGGAGCCCATCAGCACACGGTCGCCCACATGCAGGCTCACATGGATGACACGGTTGCAGCCTTTGAAGGCCGGCGGACCAGACGGCACATCGGCGTAGCGCATCGGCCCCGTAAGCCTGCCGCCCAAGACCTTCCCGTAGAGCCGGAACGCGTCCTCGCACTGGCCGTCGAAAAAGAGATAGGTGTTGAGGTCCATGACCGCCTCCGTTTGAGAGTGTTGTGGGAATGGTGTTGTAGGAACGTGACTGACTGCTGTCTTTCTCAAGGACGCCCCCAGCCGGAGCTGTTCCGACAGGTCATTACGCCGTTTTTTCGGCCGCGCTCGGCGCGCCGCCCGAATGCGCGCTGACGGCGAGTCGATCCAACTGTTCGCGGATGTGTGCGGCCTCCGCCGGGGTGTTGGCAAGTGCAATGGCGCGGTCGAACTCCACCCGGGCCTCCTCTGCACGACCGAGCTGGAGCAGGAAGGCGCCCCGTGCGCCGTGGAAATAGAAAAATCCATCAAGCTTATTCGCCAGTGGTTCGATGATGGCGAGCGCATCAGCGGGCCCACGCACTTTGGCGACGGCAACAGCGCGGTTGAGCGAAACAACCGGCGAAGGCTGCAAGCGCTCAAGCGTGCCGTAGAGCAAGTCGATCTCCAACCAGTCCGTATCCTCGGCCCGCGCAGCGCGGGCATGCAGCGCGGCGATCGCCGCTTGCACCTGATAGGGACCTGGGCTGCCGTGTCGCACTGCCTTGTCGATCAGTGCCAGACCCTCGGCAATCAGCCGCCCGTGCCACAGGGTGCGATCTTGATCGTCAAGCAGCACGACGTGACCTCGCCCATCGAAGCGGGCGGGTGCGCGCGCATGTTGAAGCATAAGAAGCGCTGCGAGGCCCATGATCTCCGGTTCAGTGGGAAACAACCGCAGCAGCAGGCGCGAAAGCCGGATTGCCTCCTCGCAGAGCGCTGCCCGTGCACCCTGCTCCGCAACCCTTGTCGTGTAGCCCTCGTTGAAAACGAGATAGATCATGGCGGCGACAGCGGCGATTCGCTCTGAACGCTCAACAGCTCCCGGCGTTTCAAAAGGAATTTGCGCCGCCGCGACGCGGCCTTTGGCCCGCGTGATGCGCTGCTCCATCGCCGCCTCGCTCACGAGGAAGGCGCGCGCGATCTGCTTTACCGACAGCCCGGAGACGATACGCAGCGCGAGAGCGATCTGCTGTGTCGCGGGCAGGCCAGGATGGCAGCAGATGAAGAGCAAACGAAGGATGTCATCGCGATAGTCGGCTTCGTCGATTTGATCGGCGACGGCCGTTTCGGCATCGGCCAGGTCCGAGATCAACTCTTCAGGCGGCAACGGTTGCAAACGAGCCTGGCGGCGAACCGTATCGATGGCGGCGTTCCTGCCGACCATGATCAACCAGGCCGCCGCGTCGCGTGGCGGACCGTTCTTGGGCCACGCCTTCAACGCGCGCAGGCAGGCTTCCTGAAACGCCTCCTCGGCCAAATCGAGGTCACGGAAGTTGCGCAGCAGCGCGGCGACCGCTTGAGGTTTCGCTGCGGTCAGCATCGAGCTGATCCAGTCGGCATCGGTCACCGCGCGGCCTTCCCTGGAAAGAACACGCCGACAGGGCGGATCTCGTAGGCACCGCCCGGATTGGCCTGTCCAAGCTCTTTCGCGACATTGATGGCCTCGTCGAGGCCGGTACAGTCGACGATGTAAAACCCGAGCAGCTGCTCCTTGGTCTCTGCGAATGGCCCGTCGATCACGAGTGGCGGCTCGCGGTCCTTGCGTAATGTTGTTGCCGCCGTGGTCGGCAGCAGCCTGGCGACTGGTCCGAGCTTGCCCTGACGCTCCAGCCTCTCCCTGATCGCGCCGAGCTTGGCCATGACGGCGTCGTCATGTTCCTTGCTCCAGGCGCTGGTCACCTTCTCGTCATGGTAGCAAAGTATGGCGTATTGCATCCCGGGTTCTCCCGCCTTTGTCCCGCCTCAAGGACGAACCGAGACAATTGATTCCGACACGGCAGCGATTTCGAGGCGGAGCCGGAACGAAGGGTTGTCTGTTCGCCAATGTTCGGCGGTGTTTCCGCCTACCACTGATAATCGTCCGGACATTTCGTGTTCCCGCGAGGATTTACATCAAAATTCTCATTGACAGGTCGGTTAGCAGATACTAACCGTTAGTTATGGCTAACCGATCTGTCGCCGTACAGGCCTTTGGGGCGCTAGGCGATCCCACTCGCCGAGCAATCTTCGAGCAGCTAGCCGCGCGCCCTTCGGCCGTTGGTGAACTAGCGGCCGCCCTCCCGGTCAGCCGGTCTGCGGTCTCTCAGCATCTGCGCGTCTTGAAGGACGTGGGGCTGGTGCATGAGACCCCGGACGGCGCGCGACGCATCTATCGCCTCGACCCGCGCGGCATCGCTGCCATGCGCGACTGGTTGGATGCCCGCTGGGACACCGCGCTCGATGCCTTCAAGGACTTTGCAGACCACCAACCCGACAAGGACAAAACTGAATGAGCATTGCACCCATTGTGAAGAGCGTGACCGTGAAGGCGCCGCCCGCGCGTGCCTTTGACCTGTTCGCCGGCCAGATGGGACGCTGGTGGCCAGTAGGAAAGACCGTCGGCAAGAACCCACATGTCGCTATTGTACTGGAGCCCTGCGTCGGCGGCCGATGGTTCGAGCGCGATGCGGAGGGCAACGAGACACATTGGGGCCAGGTGCTCGCTTGGGAGCCGCCGACGCGTCTGCTGCTTGGCTGGCAGCTCAACAGCAGATGGGTCTATGATCCCGACTTCCTGACCGAAGTGGAGCTGACCTTCGCCTCTGCGGAGGGCGGCACCAGGGTGACGCTGGAGCATCGACATCTGGAGCGCTTCGGCGCCGACGCGGCCAAACATGCCGAAGCACTCCGTGGTGGCTGGCCAACCCGCCTCGTCGAATTCACCGAATATGCCAACGCCCAGCCCTGAAGGAGGAAACCCTCATGGCCGAATTCATCGTCCACAGCATTCCCGGCAGCCCGTTCGGCCGTGCGGTCTTGGCCATGCTGGAGGAAAAGGCCGTTCGCTATCAACTGGCGCCGGTGGCGCCGGGCATGCTGAAAACCCAGCCGCACATCTCGCGCCATCCGTTCGGCAGGGTGCCGGTGCTCGATCATGGCGGCTTCATGCTCTACGAGAGCCAAGCCATATTGCGCTATCTTGACCGCGTGTTGCCCACACCGCCTCTGACCCCCACCGATCCCAAGGCTGCGGCCCGGATGGATCAGGCGATGAACGTCAATGATTGGTACCTGTTCCAGGGTGTCAACAGTGTCATCGGCTTCCATCGCGTGGTGGGGCCTCGCGTGATGGGGCTGACGCCGGACGAGGCGGCCATAGCCGCCGCCATGCCTAAGGCGCATGTTGTGTTCAACGAACTGGCCCGGCTACTCGGCGAGCAAGACTACTTCGCGGGCAGGGTCGTGTCGCTGGCAGACTTGCTGATCGCGCCGCAGCTTGATTTTCTCGCTGAGACTCCGGAGTGGTCGGCGCTTACGGCCGAAGCCCCCAACTTGGTAAGCTGGCTCGACCGGATGAATATCCGTCCAAGCCTGAAAGCCACCACCTGGGAACAGGTATCGGAAATGGCCGCGGCGGCCTGACGGTGTCGAGTACGGGGAAGGGTGGCGGATCGCGTGGCTCCGCGCGTTCGTTCCTGCTACAGGGAGCGAGCGGAACGCCGGCGGTCCCCACGGAGAAGGCTATGAGTGTGTCGCAGATGACGCCGCCTCAAGGCATTTCGGCCGCCGTTGCGACGCCGCAGGATATTGTGGCCCGCATTGAGCGGTTGCCGTTGTCATCGTGGCAGATCAAAACCCGAATCATCGTCGGCGCTGCGACCTTCTTTGATGCTTTTGATGCGCTTGCCATCACTTATGTGCTGCCCGCCATCGTGCCGGTGTGGAAGCTCACCCCGACGGCGATCGGCTGGCTGATCTCGGCCGGCTTTCTCGGCCAGCTCGTCGGAGCGCTGGTAGGCGGTGCGCTTGCTGAACGGGTCGGCCGCCGGCCTGTAATCGTCGTGGCGGTACTATGGTTCGGGCTCTTCAGCATCGCCTGCGGGTGGGCATGGAATTACGAATCGCTGCTGGTGCTGCGTCTGCTTCAGGGGTTCGGCCTCGGCGCCGAAGTGCCGGTGGCGGCCACCTATATCAGCGAGCTCGCCAAGGCCAAGGGCCGCGGGCAGTTCGTGCTCTTGTTCGAGCTGGTGTTCCCGATCGGCCTTGTCGCCGTGGCCATTATGGGCCGATGGATCGTGCCCGTCGGCTGGCAATATCTGTTTTTCCTCGGCGGTGTGCCGGCATTGTTTGCCTTGTTCATGATGCGCAACTTGCCGGAATCGCCGCGATGGCTTGCCTCGCGTGGCCGCCTCGATGAGGCTGCGACTGCCATGGCGATCATCGAGAAGGAGGTTCAAACGGCAACCGGCAAATCACTGCCGCCCGTCGAGACCACGTCCAGGCCAGCTATCGCCGAGCGCGCGACCTGGTCGGAACTGTTCAGCCTCGCGTATCGCCGGCGAACGCTGGTCATCTGGGTGGCGTGGTTCGCCACCTATTTCGCCAATTACGGGCTCACTACCTGGCTGCCGACGATCTATCGGAGTGTCTTCAAGCTCCCGCTGGAGGACGCGCTGAACTACGGTCTTCTCACCCAGGCGTGCGGGCTCTTTACGAGCTTTGCCTGCGCGCTGCTGATCGACAGGGTTGGCCGCCGCATCTGGTTCGCCACGGCCTTCGCCGGTGCGGCGGCGGCGTTGCTGACGCTGTGGTGGATCGGACCAAGCAGCGCGGAACGCATCCTCGCCTTTGCGATCCTGACCAACTTGTGCATCAGCACGCTGTCGCTTGCGCTCTATCTCTATACCGCTGAACTCTACCCGACGCGCGTGCGCGCACTTGGCACTTCGACCGGCACCGCGTGGCTGCGTCTCGCCTCGATCCTGGGGCCGTCGGTGGTCGGTACCGTGCTTGCGAGCGGTGAACTTGGTGATGTGTTTCTGGTGTTCGGTGCGGTCGTGCTCGTTGCCTCGATCGTGGTCGCGCTGTTTGCCACCGAGACCAAGGCGCGGGTCCTGGAGGAGATTTCGCCGTGAGGCGGGCGGGCGGGAAAACCGGGAGGGCCGGATCGTTCGCATCCGGGACGGCGCAACCGGTGCCGTCGGCGCCGCAATCTGGCGATGCCCCAGCTGCGGCTACCGACGTAGCCGCTCCGGTCAGCGTCAGCAATCTGTCGCTTCACGAGCTGTTCGAGCAGCAGGCTCGGAATATGTTGGAGAGCGCCGACCTCGACGAGGAGCAGAAGCAAAGCATCCTCGTCGCCATGGCCTGTCCCTGCTGCGGCGCAGGCGGGATGTCGCTCAGCGTGAAGCTGAAGCGAAAATGAACATGCTGCGAGCAGCCAGTCTAACCAGCCAGCGCCGTGCGGTTCTCACCCGCCGGGTTGGTCTTTAAGGCAAATGCGCCATCGCCGAGCAGTGCCTGCGCGATCAGTGCTACGATCCAGAACGCCGGGTACTCCCAGCCGCCACGCGCATTGTTGAAGAAGAACCCGGCCGAGCCATGGACCGTGAGGATAGCGCCCAGCAAGATAGGGATGATCGCGATCGCAACAATGCGCGTCCAAACTCCGACGATCAACGCTACACCGCCGAGAACTTCGGCCGCGATGGTGACATAGGCGAGCGCCGGCAGCAGGCCGATGCTGCTGAAAAACTGCGCCGTCCCTGCCGGAGTGAGGACGAACAGCTTCAGGCCGGCATGCACCAGGAAAAGGGCGCCGAGGGTGACGCGCAGGAGAAAGGCGGCATACGGAGCGGTGCGGGTATCGATCATGGATTCCTCCAGTTAGTGTGACGCGCCCGCATATAAGCTTGTCTTGTCAATTTGATAACACAGGAGGCGCGGGGACCGTCGTCAATTCCCCTGCCAGCCGTGTCTCGATATCTGCTCGCAAGACCGCGCCAGCCCAACTTTATCTGGTAAAGTTGGGCTGGCGCCGCTCGGTGGGCGCGTCGCCCGGCGGTTGGCCGCTACGACGCGCCGCGATTCAATAACTCTCCAGCGCGCTTATGGCGTCAGATCCACCAGCGAGGTGCGAGTCCCGCCGGCCGAGGAGGTGACGGTCACCTGGAACGGAGGCGCCGCAAGGGACACCGTCAGAACGCCGCTCGTCAGAGTTCCGAGCGGCTCCTGCGCGCTTCCGGCTGCCGTGAGGGTCGGCGCGCCGAGCTGATCGCTTGAGGCCGCGTTCACCGTGAGCACGTGGCTGCTCTTGCTGTAGGTCGCCGCCGTTATGTTGACCTCGTCCACCAGCTGGCTGTCGCGAACAGTAGGATCGTTCCCCGGAGATGTAGCCGTGTAGCGAATGAATGCGGGAAGACCAGTGCCAGGGGCAAGGTTGACCATGGCGTAGAAGCGGCCCACAGCCGGATCACTTGACAGTGTCGTGGTGGGGAAGCCCGCCGCAATGCCTGTGATTGCGGCATTCCCGACAGAGTGAGCGAAGAGGTCGACCTCCGAGCTGCCGGCAGCCGTGCGTGCGAAGCTTGTCCGATCGATCTGCAACGCCGTCTGGAGTACCCCGTTGAACGCTTTTCCGGTGATCGAGAAGAGGTTGGTCTGGACCGTATTAATGCCAGGACCGCCCACATTGGGGCCATCGATGCGCAGGAAGTTGGTCCCGAACGGGCTGCCGGTTATTGGATGGTCGACAGCGGGATTGCCGATAAATCCAGCCGGCGGTGCCGGGGCCGTCGCATCCCACTTGAGGAACGGACCTGCATTGGTCGTGGGGAGCACGCCGGCGAAGTTGCACGCGGGCGGAGTGGCGGTGCAACCCTGGTCTTCGGTGAAATTGATCGTTCCGGTCGCGGACGAGACGAAGGTCTTGACGCCGAACGGATAGGTGACGGTGTACGTCGTATTGGGGACGAGTCCGGCGGTGACGCGAAACCGGAAGCGGGCGAACACGATCTGGTCGCCGGCCGCCACCTTGCCGGTGGGGTTTCCGAACGCCCCCTCCAGGCCCATGGTGAGGTCCGCCCGGAGTTTATTGTTTCCCGGCACAGCCCGGATCCGGGCACTTCCCAACCAGTAGAAGAACTCCTCAGGGAAGTTGGTCGGAAACACGATCGGCCCAGTGGGATTCGGCAAGCCGCCCAGGGCGAGAATCCCGCACGGATCCCCCGGCGTCACGTTGTCGAGGCACGACTCGAGCGCCAGTCCGGCTTTGTCCTGGTAGTATTGCGGAAATCCGTTGCCTGGGTCGGCAGGTCCGGCTCCGGCCAAGCCCTGCGCCTGTGCGAATGCCTCGCCGGCTCCCAAGCTGCATGCCGCGGCCAGCACAATGGCGAGCGGTGGGGCCCAATTCAAGAAAGCTCGTCTCATGATTATGCTCGTCTCCTGTTATAACAAGTGATTTCGGACACCTGGAACACACACGCCACGTTGAAATTTGACCGTAGCGGCGCGCCGCTTCGCGATCGGCTGACAGTGTCGGTGCAAATTTTCATATCGCTTCGCACGCGGCCGAACTATTAGTTCGTACGTCATCGTAATATATATTTCAATTTATTTTAATACCAGGGTATTTATACCCAGGTATGTAGTAATATATTACGCGATAAATTAATATAATCAGACTTCACTACTACTCAGTCGCAGTACTTAAGTGCATTTTTTTATTGGTTCTATGACCAAGGTACAGGTCCCGTGACCAACGCACACAATCCGTAGCACGAGGTCGAACTTAAACAGCAGGTCACAGACGATGAGATCGAAATGCTGGCGGCGGAGGCTGAGACAGACCATCCGCGGCGCAAACCCGATTAAGAATTCATCCGCCCATCAGGCGCTGATCTATGATGACTGCGGTCACACAAGATCATTTTCATCGGGTAAAAATAATATTATTGCTCGTTGCACTGTTACACCGCATCTCTGGTGCGGGCGGAGCATGTCAGCAATGGGGCGTCACTTATCCCTCACGCTCGCGCTCGCATCCGCAACATCGCAGTCGCCCTCTCATTGACCTCGAACGTTTCGCCGTCGATCACCAGGCCGTAAAACTTCGCCGCCTCGTGTACCGACACGTAGCCTTGCCGCACGTCCTCGCGCACGTCCTCCACCGGCCGTTCCAGCGGCGAGCCATAGCCGCCGCCACCACCGGAACGCAGGCGAAAGGCGTCGCCGGGCTTGATCTGCGCGACCAGCACCTTGGCATTGGGAAAATCGGTTTTCCATTGGCCGCCGAAGCGCAGTGCCACTGCATTGCCCCTGCCGTCGCGGCCGCCGTTAAGGCCCCAGGGGCGGCAACGGGCGCGTTCGATCTGGGTGTTGAGCGTAATGTCGGTGCGCGCCCGCACCACGCGCTCGACGCCGAGGCCGCCGCGATGGCGGCCGGCGCCGCCGGAATCCGGCACCAGGGCATAGCGTTCAATCACGAGCGGGAATTTTGCCTCGACCTGCTCGTTCGGCGAGTTGTGGGTATCGCCGTCATTAATGCAGACCGTGCCGGAGACGCCGTCTTCTGAACGCTTCGCTCCCCAGCCGCCGCCCAGCGGGCCGAAATTGCCGAGAAAGAATTCCGACGTTTTCGGATTGATGCCGTGGAACTGAGCGACCAGGAGATCGGCATGATGTCCGGCGATAACGCGGTCGGGAATTGCGGGTGCCAGCGCCTTGAATACGGTGTCCACGATGGTCATCGGAAACGTCATCCACCACCGCATCGGGGCGGGTCGCGTGGCGCTGATGACCCGGCCGGGCGGCACGATGACCTTGAGGCTGCGGAACGAGCCGTCATTGATCGGATAGTCGGTCGGCGAGGTCAGGCATTTGTAGGCGACCTGAGCGCAGGCATGGCCGGTGGTGATGCCGGAATTGTAGAAGCCGCGCACCTGGCGCGACACGTCTGTGAGGTCGATCGTCATCTCCTCGCCCCTGACCTCGACGCGCACGCGGATGGGGATCGGCTTGCCGATCGAAATGCCGTCGTCGTCCATGAAGGATTCCGCCTCATAGACGCCGTCCGGAATCGACCCGGTGCGGGCGCGCGTCGCCGCCTCGGAGCGATCCATGATGGTTGCGATGGCGCCAGCCACTCGGTCGCGACCGTAGCGGGCAATGAGTTCCAGAAAGCGACGCTCACCGGTCTTCACCGCGGTCACCTGAGCCCGTAAATCGCCGACCGCGCGGCTCGGCAGGCGCACGTTCTGGCTTATGATGTCGACTAGGTCCTGGTTGACCTTGCCGCGGTTCTGATACTTCAGGATTGGAATCTGCAAGCCCTCGGAATAGATGTCGGTCGTCATGCCGCCGAGTGTTCCGCCGATATCGATCCAGTGCGCCATGCAGCAGGAAAAGCCGACCAGCACGCCCTTATGGAAGATCGGCAAGGTCAGCGTAACGTGGTTGAGGTGGCTGCCGGTGATGTAGGCGTCGTTGGTGACATAGATATCGCCCGGCCTGATACCGGCCTTGCCGAAATGGCGAATCTTCGCCTTCACGGTTTCCGCCATGCCGCGGATGAACATCGGCAGGCCGATGCCGATCGACACCGTCTCGCCCTGCGGCGTGAACAGCCCGACCGTGAAGTCCAGCGCCTCGTAGATGATCATGTTGTAGGCGGTGCGCATGAGGTTGGTCTTCATTTCCTCAGTCACCGCGATCACGCCGTTACGCACGATCTCGGCGATGACAGGATCGAGCGGGCGGCGCTTGGTGCGCCTCTGCTTTGTAGTCTTCGGCGCCATCGCGCGCTCCTTCTCAGCCAGCGTAGGATGGGTTTTCGCTGAGTTTATCATCGGGCCGGCCAAAGGCCGGACCCGGTGGCTCAGTCCATCCTGCGATTCCCGACCGCGATGCCAAGGTTACCGAACCGATCGACCTCCAGCGCATCGCCAGGCATCAGCACCGTCGTCGATGCATTTTCCTCGACCAGCGCCGGCCCCTTGATACGGTTGCCGGCGGTGAGCACTTCTCGCGCGAAGATGTGCGCATCGATAAAGCCGTGGCCTTCGAAATAAACCGGCCGCTTACCGGTGCGCGCCGCTTTGGGCGGCACCGCCCCGCCGCCGGCGATCTTCGCCGTGGCAGGTTTGCGCATGATGCCCGTAACCGTGGTGCGCAGGCTGACGATTTCGGCCGGTTCCGTGGGTGCGCTGGTGCCATAGCGCAGCATATGCATGTCGTCGAAATGGCGCTTGATGGCGGCGCGATCCTGTTTTTCGAACACCCGCAGAGGCAGGTCCACCGTGACCGCATGCTCCTGGCCGACGTAGCGCATATCGGCGGCGCGTTTGACCGTCACCTTGTCGGGCGTCACTGAGGTGTTGGCAATGGCACGCTTGCCCTCGCCTTCAAGCTCGTCATAGATGCGCGCGATGTCGCCGAATGAGGCGTCGTCGAGGCAGGTCGGCCACGTGCGCACGTAGTCGTAGCGCAGGTCGGCGTGCAGCATGCCGAAGGCCGAGAACACCCCCGGCGCGTTCGGGATAATGACGCGACGGATGCCGATTTCGCGGGCGACCTCCACGGCGTGGAGCGGCCCGGCGCCGCCATAGGCCACCAGCACGAAGTTGGCCGCGTCGAGGCCGCGCTCGGTGGTTACGGTCTTGACGGCGTACGACATGGTGGTCGCGGCGATGCGCAGGACGCCGTTGGCCGCGGCTGTCAGACTTATGCCGAGCGGCTCGGCGACATGGGTCCGCAACGCCGTCCGGGCCGCTGCGACATCGAGCTGCATTTCGCCGCCAAGGAAGCAATCAGCGCCCATCCGCCCAAGCACAAGGTTGGCATCCGTGACAGTCGGCTCCGTGCCGCCGAGGCCGTAGCAGGCTGGCCCCGGCTGTGCGCCGGCACTTTGCGGGCCAACCCGCAGGGCGCCGTCTTCGATGCGGGCGATCGAACCTCCGCCGGTGCCGACTTCGAAAATGTCCATCATGGCGAGCTGGATCGGCAACGCCCGCTCATAGCCACCGATCAGCGCCGCGCCGGTCGTCAGCGGCTCGCCCTTATAGATGACGCCGGCCTTGGCGGTGGTGCCGCCCATGTCGAACGCGATGGCGTTGTCGATAGCGAGCGCCTGGCACAGCGCCTTGGTGCCGATGACGCCCGCCGCGGGCCCGGATTCCAGCATGCGAATGCAGTGCGATTTCGCCTGCTCGGCCTCGTAGAGGCCGCCGGTTGACTGCACCACCAGGAACGTGCCGTCGAACCCGGCCTGCATCAGATGCCCACCGATCTCGCCCAAATACCGGCGCACCTTGGGGCCGATATAGGCGTTGGCGACGACGGTGGAGCAGCGCTCGAACTCCCGGTATTCCTGGGACAGTTGATGGGAGGCCGAGACGAACATTGCGGGATGGTTCTTCTCGATCAGTGCTTTGGTGCGCGCTTCATGGTCGGCATTGCGATAGCAATTCAGGAACAGGATCGCAGTCGCCTCGATGCCGAGCTGGCCAAGCCGCCGGCTCAGCGCAGCGATCTCGCCTTCGTCGAGCGCAATGTCGATGCTGCCGTCGGCCAGCACGCGCTCGCGCACCTCGAACCGCAACGCCCGCTCCACCAGCGGCACATGCTTCTTGAAAAACAGGTTGTAGGCGTCGGGGCGGTTGATGCGGCCGATCTCGTAAATGTCGCGGAAACCTTCCGTGATGATGAGCGCGGTCTTGGCACCCGTGCGCTCCAGGATCGTGTTTATCGCCACCGTCGACCCATGCAGGAACAATCCGGCCGAGGCATATGCGGTGCCGGCCTTCTCGACGGCGACCGAGATGCCATCGACAAGACGATGCGGTGTCGACAACGCCTTGCCAAGCTTGAGCTTGCCGGTAGCGGCATCGAACGCCGCCACATCAGTAAAGGTGCCGCCGATATCAGCGGCAAGGCGCAATTTGGGCCGTCCCGCCGGGGACCGCGATCGGTTTGGAGACTTCATCGGAAGGGCTGAACTCGATTTCCGGCTCGCGCCGGGGCGTCGCGCCGCGTCGCCCCTACAACGAACGGGGCAGGGGGGCAACCAATTATCCGACGCCAACTATCCGAACACCTTTCCCGATTGATCAAATTCGGATAGCATTTTGCCAAGCACCGTGTGGCCGCGTTTGCGGCGCATCGTGACGGTGGACTCGGGGGTCGCTGTCTCACCATCCGGTGGCCGGCACGCGGTGACGGTTGGCAACCGATGCGCGACCTGCGGCATACGGGGCACCAACGTGCCAAATATAAAATTGATGCGTCCGCTTCGGACGATCCGCGGAGGAAGGGAAAAAATGATATCCAAAAAGCTTTGGACGACCGTCAGTTTTGCAGGCCTGCTTGTCGGCCTGACGACGATCGGCGTGAATGCGCAAACTGCTGCTGCGCTGAGTGGCAACGTGTCCTCGACCGAAGAAGGCCCGATGGAAGGCGTCCTGGTCAGCGCCAAAAAGGAGGGCTCGACCGTCACCACCACGGTGGTGAGCAATGCCAAGGGCGAGTTCAGCTTCCCGGCGGACCGCATGGAGCCTGGCCGCTACAACATCGCCACTCGGGCTGCGGGCTACGTTCTTTCGGGACCGAAGCAGACTGACATTGCGGCCGGCGCGCCGGCGACCGCCGAAGTCAAGCTCGCGAGGGCAAAGAACATCCAAGCCCAGCTCTCCAACGGCGAGTGGATCATGAGCGCACCCGGCGACACGCGCGTCAAGTCGTTCCTGCCGGACTGCGTCGGCTGCCATACGCTCCAGCGCGTGTTTTCCGCAATGCATACTCCGCAAGAGTGGAAGAACGTGTTCGTCCGCATGGGGCGCTATGCGCCGGAAACCACGCCGGTACGTCCGCAACTTCTCCTGCAAGGCGGTCCGCGCAGCGAGCGCCCGCGCGTTCCTGCCAATATGATGGATGCAGCGGCGGAATTCCTGGTCAGCGCCAACGTGAACAATCCTGATAACGAAGGGCAGGTGTTTAAACGGATTTCGCGTCCGAAGGGTCGCGCTACCAGCGTGATCATCACGGAATACGATCTGCCACGTAAGGAGGCGCTGCCCCATGACGTGATCGTCGACACTGACGGCCACGCCTGGTATTCGGATTTCGGTAACCAGTTCGTCGGCGAACTCGATCCCAAAACCGGCAAGGTGACGGATTATCCCCTTGAGACGCTGCGACAGGATCAGCCCAAGGGCCCGCTCGGAATGGAATTCGATCCGGAAGGCAACATCTGGATCGGCATGTCCTATCAGGCCGGTGCCTCGAAGATCGACCGTAGGACCAAGCAGGTGACCACCTATCCGCTGCCGAAGGAATGGCAGGGCATCACCAGCCAGACCAACATGGTGACGCCGACCCGCATGGACATCGACGGCAAGGTGTGGATGGAAGACACCGAGAATGGTCGCGTATTCCGGCTGGATATCAAGACCGGCAAATGGGAAGACCGCGGCCAGGCGACCACCGCAAAGGGCGAGACCATCCGTGGCTACGGCCTGCCCGCCGACAAGGACAACAATCTCTACCTGATGTCGTTCGGCGACACCCGGATCGGCCGACTCGACGCCAAGACCAACGTTGCCCAGATATGGTCGACTCCGCTGACCCGATCGCGGCCACGCCGCGGCCGGTTCGACGATCAGAACCGGCTGTGGTTCGCCGAATATGCGGCCAATCGCATCGCCATGTTCGATCCCGCGACCGAGCAAATCAAGGAGTGGAAGCTGCCGACCGACTGGAGCCAGCCCTATGACGTGGTGCCGACGAAAGGCGCCGCGGAAGTGTGGACCGGGTCCATGCTGACCGACCAGGTTGCGCGGCTCAACACCAAGACCGACGAGATCGTCGAATATCTGCTGCCGCGCAACACCAATATCCGGCGCGTCTTTGTCGTGGATAGTGGTCCGCGCCCGGTGTTGTGGGTCGGTAACAATCATGGCAGCGCTATCGTCAAGGTGGAACCGCTCGACTAAAACGTGTCTCAATGAAATGATCCGCCGCACCCGCGGGCTTGACCCGCGGGTCCATCTTCTTCACACGAGGATGGCTTGCCGGATCGATCCCCGGATCAAAGTCCGGGGAGGGCAGTGACGTTGGGCGAATGTCGAACGGACGCGCCCTGACTTTTGAATGCGACAAAGTAAACGGGAGAGACATATGCCGAAGGGCCGAGACTGGAAAACGACGGTATTGTTCGTGCCGGCACTGCTGCTGGCCGGAGCGTCCGCGATGGCGCAGGCGCCGCAGGCCGCCAATCCGGCGGCGAACATGACACCCGTCACCGACGCGATGCTGCGCGATCCGCCGGCGTCCGATTGGCTGATGTGGCGCCGCACCTATAACGGCTGGGGTTACAGCCCGCTCGATCAGATCAACAAGGACAACGTCAAGGATCTGCGGCCCGCCTG
>Ga0126369_10001012_pt1 | contig 19172 bp, 14 predicted proteins | sample PanSoiMetaPlot_1_FD_109646 | JGI IMG/M metagenome (GOLD analysis project Ga0126369, IMG submission 109646) | Tropical forest soil microbial communities from Panama - MetaG Plot_1 | ecosystem: Environmental > Terrestrial > Soil > Tropical forest > Bulk soil | place: Panama | collected 2016-02-17 | reverse complement strand
TTTTCGCATCGATCACATGCCTTACGGCGGAGTCAAAGATTCAGGATTCGGCCGCGAAGGCCTGCGCTACGCCATCGAAGAGATGACCGAACCAAAACTGCTCGTGATGAATCTGCGCTAGTTGCTGATCATGAGGGCGTCACACGATGAGCCGCACAAAGCTTCTAGCTCCTAGCTTATAGCGAAACCACGACGTCACAATGCTTGTGATCCACCTCAGGGTGCTCGTGCGATTCACCTCGCGGCTTGCAGCTCAGCGGTGCATCGGAGTGACCGTGGAAGAGTGGCGTTTCAGCGCCGCGCCGGAACTTCACTTAGAGTGGGCTTCAGCCCCTGCTGCACGCACCTCATCCGCGCGGTTCTGCTTGCGAGATTAGCTAGCAGCTAGGAGCCAGGAGCTGGAAACTTTCTTTCGTTGAAAAATGCAACGCTCCATCTCGTTTGCGTTGGCTCTTCGCGAAAATTCTTCTGCGAAATTTTCAAAATCACGCGACAAAGCCTGCAGAAATATTTATAATTTCCAGTTTCGCAGACACAACGAAAACCTCTGTGGGTGGTTTTCTCACTCGGAACCAAAACTAACGCATTAGTACGCGGATCAACGCAAATGCTCCGCTGGGTCTCTTCAAGCCAGATCTCATAAGAGAATGTCGCAGATCTTTCATCGCAGCACGAACTCGCTGTCCCGCGCCACTATTTTCGGCGCAGTGTTCATCGTTGCCGCATTGGGATGTGTCGCCTACATCGTGCAAGGGTCTCCCTACGTAACTTACGAGGGCGTGCGTAAGCCGCAACCGGTTCCCTTCAGTCATCAGCATCATGTCACCGGACTCGGCATCGATTGCCGCTACTGCCACACATCAGTCGAAGTTTCGAGTTTCGCGGGTATTCCTCCAACCAAGACGTGCATGAATTGCCACTCGCAGATCTGGACGAAGAATGCCTCGCTGCTAGAGCCTGTCCGCGCCAGCTACCGTTCCGGCGAATCGCTGCAGTGGACGCGTGTTAATCAGTTGCCCGACTTTGTCTACTTCAATCACAGCATCCACGTCACCAAAGGAGTCGGCTGCAATACCTGTCACGGCCCAGTCGACCAGATGCCTTATATGTATCAATATGCATCGCTCCAGATGGAGTGGTGCCTGAGTTGTCATCGCGACCCCGGCAAGAATCTTCGACCTCGCGATCAGGTGTTCAACATGCGTTATCAGCAGCCGGCGAGCAGCAATCCAGTTAGCGTGGATGGGCGCACTTTCACCGATCAAGGTTCGCTCGGTGCCTACCTGATCACTAAATACCAGGTTCGGGTCGGAAAGCTGAAAACTTCCGACGGGCAGGTCAGCCTGAGTGACATCACCAGTTGCAGCACTTGCCATCGGTAAGCGACGACACAATCGGAATTCGACAATACGGATGACGAACGACGAAAAACATAACGACGGGCTGATTCAGATTAAGACCCGCGAAGACGTTTGCCCCAGCAAAAAGCTGGACCTCGCGACTGTCCGCGAAAAGATCGACGCCGCCACCGCGCACGACGCGGCCGAAAAAACAGGTCCGCAATATTGGCGCTCGCTCGAAGAGCTCGCCGGAAGCTCGGCCTTCCAAGAAGCTTTGCAGCGGGAATTTCCCAAGGGCGCATCAGAATGGCTTGACAAAGCCTCGCGCCGCGGATTCCTGAAAGTCATGGGCGCATCGCTCGGCCTTGCGGGCATGACCGGATGCGTCAAAATGCCGCTTGAGCCGATCGTCCCGTACGTTCGCCAACCGGAAAACGTGATCCCCGGCCGTCCGATGTATTACGCCACGGCAATGACGCTCGGTGGCTACGCCAATCCTCTGCTGGTTGAAAGTCACCTCGGTCGCCCGACCAAGATTGAAGGCAATGACAAACACCCAGCGTCGATGGGTGGCACCGACATCTTTGCGCAAGCCTCGCTGCTCGGTCTTTACGATCCCGATCGCTCGCAGACCGTGAACTCGATGGGCGACGTTCGCTCGTGGCAAGGATTTCTTTCAGCGATCCGTGGACCGCTGAGCGCGCAGAAATCGCTGCAGGGCGCTGGCATCCGCATTCTGACAACGACGATTTCTTCGCCCACGCTTGCCGATCAGATCCGGAATTTCCTGAAGATGTATCCGCAGGCGAAGTGGCATGTCTACGAGCCGGTCAACCGCGACAGCGTACTCGAAGGCGCGAAGATGGCTTTCGGTCAGCCAGTGGAAACGCGCTATGACTTCTCGAGGGCGGATGTCGTCGTTTCGCTCGATGCGGACTTCCTCTACGCCGGATATCCAGGGAATACGCGCTACATCCGAGACTTTGCCTCTCGCCGCAGCCCCGACAGTGGCAACATGAACCGCTTGTATGTCATCGAGAGCACGCCGAGTTCAACGGGCGCGAAGGCGGATCATCGGTGGCCTGTGAGGGCAAATGAGGTTCCTGCCGTTGCGCGCAATCTAGCCGATCACATCGTAAACGCGCCCCGGGGGGCCGTGATGGGAGCGGGCCACACGTCCGGCCTTCCTGGATTCCTCATTCCGGATCTCTGGAAGCATGAGGGCGCAAGCATTGTTATCGCTGGCGATCACCAGCCGCCAGCGGTGCACGCGCTCGCGCATGCAATCAACTATGGTTTGATGAATGTCGGCAGGACGGTTTTCTATACCGACCCGGTCGACGCGAACCCGGTCAATCAAACCGAATCGCTGAAGGACCTCGTCGCCGACATGAATGCCGGCAAGGTCGATCTCCTGATCATTCTCGGCGGCAATCCGGTCTATGACGCTCCCGCTGATCTGAGCTTCGCCGAAGTAATGAAGAGCGGCAAGGTTCCACTCCGTGTTCACCACGGTCTCTACCAGGATGAAACCGCCGAACTCTGCCAGTGGCACGTTTCCGCCACGCACGAACTCGAATCCTGGAGCGACGCCTGCGCCTACGACGGCACAGTCAGCATCATTCAGCCGCTGATCGCTCCTCTTTATAACGGCAAGAGCGCTATCGAATTCGTGGCGTTGCTCTCCGGCCAATCCGATGCCTCGGGTTATGATCTCGTCCGTTCTTATTGGCAAAAGCAGCATGCCGGTGCGGACTTTGAACAGTTCTGGCGCAAGTCGCTTCACGACGGATGGGTCGAGGGGACCGCTTTCGCACCAAAGTCTCTAACCGCGAAGACAAGTGTCGATGCGGGCGCGTCTTCCGTTGCTTCTGACCCCAACGCCATCGAGCTCAACATCCGCCGCGATCCCACTATCTGGGGTGGCCAGTTTTCCAACAACGGCTGGTTGCAGGAGCTTCCCAAGCCGCTGTCGAAGCTGACCTGGGACAACGCGATCCTGGTCGGTCCGAAAATGGCGAGTCGGCTTGGCTTGCAAACCAAAGACGTGGTCGAGCTTGAGCTGAACGGTAAAAAAACCAAAGGCGCCATCTGGATTCAAGCCGGACATCCGGACAACTCCGTCACCATAACGCTTGGCTACGGCCGCACGCGCGCCGGCCGCGTAGGTACGGGACAAGGTTTCGACGCCTACGAATTCCGTACCACAACCAATTTGTGGACCGCCAGTGGCGTGCAGATCCGCAAGACCGGCGACATCTATCAGCTAGCCTCCACGCAGGGCATGCAGTCCATGGAAACCCCCGACGGCAATACGCGTCCCCTTGTTCGCGAAGCAACACTCGAGGAATACAAGAAGAATCCGAACTTCGCGCACGAAGAGGAGCCGGAAGTTCCAAGGGACGTTACGCTCTATCCGAACTTTCTCTACGAAGAGAAGCAGTACCAGTGGGGCATGGCGATCGACCTCAACAAATGTGTCGGATGCAACAATTGCATCCTCGCCTGCCAGTCGGAAAACAACATCGCCGTCGTCGGCCACGAGCAGACGCTGCTTGGTCGCCACATGCACTGGATTCGCGTCGACGTCTATTACGAAGGCGACCGCGATAACCCGAAAGCTTACTTCCAGCCTGTCCCATGTATGCAGTGCGAGAACGCGCCCTGCGAAGTCGTTTGCCCGGTCGGAGCGACGAATCACTCCACCGAAGGCCTGAACGACATGGTCTACAACCGCTGCGTGGGAACGCGCTACTGCTCGAATAACTGTCCTTATAAAGTTCGTAGATTTAACTTCCTGCTCTTCCAGGACTGGGAGACGCAGCAGTACAAGATGATGCGCAATCCCGACGTCAGCGTGCGCAGTCGCGGCGTCATGGAAAAGTGCACATACTGCGTGCAGCGCATCAGCGAGCGCCGCATCGACACCGAGACAGCATCTGTCCGCGAGGGCAAAGAGATCAAGATTGGCGACGAGTTGCAAACGGCTTGCCAGCAGTCTTGCCCGGCCGATGCCATCGTCTTCGGGAATATTAATGATCCGAACAGCGCTGTTTCCAAGTGGAAAGCGCAGTCTCGCAATTACAGCCTGCTGGGCGAACTGAATACGCGCCCGCGCACAACTTACTTAGCGGAAGTAAAGAACCCGAACCCGGAATTGGAGAGCTAGAAGCCAGCAGCTAGAAGCTCACGCATGCCAGAGCAATACAAATCGTCGACCGAGATCCAGCGGGCTCCCGTTATCGCACCCGGCCACACCTTCGGTACGGTTACCGAAAAAATCAGCGCCATTGTCCTGACGCGTCCGGCCACCAACGGATGGTTTATCGGCTTTGGCATCTTCTTCCTGGCAACGATGATGATGCTCTATGCCATCGGATACCTCGTCCTCAAAGGCACAGGCATCTGGGGCGTCAACATCCCCATCGGATGGGGCTTTGCTATCGTCAACTTCGTCTGGTGGATCGGTATAGGCCATGCCGGCACGTTGATCTCCGCCATCCTCTTATTACTGCGTCAGTCCTGGCGTAACTCGATCAACCGCTTCGCGGAAGCGATGACGCTCTTCGCCGTGGCTTGCGCCGGAATCTTTCCCGCAATCCACGTCGGCCGTCCGTGGCTCGCGTATTGGCTCTTCCCATATCCCAACACGATGCGGGTCTGGCCGCAATTTCGCAGTCCGCTCATGTGGGACGTTTTCGCGGTCTCGACCTACGCCACCATCTCGGCGCTTTTCTGGTTCACAGGCCTCATCCCCGACTTCGCCACGCTTCGCGACCGTACCGAGAAACGCTGGGTGAAGATAATCTACGGAATGCTCTCGTTCGGATGGCGCGGCTCTGCTCGTCATTGGCATCGTTACGAGACCATGTATCTGCTGTTGGCAGGTCTCGCTACGCCGCTGGTGCTCTCGGTCCACACCGTGGTCAGCTTCGACTTCGCGGTCGGCATCGTTCCCGGATGGCATACCACGATTTTCCCGCCGTACTTCGTCGCCGGCGCTATCTACTCAGGCTTTGCAATGGTGCTCATGCTGGCCATTCCGATCCGGAAGATTTACGGCCTCGAAGATTTCATCACCGAGCGGCACCTGCAGAATTCCGCGAAAGTCATGCTTGCGACGGGGCTCATCGTTGCCTACGGATATGGCATCGAGGCGTTCATGGGATGGTACAGCGGCGATCGCTATGACGCCTTCACTCTGTGGAACCGGCTGCACGGTCCCTATGCTCCGTCGTACTGGGCACTGCTGATTTGCAACATCTTTATTCCGCAGGTGCTCTGGATTCGTAAGCTGCGCACTAGTCCGTGGGCTCTGTTCCTGGTTTCCGGCGTGATTCTCGTCGGCATGTGGCTCGAGCGCTTCATCATCGTGGTAGTCAGTCTGCACCGCGACTTCCTCACGTCGTCATGGGGCATGTACTACGCCACGCGTTGGGATTACATGACGTATTTCGGAACCATTGGAATGTTCCTGATGCTTATGTTCCTGTTCCTGCGCGTGCTGCCGGCGATCTCGATCTTCGAAATGCGCACACTTCTGCCTGAAGCGGAGGTGAAGGAATAAATGGCCAAGCGCGATCCCATCTACGGCATCATGGCGGAATTCGATTCGGCGCAGGCTCTCGTCGACGCGGCCCGAAAGACGCATGAAGCAGGCTACAAAAAGATCGATGCTTACAGCCCGTTTCCGATCGAAGGTCTTGCAGAAGAAATCGGGATGCACTTCGACGAAGTGCCGTTGACGGTGCTGATCGGCGGCATTATCGGCGGATGTACCGGCTACCTGATGCAGTACTGGATGTCTGCCGTTGACTATCCTCTGAACATCGGCGGCAAGCCTCCGCATTCCTGGCCTGCATTCATCGTGATCACATTTGAGATGACCATTTTGTTCGCCGGAATCTCGGCGGTTCTCGGCATGTTGGCCTTCAATGGCCTCCCGATGCCCTATCATCCGGTGTTCAACGTTCCACGCTTTGCGCTTGCCTCGAAAGATCGTTTCTTCCTGATCGTGTTCTCGTCCGACAAAAAGTACAACGCCGCGGAAACGCGCCGTTTCCTCGAAGGTCTTGCCCCGCGCTCAATCTCGGAGGTGCCGAGCTAGAATGCATCTCTTCAAGAAATTTTCGAGTGGCAGGTCCCGTGTGAGGACGGGCGCCTTCGCCCGTCCAGTCGAGCAAAGCTCGACAGTGGTTTTGGATGGGTGTCCCACTCTTGCTCGTTCTGTGCCCAAGGGTGGGACTCCCAGGACCTCGGTAGCTGGCCTGGCGGTTCTTATCGTCCTCACTACCGCCTGCCGCCTCGACATGCAGGTGCAGCCGCGTTTGAATCCCCTCGCATACAGCGATTTCTACGCCGATCATCGCTCTGCCCGCCCGCCGGTCGAAGGCGCAGTCGCCCGTGGACAGCTGAACGCTGACGCCTATTTCTATACCGGGAAAATCGGCGCAAATCCTGGCGACTATATGCCGTTCCCGGTCACCAAAGAAGTTCTCGAGCGCGGACGCGAGCGCTACAACATCTATTGCGCTCCGTGTCATTCACGCGTTGGCGACGGCAAGGGCTTCGTTCCTTCCCGTGGGTTCTCGCGGATGCCACCCTCGTATCACATCCCGCGCCTGCAGAAAGCGCCTCTGGGATACTTCTTCGATGTGATGACAAACGGTTTTGGCATCATGCCGGACTACGCATCGCAGATCTCGCCCGACGACCGCTGGAAGATCGTTGCCTACATCCGCGCTCTGCAGTTGAGCCAGAATGCGACGCAGGCTGACGTGCCCTCAGGCCAGAAGATTCCATCCGAGCCTCCGAAATTCGCCGAGCCCGGATCAGGAGCTACATTGCCTCAGGTTGTAGATGAAACGAAATCCGAATCTGAGTCAGGACAAAAGAAAGAAGAGAAGCAATGAGCGCGGCCCCCGGTAAACAAATCGATCTCACGGCCCCGCCAGTCGTCAAGACGATCGGCCAGCGCTCGTTGATCGTCGGCATAGTCTTCGCGATCGGCGCGCTTGCGCTCGCCTTCACTCGTCCCGACGAGTTCTATCGTGGCTACCTGCTCGGCTACATGGATTGGCTCGGTGTCGCGCTCGGCTCCATGGCCATCGTCATGATCCGTCACCTCACCGGTGGCGGTTGGGGAACTGTGATCCGTCGCATCCTTGGCGCCGCCATGCGCACCTTGCCGGTGTTGGCGGTCTTGTTCATCCCGATCATCATCGGCGTGCTGCAACATCGCAACTATCCATGGCTCATGCCGCTCGACGCGATTCAGGATCCGCACATCCGCGAACACCTTGAGAAGCATGCCTTCATTAAGGACGCGTACCTGAACTCGACCGGATTTATCATCCGCGCCATCATCTACATTGCGATCTGGAATCTGCTATCGTTCCTGCTCTCGCTGTGGTCGAAGCAGACCGATAAGCCAGGAGCTCCTGACAACACGAAAAGATTCAAAGCCGTCGCGGGTCCTGGCCTCATCCTCTACGGATTCACGATCTCCTTCGCCGCTATCGACTGGGTCATGTCGCTCGATCCAAGCTGGATCTCAACCATCTTCGGTCTCCTCATTCTCATCGGCGAAGTCCTTTCGGCAATGTGTTTCGCCATTGTCGTCGAGCGCATCCTCGTCAAGTACAAGCCCATGTCCGAGATGTTGAGACCGGATTTTGTACATGATCATGGCAAGTGGACGCTTGCCTTCGTCATGGTGTGGGCCTACTTCAGCTTCTCGCAGTGGCTGATCGTGTGGGCGGGCAACTTGCCGAACGAGATCACCTTCTATCTGAAGCGCCTGAACGGTGGTTGGGGATACGTCGCGCTGTTCCTTGCACTGTTTCACTTCTGCGTCCCATTCCTGATCCTTCTCTCGCGGCCGTTCAAGCGCGACATCCGCAAGCTGGTATGGCTTGCCGTCTGGTTGATGTTCATGCGCTTCGTAGATCTGTTCTGGATCATCGAGCCGAATTTCTCAAGAACGTTCAGCGTGACCATCGCAGATATCGTGGTGCCCATCGCGATCGGCGCAATCTGGATCTTCTTCTTCTGCCGCAACCTGGCTGCGTTGCCGCTGTTGCCGGCCTATGACGTCTCTGCTGGAGACGTCTTCGGGTCTCATCATCACAATCCCGGAGTGCCGGAGAACGCATGAACCAAGATACCCATTCCGTGAAATCGAACGGGCACGGCGACTACGAGCGCAAAGACATCAGTGTGAATGGAGTCGTTGTCTTCTTGATTGGTCTTGCCGCGATGGTCGTCGTCTCTTACTTCGTTGTTGACGTTTTCTACCATGCTCTCGAGAAACACTTCGAAGCGCAGCAGGCTCCGATCAGTCCTCTGGTCACCAACGCTCAGCAGGACACGCGCCGCATTCCTCCGCAATACAGCCAGGACTACACGAAATATCTGAAGGAATCCTTCCCCGCGCCGCAGCTCGAAACCGACGAACGCACCCAGTTGAATGACGTTCTCCTGCGCGAAGAAGATACGCTCAGCACCTACGACTACGTCGACAAGAATACCGGCACCGTCCGCATTCCCATCGACCGCGCCATGGATCTCCTGGCCCAGCGAGGACTTCCAGTACTCCCGCAAGCAGGCAGCTCAGCATCACAAACCGCCAAGTCGCAGACGGAGCAGCAAAAAGGAACCAAGCAGTGAAGCACCAGAAACACAATTCGATGATCGCTCATGTGCGGACGGCCGCAGTACCGCGCTTCTCTCGGCGCCCTCTGCGAGCCCTCTGCGCCCTCTGCGGTAAAAGCTTTTTGCTGCCAGCGATCCTGCTCCTGCCCTCCGCCGCAGGAGCCCAGTCGATGTCCAAGGGCATCATGTCGCCGCCAGCCAACGTCCGCCCACCGTACCTAACGAACGTCGGCATCGAGCAGCACCTAGACGGACAAGTCCCCGCCGACCTGGCCTTCGTCGACGACGCCGGTCGTCCCGTAAAGCTAGGCGACTATTTCGGCAAGAAGCCGCTGATCCTGAACCTGGTCTACTACAACTGCACCATGCTCTGCGGCGAAGCGCTCGCAGGACTCAGCGCCTCGATGAAGATGATCAAGTTCGACATCGGCAACCAGTTCGACGTTGTGACGGTCAGCTTCAACCCGAAGGAAACGCCGGAAATCGCTGCCGCAAAGAAAGCGGAATACCTTCAGCGCTACGGCCGTCCCAACGCCGCTGCCGGATGGCATTTCCTCACCGGTCCGCCGGAGTCGATCAATGCGCTGACCAAGGCCGTCGGCTTCCAGTATCAATACGACGCCACGAAAGACCAGTACGCGCATGCCACGGCGATCATGGTGCTCACACCGCAAGGTCGCATCGCACGTTACTTCTACGGCGTGGATTTTCCACCGAAAGACTTGCGTCTGGGGCTGGTCGAAGCCACACAAGGCAAGATCGGCAATCCTGTCGACCAAGTTCTCTTGTACTGCTATCACTACGATCCCGCCGCAGGAAAATATGGCGCGGTCGTCAGCAACATGCTCAAGGTTGGCGCCGGACTCACGATCTTTCTGCTCGGCGGCATGCTCTTGATCCTGATTCGTCTGGAGCGCGTCGCTCCGCACCAGGGTTGGGACAAATCAGAAGCGCCTCAGTCAGGACTGAAACACACGCGATATGTTCGATAACTTCCCATTATGGCCTGCAAGGGCCTCGAGTACCGCGGGTAATGTGGACGCCTTGTTCATCTTCCTGTTGATTGTGTCGGGAATGATGACGCTCCTCATCTTTACCGCTGTCGTTTATTTTGCTGCGCGTTACCGCCATCGCAAGGGTGTGCTGGCGGAACAGATCGAAGGCTCCACGCCGCTGGAAATTACCTGGTCGATTATTCCGCTCGGCGTTTTCCTGGTCATCTTCGTCTGGGGCGCCGTGGTGTACTTCCACAGCCGAACTCCACCTCGTGACTCCACCGAAGTTTACGTCGTCGCCAAGCAATGGATGTGGAAGCTTGAACACGCCGAAGGACAGCGTGAGATCAACGAACTGCACGTTCCCGTCGGGCGCGACGTCAAACTGATCATGACCTCGCAGGACGTGATCCACAGTTTCTTCGTCCCTGCATTCCGTGTGAAGCAAGATGTGCTCCCGGGGCGGTATACGGTGCTGTGGTTTCGTGCCACTAAGCCAGGGACCTATCACCTCTTCTGCGCGGAATACTGCGGCACGCAGCACTCGGGAATGATCGGCGACGTCGTCGTGCAGGAACCGGCTCAATACGAGGCTTGGATGAGCGGTGGCAGCACTGGCCCGCTCTCTGCTTCCGGCGAGAAGATTTTCGCCGAACTCGGTTGCGCCACTTGTCACCGCTCTGATTCGCAGGGCCGCGGCCCCAACTTACTGGGCGCGTTCGGCAAGCTCGTGCAACTGGAAGATGGACGCATCGTGACCTTCGACGAAAACTACGTCCGCGAATCGATCCTCGATCCCGGCGCGAAAATCGTCAAAGGATTCAAGCCGGTCATGCCGACGTTTCAAGGATTAGTCAGTGAAGAACAACTGAACGCGCTGGTCGCGTACGTGAAGTCGCTGAGCCAGCCAGGCCTGGGCGGCGTCAAAACCGCGGCATTACCCGATAGCACGCCGGCCAAGGGAAGTCAGGTGCAATAGTTATGGCAACCGTAACAGTTCCAGAAGTCGAGCGCGAGAATTACCTCAATAAGCACTACGGGATTGGTTCGTGGCTGCTCACCACCGACCATAAGCGCATAGCGCTTCTCTATCTGATCTCCATCACCTTTTTCTTTTTCATCGGCGGATTCTTCGCTCTGCTCATCCGCCTCGAACTGCTCACGCCCGCCGGCGACCTCGTTCTGGCCGACACTTACAACAAACTTTTCACCATGCACGGCCAGGTGATGGTGTTCTTCTTTCTGATTCCGTCCATCCCTGCTGTGCTCGGCAATTTCCTTGTGCCGATGATGATCGGGGCGAAAGATCTCGCCTTCCCTCGCATTAACCTGCTGAGCTGGTATCTCTACATCATCGCCGGCGGCATGATGATGTATTGCATGCTGACTGGTGGCGTCGATACCGGCTGGACTTTCTACACGCCCTTCAGCACCGTGTTCAGCAACACTAAGGTCATCGAAGCCGGACTCGCAATCTTTGTTTCCGGATTCTCCTCGATCCTCACCGGCCTGAACTTCGTCGTGACGATCCACCGCATGCGCGCTCCGGGCATGACGTGGTCGCGGCTGCCTCTCTTCATCTGGGCACACTACGCCACCAGCATCATCCAGATTCTTGGGACGCCGGTCATCGCGATCACGCTTGTCCTTGTTGTCGCGGAACGCGCCCTGCATCTCGGTGTCTTCGATCCGAAACTGGGCGGCGACCCGTTGTTGTTCCAGCACTTGTTCTGGTTCTACTCGCATCCCGCCGTCTACATCATGATTTTGCCGTCGATGGGTGTCGTTACCGAAATCATCGCCTGCTTCTCGCGCAAGCGGATCTTCGGGTACATGTTCGTTGCGCTCTCTTCGATCGCGATCGCGGTCTTCGGGTTCCTCGTCTGGGCGCATCACATGTTCGTCGCCGGAATCTCGGTCTACGCCGCCCTGATCTTCTCGCTGCTCAGCTACGCCGTGGCTGTGCCGTCCGCAGTCAAAGTCTTCAACTGGACCGCTACCTTATATAAAGGATCGATTCACTACGATGCGCCCATGCTTTACGCCTTCGGGTTTCTGGGCTTGTTCACCATGGGCGGCCTCACGGGACTCTTCCTCGCCGCACTCGGCATCGACGTGCACGTCACCGATACTTATTTCGTGATCGCCCACTTCCACTACATCATGGTCGGTGGCGCGCTCATGGGATACCTTGGCGGCCTCCATTTCTGGTGGCCAAAAATTTCGGGCAAACTTTACCCCGAAGGCTGGGCGCGGCTGGCTGCCCTGATTGTGTTCGTCGGTTTTAACCTGACGTTCTTCCCGCAATTCATTCTCGGATACGTCGGCATGCCACGCCGCTATTATCAGTATCCGCCGGAATTCCAGGTGCTCAATGTACTCTCAACCGCCGGTGCAACCGTGCTCGGCATCGGATACCTGTTGCCGATGATCTACTTCCTCTGGTCGATGCGTTACGGCAAGCCTGCTCCGGACAATCCATGGAAGGCCGCCGGTCTCGAGTGGCAGACGCAGTCTCCGCCGACGACATTCAATTTTGAGAAAGAGCCGGTCGTGACTTGGGAAGCCTACAACTACGACGAGATCGATGCAGGCCACAAACAGGAGGTCCACGTTGCCGGATAGCACCGCCGCCGTTCACGAACACGAGGGTCTCCAAAATCCGGCCCTGCTGCATCACTTTGCCACAGAGGAGCAGCAGCGCGACTCCTCGAACTTCGGCATGTGGATCTTCCTCGCGACCGAAGTCATGTTCTTCGGCGGATTGTTCTGCGCTTATCTGATTTATCGCCGCATGTACTTCGGCGACTTCGGAGCCGCCAGCAAATCGATCAACGCCGCGCTCGGCGCAACCAACACCGCAGTTCTGATCTGCAGCAGTTTGACGGTTGTCCTTGCGATCTGGGCCGCGCAAACAGCTCGTCGCGGCTTGATGATCGGAATGCTGATCTTGACCATGCTCTTCGGCCTCACGTTTCTTGGCATCAAGGGCATCGAGTACAAAGACAAGTTCGATGAACACCATGTTCCCGGACCGTCTTTCAGCTTCGAGCATGTCCCGATTCCCGGGGATCCCGATCAGTACGCAAATCCGCAACACGCGCAGATCTTTTTCGCCCTGTATTTCATCATGACTGGGCTGCACGCCCTCCATATGGTGATCGGTCTGGGCATCTTTACCTGGCTCCTGATCAAGGCATGGCGGGGACTGTTTACGCCGCACTATAACACGCCATTAGAAATAGGCGGACTGTACTGGCACTTCGTCGACATCGTCTGGATTTATCTGTTCCCGTTGTTGTACTTGATCAATCGTCACCCGTAGGATGTCTTTGACTCATGTATATCTATGTAGGCGTCATCCTGAGCGGAGCCGTTTTTCAGGCGGAGCGAAGGATCTCGCGCGCATCGGAACCGGGTGCTTGAGGGTCTCAAATGTCTGATCACGCACATTCATCACCGCTGAAAACTTACTTCGCCGTCTGGATCGCACTTCTGGTCGGCACAGGTCTCACCTACTGGGCCGCACTGCTCGACCTCGACCGCTTCAACGCCGCCGTGGCCCTAATCATCGCCACGACAAAAGCCCTGCTCGTCGCTCTCTTCTTCATGCACCTCAAAGGTGCCAGCGACAAACTCCTCAAACTCGTGGTGGCGTCAACCATCTTTTTCCTCATCATCCTGCTTGCGCTCTCGATGTTCGACTACGGTACCCGCTCGTTCAGCTAGTTTTTGACAGAGAATTATGCAGCGGCGATGCTGCTTCCTCCGATTTCGTGACGAACCAGAATCGTGGAAGAGCGGCCCTGTGCCCCTTATCTGCGATATACTCGCGCGTCGGGATGAATCCGACAGTGAGGTAGCATATGGCATTCTGCAATAAGTGCGGCACCGCCATCACGCAGGGAACGCGATTCTGCAATAAATGCGGAGCCCCAATTCTCGCCTCAGGCTTTTCCCCCGTTGCTTCTTCCTGTTCGACGCCAAATCCGACTCCGGTTCCAACGCAAGCCGCTCCTCAGGGAGGCAGTAATGCGCTCAAGGTCGTTCTCATTGTCGTCGGTGCCGTCATCGTGATCGGAGTCTTAGGACTCGGAGCGCTCACATTTATCGGCGTACACATCGCCAAAAGAAGTCGCATGCACCAAGACGGCGATCGCGTGAAGGTCGAAACCCCGTTCGGCACCGTCGAAAGCACAAAAGATCCCGAGCAAGCTGCCAAGAATCTGGGTATCGATATTTACCCGGGAGCCCAGGTCCAGAAAGAGGGCGCCTCCTCTGCTTTATTGGGAAACATCCGAACGGTGAGCGTGAACTTCGAGAGTTCGGATTCCGTTGACAAGGTCTGCAGCTTCTACAAAGCCAGATTCCCCAACGCAAACGTCAGCACATCCGAAGAGAATCATTGCACAATCGTCTCGACCGCTCCGCCTAACGTGACCACCATCAACGTAGAATCAAGAGGGAGCGGTTCAAAATTTCAGATCAGCACCGTCGCGAAGAAATAGTCGTTCCACTCAACTGGGCCATGCACGACACACTCAAAGACATTGCACCAGCCCCACAATCTTCCCTCGCCGATCCCTTGGGGCTGGCCGAGTCCCTGCGAAAGAACCTTCGCGGCGACGTGCGCTTCGACAACCAAAGCCGCGTTCTCTATGCGACTGACGGCTCCAACTATCGCCAGGTCCCGATTGGCGTAGTGCTCCCGCGCGACGCGGACGATGTTCTCGCCGCAATCTGTCTTTGTCGCGAATTCGGCGCCCCGCTTCTTTGCCGAGGTGGAGGAACCTCGCTCGCCGGACAATGCTGCAACGTCGCGGTCATCCTGGATTTCTCGAAGTACATGGCCAACATCCTCGAGATCGATCCCGCACGCCGCATTGCCCGTGTCCAGCCGGGAGTCGTCCTCGATCACCTCCGCAACGCCTCCGAAAAGTTTCATCTGACCTTCGGTCCCGATCCCGCCACCCACGATCGCTGCACGCTAGGCGGCATGATCGGCAACAACTCCTGCGGCGTCCACTCGGTGATGGCGGGCAAAACCGACGACAACATAGAAGAACTGGAAATAGTCACCTACGAAGGCGTGCGCCTGAAAGTAGGCCGAGACCTGATCGAGCCATATGGAGGCAGCGATGCTCGTGTAGGGGCGGACGCATTCGTCCGCCCAGGCGGCCCAGAAGTATCGGGCCGCAGCGGTTTTGATCGCGCAGATGAAATCCGCAAATCGCTTCACCAAATCGCCGACCAATACGCCGACCTCATCCGCCAAAAATTCCCCAATATCCCCCGCCGCGTCTCCGGCTACAACCTAAATTACCTGCTCCCCGAAAACGGATTTCACATCGCCCGCGCCCTAGTCGGCTCCGAAGGAACTTGCGTCACGGTCCTCGAAGCCACGTGCCGTCTGGTCGAAAGCCCTCCGCAGCGCGTGCTCGCAGTGGTTGCCTATCCCGACATCTATCAATGCGCCGATGCCGTCCCCGAAATCATGCAGCACCAGCCCATCGGCCTCGAAGGCTTCGACGAGCTCCTCGTCTACTACGAGCGCAAAAAGGGCATCAACACCGAAGGCCTCGCGCTGCTGCCCGAAGGCGCCGGTTGGCTCATGGTCGAGTTTGGCGGCGAGACACTCTCCGAAGCTGAGTCGAAAGCCCTGAAATTGATCGAAGCTCTGAACCACAGCGCGACTCCGCCAAACGTGCAGCTCTACTCCGGCGCACAAGCCAAGCGTATCTGGGAAGTCCGCGAGTCCAGTCTCGGCGCAACGTCTCACGTGCCGGGCGAGCCATTCAACTGGGAAGGTTGGGAAGACGCCGCCGTCAATCCCGAAAAGCTCGGCGGATATCTCCGCGACCTCCGCCAGATGGTGGCCGACTTCGGCTACAAGGGCTCGCTCTACGGACACTTCGGCCATGCCTGCGTCCACACGCGGCTCAACTTCGATCTCCAATCAAAAGAGGGAATTGCGAAATATCGGAAGTTCGTCGAAGAAGCCGCCGACCTCGTCGTCAGCTATGGTGGCTCCCTCTCCGGTGAGCACGGCGACGGACAAGCCCGCGCCGAACTCTGGCCCAAAATGTTCGGCCCCGAGCTGATGGAGGCCTTCCGCAAATTCAAGACCACATGGGACCCCGGCTGGAAGATGAACCCGGGAAAACTCATCGAACCCAACAAACTCGATGCGAACCTGCGCCTTGGCGCCGATTACGCTCCGTGGGAGCCGAAGACGCACTTCCAATTTCCGCTCGATCACGGCAGCCTGTCTCACGCCGCACTGCGCTGTGTCGGAGTCGGCAAATGCCGCCGCGAGGAAGGCGGCGTGATGTGTCCCAGTTGGCGCGCCACTCACGAGGAAGAACACTCCACTCGCGGCCGCGCTCATCTTCTCTGGGAGATGACTCAGAGCCTCGACCGCAACGACGTCGTCATCCGCGACGGCTGGCGCAGCGAAGAAGTCAAACACTCGCTCGACCTCTGCCTGGCCTGCAAAGGATGCAAGAGCGACTGCCCAGTCAGCGTCGATGTTGCCACCTACAAAGCCGAATTCCTCTCGCACTACTACGAAGGCCGCACGCGCCCGCTCAACGCCTACGCCTTCGGCAACATCGACCTCTGGGCGAGCCTTGCGTCGAACGCCCCGGGCCTGGTAAATCTAACCACGCAGCTCCCATTCATAAGCGACATAATCAAATTAGTCGGACACATTCCCCCGCAGCGCCGCATCCCGCCCCTCGCCCCGAGGACTTTCAAAGATTGGTTCTATCGCACGTGTAGGGACGGACGCATTCGTCCGTCCCGCGAGCGACAGCGAGCGTGGCACGACTCAGGAGTGCCGCAGAGCCTAGCCGAACCGTGGAACAGCGGCCCTTCAGGGCCGCGTCAAGGCGAGAGAGATGAAGGGGCTTTAGCCCCAGCGGTCCTGCTCTGGGCCGATACCTTCAACAATTATTTCCTGCCGCAGACCGCCCGCGCCGCCGTCGAAGTCCTCGAGACCGCCGGATTCCGCGTCCTCGTTCCCCGCGCCAACCTCTGCTGCGGACGCCCTCTCTACGACTTCGGCATGCTCGACCGCGCCGAGCGCCTGCTGCTAGAAATCCTCGACCAACTTGAGCCTGAGATCGAGGCTGGCATCCCGGTCATCGGCCTTGAGCCGAGCTGCATCGCCGTCTTCCGCGACGAACTCGTTAACCTCTTCCCACACGACCAGCGCGCCCAGACCCTGAGCCGCCAGACTTTCTTACTCAGCGAGTTCCTCGAACGCCACGCCAACGGAGCTCCGCTCCCGCAACTCCCCCGCAAAGCCTTACTCCACGGACACTGCCACCACAAGTCGCTCATGAAGATGACCGCCGAAGAGTCGCTCCTCCGCCGCCTAGGCGTCGACTTCACCAGCCCCGCGCCTGGATGCTGCGGAATGGCCGGCTCCTTCGGCTTCGAGCGTGATAAATATCATGTCTCGCAAGCCATCGGAGAACTCGAACTTCTCCCGGCAGTTCGCCAAGCCCCCCCAGACTGGCTCATCATCGCCGACGGATTCAGTTGCCGCGAGCAGATCGCCCAAGGCACCAGCCGCCAAGCCCTCCACATCGCCGAGGTCCTCCAGATGGCGCTTCAGCCATCGCTCTTGGACAAAGACGATCCCTATCCGGAATCGAACCTGGTTCGCGAGCGCGAAGCCGAAGTACGTGCCTCCATGACCCGAGCCGCAAAGGGCGTTGGAGCCCTGGCCGCAGTCGGCCTCCTGGCCTGGGCCTTCACCCGCAAACGCTAGATTCCGGCTTCGGGCTTCCGGCGTCAGGCTTCCGCAAATGCAAATGGGAGGAGCTTGTCTCGGCGTTCTCTGCGGCCGTTCTCCGCGCTCTCAGCGGTCAAGGTTTTGGGGTTTAGACGTTCGTTCCTGCCAAGCAACCCTCTATCCCTCAACCACTTACCCGCCCTACCCCAATCCCCTCCGATCTGGGACAATATATTCAGAGCTGGCAAGCCTTCCCGCTCTAGTTCTCTGCCGCGTCCGTCACCAGCCGTTTCACCGAGAACTGAGAACTGACAAGCTATCCATGGACCGCGAAGTCACAACCATTGTTACTCCAGAAGTCGCCCGGGACCTGACCGTTAAGGTGCAGGAGACGACCCAGGCAACTCCTGCTTGCCCGCTCCGCGGTTCCATCCTGGTCCTGATCCAGTACGACATCTGTGAGGAGATCCGCCTCGATGTCATCCGCCAACTTCTGCAGGCGCGGAATGCGCAAGCTACCTTCAAGAGCAGCCAGGCTCCAGGATACGTCCGCTACCAGCGGCCTCCGGTGGCCGATCGGCTTGAGCCGCTCGTCCTGGACTCCGGCGAGCGCCTTGCCGGAGAGATCAAGTACTTCGACTACGGCGTCGTCAGCCTGGTCTTCGAGCTGCCCTTCGCCGGCGACTGGGACAAGCTTGTCGAACTCTCGGCCCGCTGGACCTCCGACAATACTTTCGAGAAGCTGGCCTCGCGTGTCATCCGCCAGCGCCTGGAGCGCGCCGCTCCCGCGCTGATCAAGCCCTATAAAGAAGAGAACTGGCTGCAAGAGGACTATTTCATCTTCCACGTGCGCGAGATCGATGGCTCGACCTCAACTCCGGCGAACGACCTGCTCGCCGCGCAGGGAGACCACATCTCCCAGATCGTCCGCGGAGAAACTGCCACGCTCTCAGAAGGTGAGCGCCAGGAGATTCTCTCCTCGCGCATCTCGTACTATCCCACGGACCTCGCGGTCATCGGATGGAACGCCGCCTTCATCTACGACACGCAAGCCGGGGCCGAGACCGCCATCCAGTTGCTGCAATACGCCAACTCGCAGCTGTTAGAGTTCCGCCATTACGACGAGCTGCTGAGCCGCGAATTAGAGCACGTCTACGACTTCCTCGAAACCGGAGGCACAGGCCTCTGGTCGCGCTGGCGCACCGCGCGTGCCGCGTCGAAGCTGCACACCGTGCTGCTCGACGTCACCGAACTCACCGAGCACGCCGACAACGCCATCAAGTTCCTCAGCGACATGTTCTCCGCGCGCCTATACAAGCTGTGCGCGCAAAAAGTCGGAGTCCCCGACTACAAAGACCTGGTCAAAGAAAAGCTCCAGACCGCCGAAGACCTCTACCGCTTCATGATCGAGCAGTTCAACCAATCCCGCGCCTTCGTGCTCGA
>Ga0126369_10001011_pt1 | contig 19183 bp, 20 predicted proteins | sample PanSoiMetaPlot_1_FD_109646 | JGI IMG/M metagenome (GOLD analysis project Ga0126369, IMG submission 109646) | Tropical forest soil microbial communities from Panama - MetaG Plot_1 | ecosystem: Environmental > Terrestrial > Soil > Tropical forest > Bulk soil | place: Panama | collected 2016-02-17 | reverse complement strand
CCTATGTCGGCCTGCTGGCGGCGGCCTGCGGCGAAATCATTATTCGCCTGCTGGTGCCCGCTGGAATTCTTACTGGCCCTTGGGAGATCATTGGCGGCGGCGCCGCGATTGCGGTTGTGTTTGTTGTGCTAGGGCTGATCGTACTGCCGCGCTTCCAGTCGATGGCCACGGCAAGGGGCCCGACTTCCGGTTAGGTCAATCTCGACCACTCGATGCCAGCAGACTCAATGCCGGGCACAATGGTCGGCTTTCCCCCGAGAGCGAACGTTGCGCGGACATTCTAAAACCGACGTAAGCGGCCAATCCCGGACAGCCGGTCTGCCACGTTGTTCGGCGGTGTCACGCGGCTTGGTTCGCCTTCAGCCGTTTTACGATCGCCTGAGCTTGCGCCTCCGTCGCGACCCGAGCGACGATCCAATAGACCTTTGGGTGATTTGCTATCGATTTGAGAACTTCCCAACGCTCACCTTCGAGGGATGGTGGCTCGATGTAGAATTTCGTTTGCGACATGATGGGATCCAACCCGTGACTAACGCGCTCGCCGGAAGGGCGGTTGACAGTGACAATGCAATTCTCGAACAAGTTGTTGATCAGGATCCAAATCGTGCGCGCCTATGCGGTTTCATTCGGCGCGTCAATAGTGGTACAGGAGACAACGGAGAAAGCAGAGAACGTCGATAAGATTGAGAGAATGTCGCTTGCGCCTGGCGATTGACACATGTCGTCAACCCCAAGCATGCCTCATGATTAGCACCCATAGTCCTCATCATCATCCTCGCCCGCTGTCTTCCTGGTCATGAAGTTGACGAGGTGAAGTTGACCACAAGCGAGACAGCACACGGCCGAATACGAATTGGGCTCGACGCTTGGGGCCTCCTCAACGAGAAAGCCCTGCACATCTGACCCGGTGATGCGGCAGCGAAAAAGATACTGTGGTGCGCGCCTGATCTCGGCTTCCGCGATTTCATCGTAGCGGCTTGCGAACATTTCCAACCCAGCGCGTGTCTTCGGCGACCGGGCCTGGCTCGCGCGCCCTCGACATTCAGCGGCGATGTCGCGGTAGCGCTGCCCCCTTGTAATTGAACCGGACATGCCGACTCCTTAAAGGCATGCCACCGTGCCGAGACCGCTTCAACCTGACAAATCGAAAAAACAAATCCCGGTCTTTGGATTTTCTTATGCTGGAATGCAGTCTGCTGCTCGGTGCTCTCCAGATCGATGTAGCCCACCGAAGCACCGACAAACGCCTACGGCGCCGCAAAATTATCCGGAGCGTCAGGGGTCGGCGCCTGGCCAAATGCTCTGTTAAACAGGCCAAGTCCGGTCCTTGTAGAAGTATTATGACACCACAGGTCCGCGGCATGACCGAGGCGCCGATTTCTCAATTTGACTGCCCGAGTGTGATCCGTGCAACAGTCGTTCGACTGGAGGCGCCGGCCTTGTGGTCACTTTTTACGCGACCATAGGGATGGCAGGAGCAGTCGTGTGTGTGCCGCATACGCGGCGGCAGTTCAGCAACGAGAGGAACGGGTTTCCAACCGGCCCTGGCGCAACAGACGCGGGCCAGGAGGTCGCGCTCCGATCGGAACATGGAGGGCGGATTTCAAACCCGCCTCCGATCCAACGGATTCTCCCGTTGAAAATTTTCTCGTTGCAAGTGACGTGCTCGTGATTGCGCCGTCCCTGCGCATTCGCGCTTACATGGCGAATAATCCTCCGCGGTGGGCGGACGCACAGAACATCTCGCGAGCAGTGAGCGCCGAAGGAGGGCGGGTTCGAAACCCGCCCCTACGGGCCTCCTGATTTGTGCGCTGCCTGGGACAGCCGTGGACTTCCGGGATAGCCAGGCGTGAATTTACTGGATTGGGCTTTTTTGGGCATCTTAGGGCTCGCTGATCCGGCCAACAGCCAATGCCTCAGACAAAGCAGGGAGGGTCCACATCATGTACGACTATGTCATCGTCGGCGCAGGCTCGGCTGGATGCACCCTGGCCGCCCGCTTGAGCGAAGATCCCGGCGCTCGCGTGCTCGTGCTCGAGGCGGGTACGACCGACAAAATGCAGGAAGGTCCGCATCCCAGCGGCCTTCGCTAAGTTGTTTCATACCCCTCGCGACTGGGACTACCTGACCGAGCCCGAGCCGCACACGGGCAATCGAGCACGATACTGGCCGCGCGGAAAGATGCTCGGTGGCTCTTCGTCGATGAATGCCATGATGTACGTGCGGGGTCACACGAGCGACTATGACCAGTGGCGCCAACTCGGCAATAGCGGCTGGGGCTTTGACGACGTACTGCCTTATTTCAAGAGGAGCGAAGCCTTTGCAGGCGAGGGCGGCGATCCACTGTTTCATGGAACCGACGGCGCGCTCCACGTCTCGAGCCAGCGGTCCCCCAGTCCTCTCGCTGAAGCATTTATCGCGGCCGGCCAATATCTCGGCCTGAAACGGGTCGACGACATCAATGGTTCAGTTCAAGACGGAATTGGTCTCACCCATGTCACGCAGCGCGATGGCCGGCGGTGGAGCGCGGCCGACGCATTTCTCAAACCCGCGATGAGACGCTCAAATCTAGCGGTAGAGACCAACTGCCTCGTGCACAGAGTGATCTTCGATGGAAAGAAGGCGACAGCCGTCGCTTATGAGCAGCGTGGCAGCATCAAGCAGGCAAACGTCACCAAGGAGATCATCTTGTGTGCCGGGGCGATCGGCTCCCCGCAGATTCTCATGCTCTCGGGCGTCGGACCGGCCGGCGTGCTCTGCGAGCATGGTATCGAGGTGACCGCGGACTTGCCCGGGGTCGGGCAGAACCTGCAAGACCATATAGCGTCGGGCGTGACACACCAATGCAAGCAGCCCGTAACATTGGCGAGCGCAGAAAGCCTAGGCAACCTTGTGCGCTATCTGGTCCTGGGGCGCGGGCCGCTGACCTCCAATATCGCCGAGGCCCTGGCCTTCATCAGAACCCGCGACGGCCTCATCGCTCCCGACATCGAGCTCATTTTCGCGCCGACATTTTTCATGGAGCATGGGGCAGCGAACCCTCCGGGCCACGGATTTACGGTGGGTGCCGTCCTGTTGCGCCCGGAAAGCAGGGGCTCAATCACCATCAAGAGCAGCGATCCGAGCGAACATCCGTCGATACGTCCCGGCTACCTTTCGGATGAGAGCGATCTCCTCGCCCTGCTGGCCGGAGCGCGCTTCGCGCGCAAGCTGGTCGCCGCGCCGCCCTTTCAACCCTATCGCGGCGACGAAGTGTGGCCCGGAGTCGACAAACAAACCGATGAGGAGCTGGCCGATTTTGTCCGTGAAAGAGTGGAGACGCTCTATCACCCCGTCGGCACCTGCAAGATGGGCAGCGATGCGTTCGCAGTGGTCGATAACCAGCTCCACGTTCGCGGTCTCACGCGACTGCGGGTCGCCGATGCGTCGATCATGCCGACGATTATCGGTGGCCACATCAACGCGCCGGCGATCATGATCGGCGAAAAGGCTGCTGATCTGATTCGTGCCGCGCCCTGAGCCCGGACGCCCCAAAAGCGGCTGTGAGCGGTCGCAGCAAATTCAGTGTGCGTGCGGTGCGCTTTCTGGAATTGCGAACATCACCGTCTGCCTGCAGCTAGCGCATTCGGGGAAGACCTGATGGTTGGCGTTGACCAACTCGACAAGCACTTTGTGCGGGCCGGGCGGCAGCCCCGCTATGTCGACGGTGTTATTGTCGCTCGCATCCGCCCATCGCCAGGGCAGGTCGTCGACGGTTATGTGCAGATGCCCGACGCGTGGGGACACGTTGAGGGCGCTCGCCCCGAACACTTGCGCGATGCGCACGTTCTCCACTCGGTACTGGACCCAGAAGACGCCCTGAGCCAGCCCAGCGGCAAGCGGAGAATCCACGATCAACTTGGGCGCGGGCTCGTTTTCGATGGCGACGTATGGTGAGGCACCGCGAATGTCGCGCGCGCTCTGAGCGAAGGCATTTGTGGCAAGCACGGCACATCCCGCGGCTGCGAACATCGCGAGCCAGCACACCGGAATGACACGGAGGTTTTTGAATCGCGTACGCATCCGTGAGCCTCCATTGAGTTGCACGGCTGAGCCTGGTGGTTCAACGGATCGGCAGATCATGCGCGAGTTGAGGGGAGCAGCAACTGCGCACCCGCGATGACGTTAAAATTGAAGCAAGTTCCTCGTCTCAATTCCCTTCAAAATGATTCCGATCTTGGCCTACGAACGTCCGTGTGATTGCGGCAACAGGGCTTCGATATGACCGCAGTGGATCAGGCTGCGAAGAACTCACATCGAGCAATTCTGATTCGCCGACATCGATTGCGCCCACGAAGATTCCGACAACCCTCGTCGGCACCGCTGAGCAGCGGCAAGGGCACGCATATTTCGAGTATCTTCGATTGATGGATAAAATCCGCCGCGGGCGGGTTGACCAGCACAAGGTCAGTTTTTCACGGTCCGGCGGAGTGCAGAGTTAACAAAAACTTTCCTCTGGACGTTATTTGACCAATTGCGGCGCAGTCGTTCTTAAGGGTTTTCCCTTATCGTTCGAAGCATTCACCGCTAGTCAATCATGCGCCGAGCGAAGGCAGAAACCCGTTAGAGATTGCATTGTGTCTATCGAACAGTTTCTGAAACAGCGAGCCGTTAATATCGTTGTGGCCGGGCACTATACTCTGCCCTACTGGTATGACACGCAAGGGAAGCTGCGCATCTTCACGTGCTGGACTACGCGCGTTTCCCCGTTTCGGATGATGGTCGACGTGCCAGTCGTGGGCAAGATCGGCGATCGCCTCACATCCTATTTTTGCGATTTCGGCAAATTTGATGGCCTCATCAGCCACGCCAAGGCGAGCAGCTTCCTGCTGGAACTGGAGATGACCCAGTCCATGCGCGAGAGCCTCGCGAACAAGCTCACCTGGTTGGAAAAGAAGCAGAAACAGCCCAGCATCCCCGAGCTCAGGAAGGATTCGCGCATCGTCCCGGCAAGTCCGCAGTCGACTGTGACCTTGGCCGACGGCACCATCCATGCGTGTTTTGTCATCGACATATCAGCCTCTGGTGTCGCGGTCTCCTCTCAAGTGCGACCGCACATTGGAACGCCGTTAGCCATCGGAGCCTACATCGGCCGAGTCATCAGACTTTTTCCGGCTGGCTTCGCAGTCAAGTTCATCGAACGACAGAGCCGTATTGATCTCACCAGACTCGTCCTCCGACCCTCGTCACTGTCTTTGGCGGCCAACGCAGCTGACGTTGCAGGCGCGTCGCCTGGAAGGGCCGGTTTACCCTGAAGGGCAGACCGTTGTTGCAAAGCTCAGACCAGTCAGGGTTGGCCCATGCCTGACGTCGGCAGTCCAAGTGCAACGCGCGAAGAGGCAGGTTTTAGGAGCAATCCCGCGCCGCGTCTCTGAGCCGGCGTGCGTCGAGGATTCGCACCAGGCCCCGCTGGCATTGAATGATCGATTCGTGCTCCAGATGTCCGAGCAATTCGTTCACAGTCTGCCGACTGAGCGAAAGCATCATGCCCAGGCGCTCTTGCGAGATGCGCACGCGGTACGGCGGCTCGGCCCTCCGTTGACCATATCCCTCGAGCAGATTGATGAGACAACGCGCCAGCCGGACCTTTGGAGGTTCCAGCGCCATGTCCTCCAGTAGGGAAAGCGTGATCCGCAGCTTCTGCACCAGCAACCGGCCTAAGTACCGCCACGCGCGCGGATCGTCGGCGACAATTCTGGTCAAATGATGCAAAGGCAAGTGCAGCAATGTCGATGTGATGTCTGCCCAGGCATCATGGGTTCGCGGGCCGCCATCAAACAATGCGATTTCGCCGAACCATTGCGGCGCTTCGGCCAGCCCAACAATCGATTCCCTGCCTGACCGCGTGGTGGCGCCGAAGCGGATGGCACCCGAAATCACGCAGTAGATTCCGTCGCTCGTGTCCCCCCGGCGGAACACGGACTCGCCAGCGGCCAACACCATGACGCGAGATGATCCCAACACGGACCGCTGAAAGCGGGTGTCGAGCGCGGCGAACCATTCGCCGGTTTGCAGGACGGCCAGCTGTTCTGGGGTGAGGGCAGTGGATCTAACGACTCCGTTCATCACGCATCCGTGCACGTTGAGTCGGCGCGCCGACAGACGGCAGCGCATGATGCAACTAAGCCATTGTCCGCGCAATCATGGCGGACGAATTGGATGAACTTGCTGCGGAACAAATGGAGGCTCGCTTTGGCACTGGCTTGTATCGGCGCGGCGACCGCCGCTCTCGTTAAATCCCCCGCCCGCGTGGCTGGCGTTCCCGTTCATTTTGCGAGCCACCAGCTCTGCTCGGCCACATTCGTGGCGGACCTCGACCCCACCGAGTTCTACAACGAGGCCATCAAACCCAAGCTCGGCCCGATCGCCGCTTTCCTCCGATACGAAATCGACCGACAACGGCGGGAGGTGCGCACCAGCCTTGCCGGCCTTGTGCACAGCCGAGCGGTCTATGACGGGCCGTTCGGATGCCGCGTCCAGCATCCTGGGCGCGAGGTACGCTTCTTCCGGGGCGAGGACAACGATCACGAACCGCTCGTCGTGACGCCATCGCCGATTGCCGGCCCGCGCACTGTCGCCTCTGTAAACGACAAATTGTCCGACGCGCTGGACCATGCATTTGCCGAACCCGAATTCGGACCGCGCCGCTTCACCAAGGCCGTCGTCGTGCTGCAGAGCGGCCGCATCATCGGCGAACGCTATGCACCCGGCGTCACACCGACGACGCCTCTGGTTGGGTGGTCGATGACCAAGTCAATAACGAATGCGCTCCTCGGCATCCTCGTGCGGAAAGGAAAACTGGACATGCAAAACCCGGCGCCCATCGCAGAATGGTCGACGCCGGGCGACCCGCGCCGCTCTATTACCGGCGATCAGCTGCTGCGCATGGTGAGCGGCATCGGTTGCGGTCAGTCACTGGAGACGGGATTTACCACCATCTTCGATGCCGACACCCAGATGGAGTACGACATGGCCGACCAATCCGGCTTCGCGGCAAATGCGAGCCTGCGCGCAAAACCCGGAAGCGAGTGGCGATACACGAACTGCAATTTTATATTGTTGTCCCGGATGGTCCGCGATGCGGTCGGAGGTGATGCCAAGTCCTCACGAAAGTTCATCGAGCGCGAATTGTTCGCGCCCCTGGGTTTCGAGCGTGCAACGCTCGAATACGACAGCGCCGGCGTGCCGCTTGGAACGATTCATCTCTGGGCCAGCGCCCGCGATTGGGCACGGTTTGGGTTGTTGTACCTGCGAGACGGCGTCGCGACGAATGGCCAGCGCATCCTGCCCGAAGGCTGGGTCGCCTATTCCGCCCGGCTAACCCCGCAAAGCGCCGACGAGTACGGCTACGGCGCGGGCTTCTGGACCCAGCGCGGGAACTCTGCCGCCGCCCGCGCACGCATTGCGTCCGGCATGCCGGTCGACAGCTTCATGGCCCTGGGAGCCCAGGGCCAATATACGATTGTGATCCCTTCTCAGGACCTCGTGATCGTAAAGATCGGTTGGGCCTATACACCCAATGACGACCGCATCGCAGTGGAGCGCCTCGTCAGGGAAACCATCGCAGCGCTGCAATCGGAACAATCATGAAGCGCCGGCTTGAAACAGATTCCGTCTCGAATGGGTCGAGCGGGCTCGAATTTCTTCTCAGACTCGATCGACCGCTTCACCCGCGTGATCCGACGTAAGTGGTGACGATCGGTTGGCCGCAGTCGGGGGAAATTTCGACCATGTGCAGTGTAGCGATTGCGATCGTGAGGTTGCGCACGAATTGAGGTTCGATCGCGAATAATCCTCCGCGGTGGGCGGATGGCCCAGAGAATATCTCATGAGCGGTGTGTGCCGAAGGAGGGCGGGTTTGAAACCCGCCCCTACAAGCTTCCTGATTGTGCGCTCAGGCGTTGAGGCGCGAGATATCACACGGTCATACCACGCACGTCGCTATCTCACTGGAGTGCCAAAAAAAGTGAACATTCGCGTAGAGTCATTCCGGCGCTGCGGCGATCCCGGTCGCCAGGCATCATTGCGAAATGTCGGCCAATACATGGACCCGTGCTGGGCGCTGTCGGTCGTGCGAAATATGACACCGTTCTCTGCCCGAGCGAGCCGTACTGCTCTGGCCTTGGCGTATGCTCCGCGCGCCGCGCGGCGACGGACTTCCGCGGCAGGATCTTCAATAGCAAGGCGCTTGTCGGACGCCGCTATCCGCTCGGGAGAAGATCCGGCGGGAGTCGGCTCTGATGAAAGAAACTGTTGGACGTCGCGGTGCGGAAGGGTCCAGCTCTGGCAAGCTCGGTCCGAGTTGAGCCAAACCTGTCGCGTGCACGGCGCTTGCGGCGGGTCGGGGAACCGCGCCGTTGCGAACAGAGCTGACGACGGCGACAACGCTTCGTGAAGCATCGCCAGCGCGCCATAGCCCACGATCACGCCGCCAGAGATAACAATCGTTGCAGCTTTCAAGAAGCCGGCCATCATCCGAACTCCCTGGACATGACACCGCGAACAAAACAGCGTTTTGGATTGTGCTGACGCGAAAAAAAATCCTAATCGTCGCGATGTCTTGAAAGAGAGCCTCGGAAAATACTGAGAAGGATGCGCCGTGCCTGTTCATTCGCTGCGAGCCGTGGCCGCCGCGCTCGATTTCAAGAAGGCCAAACCCGACCCAGACCGCCAAACCGAATGGCTTTCGCTCGAATATTGTCGAGTCCAAATCAAGGGCGCCGTTTTCGCGCATACCCTTGGTCTGCTCCTCCGTTGAAAGCAGAGGTCACAGGTGACGTGGCCGCAGGTCTCAGTCGGGCCCTCTTCGGACTCTCCAGGGCATCCATTCCGATGGCAATCACATGCTGGTAAAAGAGCGCAAGCAGTCCCGCAGGTTGTGGCACCGGAGGCGGATATTTGATTGAACCTCTGTTAAGTAACTGATTTCAGTTGTGTTTTGCGTGACATTTTCATGACACTGTGCGCCAATCTACCTTAATTGTTCTGTGAAATGGCGCATAACGGTGGCGCCATATATCGTTGTGTTGTCTCCGTACCCCGGGGAGCGAAGCGGAACCGGGGCCGTGCGACTGACGCGACACGCAGCGACATTCTTGTCGCCGTTTTGCCGCAGCGACAAACCCGGGTTCCGCTTCGCTCCACCCGGGCTACGTGTCATTTACCCACGCCTTCTGTGTGTTGCGCCTTCGACGTTGCGCGCAAGGGTTCCGCCCACCCTCGACGAACTGTTGGCGACGACTTGCCACATGCGCCAAGCGTCTTGCAAGTTGTCGCGAAGCAATGAGCTTTGTGCGTTCAAGAAGTCCTGCGGCGTCCGGCAACCCATCAGCGTAGTCCAGTAGTGCATATTGCGCTGCGTCTGGCTCTGGACGATGCGCATCCATTCGCTCGAAAGTTCACTGAGCGTTGCGGCCGTCGCCTCCTCACCGCGGGCAGATTGCGAGGCTCCCTCCTGAGCCTCCTCGTTGAGGAACTCTGAGCCCCCGCGAATATTACGCTCTGAGACCTCTTTGATGAGCCCCATGGTCAGCTCGACATTGCGCTGAAAAACCTCGAAGCCGGTCTGCAAGAGGTCGACACCAGCCTGTGCCGTTCGTTGTCCAGCCTGAATCTGTTCCCGACCCACGCGAGCCGCCTCTTCCGCAGTCTCGTGGGTTGCGCGTTCAACATCGTCCCGCATTCTTTGGTTCCTTGCCTCACGGCTGCTCTCTGCCATTTTGATCTTCCTCGCCTTCTTCATCTTTTCTCTTGTTTTGGCTGTGGCCAGTCGGCGCCCAGGTCCACGCATGCCAACAGACCCCTCTGCATCGACGCCAGACAGCCTAGCCGCTGCCTTGAAAACGCGGAACTCGCCCGCCCATTGGCGATGCGTGTCCCCTCGCTCTTTCAAACAACGCAGCCGCCGCCTCGCGGTTTCCATTGCTCACTGTTGACGCTCGGAGAATTGAGTGGAGATTTTTCGCGACCAGGTTTCACGACCCTACATAGACCACCACAGGCTTCAGGAGATTCACTGCGATACGGCCCCATTGGGCACGAGTCCGAAGTTCTCGAAATTGCGTTGGTCTCAACAAACAACGTGAGAGCAGAATTCGCGAATCGACGGACTATTGCTAGCACAAACAGCCGACGAGCCGACATTCGCATGACCGAGCAGGACGAAGATTGTTGGAGCATGTCTTTTGACGTGTGCGTCTTTGTTGCTCATTTTTCACAAATAAAGATGCTGTTTATTTGCAGCGGGTGCCGGACAAACCAACAGGAGAAAGTCAATGAAGCGGGCCAGCATGGTTGCGACCGTGTGCTTGGGAGCCGTGCTACCGAACACGGTGTCGGCACAGCAGAAGAGTTTGAAAGACCAGATCGTCGGAACGTGGATGGTGGAGTCGATCCACAATGTTCTGCCTGATGGGAAGCAGCTCAATGCGAACGGGCCGAACCCGAAGGGCATGCTGGTGTTCGATCCCAGCGGCCGATTCTCCCAGATCATCATCGACGCGACCGTTCCGAAATATGCCTCCAACAACCGGCAGCAAGGCACACCTCAAGACTACGAGCGCGTCGCTCGCGGGGATATCGCGTATTTTGGTGAGTATACGGTCGATATGATCAGACGATCACGTTTCATGTCGAGTTCAGTACCTATCCGAACATGGATAACACCGACGGTAAGCGTGAGGTGAAGAGCAGCGGGGACGAGCTGCAGCTCATCAACAGGTCAGCCCCGTCCGGCGGAGCCTCCTACCTGACTTTGAAGCGCGCAGCGCCTAAAGCAGGATGACGCCAGAGTCCGCTGTGGGCCAATGATCGCGCCCGGCCGCACGACCGCCTCACCCGCAAGAGTAGACATTTGCAGAGGTGAATTGATCGTCGCGGTCGGGCATGCGATTGCTGCGCAGGAATGCGCGATCAACGTCCCGTGTTTCCTTAAACGATAGCGGCGGCACATGGCCGGGGCTTTTTTGAATATAAGGCAAACAGCGCCGCACACTTCCGCTTGCTGCACCAGCCCAACTGAACAAGCGCTATGTCTTTAGACAAACCGGCGGCGCCGGCCCAATGTTCGCTTCGTGTCACGAAGCGAACAACTCGAAGCGAGCAATCTTTTCCACCCTGCCATCATGAGCGGAAGTCGGCGCCGATCTCGAACACTTTCCCGTTTGTCCTCCTCCTAATTTGATGCTTGCAGTCAACACCAAGGTGGCGACGCGACCACGGACGGCTGGTTGCGACTAATTCTAAAGCCTCAATTCGGCCTTAGCGATGTGCGAACCGACGCCGAGGAGCAAGCATTCCGTAGTTCAGCGCGTGTCGATCAAACCGTGGCCGAATTCAGTTTTACCGACACAATCAACAGCGAAGAAGAGCTTAGGGCCACGTGTGGTGCTCCTAGTTGGTTTCAATCGAAGATTCTAAGCACGCTCAATGCGCGTTGTCGCCAATTCATCGCCGAATCGCCTTTTTTGGTGCTGGCATCTTCAGGTGTCGAAGGCCGGATCGATACATCACCGAAGGGCGACGAACCAGGTTTTGTTCACGTCCTTGATGACCTGACACTGGCGGTGCCCGATCGAGATGGCAATCGCCGGCTCGACACCTTTACAAACGTTCTCCAAAATCCAAATGTCGGATTGATTTTCTTTGTTCCTGGCCGGCGGGAGACGTTGCGGATCAGCGGCAAGGCGCGAATTGTCCGCGATGTTGTCTTACTGCAAAGGATGGCGCTCAGGGGCAAGCTGCCCAAAGTAGCAGCGCTCGTTTCGATCGAGCGCGCTTTCTTTCACTGCGGATCGTGTATCGCTCGTTCTCAATTGTGGGGACCCTCGAGGGGATTGACTTCGTGAGCAATGCAACCGTGCCTCAATTGGGACGCATGCCCTGCAGACAAAGCGCCCGATCTCGTCGGTTTTTGGGGGTGCAGTCATGTGTTCGGCCCGTTCAGCGCAGTGACTGCTGAAGATCGGTCGTTGCCGAAGCGCTGCGGCGCTCGATGATGGTCGACACCGGAAGACCTATGAGGCGCATCCCTTATTCTGGGCGCTCGTTGGTCGAGGGAGGGGCCGCGCGGTCGGCGCGATGTCGGCTGATGCAAAAGGGCGCGATCCTAGGCAGCACTTCAGCGCGCCGAGGCTACGACGCGGGAGCTCAGCACCCTTTGCAGATCTCCAGCGTCTTGTCGAATTCGCGTTGCCCGGGGTCGACATGACCTTCGTTGCGCAACACGCTTTCCGGCAGATCTCGCGGACGAGGTTGTCGCGCGCCGATGGGGGCCTGATCGCGCAAATCGTCCGAGCTTTGCTGCTCAGGTGGAGGAGAAGAGCTGGTTTGCGCGAGCGCCTCGCCGAACATGCCGTTGAGCGAAACAGTGATCACCGCGATTATTGCGATCGACCGCATGAGGTTTGCTCCGACTATTTGCCCAAGACGACTTCAACAGCTTTCATGACCATCTCGTCCTGGTGCGAGATGCAAAAGTCTTTTACTTTTTCCGTGTTTGGATTCAGCATCGTTGGATTGATAACGGTGACGTCACGTTTGCCGTTGAAGTATCCGCTCAGCCAAAGAGACAGCGATCTTGTGGGAACGACGTCGCCAATCAAAAACTGTCTGCACGTGATTTTAGCGACGTCCAGCGTCATCTGCGCGTCGGCTGACGCTGACAGAGCTGCCGACAGCGAGCCTATCAAAAGAAGCCGACCCTTCATTCGCACTTTCCCCAGGAACCACCTTCCAGGTTGACGACGCCACCAATATTTCAAAGCCTCGGAAAATACCGAGAGTGCGCGTAGCCCGGGTGGAGCGAAGCGGAACCCGGGATCTGTCGCCCTTCAGCAAAACGGCGAAAAAGAGATGTCGCGACGCGTGATTACGTGTCGCTTCGGTCGCACGACCCCGGGTTCCGCTTCGCTCCACCCGGGCTACTCGCTCCTTACAACGATTGCGCATACCTCTTTTTCAATAATCCTTTGGCGATGATGCGCGCATTGCCAGCATCGAGCAGGCGAACAGCCTCGTCTCCGATATAAGTTGGGGTCGCAGTCCAGCGATCGGAGCGCCGCAAACAGCTGCGTATGGATTTTAAAATGGCTTTGTAGCCGCTTCGAAGCTGTTCCGAATGCCTTTCGCAAAGCAACGTCTCCGGATTAAAGAACTGCCGAGTATGGCTGAGGGTCCCAACGTTGAGGCAAACGACGCCACCGTCTTCAAATGCAGCGGGCAGCAAGAGGTCCAAGCACGGGCCGCTGTTCGGATCGACCCAATATTGACCAGCTCTCGGCCCACAGGGTTGTTGGACAAGGCTTATAGGAAAGCGCGTGAAGCGGTAGCTGCAAATGAACCCGTGGTGGCGCTCACGAAGCATGCAGAGCAGGGTTTCGTTGAGATCAGTGAAGACGTCCGGAACATTTGATGAGTACCAGCGATCCGGAACGAAGCGGATATCTTTGTGCGCAAAGATTGAGCCGAGGATCGTCTGCGAATCGGCCCATGTCCCCAGAAAGGAAAATTCGGCCATCAGACTCTCCCGCTCATTTGCTATAGCACGCACCGAAGAAGGCCGCAGGGACAAAAAGCGCCAAAGCATCCCCTTGAACGCAATCAGTTCCAAGTCGGCGCCAAAAAGTGCCGTCCGCTGATCCACAGTTCGTAGCCCGGGTGAAGCGAAGCGGAACCCGGGATCTGTCCTCAGCAAGACGGCGAGAAAGAAAGTCGGGCGATGCGTTGATTGCGGGTTGCGTCGGTCGTACGACCCCGGGTTCCGCTTCGCTCCCGGGCTACTCTGATCTACAGTCAGTAAGCGTGAAAGCGTCATCTCAGCGACCTTGAGGTTGTCACACTCCCGCGTCAGACTTGCGAGCTCAGCAGCCGATCGCAGGAGACATTGATCATGGGCTGGCGGTTGTCGCGCGCCTCAGCGTTGATTGTTGCCGTTCTGACCGCTGGACCCATCGCTGCGAGCGCGCAAGCGGTCGATGATTCCGACTTTGTCTATCGTCAAATCCAGCAGCTCGAGCAGGCCGGGAAATACGCCGACGTACTCGCTCTCAATCGCAAGCTCAGCGTTGAGGTCGAGAAGGCGGAAACGGCGCGCGCCGGTCGACCCGGAGCCGAGACGGCCCGCGTTCAGAGCAGCTTATCCTGGTATGCCCTCCTGACGCACGACTTTGCGTCGGCGCTGGTCGCCGGCAATCGCGCACACGATCTATTGCCCGACAATCTCTACATTGAGATCAACCGTGCGCATGCGCTGCTCCTGACGGGTCACCGCGATGAGGCGCAGGCGATTTATGTCGCGCACAAGGGCCAGCCGATATCGCTGACGGACGACACGATGTGGGAAGACGTGATCGCGGGAGATATCGAGGGGCTTCGAGCGGCTGGTGTCGAGGACTCGGCGTTTAGTGAAATCCTGCAGACACTGGGAGGGAAGAGTCCAAAGGGTGATGCCGATCTCGGCGAACTCCGCAAAAGGATTCAGCAGCTGTTCGACGCACGCAACGACACCGAGGCATTGCCGTTGGCGGAGACATATCTCAAACGCGCGCTCGAGCGCCACGGTGAGCGTCACGCGGAGTTTGCAAGCGCGATATTTTGGCTTGCCAAGGTCAATGAATTGGCGGCGCGTCACGCGGAAGCAGAAGCCCAGTTCAAACGTTCCTTGGCGATCCGGGAGACTGTGCTTGGACGGGACCAATACTCCGTCGCCGCTTCACTCGACAACCTCGCCCGGCTGTACCAGGCTCAGGGCCGCTATCCCGAAGCGGAACCGCTGTTCAAGCGCGCGCTGGCGATCGCGGAGAAGGCGCTCGGCGCCGACCACCTGGCTGTCGGCATCCAACTTAACAACCTCGCTGCGCTCTATCGGGACCAGGGTCGTTATGGCGAGACCGAGCCGCTGCACAAACGCGCGCTGGCGATCCGCGAGAAGACGCTCGGCCCGGACCATCCCGACGTTGGACAGTCGCTCAACAATCTTGCCTTGCTGTACATGGTGCAAGGTCGTTACGGCGAGGCCGAGCCGCTGTGCAAGCGCGCGCTGGCGATCGTGGAGAAGGCGCTCGGCGCCGACCACCCGGATGTCGGCGTAAGCCTCAACAACCTCGCCGTGCTCTATCAAGACCAGGGTCGTTATGGCGAGGCCGAACCGCTGCACAAACGCGCGCTGGCGATCGCTGAGAAGGCGCTTGGCCCCGACCACCCGGAGGTCGCCACCCGCCTCAATAACCTCGCCGTGCTGTACAAGGCCCAGGGCCGCTACGCCGACGCGGAGCCGCTGTACAAGCGCGCGCTGGCGATCCGGGAGAAGGCGCTCGGCCCCGACCACCCGGATCTCGGCATGAGCATCAACAACCTCGCCAGCCTGTATTTTTCGCAGGGCGACTGGGCGCGTGCCGCAGACAATTGGCGACGCAGCACGAGCCTGATCGTCCGCCGCGCGCAGCGCGGCACGCTAGTCGTCGGCGAAGCCCTGACGGGAAAAGGAGAAAGCGAGGTCGAGCAACTGAGTGGGGAGTTTTGGCTTCTCGTCAAGGCGGTTGATCGCCTCGCGTCGGAACAGCGCGATGACATCAGCCTACAACGCGAGATGTTCCAGACTGCGCAGTGGGCGCAAAGCTCGGAAGCCGCAGCCTCGTTGGCGCAGATGGCGGCGCGCGGAGCCAAGGGTGACGCCAAGCTCGCCGCCATAGTGCGCGAGCGCCAGGATCTGATATCGGAATGGCAGCAGCGCGACCAGCTGTACAGCGCCGCAGTCGCGCAGGCGCCGGAGAAGCGAAATAGACAAGCCGAGGCCGAGAATGGCGCCCGGCTCGCCGCGATCGACTCCCGTATTGCGGTCGTCGACAAGGCGTTGGCAGCGAATTTCCCCGACTATGCCGCACTCGCGAGCCCGACGCCGCTCTCCGTCGACGATGTTCAGGCGCAGCTCCGCCCTGATGAGGCACTGCTCCTGTTTCTCGTTACACCCCCTTGGAAGCCGGCAGTGGAAGCGACCTTCATCTGGGTGGTGACCAAGACCGATGTGCGCTGGGTGCGGTCCGACTTTGGCACGCCAGCGCTTATGCGCGAGGTGGCGGCGCTGCGCTGCGGGCTCGACTACGAGGGCGCTTGGACGGATTCACATTGCTCGGATCTTTTGAAGGTCAGCTATAGCGACTCGGATCACGGTAGCGGCCGTTCCCTACCGTTCGATGCCGCGCGCGCACACGTATTGTACAGAGTGCTGTTTAGCCGGATCGAGGATCTTATCAAGGATAAGCGCCTGCTGATCGTTCCCTCAGGTCCGCTGACGCAACTGCCGTTTCAGGTGTTGGTCACAGAACGCCCGAAGGCTGCACTGCCAAGTTCCGCCTCTGATTATAGAGATGTCGCGTGGCTCGCACGCAAACACGCGATGACCGTGTTGCCGGCTGTGTCGTCGCTCAAGGCGCTGCGTGAGCTCGCAAGAGAGAGCCGCGCAAGCGAACCCTACATCGGGGTCGGTGATCCGCTGCTCGACGGCGATCCCGCGAAGTTCAGGGATGATGCGGCAGCGGCAAAGCTCGCGCGCGAAAAGCGGTGCGATCTGACGCTGGGTCAGCGCGTGGTTTCTCTCTTCGGATTGCGCGGAGGGAGCCGCACCGTGTCGCGAAGTAGCGGTGGTTCGATTGACCTTGCAGATCTGCGGACCTTGCCGCCGCTGCCGGAAACTGCCGACGAGCTCTGCGGCGTCGCGCACGACCTTGGCGTCGATCCCGCAACGCACGTCTATCTGGGCGCAGCGGCAACCGAGACCAAGATCAAGGAGCTGTCCGAGGGAGGTGCGCTTGCGAAGAACAAGATCGTGCACTTTGCGACGCATGGCGCTGTCGCTGGAGAGATTTCGAGCGCCGCCGAGCCGGGACTTCTGCTCACGCCGCCCGACAAAGCGAGCGAGGTCGACGACGGCTACTTAAGCGCGTCTGAAATCGCCGGCCTCAAGCTCGATGCGGACTGGGTGATACTCTCAGCCTGCAACACTGCCGCCGGCGGGGCGCAGGGCGCCGAGGCTCTGTCGGGTCTCGCGCGCGCATTCTTCTATGCCGGTGCGCGCTCGCTGCTGGTCTCGCACTGGGAGATTGCTTCGGCGAGCACCGTCAAGCTCATCACCAACGCCGTGGCCGAGCTGAAAGCAAATCCCAAAATCGGCCGCGCGGAAGCGCTGCGCCGTTCGATGCTTGCGCTGATGATGGAAGGAGAAACCTACGAGGCGCATCCAGCATTCTGGGCGCCATTTGTGCTCGTCGGTGAAGGTGGAGCCCACGCTAGCAGCCCGTAGCCCGAGTGGAGCGAAGCGGAACCCGGGGTCGTGCGACCGACGCGACACGCAAACAACGCATCGCGACATGTCTTTGTCGCCGTTTTGCTGAAGGCGACCGACCCCGGGTTCCGCCATAGCGCGTCAAAGACGCGCGAGAACGCGCTTCTGCCACCCGGGCTACCGCGTGTCATTTCGATTCCGCATTCCCGCGGTACGTTGATCGCGTAGCCCACGAAAAATACAGAAAGAGGAATGTAATGGCTCGATCGACCATTCTTGCAGCGACCATTCTTGCATTGAGCGCCGCGATGACGACGTGCGTCATCATCAGCGGCGCGACGGCACAGACGACCATTGTTGGCACCGTGCCCGACTATGCCGCGTTGATTGCTGCGGCCGACCGTACCGACGCCGATCGGGAGACCGACAAGCGCCGCGATCCGGTGAAGCTGCTTGCGTTCACCGGCGTTCGCACCGGCGAGAAGGTGCTCGATATGGGCGCCGGTCGAGGCTACAGCACCGAATTGCTGGCGCGCGCTGTTGGCCCCGGCGGGGTGGTCTACGGACAGAATGCTCCCGATCTCAGCGAGCGTGGCAAAGCCGCCTTCGAGGAACGGACGAAAACGCCTGCAGGCAAGCCAATCGTCGCTTTGGCGCGGCCATTCGACGATCCGCTACCCCCCGACGTGCGCGACCTCGACCTCGTCACCTTCTTTTTCTTCTATCACGACACGACGTATATGCCGGTCGATCGCGCCCTCATGAATCGCAAGTTGTTTGTGGCACTCAAACCCGGCGCCTTTCTGGTGATCGCCGACCATTCCGCCAAGGAGGGGGCCGGGGCCACCGTGGGGAAGTCGCTGCATCGCATCGAAGAGAGCACCGTGCGCAGCGAGGTCGAGGCCGCGGGGTTCAAGCTGGTCGCCGAAGGCGATTTCCTCAGGCATCCCGAGGATACCCGCGACTTTTCCATGCAGCCACCGACCAAGCCGGCGGATGAGTTCGTGCTTAAGTTTCAGAAGCCGCAGTGAGACATGGATGCTGTGCCGTAGGGTGGGTTAGGCGCCTCACGCGCACGCACTTTCGTCTTGCACGCGGCATCGCGCCGTAACCCACCAAAATCGCGGCACATGCCATCGGTGGGTTACGCGCCTCCGGCGGGGGAAGGACAGGGAGGGGGCGGCCGCGGAACGAAGCGTTGTTGTTTGCTGCTCGCGCCGGATACGGCATTTGCAGAACGTCGCAAAGTTTCTTGCGCTAAGATGCATGCGATAAACGGTGAGCGCTGAGTTTGCCGCCCACCCCCCTCCCTGTCCCTCCCCCGCAACGGCGGAGGGGACCCCTAAAACACGGACTGAGCCAGAGGCCGCAAGAACAGGAGCACCCATTGTCCCCGGAGAAGACCCTCGACCTTCACGCGCTCAACCAACTCGTCATCGCCGGCTGGACCGGCCGCAACGTCGAGGCGCTCGAGGCGCATATTCGCGAGCTCGAGGCGATCGGCGTGAAGCGGCCGAAGAGCACGCCGATATTCTATCGCGCGGCCGTGTCCCTGCTCACGTTCGCGGAGCAGATCGAAGTCGTCGGCCCGCACTCGAGCGGAGAGGTCGAGTATGTGCTGTTCGCGCTCGACGATGGCGTGTTCGTGGGCGTTGGTTCCGATCATACCGACCGAAAGCTCGAGACCGTCGGCGTGTCGACCTCGAAGCAGATCTGTGCAAAGCCCATCGGACGGTATCTGTGGCGCTTCGACGACGTCGCCACGCACTGGGACCGGCTGATGCTGCGCGCGTACGCGACGATCGACGGTGAGCGCCGGCTCTACCAGGAGGGCTCGGTGGCGACCATGCGTCCGCCGGCGGAGCT
>Ga0126369_10001009_pt1 | contig 19201 bp, 19 predicted proteins | sample PanSoiMetaPlot_1_FD_109646 | JGI IMG/M metagenome (GOLD analysis project Ga0126369, IMG submission 109646) | Tropical forest soil microbial communities from Panama - MetaG Plot_1 | ecosystem: Environmental > Terrestrial > Soil > Tropical forest > Bulk soil | place: Panama | collected 2016-02-17 | reverse complement strand
GGTGCTATCAAAGAATGAAACGAGCATTTTAACGCCTATGCGCGAAAGCGGGAATCCAGTAGCCCGCGGCATGACTGGGATTACCGGGTCGCCCGGTCAAGGCCTCGACAAGTGCTCAGCCGGGCAATGACACATCCATCGACCTCATCCTGAGGAGCGCCCTTCAGGGCGCGTCTCGATGGATGGCAACAGACACGGCCGGGCAAGCGGCCATCCTTCGAGACGCGCCGCCATCCTTCGACAGCTCAGGAGGCGGCGCTCCTCAGGATGAGGGCTGTGGGTTACGCTTCTCTCTGCACGATCTGATTGGTTTCATCGAATCGATCTACCAGTGTTCCTGTGCCGATATGTTTTCGTAAATATAGTCGCGACAGACAGGAAGCGCAGTTACATTTTTGATGAGTTGTATTTGAAATACCACAAAAGCGCCATCACGGAAAGACGCCTCGAACCCCGCAAGATAGAAGTCCCACATGCGAATGAACCGATCATCAATTATATTCAGAACCTTGTCCCTGTTGCTATCGAAGCGGGTACGCCAGTGTTTTAGCGTCTCGGCGTAGTGTAAACGCAAGATCTCGATATCTGAAGCGATGAAGCCAGCTCGTTCGATCGACGGCATTATTTCCGACAAGGCGGGCGTATAGCCGCCAGGGAAGATATACTTATTGATCCACGCATTGGTATCGGAAGGGCCGCCTGGTCTTCCAATCGTGTGGAGCAGCATGACGCCGTCGTGGGCCAACAGGTCAAAGCATTTTCGGAAGAAAGCAGGGTAGTATTGCTTTCCTACATGCTCAAACATGCCGACCGACACGATGCGGTCGAACATTCCTGTTACGTTTTGATAGTGTTGCTCAAGAAACTGACACGCTACCGGTTCTTTTTCCTCCGCCGCGCGGGCGCGGGCGATTCCTATCTGTTCTTTCGAGAGGTTAATGCCGGTCACCTTGGCGCTGTATCTGCGCGCGAGATATAGGGCAAGTCCTCCCCAGCCGGAACCGATATCAAGTACCGTCATTTTTTTATCTTTATCCAAATTCAATTTGGCAGCGATGAGTTGAATCTTGGCGATCTGGGCGTCGTCAAGTGAAACATTTTTGTCACGGAAATATGCACAGGAATATTGTAAATCGGCGTCGAGGAACAGCCTGTAAACGGAATAATTTATATTGTAGTGGAACGCGGCATTGCTGCGCGAACGCGACTGATTGTTGTGCCGGAAAAGAGTTCGAAGCAAAGATCTGAAATAATGCAACCAGCGTTGTGATAAGGGGTGGCTTGCGCGATTGTAATTGCTGACAACGACGTACAGAAAATCAGCGATCGAATTTTTTTCAACGGTCAAGTGGCCGTCGGCATAGGCTTCGCCTACACGCAATTCGGGATCAAGCACAACCGCAAGTTGCCATACGGGTGAATGAAATCTGATGGTGACTGGGGTGCCGATACCGTCTCCGTGGTCCTGTCGCTGTCCGCTCGACGTGATGACGGTCAATGCTCCTGTGCAGATGATTTTGCGCAAAGCTGCATCGAGAATGCGGTCAGACCAAAAGGATACGCTCCTCTTGAAAAGATTGTCTTTTGCAAGGCTTACGTTCACCGTATCCATACGTCACCTCGACACACCACGCCCCACCCGCCCTCCGGTCAGACGCGTTCAACCCCGCGTGCCGGCTAAGCCCCTGTGCCCTGTCTCGTGCCCTATAATGCCTCCTTCCCGCCATCAATTCGGAAACAGGTCCTAATGTTCCCGAAATGCGAATCATTTTGGCCGGGGAGGGCGGTTTCGCTCTTCCCCACCATGCATGCAAACGTGCTTGTTGGATGCCGCACTTTGTCTTCAGCTTTCGCGACGCATGTCACTGATTTTTTGTAATTGTAACAACGAACAAACATTCCGGCAATCCGGATTAGCGGGGCTGAACTCAGGTTACACAGGATAACCTGGATACGTGCTGTATGATCGCAGATTCCGAGTGACGACGGATGGTTGATGAAGCAGGGCGCAGATGGGGATTTTGGCGAAATCGTGGACGGGGCGCTCGGAGTCGATTGTAAAGAATAATGCCGCACAGCCGCCAGAATGCGTTAATAAGAGAAAGACGGTGCATCGCATCGAATGAAGGGGTGGCGGGCAGGTGAAACAGATCTCGATTTTCGTCCTTGGATTCACGGTGGCTTTCGCAAGCGCTCCAGCGCGTGCGCAAGATTTCACCGCAGGCAAGACACCCGCGCAACTATTCAACTCAGATTGCGCCGAGTGCCACCATTCGCCGAGCGGTCTTGCCCGGGGCCGAGACGTGCGGACGCTGGCCGGCTTTCTGCGCGAGCACTACACCACTAAACCCCAGACGGCCGGCGCACTGGCGGTCTACGTGGCCGGGTTTTCGGGCGGCGGCGCGGTTGCACGAAACCGAGCCAATGGCGGTGCTGCGCCAGCAAACACCACAAGCGAACGGCCCCAGGCAGATCGGCGAAACCGCGCAGATGGCGAGGTGACGGCGACCGGAGAGGACGCTCGCACGAGCGCGCGGTCCGTCGAGGAACCGGTGGCACGACGTCCACGTCCCAGCGGCTCATCGGGTGATAGTGAAAAACGACGGGCACGCAATGACGGTGACGTGCCGCGACCTCCGGCCAGCATCGCGCCGACGACGCCGGCCAGCACCGCGACGACGACGCCGGCCAGCACCGCGACGACAACGCCGGCTCCCGCGAAATTAAACGCACCGGCGGGAGATCGCGCGCCTCACGATGCCGCCGATCCGATTTTGCGATTGCGTTCCTATTTGTCTTCGGGACTCGGTTTCGAAAGCACGGTAGCGGAAGCCGCCAAGACGGGGGCGCCGAAGGCCCGCAAGCGCCGTAATCATACGGACAGCGCCGAGCCGTCCACGCCTGATTCGCAGACAGCCGCCAAGACAATCACAGATGCCCCCCCGGCCGCGCCTCCGTCAGCCGCGATCGATGCAACCGCGCCTGAGGCGCCCCCGGAAGGTAACGCGTTGCCGGCTTCGGATCCGTCCGGGCCGCCGGTTGTCACGCAGCCGCGCGTAGAGCAATAGTTGATCCGGCCGTTGTTCGCGCACTTGACCCCTGGGGCCATCGTCTTCGCACGAAGGTGGACCCACCCGTCAGGCCAGGAGGGATGTCAACGGGATGCGCCCTGAGCACATTGCGCCTCGCGTGAGGCTCTCGCTTGAGAAATGCGAGGGTCTATTCGACCTTGGTTTCGGCAGAGGTTTCTCCTTCTTCCTTGATGTTTTCCGGATTTTCGAAGAAGTCCTCTGCGGCGGCGGCGTCGCCGGTTGCCATCACCAGCCGTTCGTCACGCGGTGCGATCACGTTCTCGCCGCGCGCAATGCGCTCCGCCTCGTCCGCGCTGCGGGCGACGTTCATGGTAATCGACACTTCGATCTCGGGGTGTAGCGCCACCGGCACCCTGTGGAGGCCGATAGTCTTGATTGGCGTATGCAGCGCGATCTGGCTGCGCGACACCGTAAAACCGCCGGCAGTGAGAATCGCCACGATGTCGCGCGGCGATACCGAGCCGTAGAGCTGGCCGGTTTCGGACGCTTGGCGGATGACGATGAAGCTCTGGCCGTCGAGCTTGGCGCCGACCTTCTCGGCATCGCTTTTGAGTTCGAGATTGCGCGCTTCCAGTTGGCTCCTCATGGTTTCAAACTTGACGCGACTGTCCTTGGTGGCGCGCAGTGCCTTGCCTTGCGGCAACAGGAAATTGCGCGCGAAGCCGTCCTTCACGCGCACCACGTCTCCCATCTGGCCGAGCTTGGCCACGCGTTCCAGCAGGATGACTTCCATTTTTGTTCTCCTTCAGGTGTCGGTTTGCATCGGTTGATCGGTGGGATTCGTTCTCGTTTCAGGTCTTCGGCGCTGCTGGCGGACCGTGCCCGGACGTGCGTCTGCGCAGGCCGAATAACGTCTCGGCGACGCCGATAAGCGTCATGATCACGACGGGCCAGACGAACAGGACAACGCTTCCATAGACGCCGGACAGCACGGCGGCCCGGCCGCGCATATGGCGTGTAAGCGTATGCGAAACGGCAAATCCGACCATGGCGAATGCGACCGTCAGGGTCGCTACGCACAGGCTGGCAACGAGGCCTGGCAAATCAGGCAGGAACGAGCCTGCGAGGAGCGCACCGAACACTGCTGCGGTGAGCGGCGGAAAAGCCAGCGTGGTGAGATCGGGCCACGGACGCGGCAGCCGGCCCGACACCTTCACGGCCTGACCGGCAAGCCACAGGTTGCCGGTCAGAGTGATTGCGGCGATCACTGCCGCCGCCGGCGGCAGCAGCACGACGAGAATGTCGATCAGGCGATCGATATCCCGAATGCCGGGAAATTGCAGCGGCACATCGGCAGGTGCGCCAGTCTGCAGACGAAAGACTTGGTCGAGCGCGCTCTTGAGGCCGCTTCTGACGGTCGATTCGTCGCTCCCCAAGGTTGCGAGCGCGCCACCGGTTACGACAGCGCCAAGGGCCGCGGCCCACAGCACCAGTCGGCCTGGGGGATACCATTCCATGTGCGCGGCCTCGCCGTTTGCGACCGGACGGCCGAGCAGCGCCAAGTAGCCGAGCCACCACGCCGGCGCCCCAACGGAGGTCAGGAAGGTCCCAAAAAAGAACATCCCGAAAACGCTGCCAATCATCGCAGCCGCCGACACCGCCGCCGCAAGGCCCGCCCAATGGCTCCAGCCAAGCGCAGCGATCATGATCGGCAACGGCGCGAGATAGAACAAAATAACCGAGAAGCCCAGGCCGGACGTCACCGACGCGAACAAAAGTGCCGCGGCTACACCGGCTCCGATTCCTATCAGCAAGATCTGTATCATCGCCAAGCTGTCCCGCTCGCGGAGCGGTTAGAGACGGATTGTGGCCCGCCCCAACCTTTGTCAGGAATCAGTGATCAGGAGTCAGTAATCAGAACGCGGTCTTCCTGACCTCTGATTGCTGATCACTGGATCACATAAGGCAATAGCCCTAGAAAGCGAGCGCGCTTGATCGCGCGCGCAAGCTCGCGTTGCTTGAGCGCCGATACCGCCGTGATGCGGCTCGGCACGATCTTGCCTCGTTCAGAAATGTAGCGCTGCAGCAGGCGCACGTCCTTGTAATCGATCTTCGGCGCGTTGGTACCGGAGAACGGACATGTCTTGCGCCGCCGGAAGAATGGACGACGGGCGCCGCCGCCCCCGCCGCCAAATTCACGACCGCCGTGTCCACCTTCGAAGCTCATGGCATCAATGCTCCGTCATTTCGACATCGTCGCCGTCGCTGCGATCCTCGCGCGGGCCACGCGCACCGTCACGGTCGCGCCGCCGTTCGCCGCGGCGCTCGTCACGATCGCGATCGCGGTCGGCCTTTCGCATCATGGCCGAGGGGCCTGCCTCGAGTTCATCGACCCGCACGGTCATGGCGCGCAGCACATCTTCGTTGATGTGCTGCTGCCGCTCGACCTCGCCGATCGCTGCCGGCGGCGCGTCCACGTTCAGCAGCGTGAAATGCGCTTTGCGGTTTTTGCGGATGCGATAGGTGAGGGACTTGACGCCCCAATATTCCACTTTTGCGACGTGGCCACCCATTTGCTCGATAACGCCCTTGTAATGGGCCGTCAGTTCATCGACCTGCTGCTGCGACAAATCCTGTCGAGCCAGATAGACGTGCTCGTACAATGGCATGTGCATGCCCTTCCATGGTTTGCGCCGACCCGGCGCCAAGCCCCTCGTGCCTTTCGGGAAAGGCTCGAAAGCTTAAGAAGGCGGGAACACGGGACGCCGGACCAAGTAGTCCTGCCGGTATCGTTTTCGAACCCGTGGCGACGTATCACGCACACGATCCGGGACAACGGCCGTCCGTTCAGCTCCCGGCCGGGATCGAGCGGAGGCTGGCTTTATAGAGGCTTTGGGCTGGAATGCAACTTGAAACTCGACCGACACCTGAAACTCGACCGACCGCCACCGATACTCCCGGCTTGACATCAGCCCGGCGGGCGGTGTCTTTGCCGCCAAATCGAATGCGGGTGCAGCGGCTTACTCACACCCCGAGCCGGATCGGAAACCGGCAGCAGCCGTTTTCCATCCTGGAGGAAACCTCACGAATGTCGATTGCATTGTTATTTCCGGGCCAGGGCAGCCAGGTGGTCGGAATGGGCAGGGCGCTGGCGCAGGCCTATCCGGCGGCGCGGCGGGTGTTCGACGAGGTGGATGCGGCGCTTGGCGAACATCTCTCAGCCCTCATCTGGCAGGGCCCCGCCGACAGGCTGATGCTCACGGAAAATGCCCAGCCAGCCCTGATGGCGGTCTCGCTGGCGGCGCTTCGTGTACTGCAAACCGAAGCGGGCGTCGATCCGTCGCGTGACGCGCGTTTCGTGGCCGGGCATTCGCTTGGCGAATATTCGGCTTTGGCGGCCGCAGGCGCACTGACAATCGCGGATACCGCACGGCTGTTGCGCATTCGCGGCCACGCCATGCAGAAGGCTGTGCCGGTCGGGGTCGGCGCCATGGCTGCCCTGCTGGGGCTCGAATTTGACGCCGCCCTGGCGGTTGCGGCCGAGGCTGCACAGGGACAGGTGTGTCAGGCCGCCAATGACAATGGTGGCGGTCAGGTGGTGGTGTCTGGCAACAAAACTGCGGTCGAACGTGCCGTCGAGATCGCCAAGAGCCGGGGCGCCAGGCGCGCCATGATGTTGCCGGTGTCGGCGCCGTTCCATTGTGCTCTGATGCAGCCCGCCGCAGACGTGATGGTGCAGGCGCTCGCCGGGGTGACGATTCGCAAGCCGTCGCCGCCGCTGGTCGCCAACGTGATTGCACGTGCGGTCTCGGATCCCTCGGAGATCAGGCGTCGTCTGGTGGAGCAGGTCACCGGCACGGTGCGCTGGCGCGAATGCGTTGCCTATATGGCGGGCGAGGGCGTGACCAGGTTCTGCGAAATCGGCGCCGGCAGGGTGCTGAGCGGGCTCGTCAAACGCATTGCCGAAGGCGTCACCGCCACCACGATCGGCGCGCCGGAAGACATCCATGCATTCAGGGCGGCATTGGCCGTTTGAAGGATGGCGCCATGTTTGATCTGACCGACAGGACCGCTCTCGTAACCGGGGCAACTGGCGGTATCGGCGGGGCCATCGCCCGCGCGCTCCACGCCAATGGAGCGACGGTAACGATTTCTGGAACGCGAATCGAAATGCTCGATTCGCTCGCTGGTAAGCTCGGCGGCCGCGTGCATGTGGTGCGCTGCAATCTCACCGACAAGGAAGATGTGGAAAACCTCGTTCCGGCTGCGGAAGCCGCGATGGGGCACGTTGATATTCTGATCAACAATGCCGCCATTACGCGGGACAATATTTTCATGCGACTTAAGGACGAGGATTGGGATCAGGTTCTTGCCGTCGACCTCACCGCCGCTTTCCGGCTCGCACGCGCCGCCGTGCGTGGGATGATTCGCCGACGCTTTGGTCGCATCATCGGGATCACCTCGGTGGTGGGGGTGACCGGCAATGCCGGCCAGGCCAATTATGCCGCTGCCAAGGCCGGAATGATCGGCATGACCAAATCGCTCGCCCAGGAAGTCGCTTCGCGCGGCGTCACCGTAAACGCGATCGCGCCGGGGTTCATCGCGACCGCAATGACCGACGCGCTTACCGACAAGCAGAAGGATATGATTCTGGCGCGGGTGCCGGCGGGCCGGCTCGGGTCGCCCGAGGATGTTGCCGCCGCGACGCTTTATCTTGCCTCCCTTGAGGGCGCCTACGTGACTGGACAGACCCTCCATGTGAACGGCGGAATGGCAATGTTCTGACGTTGTTGCATCGCAAATTACTGGCTCGCGCAAGGGTACATCCGGGGGCTTGCGCAATGCTAGTCAAGCCAATTGAAGTATGATAACCCCCGAGACGACTGGACGAAGTGGTGGGGCGCTGAGACAATCCAAATCCCGGTGGGTCTGCCGCCGTCGGCCACGACGATGCCGCGCTCAACGATTGCGAGATCGCTTGACCGGCCGAGCCAATTATGAGGCGCACGAGGTTTAGCAAATGAGTGACATTGGCGAGCGGGTAAAAAAGATCGTCGTGGAGCACCTCGGGGTGGAGCCCGACAAAGTCACGGACGCAGCGAGCTTCATCGACGATCTTGGGGCCGACAGCCTCGACACCGTCGAGCTCGTTATGGCATTTGAGGAGGAGTTCGGCTGCGAAATTCCCGATGATGCAGCCGAAACCATCCTGACCGTAGGCGATGCGGTGAAATTCCTTGAGAAAAACGCCAAGAGCTGATTGCTGCGCTCGGTGCGTGACTTTCTACAGGGCAGTTTCGATTGTCGGCTTTTGGTCGGCCGGCAATCGTTGCAGCGCGGATTGCGCGGTAATGTCGGACCAGGTTTGTCAGGACGCGATGTTCGCGTAGAGCCGATGGCGCCAGGACGTCGTTTGTAGGCCATGCGGGCGGACCCATGAGACGCGTCGTTGTTACCGGCATGGGAATGGTTACGCCGCTTGGTTGCGGAGTCGAGGTGACGTGGCAGCGGCTGATCGCCGGGGAAAGCGGCGCGCGCAAAGTCGACACCTTCGACGTGTCCGACCTGCCGGCACGGATCGCATGCATGATTCCGCGCGGCGACGGCAGCAACGGCACTTACAATCCCGCCGATTGGATGGAACCGAAGGAGCAGCGTAAGGTCGACGATTTCATCGTTTACGCGATGTGCGCGGCAGCCCAGGCTATCGAGGATGCGGGCTGCGCGCCAAAGACCTACGAGGAGCAGCTCGCTATTGGGGTGATGATCGGCTCCGGCATCGGTGGAATCGCCGGCATTGCCGAAACCGCCCTGGTGCTCAAGGAACGAGGCCCGCGCCGGGTGTCGCCTTTCTTTATCCCCGGCCGCCTTATTAACCTCGCCTCCGGCTATGTGTCGATCGCCCACAGCCTTAAAGGGCCGAATCACGCCGTCGTCACCGCCTGCTCGACGGGGGCGCATGCCATTGGCGACGCCGGGCGCCTGATCGCGCTTGGCGATGCGGACCTGATGGTAGCAGGAGGGGCCGAATCACCACTCGACCGCCTGTCTATGGCGGGCTTTGCTGCCTGTCGTGCGCTATCGACCGCCTTCAACGAGGAGCCGACGCGGGCATCGCGGCCATATGACCGCGATCGTGATGGCTTTGTGATGGGCGAAGGCGCCGGCGTGGTGGTGTTGGAGGAGCTGGAGCATGCGCGCGCGCGCGGTGCCAGAATTTACGCGGAGCTGATTGGCTATGGCATGTCGGGCGATGCCCATCACATCACCGCGCCTGCCGAGAACGGCGACGGCGCCTTGCGTTGCATGACGGCGGCGATTCGGCGCGCCGACATCACACCCGCCGAAATCGATTATATCAACGCGCATGGCACTTCGACACCAGTGGGCGACGAGATTGAGCTTAATGCAGTGCAACGTCTGGTCGGTGAGGACGCCAGCCGCATCGCCATGTCGTCCACCAAATCTTCGATCGGTCATCTGCTGGGTGCCGCCGGTGCCGTCGAGGCCATTTTCTCGATTCTGGCAATGCGCGACAGGGTTGCGCCGCCGACACTCAACCTCGATCATCCGTCGGTCAAGGCTGCGGTCGACCTGGTGCCGCACCGGGCGCAGGAGCGTGAAATCGATGTGGTACTGTCGAATTCGTTCGGGTTTGGCGGCACGAATGCTTCACTGGTGTTTCGGCGCCTTCACGATTGACGCCGACTACGCTGGATGGGCGCAATACGGTAATCGCCAAAAGGACATAATTCACAGCTGATCTTGGCGGTGATGGTCGGGCTTGATGCTGGGGTGGTTTTGTCGATTTCTAAATGGGTTGTGTGCATGGCCGATTCCAATGATGCAGTCTCCGGGCTGAAGACGCGTGACTTGACGGTCAGGCGGGGTACTGCCGTGCGGGCGCCGTCAAGGGAGGTCATCCCGGGTGGTCGCCGGAGCGTCGCGTCGGGCGAACCGCCTGATGAAATCGCGCGGATCAAGCCACGCAGTCCGCGCGCCGCGCTTGAACCGGAACGAGTCCCGATGCCGACGCGCCGGTCGGAGAGGGTGCGCCACCCCCTGGTCATGGCTGGCAATGCAATTTTCACGGTATTGATTTTGATCGCCATCGCCGGGGGAATTCTGTTCGTAGTGGCTAAACAACGTTTTGAAGCTCCCGGCCCGCTTGAGAGTGAGAAAATCGTTAATATTCCGCCGCGCCTCGGTATTCGCGACATTGCGGATCTCCTGGTCACGGAAGGCGTCATCGACCATCCGCTGACTTTTGTGGTGAGCGCCCTGCTGGCGAAGACGCGTGAAGACTTAAAGTTCGGCGAATACCAGTTCCCCAAACAGGCCAGCTTGCACGACGTCATCAACACCATTGTGGATGGGAAGGTGGTGCAGCATCAGATCACAATCCCGGAAGGATTGACTTCTGAACAGATCGTGCAGCGTCTCCTTGAGACGGACATCCTGTCCGGCAACATCAAAGAGATTCCACGTGAAGGCTCCATGCTTCCGGAAAGCTATCGCTACGCACGGGGAACGTCGCGCGATCAAGTGATCCAGCGGATGCAGCAGGCGCAGGCGCGCGTCGTCCAGGAGGTTTGGGATCGCCGGATGTCGGACCTGCCGTTGCGCTCGCCCCAGCAACTCGTGATTCTTGCCTCGATCGTCGAGAAGGAAACCGGCCGCGCCGACGAGCGCACTCGCGTCGCTGCCGTGTTTATCAATCGCATCAAGCAGCACATGAAGCTGCAGTCGGATCCCACCATCATCTACGGTCTGGTGGGTGGCAAGGGCACCCTCGGCCGGCCCATCCTGCGCAGCGAGATCGAGCAGACGACACCTTACAACACCTATGTGATCGACGGTCTTCCGCCGGGACCGATCGCCAATCCGGGCCGCTCGGCACTCGAAGCAGTTGCCAATCCGGCGCGCACCAAGGAACTCTATTTCGTCGCTGACGGCACTGGCGGCCATGCCTTTTCGGAGACGCTCGATCAGCACCAGCGCAACGTCGCCCGCCTGCGTGCGCTGGAGCAGACACAGCGCGATGGCACGCCGCCGGCCGCTGCGCCGCCCGCACAGTTGCCTGCTGCGGGTCCGGTCCCGGTATCGCCCGCCGCGCGTCGTCCCGCGCCCGCCGTCCCGCGTCCGCCGTCGCAACAGCCGCCAGCGACTCAACAGTCGGCCGCACCGCCGCGGTAGCCGGCGCAGGGCTGTCAACCCGCCGTGATTCGCGCGAACGAGCCGTTAAAGAGCATTCGCTCCCTAGTGCCTGCGGCTCTATTATAACCCACAGCCCCGCTGCAAGCTGGCTTGAGGTGTGCCATCGCCGCCGTTAAGTTCAAGGGCGATTCCATTACCCCGCGAACCGAAAGTTTTCAGCCATGGCGCTGTCGAGCATGACTGGATTTGCCCGCGGCCACGGGGTATCGGGTGGATATGCGTGGGCGTGGGAGATCAAGTCAGTCAATGCCAAGGGCCTTGACGTGCGGCTGCGCCTTCCGCCCGGATGGGATGGTCTGGAGCCGCCAGTGCGGTCGAAAGCCGGCGAGTCGCTTGCGCGCGGCACGATCTATGCCACCCTCAATGTCGAGCGACAGGGCAGGTCGCCGGTGGTACGCCTCAACGAGGATGTGCTCAGCGCGGTGCTCGGCACGGTCAAGTCGCTCGCCGGACGCGTCGAAGCGGATCGCCCGCGGCTCGACGGCATTCTCGCCATCAAGGGCGTGATAGAGGTGGTCGATGCCGAGGAAGGGGAAGACGAGCGGCGCGACGTGGAAGCCGCCGTCGTGTCGGGCTTCGGCACGGTGCTCGCTAATCTCGTCGAGAATCGACGGCGCGAGGGCGGCGCGCTCGGCCGCATCCTGTCCGGGCGGCTCGATGAGATCGCGGCTTTGATTGATCGCGCTGAGGCAGCCGCCGCACGTCGGCCCGACGCCGTCAAGCAACGCATTGCCGATCAGGTCGCGGCGCTGCTGGAGGCTTCCGACCGCTTCGATCCCGACCGGCTGCATCAGGAAGCAGTGCTGATCGCCGCCAAGGCGGATGTGCGCGAAGAGCTCGACCGGCTCGCCGCTCATGTGGAGCAGGCGCAAGGCATGGTGACGAAAGGTGGGGCGGTCGGGCGGCGGCTCGACTTCCTGTCGCAGGAACTCAATCGCGAATCGAACACACTGTGCGCCAAGGCGAGCGATCTGGAGCTCACGAATATCGGGCTTGAGCTCAAGGGGGTGGTCGAACAGTTTCGCGAGCAGGTGCAAAATCTGGAGTAAAGTACGGAAAAGTTAAAATGCCATCGCTGGACGGCTGGGAGCATGAAATCGCGGATGTCGGGGCAGGCGATGCCGGAGAAGATTATGGCGCCCGCGGGCGGCTTGTCGGGCCAACATCTGCCGGATCAAGAGGTGCAGCGTCGGCATGAGGGCGGCGAGGTGGCGCGGCGCGGCCTCATGCTGGTGCTGTCGTCGCCGTCGGGAGCAGGCAAGACGACGTTGTCGCGGCTGCTGCTGGAGCGCTATTCGTCGATCGAGCTGTCAATCTCGGTGACGACGCGCAAACCGCGGCCGGGCGAGGTTGACGGCAGGGACTATCATTTTATCGACAGCGTCCGCTTCGACGCAATGGCGGCACGCGGCGACCTGCTTGAATGGGCCGAGGTGTTCGGCAATCGCTACGGCACGCCGCGTGCGCCGGTTGAGCGCATACTTGCCGCCGGTCGCGACGTGCTGTTCGACATCGACTGGCAGGGCACCCAGCAATTGCGTGAAAAAGGCCGCGCCGATCTCGTCAGCGTGTTCGTGCTGCCGCCGTCGATCCCCGCTCTTGAAGCGCGCCTGCATACCCGCGCCCAGGATTCCGACGAAGTGATCCGCGCCCGCATGTCGACGGCAGCCGACGAGATGAGCCACTGGGCGGAATACGACTATGTCGTCATCAACCACGAGATAGGAGGCGCCTTCGACGACCTGTGCGCAATCCTCGCCGCCGAGCGCCTCAAGCGCGAGCGCCAGATCGGCCTGTCGGCCTTCGTGCGGTCGCTGCAGGCGGGGCTGTAGAGGGACTTATCCGCTCAGCACCACTCGCCCGATCACGCGGCCGGCGCGCAGATCGTCGAATGCAGCCTGGGCCTCACCGAGCGGGCGCTCTGCGATCGGTACTTCCGGTGCGTGGCCGGCGCGTGCCAGCGCCATCAGTTCTTCAGCTTCCGTAAGGGTGCCGGTCAGCACGCCCTCGATGGTCATGGCCCGCAGCACGAACATGGCGACGGGTGTAGCAAAGCCGCCGCCGATGAGGCCGCTGATCACGACCTTGCCGCCCTTGGCGAGCACGCCGGTCGCGAACGCGAGCGAGGATTCCGAGCCGACGAAATCGCACACGCCATGCACGCCACCGGTCGCCGCCATCACAGCCTTGCGGGCGCCCTGATCGGCCGGATCAAACGCCGCCGCGGCGCCTGCCTTGAGCGCGGCTTTGCGCTTGCCGGCATCGATATCGGCGACCAGCGGAGCCGTCGCGAACAGGGTGCGGGCGAGCGCCATCCCCATCTGGCCCACGCCGCCGAGGCCGACCAGCAGCACCGGCCCGCGCGTTGCGTGAGCCTTGAGCCGCTTAAGAGCCACGTAGGCCGTAAGGCCCGAGCACATCAGCATGCCGGCGAGGGCCGGCGAAAGCGGCGCATAATCGAGGAGATAGCGTGGATGCGGCACCACTACATGGCTCGCATAGCCGCCGTCGACCGCAATGCCCAGATGACGGGGCGCTGCACACAGGTTCTCCTCGCCCTGGCGACAGGCCCCACAGGTGCCGCATCCGATCCAAGGATAGACCGCGACCTTGCGGCCCGGCGCCGCCTCGAGGTCTGCAGCGACGTCTGCCCCTGCGCTTTCGATCATGCCGGCGATCTCGTGGCCTAGCGTAAAAGGCAAGGCTCGACCCGAGGTCACGTCGAGCTTCTTGTCGCCGGCGAGCCTGAAGTATCCGTCCTGCATGTGCAGGTCGGAGTGGCAGACACCGCACCGCTCGATGCGCACCAGCACTTCGGAGCGCTGTGGCTGTGGGCAGTCGATGACGGTCTCGACCAGCGGTGCTCCGTACGCGACGAGTGATTGGCGGCGCAGTTGGGACATGAGTATTTCTTAGTGTTTCTAAGGGCGGATGAAAATCACGAGATTGGCTTTGCCCCCATCTGATACCGCTGCAACGTGACCTGGCGGCAACACCGTTTCGGAAATCAGAAGTCATCTGAGCAACAAACTGGAATCTGCCATAGTTTCACAACCTCCTCGCCACAGTTGCCCGACTTTTATGCGCAGGTACCGATTTTACGGGAGGGGGAACGTAAATGAGCAGCTGCAAGCTGATCACGCTGAGTCTTGCTACTGCGATGCTCGCAGCGGCGTCCGCCGAATCCGACGCGGCCGATGCGGCGCGCGTTCCAGCGTACAGCGCCCCGCCGCCAATCCCCCTCGTCTATAACTGGACCGGGTTCTATGGCGGCGGTCATCTTGGCGCGGGGTGGTCTGAGGGCGGCAGCAGCGGATTTCTGGGCGGCGGCCAGGTCGGGTTCAATTACCAGATCAATCAATGGGTATGGGGCGTCGAAGCGGATATCGCAGGGACGAGCATAAAGGACAACGTGAACGCCACGTTTGTGTTCTCTGGAACCTTCCCCGCCGTCGCGACGTCCAGCGCCTCCGTGAGCCTCGATTGGGTCTCCACGCTTGCAGGCAGGTTCGGCTACGCCTTCGATAACTGGTTCGTCTACGGCAAAGTGGGCGGCGCCTGGGCTCACGCAAGCGCGAACATCAGCAGCAGCATAATCACCCCGGTAGGGGGGGTCGGAATTGGGGGAACGATCGATCAGACCGTCAGCGGGTGGGTGCTTGGCGTCGGGACCGAATATGCTCTGCGGAACAACTGGACTGCGAAGATTGAGTACAACATGATGGACTTTGGCAACGATAATCCCTTCGCTGATAATAAATTCCACGTTTTCAAGGCCGGCATAAACTATCGATTCGGCGGCCCCGGGGGCTTCTTCCCCGGCTGGTGAATTCCAACACAGATTGAATGGGAATTGCGATGAACCCCGGCGTCACGGCCGGGGTTTTTCATGACATGATCGCGCCCAATAGAGATCAATTCACGCCAGAGGGATCCGCGATTGCACCCACCGTTGATGCAACGTTCGCGTCGAGCGTATTCGCAAGCGCCACAAACCCCTCCACCGAAATCTCCTCCGCACGCGCCATTGGATCAACACCGGCCGCGGCCAGGATCGCCAGCGCGTCGCAGCCAAGCGCGCGCAGGCTCTGCCGCAACATCTTGCGACGCTGCCCGAACGCGGCGGCGGTGACGCGTTCCAATGTTGCGCGGACGCAAGGGAGGGGGACGGCACGAGGCACAAGTCGCACCACTGACGACGTGACCTTGGGCGGCGGCACGAAAGCCGAAGGCGCAACGTCAAACATGATTTTGCCCTCAGTCCGCCAGCCCGCCAGGACTGCAAGGCGACCGTATTGCCTGGTACCAGGGAGCGCCACGATGCGCTCCGCCACCTCACGCTGAAACATGAGGACCAGCGAGTCGTACCACGGCGGCCACGGTTCGATAGCGAGCCAGCGCAGCAGAAGCGCGGTTGCGATGTTGTAGGGGAGGTTAGCGACGATGCGCGCAGCATTTTTCTTCTCCCCTCTCCCTGGTGGGGAGGGGCAGGGGGCGGGGGTCGGCAAATGGGGCGCTGCCGCGTCGTACCTCCCCAACCCTCTACCCCGACCCTCTGCCACAAGGGAGGAGGGAGAAGGAGCCGCGCAGGGGCGAGGCGGGTGATTCCAGTCGATTTCCAGCGCATCGCCCTCAATCACCGTCAGCCTTCCAGGAAAATGCGCTGCGATCTCACCGAGTGCCGCGATAGCGCGGCTGTCGCGCTCGATGGCGACCACCCGCTGCGCGCCTTCGGCAATGAGCGAGCGGGTGAGCCCGCCCGGCCCCGGGCCGATCTCCACTACCGTGACGCCGTCGAGCGGGCCACCGGCCCGGGCGATACGCGTTGTGAGGTTGAGGTCGAGCAGGAAGTTCTGGCCGAGCGATTTCTTCGCCGAAAGGCCGTGGCGCCGAATTGTCTCGCGCAGTGGCGGCAGATCGTCGATTGCCGTCATGTGGCGACCGCCACGTCCTCGTGGACGGCAAGCCTTGCGGCGAGATGCAACGCTGCGATCAGGCTCGATGGATCGGCCCTGTCGGTGCCGGCAATGTCGAAAGCGGTCCCATGATCGGGCGAGGTGCGCACGAACGGCAAGCCCAGCGTGACGTTGACCGCATGATCGAAGGCGAGCGTCTTGATAGGGATCAGCGCTTGGTCGTGATACATGCAAAGTGCCGCGTCGTAGGTCGCACGCGCGGCTGCGTGGAACATGGTATCGGCCGGCAGCGGTCCGCGCGTTGCGATGCCCAGACGCCTGAGCATGTCCACGGCGGGCTGCACGATTGCGCGGTCCTCGGCTCCCATGGCGCCGTCCTCACCCGCATGAGGATTGAGACCCGCTACGGCGAGGCGGGGACCGGCGATGCGAAACCGGCTTGCGAGATCGCGCGCCGTAATCTGCCCGGTCTCGACGATAAGGTCGGTGTCGAGCGCTCCCGGCACTTGGGCCAGCGGCAGATGGATCGTCACCGGCACGACCGCGAGTTCGGGCGACCACAGCATCATCACCGGCCGCATTGGCCGGCCCGTCGCCTCAGCTGTGAGCTTCGCGAGATATTCCGTGTGGCCGGGCTCGGTAAATCCCGATCGGTAGAGGACGTTCTTGGCGACCGGATTGGTGACGATCGCGGCGGCCTCGCCCGCCAGAACGTGGCGCACGCCGAGGCGAATCGAGGCGATCGCTGCCGGCGCGCTGGTCGCATCGGGACGGCCGGGCGTAGCCGTCACGGTCATGCCGATATCTACGACCGGCAATGCGGAGGCAAACATCGCCGCCGCCTCGTTCGGTTCGCTCGTTCCAAGCGTGATGGATGCGCCGGTCAGCTTGGCGCGCCGCGCCAAAAACTCCCGGTCAGCGATGACATAGAATGGCGGCAGATCGAGCGCGCCGCGCCGCCGCCACAGTGCGATTGCAAGGTCAGGGCCGATCCCCGCCGGCTCGCCGAAAGTCAGCGCGATCGGTCGCGGCATCACTACTTACGTACCCGTGCTGTTTTCATTGCTCTCGCCATGCTGGCAAACGCGGCATGGACGGCGCGACCCAAGCGCTTCTCACCGCCCGTGCATTGACATCGCACTGGCCGTCGGTGTGGTCAACCATGGGCTTGCAACCCTGACATGTGAGCAGGTTCGCGCCGGCCGCACTCGCTAACGGCCATCGTCGAGAACGATGATCTGCGTGCCGACGAATGTGGCGCGCTGGCGAAAAACCCAGCCGGTCTTGACGGTTTCGACGATGGCAAGGAGACGACGCCCGTCATCAATCGCCTCGGCAATCCAACAATGTTGTCTGGGAACGTAGCCGAGATGAATGTCTCGATGCCGATAAGACACGGCGTGTTTGTCGTCCGGTTCAGCGCGCTCGCGGACGAGCGCGAGCGCCTCGCCCGGTCCAAGGTGTTCATAGGCGTAGCGGCGACGCTTGATCCCGACGGCCGATTTGCCTCGCAGCTCTGCTATCCAGCTCGGGTAGGACCGCACACTCTCCTCCTTGAGCAGGGCCAGCGCGCTGGCCCTGCGACGCTGTTGGGTGATCTGCTCAGGTTTACCGTGTGGCCGAACAAGAAACGCATGGATCACCGGCAGCGCGACCGCGGGCCAAGCTAAGAGGGCGCAGACGAGACCGTAGATGTACCAAAGCGCCATCGGGCGTCGCTTCAAGCGGGCAATCAGTGCAGGGACAAATGCGACGGCGAGCGCTACCCCGATTGGCCGGGACTGCAGCCACTCAATGATTACTGTTTGGTTCATGTGGCGGCCTCTCGGCTCGACCGCGCGGATTTCGCGGCAACGGGCTGCGCGGGCCGGAAGGCTGGTGCCGCCGCCCAGCCCCCACAGCGTTTTGCGCAAGCTTGCGCTGCTGCGAGACACGCTGCGTGTGCAAGCGCTCCGGCTGGACGTGTTTTAGGCCACATTTGCCTGCATCAGCTTTGCGAGCCCAGCTGGAGTGGCCACCGAAGGCACCCAGCCCAGACCTGTCAGGGCCGCGGGATCGGCAATCAGCGAGCCAGACAGGCGCTCGTATATCCCGTCTCGGCCGGCGACGCGAAGCAGGATTCCGAGGAGCGCGGGGGGCAGCGGAAAGACGTTCGGCCGGCGTGCGAGGCCGCTGCGCAAGGCCGCAATCATTTCCGCGATTGTCAGCGCTTCGGGATCGGCGGCAATGAAAACTCGCTTCAGCGTTCCCGGCGCTGCTAGCACGGTCTCGATTGCCGCCGAGAGGTTTTCCAGCGCGAGCAAGGAACGGCGCGCTCTAAAGCTGGCGAGCGGCAATGGAAAGTGCGATCGCGCGAGCTGCATCAATCGCGCCATGTTGCCTTTGACTCCAGGCCCGTAGACCAGCGCTGCCCGCAGTGACACCCAGTCGAGGTCGAGTTCCGCCAGACCGCGCTCCGCTGCGAGTTTGGAACGTCCGTAGGCATCTGTTGGCCTCGGTTCCACCGCCTCGGTCAACACCGAGTCGGCTGTCGGTCCACACTGCGCACGGATGGAGGAGAGGAATACGAAGCGTTTGGCCCCAGCCCGCCACGCCGCACGGGCGAGGCCGATGGTCGCCTCCGTGTTGAGCAGCCGATAGTCGTCTTCGGGAATGCCGGACATCCCATGTGCGAGTCCGGCTGAATGGATCACTGCATCCACTGCCTCCAGCGCGGCCGACATATTTTGAGGCCTGGCAAGATCGCCAATTACGGCGCTTGCGGTCTGCATAGGCACCGAAGCAGGCCGGCGCAGCAGCGCGCGAACGCGGTAGCCCCGCTTCGGCATTTCCCGCAGCAGGTATTGACCGATGAAGCCGGTGGCGCCAGTGATCGCAAGCAGCATCCCTATAAGGCCTTCTTGTTCTGCCCAGGCATCGCATCGGTCTCGGTGATTGGGTAGATGGGGCCGCGGGTACCGTCATCTGCAGAAGCCAAAAGCCTCATGACAAGGGGGGTTAACAGGATTGTCGAACGATCCGTATCCGTACGGCGCG
>Ga0126369_10001006_pt1 | contig 19217 bp, 20 predicted proteins | sample PanSoiMetaPlot_1_FD_109646 | JGI IMG/M metagenome (GOLD analysis project Ga0126369, IMG submission 109646) | Tropical forest soil microbial communities from Panama - MetaG Plot_1 | ecosystem: Environmental > Terrestrial > Soil > Tropical forest > Bulk soil | place: Panama | collected 2016-02-17 | reverse complement strand
GGCCGTACGCCCATAGCAGGCGGAGCTGATCCCGCCTGGCACGCGAGCGCCGCTGCAGAACGTATCGCGCTGCTTACAGCGCTCGATGGCAGGCGCATCGCCCCGGGGCCAGCCGGGGCGCCGACCCGGGGCAGACGGGATGTGCTGCCCACCGGCCGTAATCTGTTCACCGCCGATCCACGCATGCTGCCTACCCCTACGGCCATGGATTTCGGACAGCGCGCCGCTGCCGAAGTGATTCGCTGCCATCTCCAAACCCATGGCGAGATGCCGCGTACAATCGTCATCGACCTGTGGGGCAGCGCGACCTTGCGCACCGGCGGCGAAGAAATAGCACAGGGTCTCAGCCTGATGGGCTGCTGGCCGATATGGGATGGCGCCACCGGCCGGGTCACCGGCATCGAAGTGTTGCCGCCGGCGGCCCTGGGCCGACCGCGCGTCGATGTGACATGGCGTATCTCCGGACTGTTCCGTGATCTTTTCCCGGCCCAGATCGCACTCATCGACGCCGCCACGCGTGCGATCGCGGTGCGCGACGAAACCCATGATGACAACCCTCTGGCCGCCGCTTGCCGGGCGGAAACGCATGGGCGCTTACCAGCCCGTATCTTCGGCACCGCGCCCGGCGCTTATGGCGCCGGTGTCGAGGATTTGATCGGTCGCGGGGCGGATCGTGCCGCCATCGGTGCGGCATATCTGGCGGCAACGTCGCACGCTTACGGAGGCCCGGAAGGCGACGCAACGCTAATGACCGACAAGTTCGCCGAACGGATCGCGAGCGCCGATATGCTGGTGCATCCGGGAGACGATCCGAGCCGCGACCTGCTCGAAGGCGCCGAAGACGTGGCTTTTGTTGGAGGCTTCGCGGCGGCCGCAGCCTCGCTCGGCAGGATGCCCGATCTGATCATGTTGGATGTGACCGATCCGCAGCGCCCTCGCGCACGCGGGCTTGATGCGGCGCTTGCCCGTATCGTGCGCGCCCGCGCCATTAATCCACGCTTCATAGCCGGCCAGATGCGCCATGGCCCCCGCGGCGCGTCGGAACTTGCCGAAACCGTCGACCGGCTGATCGGATTCGCGCAAACGACCAACGCCGTCGCAAGCGGGCTTATCGATCTCATCCACGAGGCCTATCTGGTCGATCCACACGTGCGCGCGTTCCTGCTGCGCGAAAATCCCGCCGCCGCGCACTCTATTGCGGAACGTCTCGATGCGGCGCGGCGCAATGGCTGGTGGCATCCGCGGCGTAACGACGTTGACGCCGGTCTCCGGGCCATGATGGTGGAGGCCTCCTTATGAACGCGCCCCACCGACGTGGCGCCTGCCCGGGATTGTCGGCCCCGATGTCGACCGGCGACGGGTTGCTGGTGCGGCTCGTGCCGGCGGGGCCGATTCCCCTTGACGCGTTCGTCGGAGTCTGTGAGGCCGCGCGCCAACACGGCAACGGTATCATCGAAATATCCGCACGCGGCAGCCTGCAAGTGCGCGGGTTTACGCCGTGCTCGGCACCTTTGTTCCCGTCGGCCGTCGCGGATCTTGGCATCGTCGCAGAAGAGGGCATTCCGGTCATCGCCGGGTATGACCTTACGGGCGCCCGCGTAGACACTGTGGCGGCCGGACTGCGGCGGGCGCTTGCAGAGGCGAAGCTGGTGTTATCCCCGAAAGTCTCTGTCGTGGTGGACGGTGACGGCGCGTTGCATCTCGATTCCCTGTCCGCGGATATCAGATTACGCGCTGCGGAGCCGTCCTTAAAGACTCGATTTTATGTCGGGCTTGGCGGCAATAGCGAATCGGCACGTTGGCTCGGATCGATTGCGCCGAACGACGTCGTCAGTACGGTCCTCGGCTTGCTCAAGGTCATCGCCGTGCGTGGGCCCGCCGCGCGTGCTGCCGACATCCTTCGAACGGAGGGGGTTGGGGCCTTTGATTCCGTTTTAGCGGCGTTCATTGGGCCAACCCCCGCACCGCCGCGACGAATGCCGGCCAGGATGATTGGGCTTCATCCTGGCCGTGACAGCACGACTACGGTCGGCATTGGGCTCGCGTTTGGACATTCTCGGGCTGAAACGTTAGTGGAGCTCATCCGAACGGCTGCTGATGTCGGAGCACGAGCAGTGCGGTCAACGCCCGGTCGCGCTATCCTGCTGATCGGCGTTGCGGAGACAGGCGCGGTTGGCCTGAGGCGCGCAGCAGAGCAGCTGGGCTTCGTGGTGTGCGCAGACGATCCTCGACGTCGCATCGCTGCATGCCCGGGGGCCCCCGCTTGCGCCGCTGGATTGATCCCGGCCCGGGCCCTTGCTTTAGCGTTGGCCCCGACCCTTGAACGGGTCATGGGGCCCGGACGCAACGACATCGCGGTCCATATCTCAGGTTGCCACAAGGGCTGCGCCCACCCCATGCCGGCCGCGCTGACGCTGGTAGGTACGGCCGGCGGCTGCGGTATTATTCACCACGGCTCGGCGGGCGCGGCGCCAGAGTACCATGTCGATCCCGCGCACCTCGGTGCCGAGATTTCGCGCATTGCGGCAAAGACCCACGAGGCCGCCGATGGCTGAGCCCTACTTGCGTGACGGCACGACAATCTACGAACGTTCCTTTGCCATCATCCGAGCGGAAGCCGATCTCGCTCGTTTCTCCTCGGAGGAGGCTGAGATCGCGATCCGAATGATCCATGCCTGCGGGTTGATCGAAGCCGCCAGCCATTTCGTATTCCGCCACGATCTTGTCGCTGCGGCGCGGGCGGCTTTGAAACGCGGTGCACCGATCCTGTGCGACGCCGAGATGGTGGCGCACGGCATTACCCGGACACGGCTGCCTGCACGCAACGAAGTCTTTTGCGCGCTGCGTCATTCGGCGGTACCGGCGCTTGCGGAAAAGCTCGGCACGACACGCTCCGCTGCCGCTTTGGAGTTGTGGGGCGACAGGCTGGCGGGCGCCGTCGTAGCGATCGGCAACGCCCCGACGGCATTGTTCCGCCTTCTGGAGCTGTTGGAGGTCGGGGCGCCTAGGCCAGCAGCAATTCTCGGCATGCCCGTAGGCTTCATCGGCGCCGCGGAATCGAAGGAGGCTTTGGCGTCCGACGCGCACCGAATTCCGTTCCTGATCGTGCGAGGCCGAATGGGCGGAAGCGCCATGGCGGCTGCTGCGGTCAATGCGCTCGCGAGGACCGGAATATGAGCGAGGCTGCACGCCTGATCGGTGTCGGAGTAGGACCCGGCGATCCCGAGCTTGTGACCGTCAAGGCGATCCGGGCGCTACGCAATGCCGACGTGGTCGCGCATTTCGCCAAAGCCGGCAACGGCAGCCAAGCGCGGGCCATCGCGGCGGAGCATCTACGGCCGGACGTCATTGAATTGCCGCTGCTTTATCCGGTGACGACGGAAATCCCGAAGGATTCCCCCGCTTATTGCGCCAAGATCACAACGTTTTACGACGGATGCGCGGCGGCGGTTGCGGCGCATCTGGATGCGCAGCACTCGGTGGCCGTGATCTGCGAGGGCGATCCGCTGTTCTACGGCTCCTATATGCATCTCCACGTGCGGCTTGCGGCGCGCTATCGAACCGAGGTGGTTGCCGGGGTGACCGGCATTTCCGGCTGCTGGTCGGCGATAGGCATGCCCATCGCGCAGGGCGACGACGTGTTCACAGTGCTGCCGGGCACACTTTCGGAAGACGAACTCACGCGCCGCCTCGGCGATGCCGATGCTATCGCGGTGATGAAGCTTGGCCGCAACTTGCCGAAGGTGCGCCGGGCGCTGGAGCGCGCCGGTCGGCTGGACCGGGCGATGTATGTGGAGCGCGGCACTATGGCGGATGCCGCGGTTATGCGGCTCACCGACAAGACGGATGATTGCGCGCCCTATTTTGCCATCGTGCTGGTGGCAGGCTGGGAGTGCCGACCGTGAGCGGTCGCCTCGCTGTCATCGGCCTTGGGCCTGGAGATGCACGCTGGGTCACGCCGGAAGCCGATGCGGCGCTGGCAACCGCGCAAGCCATTTACGGATATAGCGGCTATCTGAATCGCGTGCAGACACGACCCGCACAATCCCGCTATCCATCGGATAACCGCGAAGAAGCGTCGCGGGCCGCGGCAGCGCTAGCTCATGCGGTCAGGGGAACGAATGTTGCAATCGTATCCGGAGGCGATCCCGGCGTATTTGCCATGGCGGCGGCCGTGTGCGCGGAGATCGAAGCCGGTCCGCGGGCGTGGCGGGCGCTCGAAATTTCGATCGTGCCAGGCGTTACCGCAATGCTGGCGGTGGCGGCACGGGTTGGTGCACCGCTTGGCCATGATTTCTGCGCGCTCTCGCTTTCCGATAACCTCAAGCCGTGGGGTCTGGTAGAGCGGCGACTCGACGCGGCTGCAAGCGCCGGCTTCGTCATCGCCCTCTATAATCCGGTGTCGTGGGCACGACCGTGGCAGCTTGGCGCCGCATTCGATCGCCTCAGGCGATCGTTGCCGGCTTCGACGCCTGTCGTGTTTGGGGGCGCGATCGGACGCAAGGATGAGCGCGTCGAGCTGGCCACACTCGAAACGGCGAGCCTGATATCTGCCGATATGGCGACGCTGATTATTGTCGGGTCTGCTGAGACGCGCATTGTGGAGCGCGATGGGCGCGCACCGCTCGTCTACACGCCACGGGCCGTCGCAAAGGCGAGCGCATGATCGAGCCAAGCCACAGCATCGTCCACGGTCTCGACCGCCTCTACGTCCGGCAAGACTGGCCGGCGCAGCATGATCACCGGCAGGCTAAGCGCGCGCGCCGCTGCGATCTTCCCGTAGGTCGCGCCGCCACCGCTGTTCTTCGCGACAATCACATCGATGCGGTGCAGTTCGAGAATCCGGCGTTCATCGATTTCGTCGAACGGACCGCGGCCAATGATGTAGACGGCATGCGGCACCGCGAGCGGAGGCACCACCGGATCGACGCTCCGCACGACATAGTGATGTTGCGATGCGCCGGCAAACGGCCCGATTTCCTTGCGGCCGAGGGCAAGGAAGACCCGGCGCGATGCTTTACCCAGCGCGCGTACGGCGCCTCTCACGTCGTCGACTTCGATCCAGCGATCCCCCACAATCGGGGACCAGGCGGGTCGACGCAAGGCAAGCAATGGAACTCTCACAGCCACCGCGGCTGCGACTGCGTTCCCGGAAATCAAAGCGGCATACGGATGCGTCGCGTCGATGAGGACATCGATTTTCTGGTCGATGAGATAGTCCGCAAGCCCTCCAGCGCCACCAAATCCACCAACCCGCACCGGAACGGGCTGCAACGCCGGCGCAGCGGTGCGGCCCGCGAGCGAGAGCATCACAGCGAGGTCCGGACGCGTGGCCAGCCGTTGGGCGAGCTGACGCGCTTCCGTGATACCGCCGAGAATGAGGATTCGCATGTCTCGCGCTGATCCGATTCTGCCGGAGAATGCCGCACCGCGCCGGTGGCTGTCCATCGTCGGCATCGGCGAGGACGGCATTGACGCGCTCACCCCGGTAGCGCGTGGGCTGGTCGGCGATGCCGACATCGTGTTCGGCGGCAAACGGCATCTGGCGCTGGCTGCCCCGCTGATTCATGGCGCAACGCGCCCATGGCCCTCCCTATTTGACCGCGCCGTCGATGAAGTTTTGGCTCAGCGTCACCGCCAAGTCTGCGTGCTCGCTTCCGGCGACCCGTTCGTCTACGGCGTTGGCACACTGTTGGCACGTCGAATCGATCCCGGCGAGACGGTGGTGGTGCCGGCGCCCTCGGCCTTCAGCCTCGCGGCGGCGCGGCTTGGCTGGGCCCTGCCGGAGACCGCGCAGGTGTCGCTGCACGGGCGTGCACTCGACCTCGTCCGCCCGCATTTGCAACCCGGCATGCGCGTGTTGGCGCTGACATCCGGTAGTGATGGTCCTGCGGAGCTTGCACGGCTTATGACGGCCACCGGCTTCGGCGCATCGCCTTTCATGGTGTTGGAAGCGCTGGGCGGCGTTCGGGAGCGAGTCCGGGCGACAACGGCGGCGAAATACGATCTTCACGAGGTGAACGACCTTAATATCGTGGCCATAGAGGTGAGGGCCGCGGCCGATGCACGCGTCATTGCGCGGGTCGTCGGCTTGCCAGACGCGATGTTTGAGCATGACGGCCAGATCACCAAACGCGAGATTCGCGCCATCACGCTGTCATCGCTCGCACCCCTCCGTGGCGAGCTGCTGTGGGACATTGGCGCCGGCTCCGGCTCGGTCGCGATCGAGTGGATGCTGGCCGACCCGTCGCTGCGCGCCATTGTGATCGAGCGGCGCCCCGATCGCGCGGCGCGCATCCGGCGCAATGCGGCGATGTTCGGCGTTCCAGGGCTTGAAGTGATCGAAGGTGAAGTACCGTTCGTACTCAAAGACCTTCCCCAACCTGATGCGATCTTCATCGGCGGCGGCGCGAGCGACCCCGGCGTTGTGGATGCGGCGACATCGATACTGCGCGCCGGCGGACGACTGGTGGTCAATGCCGTGACCCTGGAAACTGAGGGCGTGCTCATTGCGCGCCATGGCACCCTCGGCGGCGAACTGACGCGGTTAGCGATCACGCGCGCCGATGTCATTGGCGGCAAGACCGCTTGGCGTCCTGCCATGCCGGTGACCCAATGGATATGGATCAAATCATGATTGTGGCCGGCGTCGGATGCCGCAAAGGCACGAGGGCCGTCGATATCGAGGCGGCGATCAAGACGGCGTTTGCCCGCGTAGGCCATACGATATCTGAGCTTCGTCTGATCGCGACATCGGACGCCAAACGCGATGAACCCGGTATTGCGGCAGCCGCATCGGCAATCGGCGCGCCCCTTGTCCTGATATCGCAGGGCCATCTCGCAGCCGCAAGCGCCGGTGCGATGACAAGGTCAGAGCGCGTGATCGCACTCGCCGGCGTGCCATCCGTGGCGGAAGCGGCTGCCCTGGCAGCAGCCGGACCGACCGCGCGCCTCATCGCCGCCCGCATCGCGGTCGGCCCAGTAACTTGTGCGCTCGCCGAGACGGAGGCGCCGCCGCCATGACGGTGCATTTCATCGGAGCGGGGCCGGGTGCGGCGGACCTCATCACGGTGCGCGGGCGGGACCTGATCGCGCGCTGTCCGGTCTGCCTCTATGCCGGCGCGATCGTGCCACGCGAATTGCTTGCGCAATGTCCGAGCGATGCCTGCATTATCGACACCGCACCGCTGACGCTCGATGAAATCGAGGCAGAGTTTGTAAAGGCGCATTCAGCGCACCTCGATGTGGCGCGGCTACATTCGGGCGACCTTTCCATTTACAGCGCGCTTGCTGAGCAAATACGTCGGCTTGAGCGCCACGGCATCCCGTATACCCTGACCCCCGGTGTGCCGGCATTCGCGGCTGCTGCTGCGACACTTGGCTGCGAGCTGACGGTGCCGGAGCTGGCGCAGAGTGTGGTGCTCACCCGGATGCCGGGTCGCGCCTCGGCCATGCCCAAGGGCGAGCAGCTTGCGCGTTTCGCGACCACCGGCGCCACACTCGCAATCCATCTGGCGATTACATCGCTCAACAGAATCACGGCAGAGCTTATCCCATTTTACGGCGGCGATTGTCCGGTCGCCGTGGTGGCGCGGGCCAGCTGGCCGGACGAGCGCGTGGTCCGCGGCACGCTCGACGACATCGCGACACGGATTGCGGCCGAGCCGATTGAACGCACCGCACTTGTGCTGGTCGGTCGGGCGCTTGACGCGAGTGACTTCCGCGACAGCGCTCTCTACGACCCGGATTATCGTCGCCGGTTTCGCGGAGGAGAATCATCGTGATACGATCCGAACGGCGCATGGCCAACCAATCGGCCGTCGCGATCGAACAGGACGATCTCGACGTCGATCCCGCTGCCCGCCACCACATCCATGGCGGCGCGCTGCGCGGCGCCCGCAACCTGATCGCCCAGCGCTACGTTTTCCGCTGCCGCGCAGCCAAAGGCCTGGGCCGCGGTACTCGCAGCCACAATGTGTCGCGCCAGGAGGTCCGAGCCCCCTGCAGATTTGGCGAGTTCGGCCAAAGCCGCGAGATCGACCGAACCGCGCCTGGAGTGAAGATCGAGCAGACCCTGTGCAAGCTTGGCCATCTTGCCGACGCCGCCCGCGATCGTCACCCGCGGAACCGGATGCCGACGCAGATATTTGAGCATGCCGCCGACGAAGTCGCCCATGTCGATCAGCGCGATCTCGGGCAGATGGTGGAATTTTTGCACCGCGCTTTCCGAGTTCGACCCGGTCGAGGCTGCAATGTGGGTAAGCCCCGCCGCCCGCGCGACATCGATGCCGCAGTGGATCGAGTGAATCCAGGCGGAACAGGAATACGGCACGACGATGCCGGTGGTTCCCAGGATCGACAAGCCACCCACGATGCCGAGCCGGGCGTTGAGCGTCTGGGCGGCAAGCCGCTCGCCATCCGCGACCCCGATCTCCACCTCGACGTCGCCGGAAACCTGGGCCGCCGCGGCAACTTCCCCAATCGCGTCAGCGATCATCCGGCGCGGCACCGGATTGATGGCGGGCTCGCCTGCCGGAACCGGAAGACCTGGGCGAGTGACGGTGCCGACGCCGGCTCCGGCCCGGAATGTGACGCCGCTCCCGGGTGCGGCGGCTCGCACGGTCGCAAGCACGAGCGCGCCGTGGGTAACATCCGGATCGTCTCCGGCGTCCTTGACGATGCCAGCGGTAGCGGAATCCGCGTCTTTTCGAGTCACCGCGAGCGCGAACGACGGGCGCTCGCCGCGCGGCAGTGTTACCTCGACCGGATCCGGAAAGTCGCCGGTCAGCAGCGCCGTAAAGGCGGACTTGGCAGCCGCCGTGGCGCAGGTGCCGGTTGTCCAACCCCGGCGGAGCGGACGATCTGGAGGACTCATTGGCTTGCCTATAGTGCGCCCGATCGCACTCGTCACGGCAGAACGCGCCGTGGCGCGTTCCAGTGTGGTCGAGCCAACTTTCCGCCGTCATGCCCGCGCTTGTCGCGGGCATCCATGTCTTTCTCGCCGAGCACCAACAAGCAAGGCGTGGATGGCCAGGACAAGCCCGGCCATGACTGCGGAGAAATGCTTCAACGTGACCGGGATGCGCGGCAGTCATGACGGCGCGCGGCCTCATTGTGGCGTCGTCGCGATCCGGTTCTGGCAAGACCACCGTAACGCTAGGCCTGCTTGTAGCCTTCCGGCGACACGGCGTTGCGGTCCGCGCCGGTAAGGCCGGGCCGGATTACATCGATACGGCATTCCATGCCGCCGCCGCCGGAGCCGCGAGCGTCAATCTTGATAGCTGGGCAATGCCGCGGGGGCTCTTGAATGCACTTGCCGGGGAAGCTGCACAAACGGCGGAGCTTCTCATCATTGAGGGCGTCATGGGTTTGTTCGACGGGGTGGCAGGACCGCCAGGCCACTCTGGGACGACAGCAGACCTCGCGGCATGCCTTCGTCTTCCCGTGCTTCTGGTCCTCGACGTCTCCGGACAATCGCAGACCGCTGCCGCGGTGGTACGCGGCCTTGCAGGACACGATCCGGACGTGCGCATTGCAGGCGTCGTACTCAATCGCGTCGGCAGCGAGCGACACCGGGTGCTGATTGGGGACGCCATCAATGCCCTGGGCATCCCGGTCCTCGGCGCGGTGCCGCGCGATGCCGTGCTGACCATGCCGGAACGTCATCTCGGCCTTGTGCAGGCCGGCGAGCACGGCGATCTCGCGGTCCGGCTCGATCGCCTGGCCGACATGGTGCAGCGCCATCTTGATCTCGACCGAATCATCGCGAGCGCGGCCCCGCTCACGGTTGCGGGCCCGAGCCACCGCCCGGCTTTATCCCCCCCTGGACAGCGTATTGCGGTGGCAGCCGATGCGGCATTCACGTTCATGTATCCGCACCTTTGCGACGGCTGGCGGCGCAGCGGTGCCGAGATCGTCGCATTCTCGCCGTTGGCCGATGAACCTCCTCCGCATGACTGCGACGCCTGTTGGCTTCCCGGCGGCTATCCGGAACTTCACGCGGGCGTGCTGGCGAACGCTAATCATTTCCAGAGCGGTCTGCGGCAACTTGGCGAGACTCGTCCGGTTCATGGTGAATGCGGTGGCTACATGGTGCTCGGCCAAGACCTCGAGGATGCGAACGGAGTGCGCCACGCCATGGTCGGCCTGCTCGGCCATGCGACCAGTTTCGCGACACGCCAGCTGCACCTCGGCTACCGCGAGGTACGGCTTGTTGCTGACGGCGCGCTCGGGCGGGCCGGCAGCACGATACGCGGGCACGAATTCCATTACGCAACGCTAATTTCGCGGGGCACCGATGAAAGGCTTCTTGAACTCAGCGACGCAGCGGGAAAGCCGCTCGGCGATGCTGGCAACCGGCGCGGGCACGTCACTGGCGCGTTTTTTCATGCAATTGCGCAGGTATGACTACAGCTTGTCGGAAACGCCGGCCTCCGCGAACGTCGCCATGCCGGTGTGGCACGCGACGGCGGCGCGCAAAATGAGCGCCGCCACGGCTGCGCCGGAAGCTTCGCCGAGCCGCATGCCGAGATCGATGAGCGGCTTGAGGCCAAGCTCTTCGAGGAGCGCCCGGTGGGCCGCTTCCGCGGATACGTGGGCCGCAGTGGCATGGGCGAGTCCGTCACCCCGCAGTCTGGCGAGAGGCGCGAGTGCGGCGGTGCACACAAAGCCATCGATCAGTACGGGAACGTGGTGGCAGCGGGCCGCCAATGCGGCTCCCAGGATAGCGGCGAGCTCGCGGCCCCCTAACGCGGCTGCGATATGCAGCGGATCGCCAAGGATGCCGCTATGACGCTTGATGGCCCTGTCAATCGCAGCGCGCTTGCGGGCAAGGCCGTGGTCATCGACCCCGGTGCCTCGACCCGCCCAGCGGGCTCCGCCGCCGCCGAACAGGGCTGCCGCGATGGCAGCGGCAGACGTCGTATTGCCGATGCCCATTTCGCCAAGGCAGACGAGGTCCGCATCTGCCGGCACGGCTTCATAGCCGGTTGCGACGGCGCGAAGAAATGCGTCCTCATCCATGGCGGGCGCTTCGGTGAAATCCGCGGTAGGTCGATCGAGGTCGAGCGGGATGACGCGCAGTCGGGCCCCAGCCGCGGCGGCGAGCTGGTTGATGGCGGCACCGCCGCCGCCAAAGTTTGCCACCATCTGCGCTGTCACCTCGGCCGGAAACGCCGAAACACCTTGGGCGACCACGCCATGATTGCCGGCGAATACCAGTACCTCAATGCGCTCAAGCCGCGGTGGGTGTCGCGCTTGCCACCGGGCAAGCCAAGCGGCAAGTTCCTCAAGCCGGCCGAGGCTGCCCGGCGGCTTGGTGAGCCTGACGTCATGACTCGCCGCCGTGGCGGCCGCGCTGGCATCGCCCGCCGGCAGATCAAGACAGGCGGCGTGCAACGCCGCGAAGGATGGAAAGCGCATCATGGTGGGCGGAAGGTTTTCCGGGCGCCGGAAATTCGGCCTTTCATAACCGCCTGTCCAGCAAATTTGATCATGTCGATCTCACGCGGCTGAGCCAACCGAGGATCGACAATGACGAGATCCGTCGGATGGGCAGGCAGTCTCGCCACGGACCTCAAGATCGGCATTCTGTTCTGCACCCGGCTGCCGCTCCCTCATTCGGCTCCGATCGAGAGCGGCGATGTCGCGCGAGCGAGCTGGGCATTCCCTGTCGCCGGCGCGCTGGTGGGCGGCGCCGGCGCGTTGGCCTACGTGATGGCCCTGGCGGTCCGACTCCCACCCGCGCTTGCAGCCGCGCTTTCGCTTGCGACCGCTCTCGTCCTCACCGGCTGCCTTCATGAGGATGGCCTTGCCGATGCGGCGGATGGTTTCGGCGGTGGCCGATACCGCGAGCGCAAGCTTGAAATCATGCGCGACAGCCGCCTCGGCACTTACGGGGCCTGCGCTCTCATCATGTCTCTCATCCTACGCTGGGCTGCGATCGTCGCCATTGCGAGCCCCTCGCCGGTAGCATTGACCCTGGTCGCCGCTCACGTATCCGGTCGCGCAGCACTGCCGGCCTTCATGCGTTTCATTCCGCCGGCTCGTCCCGACGGCCTTTCCGCGCAGGCGGGTCAGCCGCCGACACGCCGCGCCGCCGTTGCTGCTCTCCTGGGCGTATTGACGCTCGGCATGACTCTCGGGCTCGCGGCGGCCATGATCGGTGTCGTGCTTGCTGCGTCCGCATGGCTTTTCGTGGCGTGGGTGAGCATGCGGCAGATCGGTGGCCAGACGGGCGATGTGGCCGGGGCGTTGGAGCAAATCGTCGAAATCGCCATTTTGCTCACTGCGGTCGCGATGTGGAGGACACAGCCATGAACGCCCTCGCGCCATTCGATGAAGCATTCCGGTTGCGCTTGCGTGATCTCTTGGTCTGGCGGCGTGATGTCCGGCGGTTTCGAGCCGATCCCCTGCCGGCCGGCACGCTGGAACGATTGATCGAAATCGCTTGTCTCGCGCCATCGGTGGGATTGAGTCAGCCATGGCGCTTCATCGTGGTCGAGGATGCGGGGCGTCGCGAGGCCGTTCGTGCCATGTTCAAGGCCTGCAATGCGGACGCGCTCAAATCCTACACAGGCGAAAGGGCTGCCAAATATGCGGGCCTCAAATTGGCCGGGCTTGAGGAGGCGCCTTGCCAGTTCGCGGTATTTGCCGACCGCGCAACCCCGGTCGGACATGGACTTGGGCGCCGGACAATGCCGGAAATGGCCGAATATTCCGCCGTCACGGCAATCGCGATGATGTGGCTGGCGGCGCGCGCCGAGGATATCGGCATGGGTTGGGTTTCGATTCTTGATCCGGCCCGCATGCACGAGATTCTCGATGTCCCGGGGTCCTGGCGGTTTGTCGGGTATTTTTGTCTCGGTTATCCGCAGACCGAAGGTGACAGACCGGAGCTCGAGAGCGCCGGCTGGGAGCAGCGCCGAAATTCGCAACTGTGCGTGTTTCGCCGCTGATGAAGACTCCGACTGCAAGCAGGCCGTCTGGCCCCGCGAGCCAGGGGGCAGGTACCACGTCCGGACGGAATTCGAAGGCCGACCTTCCCGGGGAGGGTCGGCCACTTGGGATTGCAGTGCCGGCTGCTGATGCTCGGAACCGCTTTGGGCGGAAGTCACCCTATTTGGCCGGATGGGAGGAAGAAGTTGCGCGGTCGGGTCGCGTGCCCAATATGCGCTGAAAGGCAAATCAAAATGGAAGCACTTGTCCATGGATCGTGATCACGACAAATCGCATTCACCGTTGACTCAACATGCCCACACGACGGGCTCCGTCGTCGACTGGAAAACCCATGGGGTCAAGGTCATTCCCGGCCACGCTCTCGATCCCAACACGCCGCAGACGCCCGGCATGTCTCGGGCAGCGGCGATCAACCGGGCGCGGGCAGGAGCGGAAAAGCTTTGGGCAGGCACGGTGACGATCCATGCCAACGCCAAGACCGGTGCCCATCATCACGGCGATCTCGAAAGCATCATTTTCGTCGTCAAAGGTCAGGCGCGAATGCGATGGGGCGACAAACTGGAATTCACCGCCGAGGCCGGCCCAGGCGATTTCATCTACGTGCCGCCGTATGTGCCGCACCAGGAAATCAATGCCAGCCGGGACGAAACGCTTGAATGCGTCCTGGTCCGCTCGGGTCAGGAGCCGGTGGTGGTCAACCTCGATATTACGCCCGTGGAGCCGCCCGAGCAGGTGCTGTGGAAGGATCCGATCCATCGCTGATCGGAGGTGAGGCCTCCATCGCAATAGCGCCATGAACAATTGTGGGCGGTTTTCGCAGTCGTCGACGCCTTATGGGGTTGCATCGATCGGGCGGATGGCTGATCACGTGTCATGGCAGCGCTCGACTCCGTCAGCCTCACCATCATGTTCGCGGCACTTCTGGTGCTGGCCGGCATCTTGTCGAGCCTCATCGCGCTGCGTTTCGGTGCTCCGCTGCTGCTCGTCTTCCTCCTCGTCGGCATGCTGGCGGGCGAATCCGGGCCGGGCGGGATCAAGTTCGATGATGTTCACACGACCTATCTGGTCGGCTCAGTAGCGCTTGCGCTGATTCTGTTCGATGGCGGGCTGCGGATGCGTCTGCCAATTTTCCGCAGCGTGCTGGCGCCTTCGCTGGTGCTCGCTACCGCCGGGGTTCTGCTCACCGCGGCCCTGACGGCACCGGTTGCCTGGCTCCTGCTCGGATTCGGCTGGATCGAGTCGCTTCTGGTCGGAGCGGTGGTCGCGTCGACCGACGCCGCTGCCGTATTCCTGCTCATTCATGCGCACGGCCTGCGGCTGCGTCCCCGCGTCGCTGCCACCCTGGAAGTCGAATCCGGCACCAACGATCCGTTCGCGATCTTCCTCACCATCGCTCTGGTCGAGCTGGCGCTGGTCTCGGACGAGCCCTGGTACACGGTTCTCGACGTGCTCGCCGTGCAGGCGATCGGCGGAGCGGTTATCGGTTGGCTCGGCGGACGCGTGACTGTGATCGCGCTCAATCGACTGGAACTGCCGCAGGGACTCCATGCACCGCTGGTCATGACCGGGGCGCTCGTCGTGTTCGGCATCGCCCAGGCCCTGCAGGGATCGGGGTTTCTCGCCGTCTACCTGGCCGGACTGATCGTCGGGAATCGGCCGACCCGCGCCCATAACGCTGTGATCGCCTTTCTCGATGCCGCCACGTGGCTCGCCCAGATAATTATGTTCGTGCTGGTCGGTCTGCTGGTTTGGCCGACACGGCTCCTGGACAATGCTGTGCCGGCGCTTGCCGTTGCCGCCGCGCTGATGTTTTTCGCGCGTCCGGTCGCGGTATTTTCGTGCCTCGCGCCATTCCGGTTTTCCTGGCGCGAGAAGGCCTTCATTTCCTGGGTCGGTTTGCGTGGTGCGGTTGGCATTTTCCTGGCATCGATCCCGCTGCTGGTCGGAATGCGCAACGCGTTCATCTTCTTCGATATCGGGTTTGCAGTGGTGCTGATATCGCTCCTGGTTCAAGGCTGGACCATCACATTTGCGGCACACCGGCTCCAGATCGCTTTGCGTCGCGGCGATCCGGCACCCCGGCGCGTCGAACTCGATCTGCCGGGTCAGCTTGAGCATGAACTGGTGGGCTATGCGGTCAGTTCGAAGAACCCTTATATGCGCCTGCGTGTTGTTCCATCCTGGGCCAAGCTGATGCTGGTGGTGCGCGACCAACGTGTGCTTGCCGCCGCCGAGGCCGACGAAATTCGCGAGGGCGACCATGCCTATTTCCTGGCACCGCCGGAAAAAGCGCAAGCGCTCGATCGCTTCTTCGTCGAGATGCCGCCGCCCAGCGCGCCGGACCTACGTTTGCTTGGAGATTTCTTCGTTTCAGGCGATGTGACGCTCGGCACGCTCGGTGAAATCTATGGTGTTGTCATCGCGCCTGAAGATATGGCGACGACGCTCTCCGACTGGTTCGCCACCCATCTGCCCCACAAGGCGAAGGTCGGCGATCGCCTTCCGCTCGGTGCCATCCAGCTCGTCGTGGACGGCATCGCCAAGGGCAGGATCACAACGGTGGGGCTCGATCTTGCCGAAACGCCGGAATCTCCTGCGCCCGGGGGCTTATGCACGCGGATCAAGCAGTTCCTTAGGCGCGCGTTTGCCCGCCTGCGCGGTGGTTAAATGATCGCGCCCGGTGATGCGGAATTCGGGTGGTGCATCTATCTTCGATTCGGCAGCAAGGACCGGAGTGTTTACAGGCTGGCCGTCTCTAAATTGCTTGTCAGCGGACGGAAATCCGTTGGAACTGATGGAGCATGACATGTCCTTGATGGTGAAATCCGGTGACACCCGTCGGTACGTATCCACTGTCCTTGACGACGAGGCGCGTTGGGAAGCGGTGCGCCGGCGCGACAAAGTCGCGGACGGCACGTTCTTTTATGCGGTGCGAACGACCGGCGTATATTGCCGACCTTCCTGCGCGGCGCGGCTGCCGCGGCGCGAAAATGTGGACTTCTACGTGACCCGCGCGGACGCCGAGCGGGCGGGCTTTCGGCCCTGCAAGCGCTGCTGGCCAGACGGTCTCACCCCCGCCAACCGGCAGGCCGTCGCAATGGCTGCGGCCTGTCGGCTCATTAAGGAGGCGGATGAAATGCCGCACCTCGACGCGATGGCGCAGGCAGCCGGGCTCAGCCGCTATCATTTCCACCGCGTGTTCAAGGCCGCGACCGGGTTAACCCCCAAGGCCTATGCGGACGCACATCGGGGCCGCCGTGTGCAGGATGAACTTGCGCGCAGCCAAACCGTCACTGCCGCCATTTATCGTGCCGGCTTCAATTCCAACAGCCGGTTTTACGAGAACGCATCCCATCTCCTCGGCATGACGCCGACGGAATTCCGCGCCGGAGGTCGTGCCACTGCGATCCGCTTTGCGGTCGGGGACTGCTCGCTAGGCGCGGTCCTTGTGGCCGCCACACAGAAAGGGGTCTGCGCGATCGAGTTGGGTGACGATCCCAACGCACTGGTACGCAACCTTCAGGATCGTTTCCCGAACGCGCAGCTGATCGGTGCTGATCGGGAATTCGAGCAGCTGGTTGCCAGAGTGGTTGCGTTGGTCGAAGCGCCTGCGGACGGGTTCGATCTGCCGCTCGACGTCCGCGGCACAGCGTTCCAGCAGCGGGTCTGGCAGGCGCTCCAGGATATTCCTTCTGGAGCGACAGCGAGCTACAGCGAGATCGCAAAACGGATCGGCCGACCCAAGGCGGTGCGGGCGGTGGCACAGGCCTGTGCACAGAATCCGCTCGCGGTTGCCATTCCGTGCCATCGCGTCGTGCGGCAGGATGGTGACAGATCCGGTTATCGATGGGGCGTCGAGCGCAAGCGTGCCTTGCTGGAACGGGAGACTGCCCGATGAGTCGGACAACAGCGCATGTCCGGCGTGTGCACCCTGTGCGGCGGCTCGCCGCGCGCGTCGCGACACTCGACTGGGCCGCGGTATCCGGAGAACTCGATAGCTATGGCTGCGCCACGATCGGACCGTTGCTGACGGCCGAGGAATGCGCGGAGCTGATTGGCGGCTACGATGCAGACGAGCGGTTTCGCAGCCGCATCATCATGGCGCGGCATGGCTTCGGACGCGGCGAATACAAATATTACGCCTATCCGCTGCCCGAAACCGTCGCGGAATTGCGGGCGGCGCTTTATTCGCCGCTCGCCGCGATCGCAAATCGTTGGCACGAAGCAATGGGCGTCGCGGCACGTTATCCGGATCAGCATACGGCATTCCTGAAACGATGCCATGATGCAGGTCAGGTCAAGCCGACGCCGTTGCTCCTGCGCTATGGCATCAACGATTACAATTGCCTGCATCAGGACATTTACGGCGAGCATGTATTTCCGCTGCAGGTGGTCTTCTTGCTGTCGCGGCCCGGTGCGGATTTTGACGGTGGAGAACTCGTGCTTACCGAACAGCGCCCTCGGATGCAGTCGCGCGCGGAGGTCGTCCCGCTCATACAGGGCGAAGGTGCGATCGTCCCGGTACATCATCGGCCCGTGCAGGGCACGCGTGGAGCTTACCGGGTGAACATGCGCCACGGGGTCAGCCGGCTGCGCGGAGGGCAGCGCCATACGCTCGGCATCATCTTCCACGATGCAAATTGACGGAAGTTAATTTGTCTAAGGACAGCGTAAACTGCGGTTGTAAACTGCGGTTACCGCGCGTCACGCCGGGTGCTGATCATAATGTCTTCTTTGTGGGTGCCTTGCGTTCCGCCTCCTCCGCCAACTTAGTCCAAGCAGCGGCGTGCTCCAGCAGAATGGGTCGCTGCTCTTCCGGCATCATCTTCGCCATCAGACGGCATTCGTCCGCAAAGCGCCGGTAGGTTGCTGCGGGTTCCTGCATCTGGGTCCTTTCCGAACGCCCCGCTTAGGTCGAACCTGGAACCCAGAACTTCGGTTTCGTGTGCTCGCACGTTGTTGACCCAACGTGATGCACGGGGAGCCGGAACAAAATCAGCTCGCGCGAGTTTCGGGTCCAACGGGGAGGGATTGAATGTCCGCGGCCCAGGAATACAGGCAGCGCGCCGCGGAATGCCTTCGGCTAACCGAGTTGATTCGCGACCCCCGCAACAAAGCGCTTCTCTACGAAATGGCGGCAATGTGGCTTCGGTTGGCCGAATATGCGGAAGAACGCCGGGACACGGTCCGTTGAACTGCTGTTTCCGATCTCGGCAATTTGCACACGTTTTAGCAACTCCCCAGCAGCCGGTAATAACAGAAATCTCGAAGTTTTAAGTGCTGGAAAAAGGCAGCAGCAGAAGCCTGAAGATGGCGTATGGTGTCGGCACGATGTGAACGGCTCGATCGCTTATCCATACCGCCTCGTCCATCAAAATTGACCACAATCTAGGTGACCGTTATCTGCATTCATTTTGAATAGATTAGTTGTTTTGATTCCGCAGGTATCATTTGCGGCTTTAATACAATACAATACTGTCATCAATGTCACTTGACTACGATTAAATCATCCTCATGCTTTCGCTGGAGGTAACGGTGGCTTTCAGCATTGCGTATACTGTCGGAAAACTCGACCCTGTCTGAAAGTAGACATACAGCAACGATTGTCTATGAAATATAAGGAATCTGATCTGTATTCCGCCGCAACCCGGCGAGCGACGCGGGTGCTCTGCCGGCAGGAAACGCCGCCAGACGTTGATATTCGATTGCAGATAGCCGTAAGATTCGAGGGTCTGGCTGTTGATCCAGATGGAAGACTGGAACGGAGACAAGTGGCGAGCAGCTTGTGCTGCGATCGATTAAAGCGGAATGCGGAAACGACGACCCCCATTTGGGCGAAGTGAGGTGTGAATGTCCCGAGCGGAGGAATACAGAGGACACGTAGCCGAATGCGTTCGGTTGGCCCAGGTCACTCGCGACTCCGAGGATAGCGCCCTGTTCATGGAAATGGCAGCGATGTGGCTTCGCTTAGCGGAATTTGCCGAAAGGCACGAACGCGCTGACATCCTGCCGGTTGAACGATAAAAATAGATATGAGCAGTTTATGGTTTGGGGCGATCGCAACATCGCTTAACTCCTCAGATCTACTTAAGATCCGGCGCGCGCCCGCTCAAAACAGAGTCCACTTGACAAACGTGCTAGGGTTAATACCTAATTAACCCTGTTGAGATTCAACGAGTTGGCCGAACGAATCAGGGGGCCAACCGATGAGAGCGAATTTATTTTGGTTCGATGACGAACAGTGGGAGAAAATCGAACCT
>Ga0126369_10001005_pt1 | contig 19219 bp, 16 predicted proteins | sample PanSoiMetaPlot_1_FD_109646 | JGI IMG/M metagenome (GOLD analysis project Ga0126369, IMG submission 109646) | Tropical forest soil microbial communities from Panama - MetaG Plot_1 | ecosystem: Environmental > Terrestrial > Soil > Tropical forest > Bulk soil | place: Panama | collected 2016-02-17 | reverse complement strand
CCGAACAAGTACTTTCCCGCGCCAGTCGCCAAGTTCGGCAATCATGTTGGTAATGCGTTGCGATGCTTTCGAATCGGCTCCCGTTCTTTTCTTCATGAGCCCTCCTTCTTGCAAGAACAGGTTTCTCTCCCGCGATTTTGGTTGGTTAAGCGACGCCCGTGATTCCCCGAGGCAGGACGAACACTACCTAACTCCTCAACGGAACAACCGCGCGCAACCGAGCCTCGCGTATCACTAGTCCTCCCCAGAGCAGAATGCCGAGGACGACTGGAAACAAGATTCCGAATAGACCTTGCTGGGCGCGTACTTGAGTCGCTACGGCACCCTCCAAGTAACCGGTCAAAAGGATCGCACCGACAACCGCCGTTTGCGGAATCATATAGAGAATCGTGCAGGCGAGCAGCACAATCCCCAGAGGCAAAATCACAGCCTCGGTGTATCCGAGGGCCACCGTCGTCTTAACGACAATCTCTGGTTTCGCCAATTTCATCGCACCGTCCACGAGGAGAAAAAGTACGGGCAGCGCACTCCCGATTCGTCCTACCCAAAGCATCTTCTTAGAGGCATCAACTGTTTTGTTATCTAGCTGCATTTTGACGCTCCATTCTTTGCAGGCATGCACGTCATAGTCTTACTGCCCAGTGACCCAACTTACGAGGCCAGCTCGCTCAGGGAACCGTGAGGCCCCAGAAGCGAATGCAACTAGTTTAGTGCCGGGCTCGGCTGTGGAACGGGCGACGTCCACTCGCGAACTTCGACGCTAACACCATAGCGAGGGCCTGGATGGCTCTCGGCAATTCTTACGGCTTCAGCGAAGTCACGAGCCTCTAAGAAGGTTATTGCGACTAGTACGCCTTCATCCGGCGCAACCTTCGCTTGCTCGCCATAAGGATTGACTCTGTGACTTTCCCCGGCCAGCAATCGGGGATCGAGCTTCCGGCTTTCACCATTTTGTCGGATCGCCCACGCCCGAACCTCCTCGGCGCGCCGTTTCTGCTCGGCATCAGAGAGCTTCGTTGACGCGTGTTGTCGAAAGAGCAAAACGAAATGTTTCATCGGTGAACCTGCTCTCTACTCTCAAGCGTGGACCAATCTGGCTCGGACATCCACGTGGACAAAACACTCAATCTGTCGAACGGCCGACGCATTAACAATAGCCGCCTGAGAGAATCAGGCGATAGCCACTTCTATTGACTTGTCGACCTGTGTCGCAACGCCGAATCCACCTCACGCTGCCGTGATGAGGGCCCACTTTGCACCTTAGATTGGCCATCATGTCCCCTCCGCCCATTGGCACGAGTTACTCGGCTTGCATTCCTTTCGGATCCATCCAGAGGACCTCCCAGTGATGCCCATCGAGATCGTAGAAGCTCCAGCCATACATGAAACCGTGGTCCTGTGGATCCATGGCATGCCTCCCTCCCGCAGCCTTTGCCTTTTTCACCAGCTCGTCAACTTCCGCGCGGCTGTCGCAAGAGAGGGCGAAGAGACCTTCAGTGTGTGACGCAGTTTCACAGATCTTCTTCTTCGTGAAGGTCTTGAAGAATGGCTCAGAGAGGAGCATGACGTACGCCTGATCGCTGATGATCATGCAGGCACCCTTGTCGTTGGTGAACTTTGGATCGAACTGGAAGCCGAGTCCACGAAAAAAGCCCATCGACCGTCCCAGATCTTTCACGGCGAGATTTACGAACATCTTTCGGGAATAAGCATTTGACATTTCCTATCTCCTTATAAGCTTCCTCCAACGCTTTCAGGCATACTTCTGTTTACGAATGAGCTCTCGAGCGACGTTCCGATATTCTTGTATCTCTGTCGGTCCCATCAGCTATTGATGCCGGTGTTCGCCGTGGCGGTGCGTCGCCCACGGGCCAACTGCAGTTCCGATGATGATGGTGTCCACATCGGCGGCCATCGTATGTTTCATATTTGCGGGGACGAGCAAGAAGCTGCTAACTGGATAAGTCGTCATATGCCCTAGGTCCAAGGTTTCTCCAAAACTGACCTTAAGCGCCCCTTGGATGACCGCCACTCGCGCATCTGCGCTGTGCCAGTGATGTTCATGGTAACTTGCAGGAATAAAGAACGCGTAAGTGAATGCTTCCCCGGGCACGTCCCGGCGTCCCTGAAGCAGCGCATACTTGGTACCATCCGCATCAATATCCTGCCAGGTGATCGTCTTGGCGTTCCACGCCTCGGCGGCTTTTGCCGTCTTTGCGGTGTCCGCGTCTTGCGGGACCGCACCCCCAGAAAACACCAACGTTAGAATCAACGAAAGAACGTAGCGCATCTCGAAAAGACTCCTTGAAGATGAAATTGGGCGGCATTGATTCGCAGCGCCCACAGGAGAACCTACAGAAATGCGGAGAAGGCTTCTATCCGAAATGTGGCAGCAAATTTTCTGCGAAATGCAGGACTCCCCGTGCTGTTCTCAAGACTCCCGTCCGAGCGCCAAAAGCGAATGCCTTTTGCGAACGGCTGATCGGGAGCCTGCGGCGAGAGTGTCTGGATTGGGTCATTCCGCTCGGTGAACGGCACTTGCGGGCGCTGCTTCGAGAATGGGTGCACACTACAATCGGGGACGGCCGCACATGAGCCTTGGTCCGGACATTCCCGATCCAGTACCGGGAGGAGCCATACCTCGGAAAATGCATGGACACAGAGTTGCGACGGGTGTGGCAATTAAGAAGAGGGCAATCCTAGGTCGACTGCATCACGAATACAGACTTGAACAGGCTGCAGCGTGACCCGATGAGGTTTTTGCGCACTACAGCCATGGGTGACCGAACGTTAAAAGTAGGAGGGGCTTGCTGCGATCCTGCAACGTGAGCGATCAGCTAAGGCTTCATCCATATATCTCGCTCTTCACGCACAAATTCGTCGTCATTTAATTCGGGATAGGCACGGTAGACCCTGTCAATCTCCTCTCTTTGTCCGGGACTGAGCGTTTCCTGAGGATCCAAGCACCAGATGCCTTCAAACAATCCTTGCCGCCGCAGCACTTCATGCAAGCCAGCAATGCACCCCGCGAAGTGGTTTGCTGTATCGAAAAATGCGGCATTACAATCGGTGACCTGTACGTTTTTTGCCAGGATAGATTGCGGTATTGGCTGACCCGTTAGCGCCAACCTATGGCATTCCGTCACGAGTTCAACGGCGCGCTTGGTCCAAACAGCCCAGTGGCCTAGCAGCCCGCCAACAATGCGAAGCTTTTTCTGCTCGCCATCGATCTGGAAACAATAGGGCGTGAGCAAGTCCATCACGATATTGTCGTCGTTACCTGTGTACAGTGCGATTTCGCGGCCCGATTCTGCGACAGCTCGAACAACATCTAGAGTGTGGTAGCGATTGAAGGGGGCCATTTTGATCGCCACCACATTCTCAATCTCTACAAATTGACGCCAGAAGTTGTACGAGAGGATGCGGCCGCCGACCGCCGGCTGGAGATAGAAGCCGATGATCGGTATGATCCCGGCAATTTCCCTGCAATGGTCGATGAGCGCTTCATCATCCAAGTCTCTTGCCTCAGCCAAACTCAAAAGGCCCGCGCTGTATTTCAACTCGCGCAGCAGCAGCGCCTCCCGCGAGGCTTGCTCGGTCTTTCCGTAGATCCCGCCAACTCGCGCGAGTGGCTCATCTCGAACTCTGTCCGCGCGGTCCATCTCCTCAGCGGCCAGGCTCAAAACAGGTTCAAACAGTCCTACGCGCGGTTCTCGAATAGCAAACTGAGTGGTGTGAACGCCGACGGCGAGACCGCCCGCTCCGGCAGCCACGTAGTAGCGAGAAAGAGCCCTCTGTCGACGCTCATCCAATTTGCGTTCTGCGGTCAGAGCGAGGGGATGTGCCGGAATTACGGTTCCTGTTTTTAAGACCTGGAGAATCCTGGAGTTCATATTCCGGGCCATTTCTGAATCGAGGCTCCGCGCCGTGGAAACTTTAAAAGCGGCCGACGCGCTCCTCAAAGTGAGTAGGCTTGGCCAAAGTCGCGCCCCCTTTTCTGACCCAGTCCGCGATCCAATCGATCACTTGGTAGGCGCTCACGCGAAGGCGACCAAAAAGTTCATGTGACTTTCGCGCATTGCTAAGCAGGGCGTCGCCCGACTCTGTCCCTTCGAAGCGGACCGGCTTGCCGAATTTCTTCCCAAACTCTTCCGCGATACGTCGCACGCTGAGCAATTCCGGCCCTGTAATATTGATCACATTGGGCGGAGTTGTGGCACAGCGGAGCGACTCCAGACTCATCGCGGAGGCATCACCTTGCCAGATGGTGTTTAGGTAGCCCATCGCCAGCGACACAGCGTGCCCCGCATTGACGCGTTCTGCGATGTCCAGTAACACGCCATAGCGAAGTTCGCTAGCGTAATTCAGACGGAGAATCGTCATCTTCGTCTTATTGGCCCTGCTGAAATGCTCAAAAATTCGCTCGCGACCGACACAACTCATCGCGTACTCGCCCGAAGGATTCAGCGCATCTTCCTCGCGAGAGCCTCCGGCGGCAACTAGTGAAAGTCCATAAACATTTCCAGTCGAGAAAACGGCAATCCTACTATTTCGATAGCGATCTGCAACGAGGCCCGGCAAAAAAGCATTAACCGCCCAGGTCAGCCACTCCTGCCCCGTGGAACCAAATTTCATTCCGGCCATGAGAATGACGTTGGCGGCATCGGGAAGCTTGGCAAGGGAGCCGGGATCAAGCAAATCGCACAGGATAGTTTCGACGCCCCATGTTCGTAACTGATTTTCTAGGGAAGAAGATGAAAACCGCGAAACACCGATGACACGACGCTTTACTCCAGCCGTCTCCGAGGCTCTCTTCGCCATACGAGCCAGCGTTGGTCCCATCTTTCCGGCCACGCCCAGCACGACAATATCCCCGTCTAGGCTGCCCAGCGTACGAACCACGCCGTCTGTTGGTTCGCTGAGAAGCGTTTCCAATTGCGCTACGTCTTGAATGGAAGTCAGGTTACTCGACATGACCACTTCGCTTCCTCGTGCGAATGAACGTTCTGCCGCGAGATTTTACTCGAATTGTTCCTAGACCGTCTGCGGTTTCAGGTATTCTGCTCGGCAGTCTAGATCCTTAGGAACTCTTCCAGATGCACCTTCGCGTTATGACCGAACAGGATATTCCGGCCGGGGTGCGCCTCAATACTCTTTCCGGATGGAACCAGACGGCTGTCGATTGGAACCGTTTTCTCGGCAGAAGTCCGCTCGGGTGTTTTGTAATGGAGCACGATGGGAAGGTTGTTGGAACGGCGACGACCATTTGCTACGAGGATCGATTTGCATGGATTGGCATGGTTATTGTGGATCCGGGGCACCGGAAGCAAGGAATAGGAACTCGCCTTCTGGCAAAAACTATCGAGTATCTCGATGACGCACACATTGCCACCATGAAGCTGGATGCCACCCCTGAGGGGAAGCCGCTTTACACTGAGCTAGGATTCGTCGATGAATATGAGATCGAGCGATGGATTTCAAAAAGGCCCGCCGGCGCGGCTTTAACGCGAGGCGTAACGTGCGCTTCGCTGAGCGAAATTCAGATGGAGCAGGTTTTCAGACTGGATAAAGAACTGTTTGGCGCGGATCGTAGTTTCTTACTTCGCTCTGTCTTTGAAGAAACGCCGAAATTTGCAACAGCTGTTTGGGAAAACGGGTTGCCGCAGGGCTATGCCTTCGGGCGTCGTGGATTGTTTGCGGACCATCTTGGGCCGTGGATGGCGAGGAACCGCGCGGGAGCGGAAAAGATCCTTCAGGAATTTTTGTCCAGATCATCCCGCGAGACTCTCATCGTGGACCGCATGAAGTCGAACGCTATGGCCGTCGAATTGCTCGCCGCTCATGGCTTTGCTCCTGCACGACCCCTCACACGCATGGTCCGCGGACCTAATTCATATCCCGGCAGGCCTGATTCCCTTTGCGCAATCTTCGGCCCTGAATTTGGGTGAATCCTCCCGCGGATCAGGATAGGCTTTCGCATCCAACTGCGAAAACAAAGTGACGCTTAGGAAACGGATGCCTGTGCCAAAACTCCGACTGCCTTTGAAATCAATAACATAGCTGCTATCGTCTCCACTGTGGTCCGCAATAATTGCGTACGCCGTCTGAATTCATCCATGTAACATGTCACGCGACCTTGCGGTATCTTGCTGATTTTAACGCCGGCTGGAGTTTTGGCGAAGGACAGGTCTCCTCTGCTCGGAGACAGGAAACCCGGTCCGACTGAGAAGCAAAAAATACTCTCATGTTTCAAAGTCGTTGACACGCGCCGTCTTGCTTGCTATATAGCAAAGCCAAACGCCATCCAGGTAGCGAGCGACTTGATGACGTATGCAATTGGCAACGCGAGTGCGTCTACATTCTGCAAAATCGGTCTGCGGGATCCTGTCCCCAAAATTTACTCTGGATAATCTGACTCTCCTTCCCAGGAGGCTATATGTGTCTTCATAAGGTTTCGTTTCGATCTGTGTCGAGCTTTGGACGGGCTTTCTTCTGTCGACTAGTCCTTGCGATTTGCACGATTGGACTGGCGATCGCGCTGACCGGCGCACATCCAGCTTCTGCACAAGTGCTGTACGGGTCCATTGTCGGCAATGTGGTGGATCAGAAGGGTTCAGTGATCCCGGGAGCAACAGTCACTGCCACCAACCAGGGTACCGGTGTAGCGGCGGGCACGACTACCAACGGGGTCGGCGAATACAACTTCGTGACCCTTCAGCCCGGCACGTACACCATCAAAGTGGCGGCGGCTGGCTTCAAGACCTTCGAGCGGCGAGATCTTGTGGTTGAGGCCAACAATGTCGAGCGCACCGATGTGAAGCTCGAGGTCGGGAGCATGGAACAGTCAGTCACTGTCACCGGCGAAGCACCAGAGCTCCAAACCGACCGCGCCGAAACGCGCGCCAACGTCAGTTCCGTGGAGTTGGAGAATCTTCCCGTTCCGCTTGGGCGCAATTACCAGCAGCTTTACCGCACGTTGCCCGGCGTCGCGCCACCTTTCAACTCGCATTCGATTCCCACTAATCCGTCCCGCTCGCTAGAATTTCACGTGAACGGCACCAGCGACGATCAGAACAATACACGCATCGACGGCGTGAGCTCCACTACCGTGCAGTTGCCGCACATCGTTTCGTATATTCCGGCGCTCGAGTCGATCCAGGAGGTCAACGTAGTCACCAGCAGCTTCGACGCGGAGCAAGGCTTGGCCGGAGGCGCAACGATCAACGTGCAAATCAAGAGCGGTACGAATGCGGTACACGGTTCGGCCTTCGAATACCACAGCAACCAGCACCTGAAAGCGTGGCCGCAAGAAATTCCCCCAGGTCAATCGCAAAAACCGTTGCTCATATATAACCAGTTTGGCGGCACGATCGGCGGGCCGATCAAGAAGGACAAGCTCTTCTATTTTGTCAGCTATGAAGGCAGTTCCGATCACCGCAACGTATCGCGAAAAGTCACGGTGCCAACGGACGCCATGAAGGCTGGCGATTTTTCACAATTTTTGGCGAGCGGGGTCATTATTTATAACCCCTACACTGACGCGTCGGGGACTACGCTTGCTGATCCGTCTCAAAGGCAGCCGATGACGGCGCCCGGCGACCCGCGATGCGTTACCGCCACCAATCCGAGCTGCGAGAACATTATTCCGGCCAGCCTCCTAAATACACCGTCAGGACTGATTGCACAAAAGATCAATGCCCTATGGCCGGAGCCGAATCTGCCCGGTTTGAAAAACAACTATTTCTCCTCAGGCGGCTTCAGGTTTGACCGCCATACCCTTGACACCAAGATGAACTGGAACATCAACCAAAAATTCGATGTTTTCGGGCGGTTCAGCTTTCTCCATTACTCAGACTTCACGCCCACTGTTTTCCAATCTACAGGGGCTCAGGGAAGGCCGATTGGCGGCAGCAGTAATCCCGGCCACGGGCACGGTGAAACTTACAGCACGACTTTCGGCGCGACCTACACGTTCAAGCCGAACTTCATTATGGATGCCTATTTCGGTTTTACGAAGCAGGGGACCAATTCTGAGCAAGTCGGGCTCGGCACGAATGTCGGTCTCAATGTATTAGGTATCCCTGGAACAAATGGCACTCGCAAGTTCGAAAGTGGCTGGCCCGAATTTCAATTTAACGGCGGCACCAGCGATTTTGCGATCATTGGCAATAACACCAATTTCATGCCGTATTACCGGCATGACCCACAGTATCAATACGTTGTGAACTTCAACTGGACCCATGGCAGGCATAACGTCCGATTTGGGACAGACATTTACCGCCAAGGCCTAAATCAAACCCAGGCGGAATGGATCGGCGGCGGGACATTTTACGGCTCGCAAGGCGGATTTGACTTCGGGCAGGAGATCACGGGGAAGTGCATTGATCCGCTCGCGGGGTGCACCACGAGCAGCAAAACCAATCGCGCGAACAGCTATGCAGCCTTCTTGCTCGGCTTGCCTGACCAAGCCAGCAAGTCACTGCAATTCCCCGACGCGTACCACATCCGCTCGATGGCGTACAGCGCTTACATCCGTGACCGCTACAATCTAACGCCACACCTGACCGTCTCCTATGGCATCCGCTGGGAGTACTTTCCCTATCCAACCCGCACGGATCGTGGTTTAGAGCGTTATGACCCAACCACCAACAAAGTTCTGATCTGCGGCATGGGGCAAGTGTCGGCCGGCTGCGGCACGGAAATCAGCAAGAAGCGCTTCTCGCCACGGCTCGGCATTGCCTGGCGGCCCACCGACACTTTCGTCATTCGCACGGGCTATGCCCTGATCAACGACCCATACGAGGGCTTGGAGTTGATGCGGAATAACTACCCGATTATGGAACCGTTCGGGATCCAGACTCCGAACGCCTTCACCCCGGCAACTACGCTTGCACGAGGGCTTCCGGCCATTCCGCCTGTCACCATACCTAGCAGCGGAATTCTGGATTTACCTCTGGATGTTGGTTTTGAAGGTCAACCGAAGAACCTGCGTCGCGGATATATTCAATCCTGGAACCTGATGTTGCAAAAAGAGATCGGCTGGGGCTTTACTGGAGAGGCTGGCTACGTTGGAACCCGCTCCGTCCGCCAGCTAGGCTTCATCGACATCAACGCCGGGCAGGTCCCGTTTACGAACACGGCCACTCAACCCCTCCTGCAGCAATGGGGACGAACTGCGGCAACCACATTCCTCGAGCCCCTCGGCACCGGCCACTACGATTCGCTTCAAGCCTCTTTGAGGCGCCGCTTCAGCAAGGGCTTGATGCTAAACGTGAACTACACATGGGGCAAAAGTATCAATTTTGTAGACTCCAGCTCCTCCACTCCGAACATCCAGTCGCAATCTTACATGAACATGAATCGGGCGCCGACCGGATTTGACATCACACACAATATCGCAATCACGAGCGTCTGGGATCTGCCGCTTGGCCGAGGCCAGAAGTGGCTGGGCGGCAAAGGCGCACTCACAGCTGTGGTGTCCGGATGGCAGGTTAACAATTTGATCAGCATCTTTAGCGGTACGCCGTTCACGGTTTTGGGCGATTGTGGCGCCGCCTGGCCCGGCAATTCTCCGCCGATGAGCAATTCGTTCGGGAAACCGAAAAAGATCGGCAGTACATCCGGCTTTTGGTACGATCCGTTTGCTTTTGGGGAAACGTTTGACCCCAACAACACGGATCCCAACAACCCGGTTTGCCTTACCGGCTCTCTCGGTAACAATGGCTTTAACAATCTGCGCGGCCCAGGGGTGTTTAATTGGGATTTCGGGGTATTCCGCGATTTCGCGGTGAAAGAGCGCATGCACATACAGTTCCGGGCCGAGGCGTTCAACTTCACGAACACGCCTCACTTCTGCAGTAACGCCCTCGACAATTCCCTTGGTGACGCAAACGCCGTCGATCCGTTCACCGGCCGGGTCACGGATCCTGGTACTTTCATGCAACTAAACGGCGGCATAAATGGAAATTGCGACCTGGCACGTGAAGGCATTGACGAGCGCCAGTTCCGCCTGGGCATCCGCATCTCGTGGTAGGCCATAAGCGAGCAGCCGCCACTGGGCAATACCATGGCCTTACACGTGCGTGTTCGTGCGGTCTCTTCTTTGCGCTCGCTGCCCTGTGTGTACGTGCGCAAGGTCAACGCCTGCCGGAGCAGCCGCAGGTCGACACGTCCGGTTTTCTGCCAGTCATTCGGGCTCAGGTCGAGCTGGCAGAACGGAATGCCAGGGAGCGGCCGCGCGATCCTGCAATCGTCGGCTCACTGGCAATGACGCTTCACGCCTACCAGCTGTACGACGCGGCCGAGCGCGCCTATTCCCGCGCACATTTGCTAGATCCACAGAATTTCGATTGGCTTTATCTCCTCGGCACCGTACAAATGGCCCAGGGAGCATTCGATCGCGCCGCGAAAACATTGCAGTCAGCGCTCCAAATTCGGACCGGCGACTTAGCCGCCGAGGTGCGCCTTGCGGAAAGCCTGACCACTGTTCCCGACTGGAATGGCGCGGCCGCGCTCTACTGCCGTATTCTAGACGACCGGCGCGAATGTCCGCAGGCGTGGTATGGCCTGGGGCGGGCGCAAACAGCGAAGGGCGACCATGCGGCGGCCATTGAATCTTACGGCAAGGCGTGCGAGCTGTTCCCAGCTTACGGTGCCGCACATTTTGCGCTGGCCGCGGAACTTCGCAGGCTGGGCCGCAAACCGGAAGCCGAACGGCACATCGCAGCTTACGCGAAGAATGTCACAAGCGAGCCGCCGCTTGACGATCCGCTATTTGAGCGGATCCACGAGCTGAATCTAAGCTCGCAGGCGCACCTGCAGCGCGGCGCGGAACTGGAAAAAGCGGGCCTGCTCGACGAAGCCATTCGCGAGCACGCAGCCGCGCTGGCCACCGATCCCGGTAACGTGGAGGCGCATGTGAATCTCATATCGTTATATATCCGGGCTGGCGACCCGGGTAAGGCCAAACAGCATTTCGAAGCGGCTACGAGACTAAACCCCGGCCGATCTGATGCTTGGTACAACTACGGAGTTCTGCTTTACATGCAAAAGCATTTCGATGAGTCAGAAAAAGCATACCTGCGTGCCCTGCAGATTGACCCTGATTATGCCGAGGCTCACAACAACCTAGGCGCCATTTACGAGCAATTGGGCCGCCTGGCCGACGCGGAGAACGAATTTCGGGCGGCCATTAGGGATCGTCCGGATTATCCGCTCGCTCGCTTTCATCTCGGCCGCATTTTAGTTAACGAGCAAAAATACGATGAGGCCATCCAGCAACTCCAGCGCGCGCTGACGCCAGCCGATGACAAGACCCCAGTCTACCTTTATGCGCTTGGTGCGACTTATGCCCGCGCCGGAGATCGTGCTCACGCACTTGAGTACCTCCAGCGTGCGCAGGATGCCGCCTCCAGCTACGGACAGTCCGAGTTACTCGTGAGCATCGAGCGCGACCTAAGGGCGCTGCAGAGTGCAGAATAGTGGAGTGCGCCGGGCGCGCCCCGACGCGTACAGGGTTTCACGAACTGTGTTTCCGCGCTGAACCATTAGCACAAATCTGCGACGGTCAGGGAGCGGACGAGGAGGCCCGGTGCGCCGCCGCGATCTTTTGAAAGCGCTCGCCGCGTTCGGCCTCGGCGTCCCGCCTGTTCGGGCGCACGCGCCTCCGGCGTTCCGGGACGTGGCGACCAAGGTCGGGCTCAATTTCCAGCATTTCAACTTTGCCACAGGCCACCACTACATGCCCGAGATTATGGGTGCAGGCGTGGCTCTGCTCGATTATGACAACGATGGTGATCTCGATATCTATCTCGTGCAAGGCTCGCGGCTGGACCACGGAGGCAAACTTCTGTCGCCCCCGCCATCGGGCTGGAAGCCAGGAAGCCGGCTCTTCAAGAATCTGCTGGCAGAAACGGGCGAATTGCGCTTCGTTGATGTTACTGAAAAAGCCGGCGTGGGACATATTGGGTATGGCATGGGCGTAGCCGCTGGAGACTACGATAATGACGGCTTTCTCGACTTGTACGTCACGAATTTCGGCCACAACGTTCTTTACCACAATAACGGTGACGGCACATTTACTGACGTGACGCGACGAGCTGGGGTAGACGATACTCATTGGTCCACCAGCGCGGCATGGGTTGACGTGGATGGCGACGGTTGGCTTGATCTGTTTGTCTGCAACTACGTCGATTTCACGGTGGAGGGCAATCGTGGCTGCTCGTCGCCGGCTGGCGAGCGTGACTATTGCACGCCGAAAATGTATCACGCCGCTCCGTCGCGATTGTTCCGCAATCTCAGGAACGGCAAGTTCGAAGACATTACGGAAGCCTCTCGCATCAACAGCTCGTACGGGCCGGCTCTCGGCGTGCTATGTGCGGACTTCAACGGCGACGGCCTCACCGATATCTACGTCGCCAACGACACCTCCGCCAATCTCCTCTGGCTTAACCAAGGAGACGGCACATTCCGGGAATCGGCGCTGGACATGGGCGTCGCGTACAGCATGGATGGGTTGGCAAAAGCCGGCATGGGAGTCACGCTCGCGGATGTTGAAAATAACGGCGGCCTGGTGTTGCTGGTGACCAACCTCGCCGGCGAAGGCGTCACCGTTTTTCGCGGCGATGCTCACGGACAGTTCGATGACGCCACCGCTGATTTCGGACTGATGCAACCGACATTCGGCTACACAGGTTTTGGCACCCAATGGTTCGACTATGACAACGACGGCTGGCTGGATCTTTTCATTGCCAATGGTGGCGTCACGCTCGGAGGCGCATCGCCTGCGCGCGCATCCCGATATGCCCAGCCCAAGCAGTTATTTCATAACGAGGGCCACGGTAGGCAGTTTCGCCATGTGTCGCCCGAAGCCGGTTCGGTGTTCCAAATAGCGGAGGTTAGCCGTGCCGCCGCTTTTGGTGACATCGATAACGACGGCGCTATTGATATCGTCGTTGCGAACAATAACGGCCCGGTTCGGCTGCTTCAAAATCAGATAGGCCAGCGCCGACACTGGCTCACGGTGAAGCTTGAGGCAGAAAAAGTGAATCGCTTTGCGATCGGCGCGCGCGTGGCGGTCATCCGGCGCGGCAACGACGCGCCAGTAGGGCGCGTCCATACGGATTCGAGTTATCTAAGCGCGAACGACGTGCGCGTCCACTTCGGTTTGGGAGACCAACCGGAAATCGAGGCCGTGCAGGTGAGCTGGCCGGACGGATCGAAGGAGAGATTTGAGAGCGTTAAGTGCGATCGCATCGTAACGCTCCGGCAGGGATCAGGAAAGCTGCTATAAAGGTCGGGCAAACGGCATTCTGCCACCTAGCGACCCGCTCGGCTTCGGAACACCTATTTTCAACGGAGCCGGAGATAGCTTTGAGAGCCTTGGCGAAGATTCCTTCGACCATCCCCTTCAAAAAATACAGAACACGTACGAGTACGGCGACGATTGGTCTCTCAGTAAGCGACGGCATGTCATCAAAGTCGGCGGCGATTTCCGCCAAGTAAATCTCAATCTGTTGTCACATAATCTGGCGAGAGCAACGTTCAATAATCTTTGCCTCGCCACACAGACCGTCGCGGGCACACACGCAAGATGATCATGGGCGGGACGATGGCGAAGATGCTAGGCTTGACCGATTGACGCGAGTGTAGAATAAGGGCGTTTCCTCTATCGACGCCGTGCAAGAGCGGGCGCAAGAATGCCATGGAAGGAGACACACATGGACAGCTCAGATAACAAGCTCAATCGCAGAGAATTTGTGCAGAAGAGCGCGGTCGTCGCCGCTGGCACGGCGGCGCTGAACAGCACGGCTCTGTCCTATTCGCGCATCGCGGGAGCAAATGAACGCATCTCGCTTGGGCATATTGGCATCGGCAATCGCGGTAGCGAACTCGACGGTATCGTCGCGCGCCTCAAGGACTCGAAAAACGTGGAGATGACTGCGGTCTGCGATCTGTGGACTCACAATCTCGAGCGCGCGATTGCCGCCAACGAAAAACGCTACGGCAAAGCACCGCGCGCATTCAAGCATGCGCAAGAGTTGCTGGCGCTAAAAGACGTGGATGCCGTGGTGATTTCCACTCCCGAGCATTCGCACTCCCCTGTGCTCAAAATGGCGGCCGAAGCTGGCAAAGACGCTTACGTCGAAAAGCCAATGGGCAACGTGCTGGAAGAGCTCAAGGCGGCTCGTGACGCGGTTCTTGGCAGTAATCTGATCGTTCAAGTGGGCACACAACATCGCAGCGAACCCTATCAGATTGCTGTGCGCGACCAGATTCGCTCCAAAGTTTTAGGCGATGTGTCCAAATATGAGATCGAGTGGAACTATCACGGGCCTCGCTGGCGCGGCCGGCCCGAGGTAAAGATGATCCGCGAAGCGGACACCAATTGGCATGCTTGGCTCATGACCAAGCCCACGCGGCCGTTCGATCCGCAACTTTATTTCGAGTTTCGTTTGTATCGCGACTTTTCGAGCGGCATTCCGGATCAGTGGATGAGCCACGGCATTGACTTGTGTCACTTTTTTCTCGATGAGACTTATCCCGAGTCAGTGGTCTCTAATGGCGGGATTTTTGCCTGGCACGATGGCCGCGAAAACCCCGATACATTCCAGGCGCTCTTCACCTATTCCCGAGGCTTGCTCGTCAGCTACGCGACCAGTTTTGGCAATGACTCGCCGAGCTTTACCAGAATCATGGGCAAGAACGCCACGTTGATGAACCACGGTGGCGAAGGCAGCCCTCGCTGGCAAATCGTGGAGGAAAAAGGGAATCACGAAGACGATCCCACAGTGGACAAACGGCGCGGAGTGAAAGATGTTTTGCTCCCCGGCGATTCTTCGCTTCCCCCAGCCTTCATGGGAGACGAAGAGCCGTCGCACATGACCAACTGGCTCGATTGCCTGCGGAGCCGTAAGCAGCCCAATGCCACGGTGCACCACGGATTCTCGCATTCGGTCGCTTGCATGATGGCCACGCGCGCCTACTGGACGGGCAAGAAGATCTATTGGGATGCAAAGAGCGAAGCCATTCTCGACCACCCGCCCACGGCGTAGACGAATTTCGGCCAAACCTCGCGCAAAGGTCTCTCGGAGCCATGAGCCAGAATGACATCTCGCGAAGAGGCGCGCTGAAGTATTTGGGCATGTTGGCTGCTACTGCGGCCGGGCGCGAATTTTTGGCGTGCTGGCTGCCGACAACCGCTACTCACGCAGATGGGCATCACCATCTCGTAACCATTCAGGACGCCGCCGGTCCCGAAGCGCCCTACACGCCTCAGTTTTTCAATCCCGAGGAGTTCGAGATTGTGAAACTCCTCACCGAAATGATCCTTCCTACCGACGATCAACCGGGAGCCAAAGAGGCAAAGGTTGCCGACTACATAGACTTTGCCGTTTTTTCGGCGGAGGAGCTTCAGCCTTCGCTCCAATGCGCATGGACGGACGGACTCGTCTTGCTCGAGCGCGAAAGCAAGAGACAGTTTGGGAAAGCGTTCCGCAACGTCTCGGAAGCAGATCGCGTGAAGTTGTTAACGGAAATGAGCCTTCCGGAACGAGATACGAAGGCCCTCCACGAAGGCTACGAGTTCTTCCGACTAGTTAAAGAAATGACCGTTGAAGGCTTTTACACATCAAAGCTCGGGCTAATCGATGTGCTGAACTATCAGGGCATGAATTATTTCAGCGAGTTTCCGGGCTGCACACACCCGGAGCATCAAAGCTGACCCGAAGTGCGCGGCCACTATGCAGCGGCGTTGGGAGGTGCATATGAGCAAAGCCATATTCCGCCGTGAGTTCCTGGCGGCCGCCGGAGGCGCGGCTGTATTGCCGGCCGTGAACCCTGTGGCTGCGCTGGCCAATGTGCCCGAGCCTGCAGCTAAGCAAGCGCGATTGTTCCCCGACTGCTGCGCGTATTCGTACCTCAAATATTTCAAAGCTGGTTCGCTGACTATGGAAGACTTCATCGCAAAAGCCGTCGCGCTGCAATCGCATAGCGTTGACATTACGACGTATTGGCTGAAATCGACGGAGCCGGAATACGTGACTTCTTTGCGCCACTTGGCATTCCGGAACGGCTTGGCTCTTTCCGGCATCGCCATTCGCTGCAACATGTGTCAGGCCGATGCCAGTAAGCGAGCTGAGGAAGTCCGCAATATTCAACACTGGGTGGACGCGGCGGACGTCTTGGGGGCACCGCACGTCCGCGTATTCGGCGGCGAAGTTCCGCCGGGCGCCACGGAGAAGCAGGCGATTGATTGGGTCGCCGCAGCGTGGAAGTCTGCTTGCGATTATTCCGCCAAGAAGGGCATTACCTTAGGTATCGAAACTCATTCAGCCATTCCCGTGCGCGCGTCGACCGCGCTGGAAATTCTGCGCCGTGTGGACTCGCCGTATGCCGGCATCAACCTCGATATCTCGAGCTTGGGGCAAAAACCGACGCGGAGATGTACTCAGACATACAAGCGTGCATCCCGCATGCCACGCACACGCATATTCGCGACGTCTTCGGCTTCACGAAGCGGCCGATTGATTTGGATCGCGTCTGGCGGCTCCAGGCTCAGGCTGGTCGCAAGGGATATGTGTCAGCGGAATACGAGGCGGAAGAGGACCCCTCGACTGGCGTGCCGAAGTTAATGGACAAAATCAAGGCGCTTTGCCGTAAGTATTCCAGTGCCTGAATGCTCGCCATGAACTTGCAGTGCGCAACACGGAGGAGATTTGATTGAGTCCGGTTCCCACGTATGACGTCATTGTCGTTGGCTCCGGGGCGTCTGGAGGCGTGGCCGCCTATGTGCTTGCCGTACGCGGGCTGAAGATTTTGTGCCTGGAAGCGGGGCCGATGCTCGAGCCTCATCAGGCTTTTCATAATCACAAACTTCCTTACAAGTGGCCTTTTCGCGGAAACGGCAAGCCAGGAAAATATGGCAAGTTGCCGCAGGGCATGGAATGGAAAATCAACGAGTGGACTGAAAGTCTTTACACCACGCCGCACGCTGATCCCTACGCTCTGGCGCCGGGCGCCAAGTTCACCTGGACACGGTTGCGAGCCGTCGGCGGGCGGACTTTGCTATGGGGCCGCGAGTGCACGCGCTTTGGTCCACTGGACTTCAAGCCGAAAAGTTTACAGGACGGTTTCGGCGAGGATTGGCCCATCAGCTATGAAGACGTGGCGCCATACTACGACAAGATCGAGGCGCTGATCGGCGTGGCCGGTGGAGGCGAGGAGGTTTACAACACGCCGGTCAGTAAGAACGTTCTGCCACCGTTTCGTCCACGCTGCGGCGAGTGGCTGATCAAAAAGGGCGCGGCCAAGCTGGGGATCAAGACCACATTCTTTCCGTTGGCCGTACTGAGCAAGCCCTACGACGGGCGCCTTGCTTGCCACTATTGTGGCGCGTGCAATTTCGGATGCGACACGGCTTCACGCTTTAGCACACTCGAAGTGCTATTTCCAAAATTGCAAAAGCTGAAGAATTTTACACTGCGGCCGAATGCAGCTGTGCACCGGGTCTTGCTTGATCGCGCGACAGGGGAAGCGCGTGGCGTCTCCTTCATCGATACCACGAATGGTCAGGAATACGAAGCCTATGGGAAGGCAGTGGTCCTCGGCGCATCCATGATCGAGTCCATACGGATTCTATTCAATTCGCGCACGCGCGAATTCCCTCAGGGACTGGCGAATTCCAGCGGCACGTTGGGTCGCTATTTGATGGAACACGTGGCCTTCAATGCAATCGAGGGATATTTTCCGCAGCTTGCCGGCCTGCCCACGACGAACGACGATGGTCCGGGCGGCCCCAGCATCTACATTCCCCGGTACAATTACGGGCGGAAGAGCGAGAAGTTTTTGCGAGGCTACCGATTTACGTTCTACACGGGGTGCGGGATGGGCCCCGGTCCGGGCGCGAGTCTGCCGGGCTTCGGCTCCGCATACAAGAGGCGAATCAAGGAACTATATCCCGCCGGGTTTACCATGGACGGCTATGGAGAAGGGCTGCCGTTCGCTTGGAACTACGTCGAAATTGATCCAGAAGGATTGACCGACCGCTACGGCATTCCGCAGGTGCGTTTTCACACTAATGCCGAATACGATCACGCCTTTGCGATTCGCGACGAAATGTACGCGCAGATGGAGGAAATCCTGAAGGCCTCCGGTGCGGAGATTTTTCCGTATCAAAAGCGAAATCCCTACCCACTGGGAAGCGTGACGCACGAGGCAGGCGGCGCTCGCATGGGCGATGATCCGAAAACGTCCGTGCTCGACAAATGGAATCGCTGCCACGACATCAATAATCTGCTCGTCGTCGACGCAGCGTGCTTTACATCTCATCCGGAAAAGCCCATCACCGGCACGATTATGGCACTCGCGCTGCGCGCCAGTGAGCATTTGGTGGAAGAGATTCGCCTCGGCAATGTCTAGAGTCGATCGCGCGAGATACGAGAACGGTGCTGGTCCAGTCCCTACTAGAAACTCTATTCGTGCGCGTTTGGCGACGTCGCAGTTCTTTCGATGACCCGAAAGTATTGAGACTGAGGGCGAAGCCGCTAGCTGACCGTGTTCAACCGTTTAACTGCAAAAACGGACTAAGCGAATGAAGGATTCGCGAGAGGAATCGTGTTGTGGTGCGCAATAATTGCGTACAACGCCTAAAGTCATCCAGGTAACATGTTATGCGGCGTTGCGGTATCTTGCTGATTCTAACGCCGACTGGGGTTTTGGCGAAGGATAATCAGCGTCTCGCCAAAACGCGGTACATCTGCAAAATGCACGACTTAGCGCAGGGCTGAATTCGGATAGTTCCGATAATATTCTTGCCATGATTGTGTTGTTCCCGCATCTCTTCGGTTGGATCGTCAGCTCTTTTCGCTCCCGCGAAGGGACGGTCGGACAGTCGTTTGTATACCTTCACTGTGATCGCCTCCACCACGTCCTTTGCGCCTTCCGGAAGGGGAACTTCCTTCCTGTCTTTCATGCTGAAGAAGTGCGACTTCGCTGTTTCTTTTGCGTCACCATCAAACTCTCTTTCTTTAGCAAAAACCCAGCCCCAAGCTGTCCGAAATTCGTGTTCTAGCGACTGCGATCGAAGATATGGAATATCCTCTGGGCGTGCCGCGAGTCAGCTAATGGCAGAAATATGTCTCCACCCTGGAATGAGCACCCAAAGTTACGAGGCCGGTTTCACCCAGAGTTCCCCGACGATCTTCAGGTAATCGTCCACGAT
>Ga0126369_10001003_pt1 | contig 19260 bp, 14 predicted proteins | sample PanSoiMetaPlot_1_FD_109646 | JGI IMG/M metagenome (GOLD analysis project Ga0126369, IMG submission 109646) | Tropical forest soil microbial communities from Panama - MetaG Plot_1 | ecosystem: Environmental > Terrestrial > Soil > Tropical forest > Bulk soil | place: Panama | collected 2016-02-17 | reverse complement strand
GCTTGCCTGGGTGAGGACGGCGGTCGCGCTGATGGGCTTCGGCTTCGTCGTCGCGAAGTTCGGGCTTTACCTGCATCTCATCGCCGGCCACGAGCCGTCGCCCGGTCAGGAGCTCGCGGCGCTCGCCACGGGCATGGCCCTCGTGTTGTTCGGGGTGGTCACCTGCATCGTCGCGGCCGTGCAGTACCGGCGCGTGGTCGCAGAGCTCGGGCCGGGCGAGATCCCGCGCGGCTATCGGACCGGCCTCGCGACCGTCTCGGCGTTCGCGCTCGCGGCGCTCGGCGTCGTCGTCGCGGTATATCTCGTCGTGTCGTGACGGGGCGAGCCGCTCAAACCGCCATCAGCGCGTGCACGGCGAAGAGGTTCGCCGGATCGGTCCACACCTGTTCGGGGTGGAACCGCGCGCCGCGCGCGAGGTCCTGGAACTCCGTCACGGTGTACTTGCAGGAGATCTCGGTGTGGATCGTCTCCCCCGGCATGAACTCGAAGCGCCGGCCGGCGACGTGGACGAGCTGCTGATACAGGCTCTCGAGATGCATCTCGACCCAGCCCTTGGCGGGGTCGTAGAACGCCTTGTGGCGGAAGCGCTTCACCTGGAAGTCGCCGCCGAGCTCGCGGTTGATCCGCGCCAATAGATTGAGATTGAACTCGGCAGTCACGCCGCGCGAGTCGTCGTAGGCCGCGTCGAGCACGCTCTTGTCCTTCTTGAGGTCGACGCCGATCACCAGCATCCCGCCGGTGCCGATGAGGCCGTGGACACCCTTCATGAACTCACGCGCCTCGTCGGGCGTGAAGTTGCCGATCGTCGAGCCCGGGAAGTACACCGCCTTCCGCCGGATCGGCACGCCGACGAACTCCGGGAGCTTGAGCGGGCGGGTGAAGTCGGCCACGACGGCGTTGATGTTGAGCCAGGGGAAGAGCTGCGCGAGCTCCGTGGAGGCGTTGCGCAGCTGCTGCTCCGAGATGTCGATCGGCACGTAGAGCGATGGCCGCGCGCGCTCGATGAGCAGCCGAGTCTTAACGCTCGCGCCGGAGCCGTACTCGACGAGCTGCGTGTCGCGCCCGAGGACCCGGACGATTTCGTCGACATGGCGCTGCATGATCGCGATTTCGGTGCGAGTCGGGTAGTACTCGGGCAGCTCGCAGATCGCCTCGAACAGCTTTGAGCCGCGCCAGTCGTAGAAGTACTTCGCGGGGATCGCCTTGCGCGGCGCCGCCAGGCCGGCGAGGACGTCGTCGAGAAACGATCGGCCCTCGACGAGGACGTTGTAGTATCGGACGACGCCCGCGCCGTCTGACCGCGCGAGCGTCATTGCGGGACGATCAGCCCGAGGCGGGCGGCTTGAACTCCACGCGCACGCGGGTGCCCGCGGGCTGCTTCGGCTTCGGCCGCGAGTGCTTCGACGGCGCCGCGTCCCGGGCCATGCTGAGCGGGACGACGTGGCCGGACTCGAGCCATTGCCGGATCCGGTTCGCGTCGCCGATGCGGGTGTACTTGCCGACGGAATCGAGCAGCACGATGATCACCGACCGCGCCGCCATCCGCGCCTGCATCACCAGGCACCGGCCGGCCTCGTTGATGAAGCCGGTCTTCGATAGCCCGATCTCCCAGGTCGAGCTCCGGACGAGCCCGTTGGTGTTGACGAAGGTCGCATTGCGCTTGCCGATGCGCACCGTCGCGCTCGGCGTGGTGGAATACTCGCTGATCAGTGGGTAGCTCTTCGCGGCGACCACGAGCTTCGCGAGGTCGCCCGCGCTCGAGACGTTCGCGCTCGCGAGCCCGGTGGGCTCGACGAAGCGCGTCTCGTACATCTCGAGCATCGCGGCCTTCTCGTTCATCGCCTGGACGAAGGCGTCCAGACCGCCGGGATAGGCTCGGCCAAGCGCGACGGCGGCCCGGTTCTCGGAGGCCATCAGCGCGAGGCGGAGGAGGTCGTCCCGCGTGAACGTCATCCCGCGCGCGAGGCCCGTCTTGACGCGCGCCCCGCGGGTCATGGCGACATCGTCCTGCGTGATCTGGATCTCTTCGTGGAGGGGCAAGCCGGCGTCCAGCACCACCATGGCAGTCATCAGCTTGGTGATCGACGCGATCGGAACGACGGCATCGGCGTTCTTGTTGTATAGGACCTCGCCGGTCTCCTCGTCGAGGATCAGGACCGCGGCCGACTTGAGGTCCGGCGCTTCGGCCGCCCGTACGGCGACCGCGAACGCCGCGCACGCGACGAACGCGCCCAACGCCGCCAAGCGGATCATTCTTTTCATTACCTCCTCCACTCCCAACTGCAACCGACGCCTCGGAGTCTAGCGGCGCTCCGGCCCGCGAGGCAAGGTAAAAAAGTGTGAGAAATGCGGCCGGATTAGTGAGATACGTCCAAAACTTGACAATGTCATCACAAATCATCACGCGGGCGCCTCCTCCGGGCGGGGTCCGGACACCGCCGCCGGGATTTCCTCCTCTTGCTGCAACGCCCACATCTGGGCGTAGACCCCCCGGGCGTCGAGGAGCGCGCGGTGGGTTCCTCGCTCGACGATCCGGCCGTGATCCATGACCAGGATCTGGTCGGCGTCCATCACCGTCGAGAGGCGGTGCGCGATGACGAGCGTCGTCCTCCCCTCGGCGATCCGGTCGAGCTCGGCCTGGATCGCCTTCTCGGCCCTCGAGTCGAGGGCGCTCGTCGCCTCGTCGAAGATCAAAATCCGCGGATTCTTCAGCAGCGCGCGCGCGATCGCCACGCGCTGCTTCTCGCCGCCGGAGAGCTTGAGGCCCCGCTCGCCGACCCGGGTCTCGTAGCGGTCGGGAAGCGTCATGAGGAAGTCGTGGATGTGCGCCGCCTTCGCCGCCTCGATAACCTCGCCCTCGGTCGCCTCCGGCCGGCCGTAGTGGATGTTGTACCGGATGGTGTCGTTGAAGAGCACCGTATCCTGCGGAACGATGCCGATCGCGGCGCGCAGGCTCGCCTGCTTCAGGCCGCGTAAGTCGAGGCCGTTCACGGTGATCCGGCCGCTGCCGACATCGTAGAAGCGGTAGAGCAGGCGCGCGAGCGTCGATTTCCCCGAGCCGGAGTGCCCCACCACCGCGACCTTGCTGCCGGCGGGAATCTCGAAGCTCACGTCGTGGAGGATCTGGCGGTTCGCCTCGTAGGCGAAATCGACCCGCTCGAACCGGATCGCCGCCGGTCCGGCGGGGAGCGCCACGGCGTCCGGGCGGTCCTGGATCTCGCGATTCTCCTCGAGCAGGCGGAACATGCGATTGATGTCGGTGAGCGACTGCTTGATCTGGCGGTAGACCATGCCGAGGAAGTTGAGCGGGATGTAGAGCTGGATCAGCAGCCCGTTCACCAGCACGAGGTCGCCGAGCGTGAGGTTCTTTCCCGCGACCCCTTGCGCCACCAGCACCATGAGCGCGGTGACGGCGACGGCGATGATCAGGCTCTGACCGATGTTGAGAAGCCCGAGCGAGGCCTCGCTCCTGACCGCCGCAGACTCGTAGCTGCGCAGGTTCTCGTCGTAGCGCCTCGCCTCGAACGCCTCGTTGCCGAAGTACTTGACCGTCTCGTAGTTGAGCAGGCTGTCGATCGCGCGCGTGTTCGCCTTCGAGTCGAGCTCGTTCGCGCGACGGCGGATGTCTATGCGCCACTCGGTGACGAGGATCGTGAACGTGATGTAGACCGCCACCGCGCCGAAGGTGATCGCCGCGAAGCGCCAGTCGAACCTGGTGAGCAGCACCGCCGCGACCAGGCCGAACTCCAGGATGACCGGTACGATCGAGAACAGCATGTACGAGAGCAGCGTCGAGATGCCGTTAGTGCCGCGCTCGATGTCGCGCGAGACCCCGCCGGTCTGCCGCTCGAGGTGGAAGCGCAAGGACAGGCTGTGAAGATGACGAAACACCTCGAGCGCGACGCGCCGGATCGCACGCTGCGTCACCCGGACGAAGATCACGTCGCGCAACTCCGCGAACAGCGTGGTCGAGAAGCGGAGCAGCCCGTACGCGGCGAGCAGCGCGAACGGCACGGCGAGGATCGCGGTCTGCGGATCCAGCGCGTCGACGATCTCCTTCAGGACGAGCGGCACGCCAACGTTCGCGAGCTTCGCCGTCACGAGGAATGCGAGCGCGATGAGCACCCGCCACTTGAACTCCCAGAGGTACGGCACGAGCCGCGGGAGCACCCGCCATTCGCTCGGCCGGCGCCTGGCCGGTGTCCTGGCTAGGCCGGAGTCGAGGGGCAGGGACGCGCCGTCGTGATGTCGCAAGGGGCGTGCTTTCGGGGAACGGACCGTAGAACGGCGATTCTAAAGTGTTGTCGCCGCAAGCCGAAATCAAGCCGCGCCAGAGGCTTAGGGTGCGGGCGCGGACCGGGAGTCGCGCCCCGGGCGCGGGCTGCGCTTGACAAGCGTGGCCCGTGCGCTACGATTCAAACACTCGTTTGAAACCAGCGTTTCTCATGCCGAGCCCCGCCCGCCCCCGCCCCGCCACCGCCGAGCGCATCCTCGCCACCGCCGAGCGCCTGTTCCTCGCCCACGGCTACGACGGCACGTCGAGCCGGATGATCACCGCCGCGGCGCGCGTGAACCTCGCCGCCATCAACTACCACTTCCGCGGGAAGCGGGGGTTGTTCCAGGCGATGCTCGCCCGGCGACTCGACGCGCTCCACGCGGAGCGGCTCGCGTTGCTCGACGCCTACGAGCGCGCGGCCGGCGGCGAGACCCTCTCGTGCGAGCGGATCCTCGCGGCGCTGTTCGTCCCGGCGCTCGGCCTCGCGCGCGAGCCGAAGCGCGGCGGGACCGATTTCCTGCGCCTCCTCGGGCGCGCGTACGTGGACCCGTCGCCGGAGCTCCGCGCTTTCCTGTCGGAGCGCTACGCGCCCTCGATCGCGCGCTTCAAGGACGCGTTCGCCCGGGCGTTGCCCGAAATCGCCCCGCGCGAGCTCTCGTGGCGGCTGCACTTCGTGATGGGCGCGCTCGCGTACACGCTCGCGGGGACCGACGCGTGGAAGCTGATCGCCGCGCTCAACCCCACGGAGACCGCGAGCGATCAACGCCTGCTCAGGCGCCTCGCGCCGTTCCTGATCGCCGGCCTGCAGGCGCCGCTGCCCGACCTGTCCGGCGACGATCCGATCGTTTCGCTCGCGGATTCACGGGCGCGGGTCGCGCCCAGCCCAGCGCCCGCGGCCCCGCCGGCGCGCGACGCACAGCGCGCCGCGTGAGTTGATTCGCCACCAGCCGGCCGCAGTTTGGAGATAGGCCCATGATCTGGATCTTCTTGCTCGGTTCGATCGCCGCCCTCGCCGCGCTCGCCTACCTCGGCGTGCGCGGCTGGGTGTGGACCGTCGCGCTCGGCGCATTCCTCGCCGGCCTCGCCTGGCTCGCACCGCTCCCCCCGGTAGGCGCGACGGCGCTCTTCTGGATCTTTGTCACCGTCGGCGCGGTGTTCAACTCCCGGCCGCTCCGGCGCGCCCTGCTGAGCAACCACATCCTCGGCGCGTTCCGCAAGGTCATTCCGCCGATGTCCCAGACCGAGGCCGAGGCGATCAACGCCGGGACCGTCTGGTGGGACGGTGCGCTCTTCTCCGGCAACCCGGACTGGTCGGAGCTCCTCGGCTTCCCGAAGCCGCGTCTCTCGGCCGAAGAGCAGGCGTTCCTGGAAGGCGAGACCGAAGAGCTCTGCCGGATCGCGAACGACTGGGACACGTACCTCATCAACGACCTCCCGCCACACGTGTGGCAGTACATCAAGGACAAGGGCTTCCTAGGGATGATCATCCCGAAGGAATATGGCGGCAAAGGCTTCTCGGCCTACGCGCACTCGCAGGTGGTGATGAAGCTCTCCACCCGCTGCAGCGCCGCTGCGGTCAGCGTCATGGTGCCGAACTCGCTCGGCCCGGCGGAGCTGCTGCTCCACTACGGGACGGAGGCGCAGAAGCGTCACTACCTGCCGCGGCTCGCGAAGGGGCTCGAGATCCCGTGCTTCGCGCTGACCGGCCCGCATGCCGGCTCCGACGCGGCGGCGATCCCCGACCGCGGCGTCGTGTGCAAGGGCGTCTGGGAAGGCAAGGAAGTCGTCGGCATGCGCGTGAGCTGGGACAAGCGCTACATCACGCTCGGACCGGTCGCGACGCTGCTCGGGCTGGCGTTCCGGCTGCACGACCCGGAGCGCCTGCTCGGTGAGAAGGACGACATCGGCATCACCTGCGCACTCGTGCCGACCAACCATCCAGGCGTCCATATCGGCCGCCGGCATTTCCCGCTGAACGCCACCTTCCAGAACGGGCCGAACTGGGGCAAGGACGTCTTCATGCCGCTCGACTGGGTCATCGGCGGCCCGCGGATGGCCGGCCAGGGATGGCGCATGCTGATGGAGTGCCTCGCCCAGGGCCGCGGGATCTCGCTGCCCTCGTCCAACGTCGGCGTGGCCAAGCTGGCGGTGCGCGCGACCGGCGCGTATGCCCGGGTGCGGACCCAGTTCAGGATCCCGATCGGCAGATTCGAGGGGATCGAGGAGCCGCTCACGCGCATGGGCGGCAACCTCTACATGATGGATGCCGCGCGGATGATGACCGCCGTCGGTATCGACCTCGGCGAGAAGCCGTCGGTGATCTCCGGCATCGTGAAGTACCACGTGACCGAGCGCAGCCGCCGCGTCGTGAACGATGCGATGGACATCCAGGGCGGCAAGGGGATCTCCCTCGGCCCGAGCAACTTCATGGGCCGCGCGTACCAGCAGATCCCGGTGTCGATCACCGTCGAGGGTGCGAACATCCTCACCCGCAGCCTCATCATCTTCGGCCAGGGAGCGATCCGCTGCCACCCGTACGTGCTGAAGGAGATGCTCGCGACGCGCAATCCCGACCGGGCGCAGGCCGCGCGCGACTTCGACCGCGCGCTCTGGGGGCACGTCGGCTTCACCGTGACGAACGCGGTGCGCGCGCTCGTGATGGGGCTCACCGGATCGCACTGGGTGCGGGTGCCGCTCGACGCCGCGGCCGAGAACCGGCGCTACTTCCAGCAGCTCACGCGCTTCTCGGCGATGTTCGCGTTCCTTTCGGACGTGTCGATGCTCGTGCTCGGCGGCGGCCTGAAGCGGCGCGAGAAGCTCTCCGCGCGCCTCGGCGACATCCTGTCGCTCATGTACCTCGTCTCGGCGACCCTCAAGCGCTACGAGGACGAGGGTCGCCAGGCCGCCGACAAGCCGCTGCTCGACTGGGCGGTCTGGGACGCGATGTTCAAGGCCCAGAACGCGTTCGAGGGCGTGATCTCGAACTACCCGAGCCGCGCGGCGGCGTGGCTGCTGCGGCGGATCCTCTTCCCGCTCGGCCGGCCCTACGTCGGGCCTTCCGACCGGCTCGGCCACGAGGTCGCCAAGCTCCTCCTCGCACCTTCCGCGACCCGGGACCGCTTGACAGCGGGCATGTACGTGACGAAGGGCGAGACCGACATCATCGGCAAGCTGGAGGCGGCGCTCGCCGCCGCGATCGCCGCGGAGCCGATCGAGCGCAAGCTCCGCGACGCGCGCGACTCGGGGCGGATCGCCGGCGAGACCGGCGAGGACCTCGCGAAGGCAGCGCTCGCAGCGGGAGTCATCGCCGCGGATGAGCAGGCGCAGCTCGCGCGCGCCGCACGCTTGCGCGACGAGGTCATCCGCGTGGACGACTTCCCGCCGGATCTCTCGCTCGTCGAGCAGTCCCGGCCGGCAGCGCAGCGCGCGGTGGCCTGAGCCGCGATGGGGCCCGCGCGCGCTTTCTGCGCTTTGGCGCTTGCGGCCGCGCTCGTCGCGGGGTGCCGCATGGTCGACTCGGGAGAGTACGAAGCCAAGGTGTCCCAGAACTACCCGATTCCGGATGGCGCCTCGTCGCAGTGTGTTGCGGCGGCCAAACGCGCGAGTCGGTTTTGCCCGGGTCCGGTCCCGGTGACGGACGAGTACAAGACATTCGAGTGCAACAACGCCCAGTGGGACTACTACCGGAACTGCCGCTGATCCGTCCAGTGGATGGGGGCCGCGCAGTTCGGGCAGCGTCAAAGGAGCAAGTCGATGAGACCGGACATCTACATCGTCGACGGCGCGCGGACGCCGTTCCTTAAGGCGCGGAACCGCCCAGGGCCGTTTGCGGCGAGCGACCTGGCGGCGAGCGCGGGGCGCGCGGTCCTGACCCGCCAGCCGTTCGAGCCCCCGGCGCTCGACGAGGTGATCCTCGGCTGCGCCGCGCCCTCGGTCGACGAGGTGAACATCGGCCGCGTCGTTGCGCTGCGGATCGGGTGCGGGCAGAAGGTGCCCGGGTGGACGGTGATGCGGAACTGCGCCTCGGGGATGCAGGCGCTCGACTCGGCGATCGCGAACTTCGAGTCCCGGCGCTCGAGCCTCGTGCTCGCGGGGGGCGTCGACGCACTGTCGCGCGTGCCGCTCCTTTTTTCGGACGCGATGACGCTGTGGCTGGCGAACTTCTACGCGGCGAAGAGCATCGGGCAGAAGGCGGCCGCGCTCGCGCGATTCCGCCCGGCCTACCTCGCGCCGGTGATCGGGATCATGAAAGGGCTGACCGATCCGAACGTCGGCTTGCTGATGGGCCAGACTGCCGAGAATCTCGCGTATCGGTTCGACATCACGCGCCTCGCGATGGACGAGTACGCCGCGCGGAGCCACGCGCGTGCGATCCGCGCGCAGGAGGCCGGCTGGTTCCTGGGCGGCAAGGCGGACGGCCTCGCGCCGGAGATCGTCCCGGTCTACGACGCGCGGGGCACGGTCTACAAGGACGACGACGGCGTGCGCAAGGATTCGACGGTCGCGAACCTCGCGAAGCTCAAGCCGTTCTTCGACCGGAAGTACGGCAACGTGACCGCCGGCAACTCGTCGCAGGTGACCGACGGCGCCGCCTGGCTGCTGCTCGCGACGGAGGAAGCCGTGAAGCGGCACGGCTTGACGCCGATCGGCCGGATCGTCGACTCCCAGTGGGCCGGCCTCGATCCGTCGCAGATGGGGCTCGGGCCAGTGCACGCCTCGACCTCGATTCTGCGGCGGCACAAGCTCGGCTTGAACGATCTCGACGCGTGGGAGATCAACGAAGCGTTTGCGGCGCAGGTGCTCGCCTGCGTCGCGGCCTGGAAGAGCGACGAATATTGCCGCAGCGAGCTCGGCCTCGACCGGGCGATGGGCGAGCTCGATCTCGAGCACCTCAACGTCGACGGCGGCGCGATCGCGATCGGCCATCCGGTCGGCGCCTCCGGCGCGCGGATCGTGCTGCACCTGCTGCACGTCCTCAAGCGGAACAACGGCAAGCGCGGCATGGCGTCGATCTGCATCGGCGGCGGGCAAGGCGGTGCAATGCTGATCGAGACGCTGTGACCACGGCGGAGCGCGGGACGCGAAAGGAGAGCGGACGATGAACCCGGCCGATGCGGTGCTCGACAAGGACGCGACGGGCGGCTATCGCCACTGGCGGGGCGAGAAGGACGCGGACGGCGTCGCCTGGCTCACGTTCGACCGGCTGGGCGCGTCGACCAATACGTTTTCGAAGGAGGTCATGGAGGAGCTTGGCGCGATCATCGACTGGCTCGCCGCCAACCGGCCGCGCGGCCTCGTGATCCGATCCGGGAAGGAGTCGGGCTTCATCGCTGGCGCCGACGTCGAGGAGTTCACTAGGATCCGCGAGGTGGACGACGCGCTCGCGATCGTGCGGCGCGGCTGGGACACTTTCAACCGGCTCGCCGCCCTGCCCTTTCCGACGCTCGCCCTTGTGCAGGGATTCTGCATGGGCGGCGGCCTCGAGCTCGCGCTCGCCTGCCGTTACCGCATCGCCGTCGACGTGCCCGGGACGCGCTTCGCGCTGCCGGAGGTGATGCTCGGCATCCTCCCCGGCTGGGGCGGCGTCAAGCGTCTGCCGAAGGTCGTCGGTCCGAGCGCGGCGCTCGATCTGATGATGACCGGCCGGTCGATCGACGCGCGCCGCGCGAAGAAGATCGGGCTCGCGGACGACGCCGTGCCGCCGCGCGTGATGGAGAACGCGGCGCGGATCACCGTGCTCCAGGCGCCGAAGCCGCGCGCGCTGCCATTCCACCAGCGGTTGCTGAACGGCCCGGCGAAGGGGGTCGTCGCCGCAATGGCTCGAGCGCAGCTCCAGAAGCGCGCGCGCCGCGAGCACTACCCGGCGCCGTACGCGATCCTCGAGCTCTGGGAGAAGTACGACGGCGATCCGTTCCTGCCGCCGCCGCAAGACCCGGCCTCGATCGCGTATCTCGTCGAGCACCCGACGGCGAAGAACCTGATCCGCATCTTCGGCCTGCAGGAGCGGCTGAAGGCGCTAGGCAAGACGTCCGACTTCGCAGCGAAACGCGTCCATGTCATCGGCGCCGGTACGATGGGCGGTGACATCGCCGCGGTGTGCGCGCTGCGCGGGCTGACCGTGACGCTGCAGGACACCGCGCCCGAGCGCCTCGCGCCCGCGGTGAAGCGCGCCGCGGAGCTCTTCGGCAAACGCCTGCGCGACCGGCTTCGGGTGCGCGACGCGGCCGACCGGCTGATCCCAGACCTGCAAGGCGATGGGGTGCGGCACGCCGACGTGATCATCGAGGCGATCTTCGAGAACCTGCCGGTCAAGCAGGATCTTTTCGCTGCCATCGAGGCCTCCGCCAAACCCGGCGCGATTCTCGCCACCAATACCTCGAGCCTGAAGCTCGCCGACATCGGGCGGAAGATGCGGGACCCGTCGCGCCTCGTCGGCCTGCACTTCTTCAACCCGGTGCCGCAGCTGCAGCTCGTCGAGGTGGTCGCGGGCGCGGCGACGAAGCCCGAGTGGGCGAGCGAGGGCGCCGCGTTCGTGCGGCAGATCGACAAGCTGCCGCTCCCGGTGAAAGATTCACCCGGCTTCCTCGTGAACCGCGTGCTCGGACCGTACATGCTGAACGCCTTCCGGATGCTCGACGAAGGCGTGAAGCCCGAGACGATCGACAAGGCGGCCGAGCAGTTCGGGATGCCGATGGGCCCGATCACTCTCGCCGACACGGTGGGGCTGGACATCGTCGCCGCGGCCGGCAAAGCGTTAAGCGGGCCGGAGGCGGCGCCGCCGAAGCGCCTCGCGGAGCTGCTCGCGGCTGGCAAGCTCGGCAAGAAGACCGCTGAAGGCTTCTACCGCTGGGAGAAGGGCAAGGCAGTGAAAGGCGCCGCCGATCCGGTCACCGACGAGCTCGTCGAGCGCGTGATGGCGCCGTATCTCGACGAGGCGAAACGCGCGGTCGAAGAAGGCATCGTCGCCGACGCGGATCTTGCGGACGCGGGGCTGATCTTCGGCACCGGCTTCGCGCCGTTCAGAGGCGGGCCGCTGAACTACCTGCGGAGTCTCGCCTGACCGGGTAAACGGTGGTTCCATTGCGCGCCTGCGTGTAGGCTTCGATGCCGGGAGCGTGAGGAAGAAACGATGGTGACCTGGTCCCGGTCGGCAGCTCGTCGGAGCTGGCCGCGAAATTCCTCGCCGAGGAGATCGCGAAATGGTCGAAGGTGATCACGACCGCCGGCGTCAAGGCGGAATGAGCGAGACCGTCCGTCTGCCCGAAGGCAAGCAGCCCGCGCTGCGGGTTGTGCCGATGCCCGCCGACGCGAACCAGCACGGGGACATCTTCGGCGGATGGATCATGGCCCAGGTCGACATCGCGGGCGGGGTCGTCGCGGCACGAAAGGCGCGGGGGCGCGTTGCAACGGTCGCGGTGAACGCGTTCCTCTTCAAGCAGCCGGTGCATATCGGCGACGTGCTCTCGTTCTATGCCGACATCGTCCGCGTCGGCACGACCTCGATCACCGTCAACGTCGAGGTCTACGCGCAGCGCCGGCCGACCGACATCGAAACGGTGAAGGTGACCGAGGCGACGCTGACGTACGTCGCGACCGGCGAAGACCGGCGGCCGCGGTCGGTGCCGGCCGAGCGCTGACCACCGATGGCCGCGACCGAGCTGCGGGTGCCCGCAGCGGATGGGTATTCGCTCGCCGCGACGCTGTTCGAGCCCGCGAGCGCAAGCGGGACCGTCGCAGTGCTTTCTGCAGGCATAGCGATCCCGCGCGGGTTCTACGGGCGCTATGCGACCTTTCTTGCATCGCGCGGAGTTGCGGTCGTGACCTACGACTACCGCGGCATCGGCGGCTCGCGGCCACCGCGGCTGAGGCGCTTCGCGGCGACGGCCACCGACTGGGGCGCGAAGGATCTCTCGGGGTTGATCGATTGGGTTGCGGTTCGATTCCCGCGCGTCACTGCGATCGGTCACAGCCTTGGCGGCCAGCTCATCGGCCTCGCGCCGAGCAACGCACGGCTCGCGGGCGTGCTCCTGATCGGCTCGCAGAGCGGTTACTGGCGGCACTGGTACTTTCCACGGAACTTCCTCTTCTGGCTCATGTGGCGCACGGCGCTGCCGGCGACGGCGGCGGCGTTCCGAATGTTTCCCGGGCGCGCGCTCGGACTGGGCGAAGACGTGCCGGAGCACGTGATGCGGGAATGGTCGGCGTGGTGCCGTTCCCCGCACTACAACGCCGGCCCGCCGGGCGCCGCGCGTCGGGACGGTTTCGCGCGCGTCACCGCGCCGATCCTCGCCTATAGCTTCAGCGACGACGGGTACGCGCCGCGGCGCGCGGTGGACGCGCTGCTCGCCTCCTACCCAAACGCCGGGTCCGAGCATCGGCACGTGGCGCCCCCCGATCTCGGCGTGCCGCGGCTCGGGCACTTCGGCTTCTTTCGCGAAGGCCCGACCAAAGCGCTCTGGGCCGAAACCGCCGACTGGCTCGCGGCCGCGTAGCGTCCTAACGGCTTCGGTGTCGGTTGCGTCGGCCGCGGCGCCCGTCGGGCGGTAGACAAGAAGAACGCATAGTTCCTCGGTACGGGGATGTCCGGCACGCTACGCTCGCCGGAAGTGCATTTGCGCACTCCCGACCACGATGCGAAATGACCCCGCGGTATCCCCGGACATGGACCCCTTCAGCCGCCTTCCGCGAAACCCTTCGCTCTCGGGACGCCTGGAGCGCCGTCGCATCGCGCACCGCCTCGCCGATCGAATGGGCACACCGCCCGAGGTGCAGGAAGCGGCCGGAGTAGCAACGCCGGAGTCCGCAGCGAATTGGCTCCGCGATCTCGGCCACAACCTCTGGGCAGGTGTGCGGCTCGCGGGGCTCAAGCGCGTGACCGATGCCGGCATCGCGGCCAGTTTCGCCCAAGTCGTCGCGCTGACCGCACTCGGCCTACTGCTCGCGTTCGCCAGGGATTTCATCCGCGTCGGCCCCGCCGGAGAGTTCGTGCCGTGGGGGCTCCCCGGCGCGCTGTTCTTTCTGCCGCTGGCGCTTTGCGCCGCGTGGTTGTTCACTCTGCCAGCGGCCAACGCGAAGCGGACGCTGCGGCTGCTTGTCGCCGTGCTCGCGCTGACGCTCCCGATCGACCTGCTCGCCACGGTCGCTCACCACTTCCTGGCCGAGTCTCGGCACGCGCTCGGCGTTGGGCATCAGGCCGTCTTCGGTGCGGCAACGGCGTGGCAGGCTCTCGCGGCCCTGATGGCAGCGATCCGCCTCGGCCCCATCCCGCTGTCGCGCTGGCGCCTAGTGACCGCGCTCGCCGTTGCGATCGGCGTCCTCGCGTGGCCGACTGCCTATCTCGAGCGCTATACGCTGCTCTGGATGCCGCGCGACGACGGCAATCGGGAGGCGCAGCAAAGCCGGCTCCTAGCGGCGGGCAGTGAGGAGGTCTTCTATCGACAACCCAGGCTCCTCGAAGCGGAGCTCGCGGCACTCCAGCCGGGCCGGAAGGGCGTTGTGGACGTCTACTTCGTGGGCGTCGGCGGCTGGGCGAGCGAGGACGTTTTCATGCGGGAGGTTCGCTACGCACAGGCGCTTTTTCAGCAACGCTTTGGCGCGGAGGGTCGCACCGTCACCTTGATCAACAACCCGAAGACCGCGCTCGAGGCACCGATCGCGAGCATCACCGCGCTCGAGCAAACGCTGCAGCGCGTGGCAGCGGTGATGGATCGCGACGAAGACATCCTGTTCCTGTTCCTCACCTCCCACGGCTCGAAGGAGCATCGCTTCTCGCTCGAGTTCTGGCCGCTGCAGCTGAATCCGCTCGACCCGGCGCGGCTCAAGTCGCTCCTCGCCCAAAGCGGCATCAAGTGGAAGGTCGTGGTCGTGTCGGCCTGCTACTCGGGCGGATTCATCGAGCCGATCAAGGACGAGACGACACTCGTGATCACCGCATCGGCCGCGGACCGCAACTCGTTCGGCTGCAGCAACGAAGCCGACTTCACCTATTTCGGCAAGGCGTACCTGGCGGACGGGTTGCGCACGACGCACTCGTTCACCGCCGCGTTCGACCTCGCAAAGGATGTCGTCACGCGGCGGGAAGCTGCCGAGGAGAAGCTCCCGTCGCTGCCGCAGATGCATGTGGGAGCGGCGATCGGCGATCAGTTGCGGCGGCTCGAGGCAGAGTTGGCCCACGGTCGCCCACCGGCGGCCGAGCCAACCGGCGCCGCGGGGGAAGCAACCCAAGCCGCGGCGCAGTATGAGCAGCTCGTCCACAGCCTCTGGCCAAGCGAGTTAATGGATGCGCAGCGGGCTGCTTGCGTCGAGATCCTGGCGCTCGGCGACCCGCACCGGATAGTTCGTCGCGACCCGGAATCCTTCGCCGGGATCGGCCCCGGCTCCGCGCCCTGGTCAAAAATCGTCGTCGCCTACGATCGCTACGTCGCGGAGAATTGCGCTGTCTACCACAACCGGTTTCTCGACGAGCAAGCTACCGACGCCTGGGTGCAGCAGCTCGCGCCCGGCGATCTCGACCGCGTAATCGAGTTCCTGGGGAGTCCGGTTGGGCGGCGGTTTCTCGACGCGCACGTCAAGACGAACCTCGCTGTGCTCAAGGCCATGACTGCAGTCACGATCCGCGTCTCCGCCGAATCGCAGGAAAGCTACGCTGCGACAATCCAGGGTGTGATGGCGGAGCAACAGGCACGGCGCGCTCCCGTGCGCAAGTAGGCGTGGGTAGTCCGTTCAGCGTCCTCGGCGTCGACTTCACTTCCGCCCCGCGGCCGCGCAAGCCCGTCACTGTCGCGCGCGGCCGGCCCTCGGCCGGCGCACTCGTCGTGGAGGCGATCGACGCTCTCCCCGACTGGCCGAGCTTCGAGCAACTGCTCGCTGCGCCGGGGCCGTGGATCGGCGGCTTCGACTTCCCTTTCGGGCTGCCGCGCGAGGCGGTACGCGACCTCGGTTGGCCGCTCGACTGGCACGGGCTCGTCGCCCACTGCGCGAGGATGGGCCGCGCGGCGTTCCGGCAGGCGCTCGACGCGTATCGCGCGTCGCGGCCGCGGGGAAACAAGTATCCGCATCGCGCAACGGATCTGCCCGCGCGTTCGCACTCACCCGTCAAGCTCGTCAACCCGCCGGTCGCGCTGATGTTCCTCGAGGGGACCCCACGGCTCGCGGGCGCTGGCGTGACGATCCCCGGACTCGCCGTCGGCGACCCGCAGCGCGTCGCGGTCGAGGCCTATCCCGGACTCGCGGCGCGTGCGATCGTTTCGGCGTCGTACAAGTCGGACGAAGCGCGGAAGCAAACGCCACAGCGTCGCGAAGCGCGGCTCGCGATCGTCAGGCGGCTCGCGCGAGGTGACGGTCCTTTCGGTTTCCGGCTGCACGTCGCGCCCGCGCTGGCTCGCTCCCTCGCCGACGATCCCACCGGCGATCGTCTCGACGCGGCGCTAGCGGCGATGCAGGCGGCGTGGTGCCTGCGCCGGCGCACCCGGAACTACGGGCTGCCCGATTGGATCGACCCAATCGAAGGCTGGATCGCGACCACCATGGGAGCGCCATGAGCGCTCGGCGGTGGGCCGAGGCGAGCGGCGCCGTTATCGGCGGGATGCGGTGCTGAGGAGCTGAAACCGCCCATCGGCGAGGAACATCCACGTCTCCGAGAACTCGGCGGGAGCGCCGCTCGCCAGCAAGCTCGCCGGCGGCGCCGGCAACGGGGCGGCGTTGAAGACGCTGTACCGCGCCCGCTGGTCGAGCGCGGTCTGGCGCGACGAGCGCACCACCCACACCTCGATCGGCTCTCCCTTCCCATCCACCTTGATCCCGAGCACCGTCAGCGCCGTGACCTGAGACTCACCCGCGCCGCGCCGTGTGTCCATCTTGCTCACTCGCTCGATCCTCTCCGCAACCGCGCGCTGGTACTTCGCGAGCTCCGTGGGTGCCGGGAGTGCCGCTTGGGCTGGGGGGGCGGCGGCCCCCTGGCCCGTCGCGATAGCGGGCATGCACACGAGCACGCACAGCGGAATCACTAGCCTGAAAGAGGATCTGCTCATGCCGCACCCCGCTCGAGCGTGAGGATCATTTGACAACCTCGCGGATCTCGACCTCGATCCCGCTCGCGCCGACCTTGACCGGGCCGGTCATCCCTTGCAGATCGCCGGGCTGGGCGGTTGCGTTCCCGGTCTTCGAGATCCGCGCGAACACGACGACGGAGGAGACGCTAGAGAGGTTCCGCGCGGGAGTCATCGCGGTCGAATCGTCGAGCAGAAACTCGATCGGGAGTTCCTTGGCGGACCGCATCACGACGGCAAGCGGCGCCCGCGAGCCATCCGTGGCGCGGGCGAAGATGAAGACCGTGTCAGTCGGGGCGACCTTGGCCGCGAGACTCGAGTGGAGCTTGACCTTGCCTTTGATGGTGGCGCCGGTGACGGGCAGCGGCGTTGCCAGGGGCGTCGCAGGCGTCGCAGCTGGCCCCGCCGCGAGCGCGGCCTGCGGGGGCTTGGCCGCGGCCAGGGCCTCTGCCTCGCGAATGCTGCTTTTCACCATCTCGGCGTAGTCCGAGTCCGGCGGCGCCACCCGCAGCACGCGTTGCCAGTACTTGAGCGCGCCAACGTAGTCCTTGCGATCGAATGCGGCGGTCCCCGCGAGCGAGAGCGCCTTGAGATTGTCCGGATCGATCTTGAGGGCGCGCTCCACGAGCCGCAGCGGCTCGCCGTCTAGGCGCCTGTCGCGGGACATCGCCAAGGCGTCGGCGTAATCGGCGAGAAGCTGTGCGTCACCGGTCACCAAGGCCGCGGCCTTCGCGTAGGCTGCGGCCGACTCGGAATAGCGGCCGAGAGACTGGTAGGAGCGCGCGAGCGTCGCCCATCCTTCGGCATCCTTGGGGGCCCGCTGAAGGCGGTCGGCGAGCTCCGCGGCGCGCGACTCGACCTCTTTGACCGACGACGTGGCGTGGGGGTTGCTCGGCGACGCCTGCGCGGGCTCGGGCAGCCGCTGGCCCGACATCGGCGAGCCGAGGAGCAGGTAGATCAGGAGGGCTGTTCCGGGGATCGCAAAACTCAACGCGAGCGCGAACCAGCGCGTCGAGGTCACGGGTCCTACGCGCCTGGCGATCGCCGTCCAAAAGCTTGTCATGGTCGGATCTCGATGGTTTTCCGCCGCGGAGGCGCTGGGGCTCATCTCGACGGTCGAACGCGCGCGAGGGTCGCTCACAGGTCGATCCGATAGCCGACGTACCAGAATTGCCGGGACGTGTCGTCTCGCTGCGTCGGACCGGAGACCGTCGACTTCTCGTAGGCATATTCGGATTCCAGCGCGATATTCGCCCGCACGCGGAAAGTGATGCGCAGCCCCGGGGTCAGGCGGTTGAGGTTGACGTCTTTGTTGTCCTTCTGCGTGTAGTACCTCAGGTACGGCTCGATCGTCCAGTTCTGCACGGCCGACACGTTGTTGTACGAGTAGAGCTGGCCGGTGAACGTCGGGCTGGTGAGATACGACGCGTTGAAGACGTTGATGTCGCGGGCAGAGTACAAGTTGCTACCGATCGCCTGGGCCGTGTAGGCCCAGATGTTGCCGGTGGCCGGCTGAGCCGGAACGGGAATGCCTTGGACCACCGTCGCCGGGAGGGCACCGACGTTGCTGAGCCGGGCGTCGAGGCCGACCTGCCAACTCGGGTTAATCGGCGTCGTGAACCCAAGCAGGGCTTGGGTCACCTCCGCGGTGACGTTCAGCGCCTGCTGCCGCAGCTGTGCTTCGGTCATGGTCTGCAGCAGCGTACTGATCGACGTCGTGCCCTGTCCGAACACGGCGTTGGTCGTCGTGAGTGTCGGGGCCTTCCTGCGGTCGAAGAGCACGTTGATGATCGTCCGCCCCGGCGTCTGGAAGGTCCCCTGCAGCATCGTGACGTTGAATACGTTGTAGCTCATGTCGTAGTCCACGAGCGCGTAGACGCTCTGACCGGCGTTGAAGTAGCGCACCTCCGTGCCGACCGCGCGCCGATCGAGGATGCCGTCCACCGTCTGGTTAATGAAGTAGAGGTTGCCGGTCCATTGGTTGGCGAGATTCTCGAAGTCGACGTTGAAGCCGTAGAAGATGCGTTTGGAGTCGATCGCCGGATATTCCACCGGGCTCCCGGCCACGACGTTCGCGCGCCACTGAGGGTGGAAGCCGACACCGGCGACGACGCCGTCGAAGCGTGCGGGCACGCCGCCCGCGAGGCCGACTTGCCTTCCGAGCCGACCGACGAGCGGGTAGTTCTGAAAGCCACGGTACTCGACGAACGCGGCGTTCAGGCGGTTGAAGCTCGCCACGGTGTCGAGGAAGCTCCACGTGTAGGTATCGCGGAACACGAGCCTGAGATCGCCCTCGGTGGTTCGATACCGGCCGTTCAGATCCACGTTCGACACCAGCTGCGAAACGTCGATCGTGCTGAGCGTCGCCGTCGACGGGTTCACGGGGGTGTTGAAGGCCGTCTGGATGCGCGACGAGCCGCCGTAGTAGTACTGCGAGATGCTGCCGTTGAAGGTGCGCAGGGGCGCGGCAGCAGCAGCCGCCACGGGCCCCGGCGCGCCAGGTGGCGCGGCGGCGAGCGTCCGGTCGAGCGCCGCGAGGCGCTCGCGCACGCGCTGCGCCCCTTCGCTGTCCGGATAGAGGCGCAGGTACAGCTCGTATTCGGACTTCGCCTTCGCCAGCTCGCCGGCGCGCTCGCGCGCGAGGCCCACGAGCTCTTGGGCCTCCTGCGAGTAGCGGTTCGGCGGCAGGGTCAGGAGCTGGTTGAAGATGTTCGTCGCGCCCTCGTTGTCCCCGGCCGCGAGCGCGGCGCGCCCCTTCGCGATCAGCGCCGCCGCCTGTTTGTCGACATCCGCCTCCACCGCGCCGGGCGCGATGGCGGTCGGCGGCGGAGGCGGGACGGCAGGCTGCGCCGTCTCGCGACGCTCCGCGAGCTCGACCACGCGCGCGTTGGGGAATCGTTGCAGGAGCGCCTGGCGAGTCTGCTCGGCGGCTTCTCG